>Ga0315282_10002830_pt1 | contig 31481 bp, 27 predicted proteins | sample YL17G07_20_MG_FD_203693 | JGI IMG/M metagenome (GOLD analysis project Ga0315282, IMG submission 203693) | Sediment microbial communities from Yellowstone Lake, YNP, Wyoming, USA - YL17G07_20 | ecosystem: Environmental > Aquatic > Freshwater > Lake > Sediment | place: USA: Wyoming | collected... | reverse complement strand
ATACCCGGAGCCTTTCCTCAAACGGGACGCCCGTTTCAGCCGTCGATGGCAGATGCTGCGCCTTGAGCAACTCGTCAGGGAGGACATCCGCGACCTGACGGCGATTCAGCAGATCGACCAACTGGATACACTGGCGAGACTTCTGGCAAGCCGCTCGTCGCAGCAGCTGGTATACGGCAGTCTGGCAAAGGACGTTCGTGTGTCAGTCGACACGGTGCGCCACTGGGTCGATGTCCTGCGCAACCTGCACCTGGGTTTCCTGGTTCGTCCATGGTTCAAGAATGTTTCCCGTTCGCTGCGCAAGGAGCCCAAGTGGTTCCTGAGAGACTGGGCTTCCATTGACGATCCTGGCTTCAGGGCCGAAACCTTCGTGGCGTGCCACCTTCTCAAGGCCGTTGACGGTTGGAACGATATGGGTCTTGGCAAGTTCGAGCTTGGCTACCTGCGCGACAAGGAGAAGCGGGAAGTCGATCTTCTCGTTGCCCGCGACGGCAAGCCCTGGTTCCTTGTTGAGGTCAAGTCTCGGGAGGAATCCATCAGCAAGGCCCTGAGACACTATCAGCAACAGCTCAAGGCGCCTTTTGCTTTCCAGGTGGCTACAGAAGCCGACTACGTACACGCCGATTGCTTCGCAACGCGCGGCCGGGCGGTTGTGGTTCCGGCCAGGACGCTACTCTCTCAATTGCTCTGAGGACGGCACCTGTTGCGCCAACAAGAGCTTTCGGGGAGCATGCGACATACTTCATCGCAATAACTCCTGCGCCCCTCGATTGGTAAGTCTGCGGTTTCGGTTTGCGTTTGGCCTTGCCCAAGCCCCACTTGTCGTCCGTCTTGTCCCCCGTAGCCTCGGCGAAGGAGGAAGCTTTAACGAAGGATGAAGCCTCAAGCCCCGCGCCGCAGGCGCGCCCATCTGCGTCCATCTGCGCCATCTGCGGATGATTGTTCTTCGGTTCTTGGTTGGTTTTGAGAAGTCGACTTTGCCCAAGCCTCAAGCCCCAAGCCCCAAGGCCGGAGCGAAGCGACACTCTTCAGCCTCCAGCCGTCCCTTGACGTCTCTGCGCTCTCTGCGTCTCTGCGGTGAGTCCCCGTTCTTCTTTACCCCCGGCGGCGTCCACGTCTCCCACGCGTCGCTCGTGCTCCCAACGGCGGCACGTTTGGTCGCGGTCTCCGGCCGCGCTGTGCACATCTGCGAATCGATCATGGTTTGGGTTTCGGTTTGGGTTTGGACTCAGGTTTCGACTTTGCCCAAGTCTCAAGCCCCAAGCCCCAAGCCCGGAGCGAAGCGACACTCTTCAGCCTGATTCGATGCTCTAAGAATCTTCAGACTTCGTTGATTTTGTCATTGACGCGCGGTCATTGCACCCCTACAATCTGTCCATCTTTACCCGTGCCTCTTGCTTCTTCAGACACTTAATAACCTGCTTGATTTCGGCTGAATGTAACTGCTGTCAAGGACTTGACATATGGCAATTTCCAAAACAAGAACCGCCCCCATGTCCGCCTTCGAAGAACTCCCCGCAGACGAAGTCGCCTATCGCGAACACCACTTGGCGATCATCGATCGCATCCTCGCCAGTTGCGACGGCTACACCGGCCGCGAATGCGGCATGCTGCATCTCTACTACAAGTGCGGCATGAGTCAGGAGAAGATCGCCTGGGTCTTCGGCTGCAATCAGTCGACGGTATCTCGCTTCCTCGCCCATGTCCGCGAGAAGGCGTCTCCATAGGAGTTTGCCGTTGCCGCGCCAACTCAAGAATGCCTTGTTTTCCAGCATATCTTGACCGTCGCTTTCACGAAAACGCTTAATGCATAGGCTCTGCAAAAAAACCCGAAATTTCCAAAATCCTTGCCCTTGCCCTAACCTTGTATTCATACGCCACTTACGTCAAGCATCGCCCCGCTCTCCCCCTCCAGAACCGCTCCAATCCGCCGAAATCGTGCATAACCGCCCCTACTTACAGAGGGCTCGATCTCTGTCCATCTTGCCTCTCCTTATCTGCGCAATCCGCAGAACCTGCGGACGGTTCACCGGTTCTTCGGTTAGTCTATGGCTGTTGACTTTGCCCAAGCCACAAGCCCCAAGGCTCAGGCCCGGAGCGAAGCGACAGGCCTTCAGCCCTCAGCCTGGGTTCTGATTTGTACGCTTTTCCTCCGGTCTCGGTTTCCAGTCCACAGTCTTGTTTCGAGGCTTCGCTTTGGGTCTGACTTTGCTCAAGCCCCAAGCCTCAAGGCCGCGGCCCTTGGCCGCTCTCAGGAGGTCTTCAATGGGTACATTTCGTGACTACAGCGTTGTTCTGCCCCTCACCCCCGGGGAGCTTGCCAGAATCTTCAAGCGCCGCCGTATCGACGAGAACGGCTGCTGGGTCTGGACCGGCTATCGCAACACCGACGGCTACGGCTTCGTCGTGCTTAAGGGAAGGGTATGGCTCATCCACCGGGTCTCTCACGAGGCATTCGTCGGCCACGTCCTGCTTGACAAGGTTGTCCATCACAAGTGCGGCAACCGGGGCTGCTTCAACCCCGATCACGTAGAGCAGATGGATAATGCCGAGAACGTCCGCAAAGCCAAGAGGACCCCTGCCACACACTGCCGCAAGGGCCACCCCTTGTCCGGCGATAACCTCCGCCGCCGCGTCGTGTACGGGAAGGTCACTTGGGAATGTGCCACGTGCTACCGGCGTCGCAAGGCGGAGCTCCGTCGCCGGCAGCGCGCCGCCCGCGACGCCGCCAGACTCGCCGCCCTCTCCGGCGCCGCCAACGTATCTGACGACTCACCGCCCCGCCGATCTCACAACTTCGATGTTCACGGCACGCGCCCGGACGCTCAGGGGATGCAAGCATGCTCTTCGACAACCTGAAACATAACTACCTTCCCCGTGAACCAGACCGGAGCATCTGCTCGGGACTTCGGACTGGTTGGGGGTCTTCCTTCGGCTTTCAGCCTTCGGTTTCGGTTCGGGGTTCGGTTCGGGTTTGGTTTTGCCCAAGCCACAAGCCCCAAGCCTCAAGCCAGGAGCGAAGCGACGTGCCTTCAGCCTTCAGTCTTCAGCCTATAGACGCCTTAACGGGCGTCTATTTCGCTTGACTTGCCCCTTGGGCCATCTATAATCCGAAAACAGCCCAAGCCGTGGAGTTTTCTGGGTTTGCATGAATTGAAGTGCAACTGCCATGGTGCTTGGGAAGGAGGTGCAAGCGCTTGCCGGCTCGTCATCGAAAGCGGCCGGGGAAGGAGCGCTTTTTTGTCTCGCAAGGGGAATATGTTTTCATGCAGTGGGCATACCATCCGATAGATATTCTTGAGTGTCTGAAAGTCGGTGAAAGGAGGATCATTTGAGCACTATACAGAAGGCATTTGTATTTATTGTCCTCGTCCTCGCGGTGCTGACGGCGGCAGTAAATCTGGTGCTCTTCGCTCAGCGGACCAACTGGAAAGCGAAATCGGCACAGAGCGAACAGGCATTGGCCGATTGCCAGACTAAGGCGACAGCCGCCGACAAGGCGAGCCAGACAACGATAGCGACGAATAAGTCCGACATCCTCAACCTCCAGACACAGCTTGCTACGGTCACCAGCGACCTTCAGAACGCCAAGAACGACCTCGAGAGCACCCGCGCGGACAAGGCGGTCATCGAGGGGCTCGCCTCGGAGCTCAAGGCGAAGGTGGACATCCTTGCCAAGAACATGGACGCCATCCAGCAGCGCACGGATGAGTTGGAGAAGGCCAAGCAGGCGGCGGAAGCCAGTCTCGAAGAGGAGAAGACCGCCCGCCAGAACGCCGAGGAGCAGTTGGCGATAGCCAACCGCAAGAGCAAGGACCTCTCCGTAAAGGTCGACTCCTTCAATGAGCAGTTGGCCGCCCGCGACGAAGAGATCAAGAGCCTCACCCAGACGGTTAACGTCCTGCGCGCGTACGCCCCTGGGATCGCCAATGTCCCCACGCCCACAAGCCAGCGCATTTTCGGAAGCGTCTCTGGCATCTCCGATGACGGCACGGTCGTGTACTTCACCGTGGGCAGCGATGACGGCGTCAAGGACGGGATGCTTTTTATTATCTACAAGGCCGATGGGACGTATATCGGTCAGGCGAAGATTTACGAAGTGTCTGCCAAGAAGTCGGCCGCTCGGGTGATCCCGCCTGTGGTCGGCACGATTTCGGAGGGCGATAATGTCGCAAACAAATGAATCCGGTACCGTCCAGGTACGGCGCTTTGCGCCCGAGGCTGAGACGGGAGCGTTCACGGTATTGCTGGGTATAGCGGCCGCGGCGCTCTTTGTGTCTCTGATCCTCGCACAGATAGAGCTTTATACCGCTTACGGCTACATCTTCTTCTTCAAAGTCGGGGGGTAGTTGTAAGACCGGGGAGACGGCTTGTCAGGGGAATCCGGCGCAGTCGGCGCCGCTTGGAGGGTCCGATGATTCTGGATAACATCCTGGGCTTGGTCTCCGTTGACATGGGGATCGACCTCGGGACCGCCAACACGCTCGTTTGCGTGCAGGGCGAGGGTATCGTTCTTAACGAGCCCTCCGTTGTCGCCGTCCGAAAAGGCACTAACCGCGTGCTCGACGGCGCGATCGGCCTCGCGGCCAAGGACATGCTCGGCAAAACCCCCGGCAATATCGCAGCGATCCGTCCACTCAAGAACGGCGTCATCGCCGACTTCGACGTCACGCAGGCGATGCTCTCCTACTTCATCAAGAAGGTGCAGAAGCGCAGCTACTACTACAGGCCCCGCGTCGTCATCGCCGTGCCGTCGGGGATAACCGCCGTTGAGAAACGCGCGGTCGTGAGCTCCGCCGAGCGCGCAGGCGCGCGCAAGGTCTACCTCATCGAGGAGCCCATCGCGGCCGGCATGGGCGTCGGCCTCCCCATCATGGACCCCGTCGGCAGCATGATAGTCGACGTCGGCGGCGGCACCACCGAAGTCGCCGTTATCTCCCTCGGCGGCATCGTCACCTCCGAGTCTCTCCGCATCGCCGGCGACGAGATGGACGAAGCAATCATGCAGTACATGAAGCGCACATACAATCTTATGGTTGGGGAGCAGACGGCGGAGCGCATAAAGATCGAGATCGGCTCGGCTTTCCCTCTGGAGCAGGAGAAGGTGATGTCGGTCAAGGGCCGGGATCTCATGGCCGGCCTGCCGCGCAAGGTCGATATCACGTCGGAAGAAATCCGCGAGGCGCTCAGCGAACCAGTGAGCGCCATTATCAGGGCGATAAAGATGACGCTCGAGCGCACCGCGCCGGAGCTTTCGGCCGACCTCGTCGACAGGGGGCTCACGCTGGCCGGAGGCGGCGCGCTCCTGCGCGGACTCGACAAGGTCATCGCTCAGGAAACCGGCCTGCCCGTCCGCGTCGATGGAGATCCCCTAACGGCGGTGGCCCGTGGCACTGGGATCTTTCTCGAAAACCTCGATAGGTTCTCAAAGGCCATCGAGAGTGAAGAGGATGAGGGATAGAACCAGCCACGCCCTTAAGCAGTTCGCCTCCATCTTCCTTCTGGTCGCGACGCTTTCACTGAGCCTGTTTCCGCCCGCGGTGGTGGACTTTCCGCGTCTCCTGTTGACGGACGCCGTGGCGATTCCGTCCGCGCCGCTTCATCTCATTACAAGCCACTTTGCAGGGGCGCTCGACTGGGCGTTCTCCCGCGGCCCGTCGCGCCAGGACCTGGAACGTGAGATAGCCAAACTCAACGCCATTATAGTGGTCAAGGAGGCCGACCTCCAGCGTGCCCGCCAGGAGCTGGAGTCTTACAAGGAATTCATGGCGATTCCCCGCCAAAATCCTTTCTTCGTCTGGAACGGCGACCTCGTAGCATACATTAACGGCAACGACACGGACGTATTCAGCCGCTCCTACATCGTCAGCGTCGGCAGCCACGATGGCGTCACGAAGGACCTGCCCGTGGTGTGGGGGAACGTGGCCCTCGGCAAGATAAGCCAGACCTATATCCTTTACAGCCGCGTGAGGGTGCTTGCGGACCCGCTGTCGCGCGTGTGCGTGCGCTTTGCCAATTGCCGCTACGAAGGGGTTCTCGCCGGAAGCGGCCGGCAAATATGCCCCGTGCGCTACGTGCCCAACCGCGTGATGGACGGCGAGATCAGGATCGGCGACGCGGTGGTGACGTCGGGCACGGATGGAATATTCCCGCCGGACCTTGTCGTGGGCAAGGTAACGCGTTTCGCGAGGCGGCCGGCCGAGGCGGAGGCCGACGTCGAGGTGGAGCTGTGGATGGACTTCTCGCGCCTCGAAAACTGCCTCGTGCTCAGGAAGATGGAAGGCGTACGCGGCGGCTAATCGCGGTTCAAAGGGGGCGATTCAGGCCCCTGCTGGGGAATCACACCCGTGAGATGGTTCTGGATCGTCTTGACCGGTTACGCGCTCCTCGTGCTGGAGGTGAGCGTCGTGCCGGTCTTTCGTCAGATGGGCGGCGGGCCGGACCTGATGCTTCTCTTCGTGATCTTCCTGTCGCTTTACGGACACGTTGACGACGCGCCGATCGTCGGATGGTTTCTCGGTCTTGCGAAGGATTCTCTCTCCACCGGTCCCTTCGGCCTCTACGCCGTTCTCTTTCTTGCAGCCGCGTTCATCCTGAGCCGCATACGATCGGACATATATCTCGAGAGCGGCAAGGCTCACGCGGCCAACGCAGGCGTCGCCACGCTGTTTGTGTATCTGGCCAACTGCTTCTGGCGATGGAGCGAGGGAGGGGACCTCGGCGCGATGGTGCCGGTGGCCATAGGAGTGGCGATCTGGAATGCCGCGGTTGCGCCGCTTGCATTCGGCATCTTCCTGCGATACGGCCGGCGGATGGGCGCGTCGCGGAGGCTCGGCGATGTTTAACATCCGCCTAAAGGTCGTCGCCGCCTTCGTTTTCCTGATGATGGGCGCGGTGATTGCCCGCCTCGGCTATATGCAGATCCTGAGATGCGAGTATTACCGCGAAGAGGGGCGCAAGCGCCAGGTGAAGGACTTCTCCGTGCCCGCGCCGCGCGGAAGCATAGTCGCCCGCGACGGCACGGTGCTGGCGGAAGACATGCCGATGCTGTCGATCAGTGTCGTGTGCAGGGACTTCAACACCCTTTCCATGGAGGACGTGCAGACCTGGTACGCCACGCTTGCGGACATCATGGGGGACTCTCCTGAAAATGTCGCCGGCAGGGTCCAGGCCGTTTACAGCGGGATCGAGGCGAGAATAGAGTGGTACAGGAACTACACCCTCAATTCGGGCAAAGACACGCCGCTGCGCCTGACCCAGAAGGCCGACCGGGATGCGAAGAACCGCCGCAAGGACGAGTATTCGCAAAAGCAGCCTCTATACGTTGGGGTCACCTGGCAGCAGGCGGTGCGAGCCGAGGCGGCTTCACCTGACCTTCCCGGCCTCGCGGTCGACGAGAGGATGGTCCGCACATATCCCATGGGCGAGCTCGCCTGTCATGCTATCGGCTACGTGCGCGAGCCGACGCAGGATGAGCTGGACATGTACGGCGACGAGTATAACGGCGATGAGCTGAAGCACGTCGACCAGTTCGACGTCATGGGCGCGACCGGCATCGAGAAGCAGTACAACTTCAATCTCAAGGGCAGCCGCGGCGAGCTCAAGGCCATGGTCAACGCCCACGGCCAGAAGCAGGTCATCCTTTCCGATATCCAACCCCAGATCGGAACGACGATCACCCTTGCAATTGACCCCATTCTGCAGTCGGTTGCGGAGAATGGGCTGCAGCAGATCCTGAACTCGGAGAATCACCCCGGCGCGGCGGTCTGCATGGACGTCCGCACGGGCGAAGTACTGGTTCTCGCATCCTGCCCCGGCTACAATCCGAACACGTTTTCGCAGGACTATGCGGCGCTCACGGACGCCGCCGGCCTCGGGAAGTACCATCCGTTGCGCAACCGCGCCGTAAGCGCCGCGTATCCCCTGGGGTCGGTCTTCAAGATCATCACGACGACCGCGGGTATGGAAAGCCATACCCTTTTTCCGTCGACGTGCTACACCTGCGAGGGCATCTTCCATCTCGGGAGAGGCGAATACCGCTGCTCGATATGGAACCCGACGCAGCGGGTGGGGCACGGCACGATCGATCTTCTCACCGCGCTTAAGAAGTCCTGCAACATATACTTCTACAACGCGGGGCTGAAGGCCGGCGGAGACAATCTCAACCTCTGGGCGCGCAGGTACGGCCTTGGCGCGCCTACGGGCATCGACCTGCCCGGCGAGACGAGCGGCAACCTGCCCATGCCGGGGCACCCCGGCGACACGATCAACCTTTCCATAGGGCAAGGCAGCCTTCTCGTAAGCCCTCTCCAGGCATGCAGGATAGCGGCCGCAGTAGCCACCGGCGGGAAGCTCATCACGCCGCATCTGTACAGGAATGCGGCCGTGAGCCAGCCCGACTCAGTTGGCATCTCCAAGTCTACGCTCGAAGCCCTGCGGGAGGGGATGTACAAGGCCGTTAACGAGCAAGGGGGCACGGCTTACACCATGGGGAGGACCGATGCGATGGAGTATGCGGGCAAGACCGGCACGGCGCAGGCCCCTCCCGAAGGCGACCAGAGGGGCGACCATGCATGGTTTGCCGGCTTTGCGCCCAGCGATAATCCGGAGATCGCGTTTGCGATAGTCGTCGAGCACGGCGGCCACGGCGGAACCGCGTCGGCGCCGGTGGCCAAGGCAATTGTAGAGGCTTACGCTGCCGAAAAGGCAGGGCTGGCGACGGCAGCAGCGGGCACAGTGGCGGGGACGGTGAATCAATGAAATTCGAGAGTGCGAAGAACTCTCTGCGCAACTTTGATTACCTTCTCTTCGCGGCTGTGGCCGCCCTCGTGACCATCGGCATCGCGTTCATAGACAGCGCTTCGGTGAGAAGCGGAGAGTGGGGCCAGGTCATCGAGAAGAGGGGCTTCGCCGAGATGCAGTTCAAGTGGGCGCTCATTTCGGTCGGGGTGTTTTTCGCGCTTCTGGTGCCGCGCTACACGCGCTTCAAGAGCCTCGTGTTCCCGTTTTTCGTCCTGACAGTGATGCTTCTCGTCTATGTGCTCTTCTATGGCGTCGGTCCCGCGCGTTCGCCGGGCGTCAGACGATGGATACAGCTTCCCTCGGGCTACCTGCAGCCGTCGCAGTTGGCGGAAGTCGCCGTCGCGCTCATATTGGCGCGGTACCTCATGTACCGCCGCTCTCCGGGCCTCAAGGACATGATCGTCGTGTTCGCGCTGGCGGGGCTGCCTATGCTCCTCGTGCTGAAGCAGCCCGACCTCGGCACGGCGCTTCTCTTTGCGCCGCTGCCGCTTGTGATGCTCTTCGTGGCGGGCGCGCGCGTCTGGTATCTTCTGACAGTCGTCGGCGCCGGCCTTGCGGCGATACCCACCTTCTGGATCTTTGCGATGAAGGACTATCAGAAGATGCGCTTTCTCGCATGGCTCCAGCCGGAGAAGTTCCTGCAGGACGAAGGTTGGCAGTATATCCATTCGCGAATCGCGGTAGGTTCGGGCGGTCTCTTCGGCAAGGGGCTGGGCCACGGCACGCAGAACACGCTCAACTATCTCTCCGAGCGGCATACGGACTTCATCTTCTCGGTGATCCTGGAGGAGTGGGGCTTCGTCGGTGCGCTTCTTCTCGTATTTCTCTATCTCATCATCGTCTTCTGCGGCCTCGGGATCGCCGCGCGCACGAGAGAGCCCTTCGGCAGGCTCCTCGTCGTCGGCGTCGTGACGCTTCTTGCGACGCAGGTCTTCGTGAACATGGGGATGAACATCGGCCTCATGCCGATAACCGGCCTCACGCTTCCATTCATCTCATACGGCGGGTCGAGTCTGCTTGCATCGTTCTTCGCCGTTGGTATTATGATGAATGTTGCCGTGCATCCCGTGGTGGTCCTGTCAGGAGAAAGCTACCAGCTCTCTTGAGGGCGTGTGCTTTCTCATCTCCTCTGGAAGAGGGACAGTGTGGCAATGGTTCACCGTCGGCGGACCCGACAGTGATGTCATAGCGGCGCTGCGAGAGTGCATCTGCAAGAGTCGCCGCCATGGCCAGCGCGCGATTTCATCGGCGCACAAGGCGGCGCCGTAAGGTCGACAGGCAAGAATGCCTGTCGTACCGATGGGCGACTCACCGAGAGAGCCCCTACGATTCGGGTGCAGCAAGCAGCGCCCCTACGGTTGTCTTCTATAGAGCGGACTGCGCATTGTTCCCTGGTGCCTGATGGCTGATAATACTATTGCTGAGATCCTCGACCGCATACTGCCCACGGTCGATCACCCAGCACGCTACATCGGCGGCGAGGTCAACTCCATCCGCAAACCTTTCGATGCGGCCGATTTCCACTTTGCGCTTGCGTTTCCTGACACTTACGAAATCGGGATGAGCCATCTCGGCCTGCAGATCCTCTACGGCCTTGTGAACAGTCGAGATGACAGCGTTGCAGAGCGGGTCTTCATGCCGTGGCCGGACATGGCCGAAGCGCTTGACCGCGAAGGCGTGCCGCTCTTTTCGCTCGAGTCGAAGCGCCCGGTTCGCGACTTCGATGTCGTCGGCTTCACGCTCCAGTACGAGGTATGTTTCGCGACCGTCCTCAGGATGCTCGACATGGCGGGCATTCCGAGAAGGCGGGCCGACAGGGAAGAGGGGCGCTATCCCATGCTCATTGCCGGTGGCCCCTGCACGTTCAATCCGGAGCCGCTGGCGGACTTCTTCGACCTCTTCTTCGTCGGCGACGGCGAGGAGACGCTCCCGGCCTTTATCGATATCTGGAAGGACCACCGGCCCCATGGGTGCGCACAGATCGTCAAGGCTGCCGCCAGGGAGTTGCGCGGCATCTACGCGCCGGCGTTGTACGCCGAAAAGGGCGGCACGATGGTCCCGACGGTCGAGGGGGTTCCCGCGCTCGTGTTGCCGGCTATCGTGGATAAGTTTGAAAACGCCTACTTTCCGACTGCCCCAGTCATCCCCTTCGTCGAATCTGTCCACGAGCGAATATCGCTCGAAGTGATGAGGGGCTGCACGCGCGGGTGCCGGTTCTGCCAGGCGGGCATGACGAAGCGCCCGGCGCGCATCCGCTCGGTCGCGAAGCTCTTCGAGCAGGCCGTAGAGTCTTACAAACACACAGGTTACGACGACATCAGCATCCTAAGCCTCGCTACGGGCGATTACCCCTACCTACTCGAGTTGACGCGGCGGCTCAACCGCCACTTCGCGCCCCTCGGTGTGGGACTGTCTTTCCCCTCGCTTCGCGCGGACACCGCGCTCGACGTGATTCCGGAATCCATGGCCGAAGTGCGCAAGGGCGCGATAACCGTCGCCGCAGAGGCGGGGTCAGAGCGCCTGCGCGCCGTTATCAACAAGGGGATTACGGAGGAGGGGCTCCTGAACGGCCTGCAGAACGCGTTTAAGGTCGGCTGGAGCCGGGTGAAGCTCTATTTCATGGTTGGATTGCCGACGGAAACGATTGGCGACGTGACCGAGATCGTACGGCTCGTCGAGAGGATTCTAAATGCGGGCCGCGCCGTGCGGCGAACCGTCGGCGTCACCTGTTCCATAGCGCCGTTCATCCCCAAGCCGGATACTCCGTTCCAATGGGAGCCGATGGCGATGCGGGCGTATCTGGAGGAAGCGCGGACTGTGCTTTTCTCTGGCCTTCGCCGCAATCCAGCCGTCAAAGTCTCACTCCACAACCTTGACCGCTCATACCTGGAGGGCGCTCTTGCCCGCGGGGGCCGGGAGATTGGTGTGGTCTTGGAAAAAGCCGCGGACCTCGGTTGCCGCCTCGATGCCTGGGACGAGAACTTCGACTACGCGAAGTGGAAGGATGCCTTCCAGTCCGCCGGCCTTGACCTTGAGGCTTACGCTACCCGTCGCCTTCCGGTCGATGCCGACCCCTGCTGGAGCCACATTTCAGGAGGGGTAGGGGCACCATTCCTCCGGCGCGAATACGCCAGATGCATCGAAGCGTCGCTCACCCCCGATTGCCGCGAAGCGGGCTGTAACGCATGCGGCATGGATCCGGCACTATGCCGGAACATCTTTGCCTGGCGTAGGGATTGATGCAGACCCACTTGGTAGTCGGGGATGTGCGGTCCCGGGCATGGAACGCCGCGTATGCACTCGCTACAGCCCCTGATCCAGCAGCGCAGGTTTCATCTGCGCACGCGGTCTCCCTGGGCAGGGGCCGTGGCCAAACGGAAGGAACTGATCTGCAGTTGCTGTCACAGCGATTCGTGAGGGGGCACGTGTAGTCGCTGGGGGCACGAGCCACTAAGTCTTGCTCAGAGTGTATCGCCAGGACCGAACCGATGCTCATTCGACTGATATGCCCTCAGCACCCTTCGAACCGATGACACCAGCCCGAAAGACAGGTACAAGATCCATGCCAGGAGGACGCCTGTGAAAACACACAAGGGAATTCTAACGATCTCGGGATGCACAAGACGAAGATTAACCACAAGAAGCACGGATGACGCGAAGGGGAGCCACACAAGTACACAGACTCTCAAGAGATCTCTTCTGAGTGTACGACCAGGATGGGGGGCCATACCTGCGTTGAACGCGTGATGAATCGGAGGCGTGCCTACAAACGCGATATACGCGCCCAAGAGAGCCAGGAGAAGGGCGGACAACGACGCAGCTACGGCAACGCCCATCTCCGACGGTGGCGAACCGATCTGGCCGATCATCACCGTTGCTGATAGTGAGATTCCAACCGCGAGCACTGCGGCGTTCGCGATTGTCGGTATGGATGAACTCCATGACCTTGGGTATCTCAGCAGAGCGGCTGATGCTCCGTACCAACGTGATGTAGTTGTCAGTGTGAGGACGGCGGCAGCAGCGCACACAGACAGACGAGAGAGCAGGGGGAGCTGAATCGCAAGCACTGTAAGGCATCCTGCAGCAGCACATGCCATGGCCGGTCCCGCTGCGGCCCAGGCGATGCAGTCTTGGAGGCGAGAAAAGATCCGCGTTGCGCCGAGATCCTTCCCTTGAGCTAACAGGGAAGCGACCTTGACAGCGTCGGTTCTTTCTGCCTCCTCCGCCCCGTACACGGACGACAGATAGCCCGCCCTGTAGGAGCAGAGTGTCTGGTGATCATATATGAACGGTACACAATTCGCGACGGCCCACAGGAAGTCCTCGTATACCCCGTAGTACTCCAACGATAACTGCTTCTCAACAATCCCCAGACTCACGGCGTTGCGTGGCATGGCGAACAGCAAACGGCCTCTATAGGTCGTGTCAATATACTTGATAAGCAGGAGCGCAAGGCTTTCAGCCTTGGCCTCCGAAAGAGTTGGGAGAAGGTTGATGAGCTGCCTGAAACGGTCCGCAGACAGACGTTGCACGAGCAGTTCGGCTGCGTGCCTGCTCTGCGTGTCGCTGCCTTGTCTGATCCAATCTACAAGAAGATTCTCGAAATTCGTACTCAGGTAGCCGGCATCCTGCAGGCAGACATCCCATACCTCAGGGTGTCCGGCAAGAGTGTTGGTTGCCTGCGGGGTGCCGGCGGTGGCTAATGCCAGTCCCACCAGCCGCGCGGGCTTGCTCGCCTCCTGGAGGCGATCCTCCAGTTTTCGACAGAACTCCTGCTCCAATTCGCCGCTCAATTTGCGGAGCAGAGCTGCTACCGAGGCGCCGATCAATTCATCGCCACGGTCAATTCCGGCGAGACAGATCTCCATCGCCTTCCGCTGCAGCGCGACCGGCGGCGTCGGACACTCGGCTACCGCTACCGCCGCCAAAGGCGCATCGGCCGCGAACAGACTCTCCAGGAAGGCACTCGGTTCGCGTTGTTGCGCTGCGGCAAGGAGCGTCACTTCCCTCCACCACGATCTGGGCTCCAGTCTCCCCACCTGCTCCAAAGCCACGTGGTTCAGAAGATCAAGAGACGCATAGTACTCCTGGAGTCCGAATTGAGCAAATACCATGGTGCCAAACGCATCGTTGACGACGAAAATGCCGGTCCGTGCTGCGATCCCGTCGAGCAGCATATCAGCATAGGATCCCTGGTATCCGAACTCCGGGAGCCACTTCGTGACGAGTTCTCTGGCCTCCAAACGCGAGCAGTCTGTCCTCTGGGCACTGTGAAGGTGGAAGGCAATACGGGTCAGCAATCTCTCATAGACCCGTGTATGAGGATCAGGCGGATGCCCCTGAGCTGTCTCCCAGTCAGCCACAAGACAGCGAGCCACTCTTCCGAGGTACTCCACACGCTCCTCGGGGATGCCCAGGTTGGACTGTGTGTACTGCATAAGGCCGCCGACGAGAAGAAGTGGAGACCGGGCCAATTCGCGTATGCGCGGTGCGGCGTTGAGATCGTGCCAGAACAACTCTCTGGTCTTGCCAGGCGGGTAGCCCGGCGGCCATCTCTCGGCCATCCGCTGCACCTGCTCATCGGTCAGCGGCCTCACCTCAAGGATCGTAGGTATGTCCAGAGGGACAGATCGATATGCCTCCTTTCTGCATGTCACAATGACTTGAAGGTGACAGTAGGAGCCGGAGTGCTTGGCAAAGAAGGCGTTTATGCATTCAGAAACCTCTTCTCTGAGCTGAGGTCTGACCTCGTCCAATCCGTCAAGCACGCAGACGCAACCTTCAGTCGATAGCTCACGATCCAAGATCTTCTGCGGCTCTGGCACGCCAGCCGTCTTGAGCTTCTGTACAAGGACTTCATCAATGCCGCCATACCCGGCGCATTCTCGCAGGCGCACGAAGAAGGGCAAAGCCCTCCCTTCAGCGAGAGCGTCCAGGACGCGTTTCTTGGCAAGCGTTGATTTGCCTGCGCCCGGAGCTCCCAGAAGCACATATGATTCATGAGACGACGCTCTATGCGACGGATTGTCGCCTTCCTTGACCATAAACTCAGACGGTGCGGTATCGAGCTCAACAAAGACGTCTTGTATCTGGAACCCATCCCTACGTCCGACCACAACAAGCGAAGAGCACTCGCGTGCCAGTTCCTTTCGATAGCTCTGCATCCCCTTTCTGTACCGGTACTTATCCCTGAGCCATTTGAATACGCCGACCCATTTCAGCGCGAGGGTCAAGAGCGCCGACAACGCAACGATAGCAGAGAAGATGAGCTTCCAGTCCCATTTGCCTGGGCCAGAGTCGGCCATGTCAGCGCTCCATGCTGCGAGAGTTCGTACAGTACGCATGGCTTAAGGCGCCGGTCGAGGGAAGTCAGCCGACGATCTCTCGGTGCCTATCTGGATGAAGCATGCCGGTTCGGGTGGTGTGCAAATTCGCAACGGCCAGAGACGAGCACGTCGCGGCCGCTGCTATCTACCCCATGTCCCCCTGCACGTGCGCTGCAATCCATGACGAAGAGTGTCCGATTTATACCATCGCGTTTGCCTGTTGTCAAGTCTCGATGCCGACTGATCTACACAATTGCGCGGTCAGCAGTGCGGCAACATGGCTCCGTGGGCCGCTAGGCAACTCGCCCTTTTCCCTAAAGAATCAACGACTTATGACCGAATAGACCGTCGAGGAGAAGGAGAGGGGTGGGGATACCGAGGAGATGCTCCGTATTGGGAGGGTGTACGGTATGGTGCGCGTGCCGACTCTTGTCCTGCTCACAATTCTAGTCTCATCGCTCGCGGTCGGATGCTCGTGGTTCAAGAGCACGTGCCCGGATGAGAAGACCGCGCCGCAGAAGGCCGCCACAGTAACGCCCACACCCGGACAGCCCGCTCCCGGAACCACGCCGAGCGCGACGCTTGCGCCTACAGCCGCGCCGGGTGCCGACATCATGGAGCGCAGCCAGGAGCAGAAGGATTCGATCTCGTACGGCCGTCTCAAGGAAGACCTCGAGAGCCCCATTGGCCCCGTCTTTAAGACTCGCACCATCGGCGAGCTGACGCAGATAACCTTTACCCGCGTCGGCGGCGACACCGACGTGGACGTCTCCGCGAAAGAGGACCTCGTGGCCTTCTCAAGCGACAGGCATTCGGCGGACCATAATATCTACACCAAGACCGTCGCCGGCACGACCGTGACGCAGAAGACTTTCACGCCGTTCGATGAGATTCAGCCAAAGGTTTCGCCCGACGGGCAGAGAATCGCCTTCGCGTCGAACAAGAACGGCAATTACGATATCTGGATCATGGACGCGCACTCCAACGGCACGGCTACGCAGGTGACCTTCGGCGAAGAAGATGACCTGCACCCGTCGTGGACGCCCGACGGCGGCGCGATCGTCTACTGCTCCTACTCTTCGCGAACGGGCGACTGGTCGATCATGGCCTCCGTCCTTGGCACGGGCGAAGTGAGAGACCTGGGTCCGGGCAAGTTCCCGGACGTCTCGCCCGACGGCACGAAGATTCTCTTCCAGCGAGCGCGCCAGCGCGACGGGTACTGGTACTCGATATGGACGATGAACCCCGACGGCACGGACCAGACCGAGATCGTCGCGTCCGCCGACTGGGCGGCGATAAACCCCTGCTGGTCGCCGGACGGCAAGTTCATCGCGTTCGCGACAGTGAACAAGAGCCCACAGGCCAAGCTCGAAGACCGCATCTGGCAGGGCGACAACATTTACATCGTAGGTGTTGACGGCCGCGGCCTGCTGCAGCTCACGGACGACAACAAGCCCGATTGGGCTCCGTGCTGGTCGCAGCGCGACGGCCGCGTGTACTTTGTCTCGGAGAGAAACGGCTTCCGCAACATCTGGAGCGTCAAGCCGCCGGTCTTCACTGTCGCGTCGACTCCGGAAGCGACGGACGCGGCCAACAAGTAGGTGTGCTGATATGGAAAACCAGAATGATCAGGCCTCCTCGAGCGGGCGTTCACCGAATCCCACCGCCTTCTGGGGCAATATCACGGTGAGCGAGTTCCGCGGTCCGGCGCTTGACCTTCGCGCTTCCATGGCCAGCCGGGCGGACCTGGACCGGGTCTTCCTGAGGCTGTGCCGACGTGCCCTCCTGCGCCGCAGCACAAGATCGGAAACCCCGCAATGAAGCGCGTGGCACTTGGAGTCATAGCCTGCGGCCTCGTTTTCAGTCTCGTCGGCTGCTCCACCTGGGGCATGTCGAAGGAAGACAAGACGCTCATGAAGCGCTACGAAGCGAGCGCGTACCCGCGCAACCCCGTCCCGGCCTTGAAGCGCGTGGCGGTGGTCGTGGTGGACGCGTCCGTGCAATACCCTCCGAACCTCTTCGAGTTCTCGTCGGCTCTCTACGACGAGTTCCAGCAGGTGCACGGAATCGAGGCGATCCCCAACCGCGTCACACTTTCCGTCATCGAAGCCAATGGATTCCTTCTGCCGCGCGACGGCCTGAAGCTTGCCGACGCGCTCAAGGCCGACGGCGTATTTGTTGCGGTCGTGACGGACTTCAGCCCATACAATGAACCGTCGATGGCGATGGCGCTTACGCTCTTCAGCCGCGCGGCGCCCGCGCTTGACCCGATCGACCTCGATAAGGTAGTCCAGGGGGGTAAGCCCCTCAGTATGCCGACCGACCGCTCGCTCGGGCCGATTACGGCAGTCTACGGCGTCTTCGACGCGTCGCAGCAGGGCACACGCAAGCGCCTGGAATGGTTCGCCATGGGGCATACGGCGGAGTCCGAGGGGTACGGCTGGGAGCGGTACTATCGCTCGATGCCCAACTTCATGCACTTCGTCTCGTACGACATGGTGTGGAAGATCTTCGAGCATCTGCAGGATGAGATGAAGCGCATCAAGAAGGCACCGCACGGGAGGTAGGCCACGTGAGTCCCCTCTCCTTCGGGAGAGGGCAGGGTGAGGGTCGTGCCACCTTGTGCTCTCGTAGTAATCGCGGTGTCTGTGGAAGAACGGCGCTTTCGCCGGAAACCGTAGGGGCTCTCTCGGTGAGTCGCCCACATGCTGATCCGGACAGATTACCGTCGCGCCCCGTTACGCTTTGACTATACTGTAGACCGCCAATGCCAACATTCGAAAGGTCCTGTGAAGCCTTCCTCGCCCACCTCGGCCAGGCGAGGAACTATTCTTCTCATACGCTTCGCGCCTACGGGAGGGACCTCGCCGAATTCGGCAAGTATCTTTCTGACGGCGAGCGCGCGACTGATCCGGCGGGCGTAACGAAGCTCGACGTGCGAGGGTTTGTCGCATCGCTCCACGAGCGAGAGCTGGAGAAACGCACCGCCGCGCGAAAGCTTTCGACGCTGAGATCGTTCTTCAAGTTTCTCATCCGCCGCGGGCAGATCAAGGCGAGCCCCTGCGCGGGCATTCGTAACCCCAAGCTCCCCCGCGTGCTGCCGAAGTTCCTCGACGAGACCGCCGTGGACAAGCTCCTCACCGCGCCGAAGGGCGACGGGCTTGCAGAGTGCCGCGACAGGGCGCTTCTCGAAACGCTCTATTCTTCGGGGCTTCGCGTGAGCGAGCTTGTGCAGCTCAATATCCGCGACGTGGACCTCATCGGCGAGATCCTCAAGGCGCGCGGCAAGGGCAAGAAGGAGCGGATCGTTCCGATTGGCGGCAAGGCCGTCGAGGCGATTGAGTGCTATCTCGCCGCGCGCAAGAAGGCGCTCGACTTCGTCGAGGTGGAGCCGGAGGCGCTCTTCTTGAACCGCTTCGGCAAACGCCTCACCGCCCGTAGCGTCGCCAAGAAGATGGAGAAGTACCTCACTGCCGCCGGCCTCCCGAAGCGCAACGCCTCTCCCCACACGCTTCGCCACTCATTTGCCACGCACCTCCTCGACCACGGCGCCGACCTTCGCAGCGTCCAGGAACTCCTCGGGCATGAGAACCTCGCGACGACGCAGGTGTACACGCACATCACGACGGCGAGACTGAAGAAGGCGTACAACGAGGCGCACCCGAGGGCGTGAGGGGCAATGCCCTATGTCCCGCTCATGTACTTCGGGATAGCACAGCAGCAAGCCTTCCCCTCGTTTGCGCGCGTTCAAAAGAGGACCTCCTGCCCACTCTGGCAGGTAGGTCAAATCAGGTGCTATTCGCATTCCATGTTGACACACTTCGGTAGGCGCGGTATCTATTGTTGTACGATTGAGCGGTTGAAGCAGGACATACCCGGATGAATGACGTACGTCTGTCATATTCTGAGAGAGGCGGGCAATGAGAATAACCCGTGGCCGGTTATCTCTGTTGATCAGAACACGGGACGGGCAGAGAAGAGAAGACGTCCGGCAGAGCCCTGAGAATTCCACGGAGATTCGCCCATGTCCCTCCTAAGAGATATACAGGCTGCAGCAGTTGATCCCTCCACTGACATAACTGCCTTGCTGCGTATGTGCAAGATACTTGCAGTAAGGCTTGGCAACAAGGAATTCAAGCAATGGGTGGATAATGAACTGAATGGGTACGCAAGCGGCAACGACCTTCCCAGATACCGAGTTCTGCACACGGAATCATATGGCGACTTTTCAGGGCCTTTCGGCAGCGGGCTTAGGAATGTCCCCATTCCCCCGTCGTGTCTCCCCAAGGAGCTTAGAGATCTCGTCACAACGTCTTACCTAACTGGTCCTATAAGCTCGTACGCGTCACTCATCCATACGGAGGATCGAGACAACGCGCAAGAGAGCTGGCCTGCAGACATGGTGGCATACTACGGCAACAAGATATACCGGGATATGAATTGCTTAGCCGCATGGAAAGTTATTTCCTACAATGCCCTCACAGCGCTGGTAGATACTATAAGGACACGAGTACTCAATTTCGCCTTGGAGATTGAGGGAGAAGCGCCAGATGCCGGTGAGGCGTCGCGCAACTTCCCGCCTCTGCCTCAGGAGAAGGTTTCTCGGGTATTCAATACCTACATCTCAGGCAACGTTCAGAACGTTGCGACCGGCAGCAGTAACGTAAGCCAAAACGGTAGCTTCATGGTCACTACAGGGGATTTTGGGAGCCTCGGGACCTATCTATCGTCTCTTGGAGTGAACCCCAATGATATATCTGACCTTGACGCCGCAATCCAGAAAGACAAAGGGGCGCATGGCAAGGCCAGCGTGGGAGTTCGGGTGCAAGAGTGGATCGGCAAGATGATCGGGAAGGCGGCATCGGGGTCTTGGAGCGTGAGCACGTCAGTAGCAGGTACAGTGCTTGGGAAGGCTTTGTCCAAATACTTCGGTTTGGAGTGACATGTGAATACCCCGAAGATGCTCTTGGCGCAGTTTCGCAGATAAGGTAGTTGATAGTGGAGTATCTCTTGTACACGTGCCCTCACTTCTTTCGTCTTCTCTTACTTGGTTTTGCATGGCCACCCGGCTGACCTTGGTCATCTCGGATTTCTACGAACGGTGGTGCCGCGCCGCAGTCAGTGCCATTGTTCGAATGCTCGACGGCTGGCCTCTCTTCCGTTATCTTGGCAGGTATGTCGAGCTTCGATCTGGCCTCAACAATTGCGTCTGCGAATAGCCCAACCATCGGACAGAACAGCGCGAGCATTCCGCTTCCGCCGACGAATGTCGCCAGTATGGTGAAACCGGTCATGTTGGCGACAATGGGTGCGATTCCGTCATAGTACTTATCATACGACGAGTTAATGTTCCACACGAGTGTAATACACACGGCCAAGAAGAGTGCCAGCACGGCGGTAAGGATGTCTTTAAGGTACTTGTAGAGAAATTCGAGTTTCTGGTGTGCACTCGGCCCCTTGGCGGCGTCCCGCAGCCACTCAACGAATCTTGTGTCGTCGTACATGTAACTCATCCAGCAGAGCAGAGCAGCGTAGAAAAGAGAAACGAGCATTACCATGCTGCTTGGAAGGTAGCCAAGGCCCCTCACACCGTTCGCAAGCGTGTCCGCTGAGATACAGAAGACAGAGAAGGCGCTCAGAGTAAGAATTCCCCGCACCGGCTGCTTCCAGGTGCCAAACAGTACCTGGAGAAACAGAAGCACCACCGCCGGAACCAAGAGCATCCGTAAGGAAACACGCTTTGACGGGAACTTGGTCAAACCCACGCTGAATAGGCAGTTACCATCACCGTTCAGCGTGTCTGCTGTCTTCGGTGGGGCTGCTGAGAGACAATTGAGACACATCAGCGAAAGATGCCTAACCGTGGGCGATGACGAGTCAGATCCGGGAAGAGGCAAAGGTTTCTCTAGCATGACTTTCTCGTGATACTTCGACTTTACATCATTTGCGATGCCTCGCAGATCCTGCGCACATGTGCGCATAAGACACTCTCTTCCACCTATGACGAATAGGTAGCATAGAGCCACGTACCCAGCGAAGAACCACGGCTTGAGCCGCTTATTCACGCCAGGCACATTTGGAAGTCCATCCTCTGTCTGCATCGTACCCCCCTTATTGCAGCGCTAGTGTTATGGCTTGCTTGTCTTTCTCTCTCTTTCCCGTCTGCGGAAGTATGCTACCGCGGATGCGGCACATGCGTGGCAGGCATCGCTACCGCCCCTTGTGCCTCTCCGCAATCTCATTCACCGTCAGGAAATCCCCTCTTACAAGTTCCAGTTCCCTCGCATACACCTCAATCGCGGCGAGGCGGATCATGCTCGTTATCTGATGGCTGTCGCTGCCGATGGTGAACTTGACGCCTTCGGACTTGGCGATGTGGAAGAAGCGGCGCATGACGCTGCGGTAGAGGGGCATGGCGGCGATGCGGCCGTTGAGTTCGAAGGCGATGCTGTTCGCGGCGGCTAAGCAGGAGATGCGCGCGATTGCGGCGTCGTCGACGTGCTGCATGTATGCTTCGGGCGAGCCGAGGCGCTCTTCGGGGACCGCGAACGGGTGCGCCATGACGTCGACGAAGGGGAGTTGCACGGCGGCTTCGGTGAAGCGCACCATGTATTCGGCGGCGGTCTTTGGCGTTGCGCCCGCCTCTTTCGCGATCTCCTTCTGGTCGAAGTGCGTAGGCGAGAGCAGGACGAAGTCCACCTTCCGCGCGAACTCGGCATCGATGGTGACGACTCCCGGCTTGATGAGATCCGCCTCGCAACCGACGAGCACGCGCATCCCCACAACCTGCGCCGCGAGCCTTCGCGCTTCGTGGATGATCGCCGGCCCGGAGTTGAGGAGCCACGTCGGCGTCCACGCGTTCTCGAGAGCAAAGTGATCCGATATGCCTATTGTGGTCAGGCCGAATTCCTTTGCCGTAGCGGCATACGCCGCCACCGACGACAGCGATTCATCCTTCGCCCCGCACGGCGAGAGCCACGTATGCAGATGAATATCGTAATCCGGAATTACCCTGCCTGCCTGGGCCACTGTATCACACGTCCTCTTGTGCTAAGGTGTTTCTCTTCACGCCCTTCTCACTCTTCACACCGTGCGGGCCTTGTGCCCCGGCCTGCTCCTCGCGCTCCTTCCGCAGGATAACGGAGAGCGGCGCTTCGAGTCGATGCGCCTTGAGCAGCCCCTCATCCCCGAGGATCTCCGTCGACGGGGCGTCCGCGATCACCCTGCCGCCGTCGAGGAGCACCACCCTCGGGCAGAGGTCAATTATCATCTCGAGGTCGTGGCTGACAATGACCTTCGTGATGGGCAGCTCTCGCAGGAACTCGATGAGCGACCGGCGGCTCGCGTGGTCGAGGTTATTGGTCGGCTCATCCAGGAGGATGACCTGCGGCTTCATCGAGAGTATCGCCGCAATCGCCGCGGCCTTCTTCTCGCCGCCGGAGAGGTGATGCGGCGGCCGCGATGCGAGATGCTCCAGACCGACAAGGCGCAGCGCTTCGTCGACGCGCTCGCGCACCTCAGCTTCGGAGAGTTCCATATTGAGCGGCCCGAATGCCACGTCGTCAAATAGCGTCGGCATGAAGAGCTGGTCGTCGCTCTGCTGGGACAGCCAGCCGACAATCCGCCGGATGGCCTTCAAATTCTCTTTTCTGACCGGCATCGAGCCGACGATCACCTCGCCGTCGCCTTCGAGAATGCCGTTGAAGTGCATAAGGAGTGTCGACTTGCCGGATCCGTTCGGACCGATGATCCCGACGGATTCGCCGTGCAGGATGGAGAGCGTTATTCCGCCAAGCGCGGTCTTGCCGTCGTGATAGGCGTAGGTGAGATTCTTCGTTTCGAGTATTGCCTTATGCATGTTTCACCAGCGTTAGAACGATCCCGCCTGCAAGCGCAGCATAGAACGCTGTCATGAAGAGCGCCTCTCTCAATCCAAACCGCGTCGTCGCGAGCGTCCGCACCTCTCCATCGAAACCCCGCGCAAGCATCGCGTAATGCACGTTCTCGCTTCGCGATATGCTCCGCACGAGAAGCGCCCCCGCCATCGCCGCGAGCCTCGGCGCCGCCTTGAGGCTCTTCGGCTCGAAGCCCCTTGCCGCACCCGCGCGTCTCAAGCTCGCCGCGTCGCCGGCAATCTCGAAAAGATACCGATACACCACAGCCATAACCGCGACGAACGCCTTCGGCACGCCCAAAGCCCGCAGCCCTTTGAATATCTCCGGCCCCTCTGTCGTTCCAGAGAGCAGGAGCACGCCCAGTATCGACGTAACCGCGCCCATTCCAACCGACGCCGCGCGCGCGAGTCCCTCGTCCGTCGCGACAAGCCGTGTGAATCCGACGTTGATTCCGAAAGCCTCGTCTCCTGTCGCTGCAAAGGGCAGCGTTACGACCACAAACGCGACGAATGGCACAAGGTAGATTCCGCGCCTGAGCGCCGCAATTGCTCCGCGCCCCGCCACAGCAAAGAGCGCCGCGAATACCGCCGCCACAACGAGCACAAGCATCTTCTGCTCGGGCCCCATGAGATTGACGAGCACAATGGCGGGGATGATCGTCAGCAGCTTCGCGCGCGCGTCAAGACGGCCGAGGAATCCATGCTTGAGCGGCGCGGGATGCGCGTGTCCGCTACCCATGGGGCTTGGCCTCTCCGCCGTTTCGACGCCGCGTGATCAGAAATCCCACTGCGGCAATCACGGCGAATGTAACTGCCGCTCCTGCGATGCCCGAGATTGCGTTGCTCGCAAACGGCCTGTGCTCCGCGACAGGGGCAGCACCTTCGGGTAGGGGCACATTGGCCCCTTGCTGGTCTGTGACCGGCCTCTGGCCGCCGGGGGCATACTTGCTCACGCCGTACTCCAGCGCATCCGGCCGCGAGCCGGCGAAGTACGAGACGACGCCCGCCAGAATTACAACAAGGCCGGCGACAAGCCACAGTGCTTTTGTATGCCCCGCCTTACGCATCCGGCATCCCCAGAGCGAACGTTCGCACGAGCCCCGACCGCTTCAGCGCTCCGATGACCGCTACAGTTACAAACGCTTCCACGCCACCACTGACGGCGTGCATGAGCATCATCGTCGCAAAGAACCGCGCGCCATATGGTTGCGACAGCATCACCCACGCGGACACGGCAGCGGCTCCCAGCGCTACAGCCGCAAATGTCGCAATCGCAACCGCGGCTTCATGCTGGAACCTTCGCAGCGCGCCGTATACCGCCCATGCCGCGAAGACCGGAATCACGGCCATGTCGCAAACGTTTGCGCCGAGGGCGGTTATGCCGCCGTCGCCGAAGAGGAGCGCCTGAATGACGACAATCGCCGACATCCCAAGGACCGCTATACTCGGTCCGAAAATGATCGCAAGCAAGGCCGCACCGATGATGTGATCGCTGACCCCGGCCGCGATTGGGAAGTTGATCATCTGCAGGACAAAGACAAACGCGCCCATGACGCCGACAAGAGGGATGCTTCTATCCGCGAGGCGCGCCTTCGCACGGTGGGCGCAAATGCCTACGGTGGCAGCACTTACGCCCGCGAGCGGAATCCAGACTTCGGGACTCAGCAGTTTATCTGGCAGATGCATTGTAAGCCTTGTGCTTTCGATAGTCAGGACAGGGGCCATCGAGCGGAGGGTTCCTGTGCCCGCGAGCGTCTTACCCCAATGCCTTGCCGGCTGCGCTCATGACCAACTGCCCGTGTTTGACCCCTTTGGCGGAAATGAGTTTGTTCGCGAGCTCCTTTATCACCTTTGCCCTGCCCCGCAGGATGACCACCTCGAGGCAGTCGCGGTGATTGAGGTGGCTGTGCATGCCCGAAACCACGACCTCGTGATAATCGTGCTGGACGTCCGTGAGGCGCCCCTCCAGCCCCGGATCGTGGTGGTCGTACACGAGCGTGACGGTGCCGACGGTTTCAGCGTTTCCGTCCCAGGCCTCTTCGACAAGCGCTTCGCGCATGAGGTCGCGAAGCGCCTCGCAGCGGTTTTCATAGCCGTGCTTTTTTATGAGCCTGTCGAACTTGTCGAGGAGGTCTTCCTCGATCGATACGCCGAATCGCTTCAATTCCACCATTGGATAACCTCGCCAGCCGTAGCACGTATTACAGAATCATAGCACTACAACCGCGGGAAGGCAATGGCATTCGTGCCGACACGGCAGATTTCCAAAAACCTCTCCGGATGCCCAAACAAATCCCAGGCCGGAGACGGTCATTGCGAATGAATGGGCTTTCCCGGCAATCGAATACAGGAGGCATGCGGTCGATGAGAAGGATGGTCACGGTTCTTACACTGGTACTTGCGGTTGGAACAACTTGTCTGGCTGCCGAGATCGAGAGCACGGCAGCATCATCTCAGACCTCAGCCGCCGAATGCGCGTGCGACGTCGTCCACGGCAAGATCAACACCGATGACGCCGCCACAGTGAATCCCGGCGCATGGGAACTCTCCTTCCGCGGCGCCTATGGTGAGGCCGATCGCCACTGGGATAACGGCCGCGACCTTGTAAGCCGCGGCAGTGAGGACTTCACCCTTGCCGGCCTCGGGTTCACGATGGGCATCATTCCGAATGTCGACGCGAATGTCGCGCTCGGCTATGCGTGGCTCAACGATGAGGAGTTCGATTTCGACGTCGAGGACGGCGTCAAGGGGCCTACGAGCGGGTCGAACCTCGGCGATACGGCCGTCGGTTTCAGGTGGCGGTTCTTCCGCGATGAGAAGACGGCGTTCATGGTGGCCTATCTCGGCGGCTTCACCATACCTACAGGAAGCGACTCTACGATTAACCAGATCGGCACGAGCCAGGAGTTCTGGAGCTGGGATCAGTCAGTCGTCGCCAACAAGGACTGGGGGCGGTTCACCACGAACGCTCAGGTCGGCTACTCGCTTCCCTTTGGCGAACACCGCGACGATGCGCTCGGAACGCTCATAGGCAACCTCGCCGCGGGCTACCAGGTGTGCAATTGGCTCCAACCTGAGGCGGAGCTCAACTACAAGGAATCGTTCATCGACGACGGCCAGAGCGGCGACCTTCTTGCGACGACCGTCGGCCTCATATTCCCAATTGGCGAGCACTTCATGCTCAAGGCCGGCGTCCAACAGGGGCTCACGGGCAGAAATGCGGATGATGCGACCACGGGAATCGTGACCGCGAAAGTATGCTTCTGAATGTGCCGACCGGTGCGTACACGGCAAGGCAGACGGTCGGGCTGCCACGCGCGCGACCTGCCGTCATTGGGGCGGGCCGTTGCTGCCATGCGCGCCAGCAGTAATCCTCTTGAAAGTGGGCATCACCGGCCTACAATCCGTCTCCGTCGCGGCACATAACGCTGGACAGTCGGCAGCCCGTGTCGTATGTCAGGGTGATCTGGGAAATCGGGGAAGGGGCGGTCATGCGTACAGCAATGGGGGCGGTTCTGGCGGCATTGGTTTTGGCGAGATGCGCATGCGTTTCCTGCGCGGCCGATCTCGAGAGCACAGCCAAAGAGGCGCAGACAGCAGTTGCGGCTGCAAACCAGATCGACGTTGTCCACTGGAAGATCAATACCGGCGACACATACACCATAGATCCCTGTCACGTGGAGCTGGATGTGCGCGACGCTTACACCGCCTCCACGCGTTTCTGGGACGAAGACGGCAACCTCCACAAGCACGGCGACCACCACGTCAACGATCTCAGTGCAGCCGTCACGACGGGCATAGTGCCCAATCTCGACGCAAGCCTGGCTCTGGGCTACGAATGGATTCACAGCGGGCACTTTGGTTTCGATACCATGAGTCCCGAAAACGGATCCGGCCTTGACGATGCCTTTCTGGGCATGCGATGGCGCTTTTTCAAGGATCCGAACAACGATTTTCAGGTTGCCTACAAGAGCGGCTTCACTATTCCCACCGGCACTGAAGGCAGCGCCACAAGGATCGGCACCGGCAACGGTTTCTGGAATTGGGACCAGTCCGTGGTTGCCTGCAAAGACTGGGGACGCTTCACTACCAACGCCCAGCTTGGCTACTTGCTCCCTTTCGGCGAAGACCACGAGGGCCTGAAAGGCGAGCTTTTCGGCAACGCAGCGTGTGGATATCAGGTCAACCGCTGGCTTCAGCCGGAAATAGAGCTTAACTACGGACAGTTGATCGTTGACGACGTGGATAATCCGCAGATACTGGCGGCAACAGCCGGGCTTATATTCTCCACGAGCGAACACTCCGCGCTCATGGCCGGCGTTCAGCAGGCGTTGGCCGGCAGAAGCGCGAACGATCTCACGGCCGGCGTCGTGACGTTCAGAATAGTCTGGTGATCATCTGTCCGGTCGGTTTACGTCCAGCCGTACTCGTACCCCGTCTCGTACATCGCCACGACGTTCTCCGGCGGGCTCACTGCCTGGATGTTGTGGCAGGGGGCAAGGATGTACCCGCCGCCGGCGCCGAGGATGCGCAGGTTGTCGATCACTTCCTGCCGTACGTCGGCGACGGTGCCGAAAGGCAGCGTCTGCTGGTTATCCACGCCGCCGTGGAAGATGAGCTTCGAGCCGAAGTCGCGCTTCAAACCCTCTCGCTCCATCCCCTTGCAGCGCCACTGGATGGGGTTGAGGACATCGATACCGATGCCGATCATATCGGGGATGATCTTGCGGATTGCGCCGTCGCTGTGGTGGAAGACGTATGCGCCCGCCTGGTGGGCGAGGCCGATCATACGCTTCATGCGCGGCAGCAGGAATTCGTGGATCTGCGCGGGCGAGAACATCAGGTCTTCCTGGCTGCCCATGTCCTCCGCGACGTAACTGATCATGACCCTGCCGCCGGCTGCCTCGTAAAGACGCCGTGAGTTCTCATAGCAGAGGTCGAAGAGCTTGTCGAGGCAATAGTGGGCGATATCCTTATTGATGACCAAGTCCATGAACGCCTGCTCCTGCCCTCGCAGCGCGCAGTAGGTCAGAAACGGCTCACTCCCGCCGCCCTGGATGGGACGCTCTCTCGCGGTCTTCACCTGCGCCGGAATCTCGCTGAAATCGTACCAGTCGGGGCTCGGCCACTGGTAGTTGGCCTCGATCTCGGCGACTGAGTTGAACCGGGCCAGCGGCCGGAAGGTGACTTCATCGTAGATGCCTGTGCCGTAGTCGACCGCCTTGTGCTTGATCCCGAACTCATTGGTGTCTGGCGCGAGCTTCGGGCCCACGTACTTAGGGCCCAGGCCGACGACCTTGTCGATGTGAAGCCGGTCGAGCATTTCGTCTGCGGTCCCGACGCCGAGATGTTTCATGACTTTTGTGGTCGCTTCGCGCGTGCCCCAGTAGTCCATCGGCACGCGGTCCGGCTTCTCGCGTCTCAAAACGGCCAACCATCTCTCTCGCGCCGACATCGTTTCCTTATGCATCGTATCTCGTCCTCCAGTTGATTCTCCGACCATCCTTCGGCAGACGGCTTAGGATACGCCTCGCATCGCGCGTGTCCAGTGCTGACGCAGCCGTAACACAAGTTACGCCCGGCGTTTCGGCGCGTCCTTCCCGAGATGGCTTCGGAACCACTCAACGCACCGGCGCATATAGTCCATCGTGTGGCGCGGCTCGGCGATGTCGTGGCCTTCGCGGGGGAAGACGACAAACGCAGTATCCACGCCTGCGGACTTGAGCCCCTGGTAGAGTTCCATCGCCTGGCCGGGCGGGACGCGTGCATCCTTCTCGCCGGTCATGACGAGCGTAGGCGTCGACGCCTTGTGCAAATATGCCACGGGCGACTGCCTCCAGAAGACGTCGTACCTGTCCCTCGGCTCCGCCTTGAGGCCCCAGTCCATGAAGGATGGGATGTCGGTCGTGCCCCACATGGAAAGGGCATTGATCACCGGCGCGAGCGCCACCGCCGCGCGGAACGCCTTTGTATGACCAAGGAGCCACGCGCTGATGTATCCGCCATAGCTGTGCCCGTGCAGGAGCAGGCGCTTCCCATCCGCTACGCCGCTTCTCACAAGGGCCTTCACCCCGCGCATGATGTCGTCGGCGGGTCCGTAGCCCCAGTCGCCGTGAATCGCCCGGTAGAACGTCGTACCGTAGCCGGTGCTGCCGCGGAAATTGGGCATGAAGACCGCGAAGCCGTTGGCCGCGTAATACTGCGCGAACGGGTCGTGCGCGTTGTGCGACGCCCAATGCGGCCCGCCGTGCGGGATAACTACGGTGGCATAAGGCGGCCTTCCCGATAGCGGCCTGTACAGGACCCCTTCAACGTCCCATCCTTCGCGCGACTTCCAGCGGATGATCTCGATAGGGACATGGCGGACGCGCTCGAACGCGCGGTTGAGGTGCGTAAGCTGCCTTGGGACGCCGTCCATCGCGTCGACGCGATAGACTTCATAGGGGCGCGACGCCTCGGTATAAGAGAAGTAGACGGACGCGCCGTCGGCGGTTGGACAGAAATCATTCACGAAGCCAGGCAGATCGACGAGCGTATCAGCGGACTTTCCATCGGTATCGCCGCGCCTTACGATGGCCCGGCAGCCGCGAGACTGGAAAAACAAAACGGTGTCGCTGTCCAGCCAGCGTGGCGCTGCCGACCGCTGGTCCGATTTCCTGTCAAGAACGACGGATTTCCCGGTATCGACGTGGATGACGCGCACGAACCCCGGTCCCCGTTCGCTCGCATCGGCCGGGCTGTTGAACGCTATGCGCGTGCCGTCAGGCGACCACGCGGGGGCCGCGCCCGGCGCTTCGAGGCCAAGCATCGACGCAAGCACGCGCGCATTCCTGCCTCTCGCGTCCATCACACAGAGCTCTACGCCGGAAATAATGGAATCCGTATGCGGGTGTTTGCTCGAGAGAAATGCTATCCGTTTCGCGTCGGGCGACCATGCGGCATGGATGATGTGGCGGCCTTTGGGCCCGATGGCGCGAGGCTTGCCGCCGTCGGCGGCCACAAGCCACATGTGGGAGGCGGGCATTTCGCCGTAGACGTCGCGTGCATCGTCTTTGAGATCAATCGCCTTCTTTCGCGCAGCGGGAAGGTCCTGAGCGGCAAGAACGAGAAGCGTCTTTCCGTCGGGAGACCATGTGAATGAATGCGCGCCGTGGCCGAATCTCGTCACTGTCTGCGGCTCGGCGAGATTGGTGAGGAGCGCCACCTGCGTATGGCCGTCCTTCCCCTCGGAAAGGTACGCGAGCCTGCCGCCGTCCGGCGCAAACCGCGGCGAAGCGGCCTGATGCTCCGCTGACGTGATCGGCCGGGCGCCTTCGGGGGCATCGGCGTCAAGCATCCATATCCGGCTTATGTCCCTCGATAGATCCGGCGCCGGCTCGGAGACCACAAACGCCACACGGCCGTCGCATGATGCCGCGATTGAGCCAATGCCTCTGGGGGCTACTACGTCCTGCAGTGAAAACGCGCGCTTCTTTCCGGTTCTCATGCCAATCCTAGATTGATGACAGTCGCAATTGCAGCACCAAAGAATTGTACCGCGCGCGTGGCTGATTGAAAATGGCCGTCAAAGGCGCGCCGCGTCTGGCCGTCCTGCAGAGAGTTCCGCAAAAATAGAAGCATTACCGCTGCCGAAAGCAGGGCAGGACTGCCCGTCAAGCGCCCATGAGGATTTCTTAACCGCCGCAGTTGTTCTTATAAGTAGGTAACCGGCCGGCGCTTGCGGTGGAGGAGGTCTGATGACAAGGGTCAAATTGGGCCTGAGCGGCCTCGAAGTCTCGCCAATTTGCCATGGCTCGTGGCAACTCTCTCCGGGCATGTGGGGGAAGGTGCCCGGAGACAAAGTGATTGCCGCGATGCGTCGAGCGGTTGAGGTTGGCGTCAACTTTTTCGACACGGCAGACGAATACGGCGACGGGCTTTCCGAAAGCATTCTCGGCGAAGCCCTGAAACCGCTGCGCCGCGAAGAACTCGTGATTGCCACGAAGGTCTGTTTCCGTTTCCTTCCTGACGGCCGCCAGTTCCTTGACCTGTCAAAGCGCCATGTGCTGGAGGCGTGCGATGCCTCGCTAAAGCGCCTGCGGACGGACTACATCGATCTCTACCAGTGCCACGCATACGATGTGACGACGTCTATCGGGGAGACGGCGGAAGCCCTGGAAGCGCTGCATACGGCCGGCAAGATCCACGCCTATGGCGCATCCAACTTCGCGGTCGAACAGTTGCGCCTGGCCCGCAAGTATGGCAATTTCGCGACGCTACAGCCGCGCTACAACCTTCTGAAACCGGAGGCTGAAGACGACCTTCTGCCTTACTGCGCAGCCGAGGGTCTCGGGACTCTCGTTTACAGCCCGCTTCACATGGGGCTCTTGAGCGGCAAGTACAAGGGGAGAGAGAGATTCAGAGACTTCCGGCGCGAGGACAGCGACTTCCAAGGCAAGCGCTTCAAGGATCTCGCCGCT
>Ga0315282_10002829_pt1 | contig 31487 bp, 32 predicted proteins | sample YL17G07_20_MG_FD_203693 | JGI IMG/M metagenome (GOLD analysis project Ga0315282, IMG submission 203693) | Sediment microbial communities from Yellowstone Lake, YNP, Wyoming, USA - YL17G07_20 | ecosystem: Environmental > Aquatic > Freshwater > Lake > Sediment | place: USA: Wyoming | collected... | reverse complement strand
GGATCAGCCGGATCTCCTCGCCCTCGCCGGCAACCTCGGCCTTCCCCGCATCGGTCAAGACGGCGAGCACCCGGGCGTCCGCCTCGAGCATCTGGTAGCCGAGGAACTCCGTGCCACCTGCCGAGGCCGCGACCTCGACGAGGTCCTCTCCGAGGCGCCCTTTCTTCGCGGCCTTCTTCGCGCGGTCCTTCTGCTCGGCCATGAGCGCCTCGAAGCCCTTCTCGTCGATCGAGAGGCCGGCCTCCTCGGCGAGCTCGCGCGTGAGCTCCTTCGGGAATCCGTACGTGTCGTGCAGCTTGAACACGACCTCCGGCGGCATCACGGTCGCCCTCGCTGAGACCGTGGAGGCTTGGACGACCGCGTCGCGAGCTTGCTCGAACACCGCCATACCCTGCCGGAGCGTGCCGGCGAAGCGCTCCTCCTCCGAGGTCGCGACCTGCTCCACGTAGGCGCGGTTCTCCACGAGCTCCGGGTAGACGTCGCCGAGGGTCTCCACGGTCGTTCCGACCAGCTGGGGCATCACTTCGCGCTCGATCCCGAGGTGCCGCGCGTGGCTGACCACTCGCCGGAGCATCCTGCGCAGCACGTACCCGCGGCCCTCGTTCGAGGGCAGCACGCCGTCGGCGATCAGGAACGTCGTCGCGCGCCCGTGCTCGGCGATGATGCGCAGCGAGACGTCGGCCCGCTCGTCCTGCCCGTATCGCTTGCCGGAGAGCAACTCCCCCGCCTCGACGAGCGGGCGTATCAGGTCGGTCTCGAAGACGTTCGCCACGTCCTGCAGGACGGTCGCGACGCGCTCGACGCTCGCGCCGGTGTCGATGTTCTTCGCCGGCAACTCGCCGAGGACGTCCGCGTGATCGCCCACCTCTTCCTGCATGAAGACATGGTTCCAGATCTCCATGTAGCGGTCCTCATCCACCTCGGGCCCGCCCTCGGGTCCGTGCCTCGGACCGCGGTCGACGAATATCTCCGAGCAGGGCCCGGCTGGGCCGGCCGCGTGGGTCCACCAGTAGTTGTCGGCCTTGTCCCGGCGGACGATCCGATCACTCGGGATCCCGATGTCCTCCCAGATGCCGATCGTCTCCTCGTCGTCCTCGAACACCGTGACCCACAGGCGGTCGGGCTCGATCCCGAACACCTCGGTCACGAGCTCGAAGCCCCAGCCACACGACTCCCGCTTGAAGTAGTCGCCGAAGGAGAAGTTGCCGAGCATCTCGAACATCGTGAGGTGCCGGGCGGTGTGGCCGACGTTGTCGATGTCCACCGCCCGGAAGCACTTCTGCACGCTGGTGGCGCGGGGGAACGGCGCCGGCGAGTGCCCTAGGAAGTACGGGATGAACTGGTTCATCCCGGCGTTGGTGAGCAGCAGTCCGGACTCGGGCGGTGGGATCAGCGACGAGGACGGCACACGTCGGTGGCCGCGCTCCTCGTAGAAGCGCAGGAACGTCTCGCGGATCTCTCGGCCTTCCATCGGGAAGGCGAGTCTAACCCTTGGGGGTGGATCCCCCGCGTAGCTCCTCCTCCTTGCCGCGCATAGCGCGCTTGCCCTCGGCGATGGACTCGGAGACGAGCTTGGAGAGCTCGAGGATGCCGCCTCGCGCCTCGCGAGCGAGCGTCGCAGGCGCGACCTTATCGGCCTGCTTGCGGGCGAAGCGAGCCACCACGACGGCGCCGACGGTGCCGGCCCCCAGGCCGACGGCCAGCCAGAACAGTCGTCTCACTTCTTCCCCCGGCTCCTCTTCCGCCTGCTCTTCTTCCGACCGTTGCCGTTCCCACCGCTCTTGCCCCCGCGGAACCGCGACGCCGCCTTCGAGACGCCCGCCCCGAACGAGATGAGCTTGATCAACGGGCTGGAAGCCGCCTGTTCGACCAGGCCGGACACCTTCTCGATCCGCTTCACGACCTCACCGGCCGAAACGAGCATCTCGTCGACGCGGTCAAGCTCGCGGTTCGTTCGCTCGACGGTGCCCTTGACCTCAGTGAGGAGCGGCAGGGTCTCCTCGCGGATGCCGTCGATGAGGAGCTTCGTGCTCTCGAGCGTGCGGAACATGTTGATGAGCACCACGCAGAGGAACAGGACGAGCAGCCCCCAGAAGGCCGCGAGGATGATGAGGGCGACGTCTCCCGAGCTGGCGGCGATCACGGTCATGGCGTTCTCCTTGTCGACGGCTCGATCCGGACCGGTTCGCGCATCATACCCGGCGTGCCGGAGCCCCCTCTAACCTGATTCTCGAGCGGGTGTCAGCGGGTCCCTCACCCCGGCGATCCGCGCCTCCTGATCCATCGGCGTATACGGCGAGGCCCCGTTCGTAACCGGCGGGACCCGCCCTCCCGATCCGCCGACATAGCACCCCTTATGCGTGGACCTGGGAGGAGCGAGTCAGAGACGACAGGGGCCTCTCGCGCCGGGGCGCGCGAGGCCGCGATCATCCTCGTGCCTACCCCTCCCACACCATCTCCACCCGCCGTCACCACTCCACGTGCACCGGGTAGCCGTTCATGGCCCGATCCCCGCTCACCAGCATCATCCCTTCCGCGACCGTCTGCGCCACCAGCATCCGATCGAACGGGTCCCGGCGAAGGCTCGGCAGCGAGCAGATCGTCAGAACATGCCGAAGCTGGATCGGCAACGCCTGGAACCCGTTCCGCGCGAGCTGGCCGGGGACGGACCGTTCGATCGGATCGGGCAGCTTCACCCGCCCCAGCCCCGCCTTCACGACGAGCTCCCGGGCCGACGCCGCGCTGAAGAAGACCTCGTTCGTGCCATCAGCGATGAGCGCGGCCGCCTTGGAAGAGAGCCTCTCGTCGTCCGCGATCCACCACAGGAACGCGTGGGTGTCGAGCAGCAACTTCACTCGAAGTCCTTCAGGACCTCGTCAGGAAGGGGCGCATCGAAGTCGGGCGCGCCCCACACGTCCCCCCGAGCGTTCCCCGGAGCCCGTTCCCTCACCTCCGGAAGGATCGGGACCAGCCTGGCGACCGGTCGCCCCGCCTTCGCGAGGACGATCTCCTCTCCCTTGGCGACGCGCTCCAGCAACCTGGAAAGGTGGGTCTTCGCTTCATGCACGTTGACGCATGCGGCCACAGACCCAGGATGGACCAAGTCCTGGACTGAGTTAATCCTTGTTATCCGTCTCCTCGCCCTCCCCGGAGGACTCGTAGTAGCGCTTCCCGCGGAACCGGACCGGCCGATATTCCTGCTCCACCCGATGGCCCGGGTAGTCGTGCGGGTACCTGTAGTCCTTGCCGTGGCCGAGCTGCCGGGCCGTAGGGGTGCTCGTGTCCCGCAGATGGAGTGGGACCGGGTCGCTCGAGGCCGCGTCCGCCTGGGCGAGCCCGAGCGACACGACGACGCTGTTGGACTTCGGGGCGCGGGCGAGGTAGATGGCGGCCTCGGCGAGGTTGAGGCGCACCTCGGGAAGCCCGACGTACTCGACGGCCTGGGCGGCGGCGACCGCCACGAGCAGCGCCCTCGGGTCGGCGAGGCCGATGTCCTCGGACGCGTGCACGACCATGCGGCGCGCGATGTAGCGCGGGTCCTCCCCCGCCTCGAGCATCCGCGCGAGCCAGAAGAGCGCGGCGTCGGGGTCAGAGCCCCGGATGCTCTTGATGAACGCGCTGATGACGTCGTAATGGGCGTCGCCCTGCCGGTCGTAGACGATCGCCTTCTTCTGGACGGCGTCGGCGGCCCGGGCCAGCTCGACGGTGACCTCTCCCGCCGAACGCGCGGAAAGGACCGCGGCCTCGAGGCCGGTGAGCGCGACGCGAGCGTCGCCGCCCGCGACCTCTATCAGGTGGTCGAGCGCCTCCTCGCTCACGCCGACGCCGAGCTTGCCGAGACCACGCTCAGGGTCGGCGAGGGCTCGACGCAGCACCGTTCTGAGCTCGTCCGGCGCGAGCGGCTCGAGACGAAGGAGGAGACACCGGGAGAGCAGCGGTGTGACGAGCGAGAAGTAGGGGTTCTCGGTGGTCGCGCCGATCAGCGTGACCGTGCCGTTCTCGACGGCCGGCAGCAGCACGTCCTGCTGGGCCTTCGACCAGCGGTGCACCTCGTCGATGAACAGGACCGTGCGGAACAGGCCGCCCTCAGCGCCCTCCATCACCTTCCGTGCATCGGCGACTCCCGAAGAGACGGCCGACAGCTGCACGAGCTCGGCGCCGACGGCGTCGGCGAGCAGGTACGCGAGCGTGGTCTTGCCGGTCCCCGCATCCCCCCACAGCAGCACCGACGGCAGGTGCCCACCCTCGAGCAGCTCCGTGAGCGCCTTGCCGGGGCCGAGCAGATGCGTCTGGCCCACGAACTCGTCGAAGGACCGTGGCCGCATCCGCGTCGCGAGTGGAACCTCGGCCACGCGCAGCCTCCTACTCGGAGCGCGACTTCGGCGGCTCCGCGAGCTTGATGCCAAGCTCGCGGAGCTGCTCCTCGGTCGCCAGCGCCGGCGCTCCGGTCAACGGGTCCTGGCCGGACTGCGCCTTCGGGAACGCGATCATGTCTCGGATCGCGTCCTTGCCGGCCATGAGCATCACGATCCGGTCGAGCCCGAGCGCGATCCCGCCGTGCGGCGGTACGCCGTAGCGGAACGCGCGGAGCAGATGCCCGAACTGCAGCTCTGTCTGCTCGGGGGTGAGGCCGAGCACCTCGAACACCTTGCGCTGCACGTCTGCACGGTGGATCCGGATGCTCCCACCGCCGAGCTCGAACCCGTTCAGCACGAGGTCGTACCCACGACTCTTCGCCGCCTTCGGGTCGAGGTCGTCGGACGCGGGGGATGTGAACGGATGGTGCACGCTCACCCACTTGTCCTCGTCGTCGCTCCACTCGAAGAGCGGCGGCTCGACCATCCAGCAGAACGCCCACTCCCCCTCGGGCACGAGGTCCAGACGCGCCGCCATCTGCCGGCGGAGGCCGTCGAGCGCGACGTTCACGCGGTCCGCGCGGTCAGCCACGATCAGCACGAGATCGCCGCGGTTCGCGCCGGTCGCCGTCAGGACGCCGGCCAACTCGTCGGAGGAAAGGTACCTCTCGACCGGCGAGCGCACGCCGTGCTCTTCGACGGCTATCCACACGAGGCCGGCGGCCCCCCTCTCCTTCGTGACCTGGACCAGGTCGTCGAGCTCCTTGCGCGAGAGCTGCGCGCCGTCGGGCGCCGCCAGGCCCTTCACAGTGCCCCCCGACGCCAGCGCGGACGCGAACGCGCGGAACCCCGTGCCGGCGAAGACCGGCGCGAGATCGGCCATCTCCATGCCGTAGCGCAGATCGGGTTTGTCCGACCCGTACCTCGCCAGCATGTCGTCGTACGTGATCCGCGGGAACGGCAACCGGACCTCGACGCCCTGCGTCTCGCGCACGATCCGGGCCATGAGCGGCTCCGTCACGGCGAAGACATCGTCCTCCGTCACGAACGACATCTCGACGTCGAGCTGTGTGAACTCCAAGCCGCGGTCGGCGCGCGGGTCCTCGTCGCGGAAACAGCGAACGATCTGGTAGTAGCGGTCCTGCCCGGCGACCATCAGCAGCTGTTTGAGCTGTTGCGGCGACTGCGGGAGCGCGTAGAAGGTCCCCGGCCACAGGCGCGACGGCACGAGGAAGTCGCGCGCGCCTTCCGGCGTGCTCCGCGTCAGGTACGGCGTCTCGACCTCGACGAAGCCGCGCTCGTCCATGCACTCGCGGATGAGGTGATTGACCGTGTGCCGGAGCCGCAAGACGCAGGTCATCTCCGGCCGGCGGAGGTCGAGGTACCTGTAGCGCAGCCGCAGGTCCTCCGAGGCCTGGATGCGGTCCTCCACCGGGAACGGCGGCGTGTCGGCCGCAGCGAGCACCTCGATCGTCGTGACCACCACCTCGATCTCGCCGGTAGGCAGGTTCGGGTTCACCGTGCCCTCCGGCCGAGCCCGGACCGGGCCGACCACTCGCACGACCGACTCGCCCTTCAGGTCCTGCGCGATCGCGTGCGCCTCCGGTGCATCCGTCGGCTGGAACACGAGCTGCACGATGCCCTCGCGGTCGCGGAGGTCGACGAACGTCAGGCCGCCGTGGTCCCGGCGGCGGGCGACCCAGCCGCAGAGCGTCACCTCGGTGCCGACATGCTCCGCGCGGAGCGCGCCGCACGCGTGGGTGCGCATGCTGGTCGACATGTCGGGCATCTCAGGCATCCGGCTCCCCCATCCGGCTCGCTACCACGGCACGCGGCACGATCTCCTCTACGCCGTCCGCGAGCCGCCGGAGCGTGACCGTGTCGTCGGCCACCTCGCGCTCACCGAGGATCGCGACGAACCGGGCGCCGGCGCGCTCGGCCGTTCGCAGCTGCCCCTTGAGCGACCGCTCCCCGAACCCCGTCTGCGCCGGTACGCCGGCCGCGCGCAGCTCGCGGACGAGCTCACCGCCGGAGCGGCGCGCCTCCGCGCCCATCGTCACCACGAACACGCCGCGCACGGTCCCGGCCGCATCCTCGCCCTCCTCCTTCACGGCGAGCAGGATCCTGTCGAGCCCGAGCGCGAAACCGACCCCAGGCGTCGCGGGCAGGCCGAGCAGCTCGGCGAGCCCGTCGTAGCGCCCGCCGCCACCGAGGCTCGCCTGCCCCTCCGGCAGGACCGGGCTCACGTACTCGTAAGCCGTTCGCACGTAGTAGTCGAGGCCGCGTACCAGCGTGTCGACGCGCTTCCACGCGAGGCCGGTCTCGTCGAGCTCGCGGAGCACCCCCTCGAAGTGCTCGCGACACGCGTCGCACAGGTGGTCTCGGATCCTCGGCGCCTCGCGCGCGACGTCGCGGCACGCTTCGTCCCTGCAGTCGAGCACCCGCAGTGGGTTGTCTACGTAGTGGTCCTTGTGCTCGTCGCGCAAGCGCCCGCGGTTCGTCTCGAGGTACGCGAGCAACACCTCCCTGTACGCGGGGCGGCAGCTCGCGTCGCCCAGGCTGTTGACCTCGAGGCGGTAATCGCGAAGCCCGGCCCGACGCATGTACTCGGCGCCGAGCACGATCGTCTCCACATCGGCCGACGGCAACTCGGTCCCGAGCACCTCAACCCCGAACTGCCGGAACTCGCGCTGACGACCCTTCTGAGGCCGGCCGTAACGCCACATCGGTCCCACGTAGTAGCCCTTGAACGGCAGCGCGATCCGCGAGCCCGACGCGAGCACTGCGCGCACCACGCTCGGCGTCCCCTCGGGGCGTAGCGAGAGCGACCGCCCGCCCTTGTCCTCGAACGTGTACATCTCCTTGCGAACGACATCGCTCGTCTCGCCCGTGGTCCTGGAGAAGATCTCGGTCGACTCGAACGCCGGGGTCTCGACGTAGCGGTAGCCGTAGAGCTCGGCGAGCGCGTGCGCCTCCTCGTACAGTCGCCGCATCGCCTCCGACGCGGGCGGCAGCAGATCCGCGGTCCCCCGCGGCGGCGCGAGCCCCATCAGAGCCCCCGCAGGAACGGGTTGCGGACCCGCTCGAGGCCGACGGTCGTGCGCGGGCCGTGGCCCGGGAGGACGTCGAGCTCGTCCGGCAGCAGGAGGAACCTCTGCAGGCTGCGCGTCATGTCCGACGAGGACGAGTTCGGGAAGTCGCTGCGCCCGATCGCGCTGGCGAACACGAGGTCGCCGGAGCAGATCCACCCGTCGGTCCTGAAACAGACGCTTCCCGGCGTGTGGCCCGGCGTGTGCACGACCTCGATCGCGAACCCACCGAACGTGAGCACGTCGCCGTCGGCGATGGTGCGGACGTCTTTCACCGGCACCGGCGGTGCCTCGTAGCCCGCCCCCCAGGCGACCGAGTCGACGAGCGCCGGAGCGTCGGACTCGTGGATGTAGAAGGGCAGACCGTCGCCGCAGAACGCGGCGGCCGAGCCGACGTGGTCGAAGTGCCCGTGGGTCGCCAGCACGGCGACGGGGCGTTTTCCCTCGGCCTCGAGCATCGCGTGGATCCGCTCGGGCGAGAATCCGGGGTCCACGACGACGGCGTCATCCGACCCGTCTGCCGCGACCAGCCAGCAGTTCGAGTCGAACGGGTTGTCGGAGAGAACGTCCAGGTACATCGGGCGGTCATCGTATCCGATGGCGACCCGGGGACGAGGGCCAGCATCCCGGAACGCGCGCCGCAACCCGAGCGCCACGGCTCCGGAGCGAGCCGATCAGAGCTCGGCGGCGTCGACCCAGAGCGTCACGGGGCCGTCGTTCACGAGCTCGACCTCCATGTGCTCGCGGAACGCCCCGCGCCGGACCGTCGCTCCCCGGGCCTCGAGCGCCCGGGCGAACGCCTCCACGCGGCCCTCGGCGATCTCCGGCTCCGCCGCGCCGTCCCACGAGGGACGCCGCCCTCTCCTCACATCGCCGTAGAGCGTGAACTGGGGCACGACGAGGATCTCTCCGCCGACCTCCGACAGGGACCGGTTCATCTTGCCCTGCTCGTCCTCGAACACCCGCAGGTTGAAGACCTTCTCGGCCAGGCGGTCGTATTCGCCGAAGCCGTCGTCCTTCCCGACCCCGACGAGGAGCAACAACCCGCGACCGATCTCGGCGACCGCCCGACCCTGCACGCGCACAGCCGCGCGAGACACGCGCTGGAGCAGGATCCGCATCCCTACCTCGGCACGACCCGGTAGGCGTCGTACACGTTCTCGATCTTCCTCACGGCGGCGAGCAGCCCCGACAGGTGCGCGATGTCGGCTAGCTCGAACGTGAACCGCAGGGTCGTGACGCGGTCGCGGCCGAGCGTGGAGGTCGCCGAGATGATGTTCACGTGGTTGTCCGACAGCACGGTCGCCACGTCGGAGAGCAGCCGTGCGCGGTCGAGCGCCTCCACCTTGATCGACACGACGAAGGAGGTCGACTTGCCGGCCCTCCAAGTGACCTCGATCAGCCGCTCGGGCTCCTTCGATAGCGTCTTCACGTTCGGGCAGTCGGTCCGGTGGACGGAGACCCCCTGGCCGTGCGTGACGAACCCCATGATCTCGTCGCCCGGCACCGGCGTGCAGCACCGGGCCAGCTTCACCCATACGTCGGCCGAGCCCGGCACGACGATGCCGGAACTGATGTCCCGGCGCTCGATCCGCACCGGCCGCGCGAGCGGCACCTGGGTGACGTCCTCTTCGGTGGTACCGGTCACGATCCGCGACAACCGCGCGATGATCGACTGCGGCGAGACGTGCCCCTCTCCGACCGCGACGTACAGGGATTCAAGGTTCGGGAACTTCATCTCCTCGGCGACCCGCTCGAGCGTCTCCTCGGTCGCCAGGCGTTTGAAGGGCACGTTCTGCTTCCGCATCGCTCGTTGCAGCGAATCACGACCTTCGTCGAGCGCGTCCTCTCGCCGCTCTCGCGAGAACCACTGCCGCACCTTTGTGCGCGCCCGTGGTGTGACGACGAACTTCAGCCAGTCCTGCGACGGTCCCTCGCCCTGAGCTTTCGACGTCAGGATCTCGACGGTGTCGCCGGTGCGCAGCTCGTAGTCGAGCGGGACGAGCTTCCCCGAGACCTTGGCGCCGATCGTCCGGTGGCCGACCTCGGTGTGGATCTCGTACGCGAAGTCGACCGGCGTCGAGCCTGCCGGAAGGTTCATGACGTCGCCCTTGGGCGTGAACACGAAGACCTGGCCGCTGTAGAGATCGATCTTCAGGCTCTCCATGAACTCGCGGGGGTCGGCCATGTCCTTCAGCCACTCGAGCATCTGCCCGAGCCACGCCATCTCGGTAGCTTCCTTCGACTTCTTCCCATCGCGCCCCTCTTTGTAGCGCCAGTGCGCAGCCACACCGAACTCGGCCGTGCGGTGCATCTGGCGCGAGCGGATCTGGATCTCGAGGGGGTTGCCGCCCGGACCCACCACCGTCGTGTGCAGCGACTGGTACATGTTCGACTTGGGCATCGCGACGTAGTCCTTGAAACGGCCGGGCACGGGCTTCCACAGCGAGTGGACGGCGCCGAGTGCCCCGTAGCAGTCGCGCACGGAGTCCACGAGCACTCGGATCCCGACGAGATCATAGATCTCGTTGAACTCCTTGCCGCCCACGACCATCTTCTCGTAGATCGAGTACAGGTGCTTCGGGCGCCCCTCGACCTCGGCCTTGAGCCCCGCCTCGCGCAGGCGCGTGCGCGCGGCCTCGAGCACCGAGTCGATGTACTGTTGGCGCTCGCCGCGGCGCTTCTCGACCAGGTTCGCGATCTCGCGGTACGGGCCGGGGTGGAGCGTCTTGAGGGACAGGTCCTCGAGCTCCCACTTGACCTGCTGGACGCCCAGACGGTGCGCGAGCGGCGCGTAGATCTCGAGGGTCTCGGTCGCGATCCGTTCCTGTTTGTCGGGCGTGAGCGGCGAGAGCGTGCGCATGTTGTGGAGCCGGTCGGCGAGCTTGATCAGCAGGACCCGTATGTCGCCCGCCATCGCCACGATCATCTTGCGGACGTTCTCGGCCTGTTCCTGCTCCCGGCTCCTGGACTCGATCGCCTCGAGCTTGGTCAACCCGTCCACGATCCTTGCGACCTCGGCGCCGAATCCCTCCTTCAGCTCATCGAGCGAGACGTCGGTGTCCTCCGGGACGTCGTGGAGCAGCGCGGCGACCAAGGTCGTCGTGTCCAGTCCGAGGTCGGCGAGGACCTGCGCCACCGCGATCGGGTGCTCGACGAAGTCCTCGCCGGACAGCCGTTCCTGGCCGGCGTGGGCGACCTCGGCGAACTGCGCGGCTCGCCGCATGACCCCGAGGTCGGCCTTCGGGTTGTATCGCTTGACGGTTCGCAGGAGCGCCTCGAAGCTCTCGCGCTGCGGACCGGACTCGCCGCCCTGACCCGGACGCAGCCGCGACAGGATGCCACCACGGCGTTCGGCCCTCGTCTCCTCGCGGCTGTCCACGTAGGCCTCCTCGGAAGGCCAGTGTAGCCGCGGCGCTCGATCGCGCAGGTAGCCGTTCGACGCGAGGCGAGGTGCCCGAGCTAGTAGCTGATCAGCGTGAAGAGGTCGTAGCCGTCGATCCGGTCGCGGCCCTTCAGGAAGCCGAGCTCGATCAGGCACGCTATGCCGACGACCTTGCCGCCGATCCGCTCGACGAGGTCGGCCGTGGCCTTGGCGGTGCCGCCGGTCGCGAGCACGTCGTCGACGATCAGGACCCGCTCCCCCGGCGCCACGGCATCCTTGTGGATCTCGAGCGTCGCCGTGCCGTACTCGAGCGAGTACTCGGCCTTCTCCGTGTCCCACGGCAGCTTGTCCTTCTTGCGGACCGGGATGAACCCGGCGCCGAAGTGGTACGCGACCGGTGAAGCGAGGATGAACCCGCGCGCCTCTATCCCCACGACCTTGTCGACGTTGCCGCGTCCGAAGTGCACGACGATCAGATCGATCACCGTCGAGAACGCGATCTCGTCCGCGAGGAGCGGCGTGATGTCCTTGAAGACGACCCCTTCCTGGGGGAAGTCGGGGACGTCGCGGATCAACGACCTCAGCTGCTCGATATCCACGGCTACCTCTTCCTCTTCTTCCCCGAGGACTTCTTCTTGCTCTTCGGGCGCGGACGGGATCCGCTCTGACCGCCGCGGGCCGTCGCGCGGCTGGCCGCCGCAGCGCCGACCGTCGCCGGCGCCGCCCCGCTCTTGCCCCCGGTGGTCGACGTCGCAGACAGAGCCGCGCGCTCCCGAACCGCCTGGAGGCGGCGCTCGGTGGCGGGCTTGGCCTCGTGGCGGGCTCGGAGCTGCACGTACCGCGGCTCCCGTTCCTTCAGCAACGCGAGGATCGGCGAAGCGATGAAGATCGACGAGTAGGCGCCGGTGATGACCCCGATCAGCATGGCGAACGCGAAGTCCTTGAGCGTCACGCCGCCGAGCAGCAAGAGCGACAGGATCGGGAGGACGACGACGAGCGAGGTGTTCACCGACCGCATGAACACCTGGTTCACGGAGGTGTTCACGACGCCCGAGAACGTGTCCTTCGCCAGCATCGCCGGCGACTCGGTGTTCTCCTGGATCTTGTCGAAGATGACCACGGTGTCGTAGAGGGAGAACCCGAGGATCGTCAGGATAGCGATGACCGTGGCCGGCGAGACCTGTCTGCCGGTCAGCGCGTACACGCCGGCCGTGACGAGGACGTCGTGGATCATCGCGACCTGCGCGCCGATCGCCATCTTCCACTCGAACCGGAACGTGATGTACAGCGTGATCGCGATCAGCACCACGATCAGGCCGACCACGGCCTGCCGGGTGATCTGCTTGCCCCAGGTCGGCCCGACGACCTTGACGCTCACGTCCGACGCCGACACGCCGGCCTGTTTGGCGAGTGCGTCGACCAGCTGCGCGCGCTGGTCGGCCGTCAGGTCCGTGAGCGAGGTCGTTCGGATCGAGATCTGGTTGCCACCGACGATCTGAACCTCGGCCTGGGGCCGGCTGTAGGGCGCCTCCGCGAGCAACGACTGCACTGCCGCGGGCGACACGCCGTTCCTGTCCTCGTACACGATCTGCGTGCCCCCGTTGAAGTCGATCGAGTAGTTCAGCCCGCGGACGAACAGCCCGACGATCGAGAGCAGGATCACGGTGCCGGAGAGCAGGAACCACCACTTCTTGTGCTCGATGATCCGGAAGCGCGGGACCCGGTAGCCCCGGAACGTGTGGACGGCCTCCAACCAGTTCACTTCGAACCCCCAGCGACCGGGACCGCCGCGGGCGGGAGGTCGGCCGCGACCCCGCTCGAGAGGCCGAACCCTCGGAGCGAGACCAGCGTCTCGCTCCGGGCTATCAGGAAGACCGTAGGCCGCTTGAAGAAGTAGACGACGAACAGGTCGAGCGCCGTCGCCACGCCCAGGGTGAGGGCGAAGCCGCGGACGGAGCTGATCGCCGTGACGTACAGGACGACCGCGGCGAGGCCGGTCACGATGTCGGCCGCAACGATCGTCTTGTACGCGCGCTTGAATGCCGGTTGCACGGCCACGCGCGGCGTCTTGCCATGGCGGACCTCGTCCTTCAGCCGCTCGAAGAACACGATGTAGGAGTCGGCCGTGACGCCGAGCGAGATCACGAGACCGGCAACGCCGGCTAGGGTCAGCGTGTAGCCAACCGCCCTCCCTGCGACCGAGACCAGCGCGAGAGCGAGGATCGCCCAGATCGTCATGCCGAACCAGGCCACGACCGCGAGCAGCCGGTAGTAGAAGAGCAGATACAGCGCCACCACGATCAGGCCGGCGATGCCGGCGATCAGGCCCTCGTGGAGGGATGCCTGCCCCAGGGTCGGGCTCACCGTCAGCACCTGTTGGGTGGTCAGGTTCACCGGCAGGGCACCGGCGTTCAGCACGGTGGCGAGGTCCTTCGCGCGCTGCTCGGTGAAGCCCCCGGTGATCACGCCGGCGCCGTTCGTGATGGCGCCTTGCACGTAGGGGGCCGAGATCACGACCTGGTCAAGGATGATCGCGAGATGACTCGCCGGGTCCTGTTCACTCGGGTGCTGCTGATGGATCTGCGTCGTCACGTCGCCGAAGGCCTTCGAGCCTGCCGACGTGAGCGTGAAGTCGACCTGCCAGCCCTGCGCGACCGAGGTCGCGCTGCCCGTGCTGTACACGGCTGTCGCCTTCTTGATCATGTCGCCGGTGACGAGGACCGGGCCGAGCTGGTACTTCGTCGCCTGGTCCGACGGTCCCTGGCTCAAGAAGACGACGTCCTTGTTCCTCAGCGCGCTGAAGCTGCACGCCGCCGTCTGCTTCTCCGCCGGGGTCGTACACGGTGTGACCTGTGTTGAGTCATAGCCGGAGCTGCCCGGCGTCAGGATCGCTATGACTTGGCGCTGCTCGAGCCGGGCCGTCGTCCCGATGACCTGGAGGAGACGCTCTTGCCCGGTCGCCTGCAGCTTGGCCTGCGCGGCCGCCGTCGTGAGGAAGCAGCCGAGGCCTTTCCCGATCGAGCTCACCACGCAGTACAGCAGTGTCTCGTGCTGGACTTGGAGGGCGTCGTAGGCCGTCTGCGCCTCCTGCTGGGTCGAGAAGCAGGCGTTCACACCGCCGCTCTGGAGCGTCGTGTCCCCCGTTCCCTGGAGGCAGTAGGTCTGCGTGGTCTGCGTCCCGACCGCCTTCAGCGCGGTGTCGGCCTCGGCCTTCGTCTTGTAGGTGCAGACCGGCTGCGGAAGGTCGGGACCCGTGATGCAGAAGTCGCCCGTGATCGGCGCCGGCCCGACGGTCGGCGTGGGGGTCGCAGGCACTACGGACGGGGTGGGCGAGGGCGACACCGTGCTCTGCGGCTCGACCTTCAGGTTCTTGATCGCCTGATCGGCCGCATCCTTGGAGCTGAAGCAGGGCGGCTTGTCCCCCAGGCCTGTCACGCACACGGAGGTCACGATCGGATTCACCGCGACGGCGTCGTACGCGGTCTGCGCCTCCTGCTGGGTCGGGAAGCACCCGTAGCTCTGCTGTTCCGTGCCGACGAGGCAGTACTGGTCCTTCGGCGTCTCCCGGATCGTGCCGCGCGCGAGACCGGGGATCTGGACCTCGATCGTGTTGCCCGAGACGAACAGGAGCGGCTCGGCCGTGCCGAACGCGTCGACGCGGTTCCGGATGTTCTCCAGCGCCTGTTCCATGACGTCGCTCGGCGTGCCGGGTGGAGCCGATAGGATGACCGAGACGCCGCCCTCGAGATCGAGCCCGAGGATGGGGCGATATCCCATGAAGAACCCCGCGATCGACGCGGCGACGAGCGCTCCGACGAACGTGATCGACAGCCAAAGGTTGCGCGTCTGCTTCACGCCAGCTCCGCGCCGTTGATCGTGAGCTTGAACCGGCACTCAAGCATCTCGGCGGCCTTGCGACACATCTGCATGCGGCCGAGGAAGATCTCGAAGTACTCCATGACCTGGCTGATCTGCGTGTCGATCGTGAGTTCCAGCGTGACCGTCTTGGCGGCCGGATCCACCCGTAGGAACGATTGCTCGGCCGCGAAGTTCACCCGGTCGTGGATGTCGAACTCGGGCTGCCCTGTCTTCCGCACGCGGCTGCGGTGCACGTCGGACTTGTCGGCGAGGATCACGGCCGCCGAGACTGGCGAGACCGCGTAGCCGTTCGCCTCCTCGTGGTTCGCGACGGCCGCGACGATGGTCGCAAGGTCGGTCGCCGGCATCGTGTCGTGGAGCGCGTGGTACACGAGCAAGCCGCCCGTCTGCCCGTGGGCCTCTCGCGTCAGCATGTTCCCGACGTCGTGCAGGTACCCGGCCACGGACCCGAGGCCCGCCGTGTGCTCGTCGAACCCGGCGCGGGTGAGGACGTTGTAAGCGATCTTCGCGGTCAGGGTCGCGTGGCGGAACCCGTGCTCGGTGTAGCCGAGGCCTTCCATGACGCGGTCAGCAGCCGAGATGAAGGCCGAAAGCTCGGGGTTCGCCTGGACGTCATCGAGGGTGACGACCTCCAGCGCGGGACCGGCCTCACCGCCCTCGTGTCCCGGCGCCTTCGCTGCGCGGTCGGCCGCCTGAGTCACGGCTTGGGGTCGGCCTCTCCGTGCTCGTCGGCCTGGTCGTCGTCGGAGTAGTCACCGGAGTAGTCCTGCTCCTCCTGCTCCTCCGGCTCTTCGGTCAACCGCTGGGCGATCGCCCGGCGCAGCATCCGCACCTCCGTCCCGGGAGCGATCTCGACCGTGACGGTGTCGTGCTCGTCGTCGATGTCGGTGATGGTGCCGAAGATGCCGCCGGCCGTCATGACCTCGTCGCCGACGTGCAGGGCACTCAGTAGGGACTGCTGCTGGCGCTGCCGATTGCGCTGCGGCCGGATCAGCAGGAAGTAGAAGACGGCGCCCATGAGCAGCAGCGGGAGGAGGAGGCCGAAGAGCGAGCCGCCCGCGGATGTTGACGTGCTGCTCGAGCTCTGGGCGACGATATGGATCATCAGGGTGCCCTTCCTATAGCGCGACGAAGCAGCATACAGGCTACCGCGGGAGCTCAGGATAGAGGGAGAGCACCCTCGGCCGTCACGCCGAGGTGCCGGTACGCACGCTCGGTCGCCACGCGCCCACGCGGCGTGCGCTTCAGGAGCCCGAGCTGGAGCAGGTACGGCTCGTAGACGTCCTCGACCGTGTCGGTCTCCTCGCCCACGGCGGCGGCGAGCGTCGAGAGGCCGACCGGCCCCCCGCCGAACTTCCCGATCACCGCCCGTAGGATCGCGAGGTCGAGCTTGTCGAGACCCGCCTCGTCGACCTCGAACAGCTCGAGGCCCTTGCGCGCCACCTCGGCGGTCACCTGGCCATCGTGGCGGACCTCGGCGAAGTCACGCACGCGCCGCAGGAGGCGGTTCGCCACACGTGGCGTGCCCCGCGATCGCCGAGCGATCTCGCCGGCGCCCTCGACGTCGACGATCACGGAGAGGATCCCCGCCGAGCGGCGCACGATCCTCGCGATCTCCTCGACCGAGTAGTAATCCAGGCGCGGCGAGAACCCGAACCGCTCACGGAGCGGGAGCGTGATCCGCCCCGGCCGCGTGGTGGCGCCGACGAGGGTGAAACGCGGCAGATCCAGACGGATGCTCTTCGCCGTCGGGCCCTTCCCGAGCACGACGTCGAGCTTGTAGTCCTCGAGCGCCGGATAGAGCACCTCCTCGACCGCGCGCGGCATCCGGTGGATCTCGTCGACGAACAGGACGTCGCCCTCCTCGAGGTTCGTGAGGATCGCGGCCAGGTCCCCGGGGCGGTCGAGCGCCGGACCCGACGTCGGCTGGAACGCGACCCCGAGCTCGTTCGCGACGATGCCCGCGAGCGTGGTCTTGCCGAGGCCCGGCGGGCCCGAGATCAGCAGGTGGTCGATGGTCTCGTGACGGGCCCGAGCACCGTCGATCAGTAGGCCGAGCTGTTCCTTGATCCGCTCCTGTCCGACGAACTCCGTGAGCGTGCGCGGCCGCAGGGCAGCGTCGAACTCGAGTTCCTCCTCGGGGAGCTCCGCGTCGACGATCGGTTCCTCGGTCACGTCGCGCCCACCCTACCCCCGCCCGACCCGCTGCAGCGCTTCACGCAGCAGCTCCTCGGCCGGTCGATCCTCGCCCGCATCCAGCCCTGCCGTCGCCTCGCTGGCCTCCTGCGCGGATAGGCCGAGCGAGAGCAGCGCCTCGCGAACGTCGGCGAGCGGACCCACGAGCGCGACGCCCTCGCCTCCGAGCTTGTCCTTGAGGTCGAGCACGACCCGCTGCGCGACCTTCTTGCCGACGCCGGGGACGATGGTGAGCACGGAGACGTCGCCGGACGCGACCGCGCGCCGGATGGCATCGGGCGCGAGCACCGAGAGGAACGAGAGCGCCACCTTCGGGCCGACGCCGGTGACCGTCACGAGAAGATCGAACAACACACGCTCGTCCTGCGAGGCGAAGCCGTAGAGGACCACGGCGTCGTCGCGCACGTGCAGCCGCGTGAACACACGCGTCCTCTTACCCACCGAGGGGAGCTTCGCAAGCGTGGAGGTCGGAACCACGAGCTCGTAGCCGACGCCGCCCACCAGGAGCACCACACGCCCGCCCGTCTTCTCGCCGACCTCGCCGTCGAGGAGCGAGATCACCGGACGGCGGCCCCCGCCTGCTTGCGGACCCGCGCCCGCTGCAGATGACAGAGCGCGACGGCCACGGCGTCGGCGGCGTCCGCCTGTTCGGGAACGTTCTCCACCCGATGGGCTCGCACGAGGAGCTCGCGCACCTGTTCTTTGTCGGCGTTGCCGACCCCGGTGATCGCCATCTTCACCTCGAGCGGCGCGTACTCCTCGACCGCCAGCCCCGCATCGGCCGCGGCGAGCAGTATCACCCCGGTCGCGCGGGCGACCGAGAGCGCACTGGTCCGGTTCTTGCCCCACATCACGCTCTCGACGGCGACGGTCTCGGGCCGGTGTTCGGCGATGGCAGCACAGACGGCCTCCGACAGCCGCCGAAGGCGGACCGCCTCGGCGAGGCCGGCCGGCGTGCGGACGGTTCCGGACCAAAGGACCCGATACCGATGCCCGTCCCGTGCGACGGCCGCGAGGCCGGTGTTCGCGATGCCGGGGTCCACACCGAGCACGCAGGAATCGAACATGTGTTCAGTCTAGGGCTGGGCGACAGGCCGGGCAATCATGCGCGGTGGTCCGGGTGATCATGCGCGGCGGTCCCGCCGGCTCGGCCGAGATCGTCGGCTCAGCCGAGCTCGGCCATCACGGCCTCGGGGATGTCGAAGTTCGCGTAGACGTTCTGGACGTCATCGAGGTCCTCGAGCGCCTCCAGCAAGGCCAGCACCTGCCGCGCCTGGCCGCCGTCGACCGGCACGGTGCTCTGCGGCACCATCGTGAGCTCGGCCGACAGCATCTGGACGCCGGCGGCGTCGATCGCGTCGCGGACCGCCACCAAGGCTGCCGGATCGGTCGTGACCTCCCACGTGCTCTCCGCGTCGTTCAGGTCCTCGGCGCCGGCCTCCAGAGCGAGTTCGAGCAGCTTGTCCTCATCGAGCCCGGCGTACTTCTCGATCTGGATCACGCCCTTGCGCGAGAACATCCACGCGGTGCTGCCGGACTCCCCAAGGTTCCCGTTCTTGCGCGTGAACGCGTGCCGCACGTCCTGCGCGGTGCGGTTGCGGTTGTCGGTGAGGATCTCGACGAACACCGCCACGCCGCCGGGCCCGTAGCCCTCATACGTGACCTCCTCGTAACGCGCGCCGCCCGCGAGCTCACCGGTCCCGCGCTTGATCGCGCGCTCGATGTTCTCCGCCGGGACCGAGGAGCTCCGCGCCTTCTCCACTGCGGAAGCGAGGGTCATGTTGCCGCCGACGTTCCCGCCGCCCTCGCGCGCAGCCACCTCGATCGCCCGCAGGAGCTTCGCGAACACGTTGCTGCGCTTCGCGTCCTGCGCGCCTTTCTTCCGCTTGATCGTCGCCCACTTCGAGTGGCCGGACATCTACACCTTCCTCAAGACGTACTCGTGGAGCCGCGTCTCCCCCACCAGCTCCGGATGGAAGGATGCCACGACCAGGTTCCCTTGCTCGAGGACCACCGGGTGCCCCTCGTGCTGGGCGAGCACCTTCACGTCGGGACCGAGTTCCTCGGCCATCGGAGCGCGGATGAACACGGCCCGGACCGGATGGTCGATCCCGTCGACGTCGACATCGGCCTCGAAGGAGTCGACCTGCCGACCGTACGCGTTGCGCCGCACGGTGATGTCGATCACGCCCAACACCGACTCTCCTCCCTCGACGCGTGCGGCCATGACGATCATGCCTGCGCACGTGCCGAGCATCGGCATACCGCGCGCCGCGCGGTCGCGGATCGGCTCGACGAGCCCCCCGGCGCGCGCGAGCTTGGCGATCGTCGTCGACTCGCCGCCTGGGATCACGAGGCAGTCAACGAGCGAGAGCTCCTCGGTCGTACGGACCTCGACCGGCGCTGCGCCGAGCTCGGCGAGCACCCGAACGTGCTCGCGGAAATCACCCTGGAGCGCGAGGACGCCCGCCTTCATGGATGCGGCTCGTCCCTACCAGCCGCGGACCTGGAGCAGGCCCTCCTCGCCGAGCTCCTTGATGTCGAGGCCGGGCATCGCCTCGCCCAGGCCCCGAGAGACCTTGGCGAGCGCGCCAGGGTCGTTGAAGTGCGTGGTCGCCTCGACGATCGCGCGGGCACGCACGGCCGGGTCCTCGGACTTGAAGATGCCCGAACCGACGAACACGCCGTCGACGCCGAGCTGCATCATGAGCGCCGCATCAGCCGGGGTCGCTATCCCGCCGGCGGCGAAGTTCACGACCGGCAGTCGGCCCAGCTCCGCGACCATGCGGACGAGATCCACAGGGGCGCCGAGCTCCTTGGCGGCCGCGACGTGCTGCTCGGGCCGGAGCGACTGGAGCCAACCTGTCTCGCGCAGGACCGCGCGCTGGTGGCGGACCGCCTCGACGACGTTACCGGTCCCGGCCTCGCCCTTGGTCCGGATCATCGCGGCGCCCTCGGCGATCCGCCGGAGCGCCTCGCCGAGGTTCCGGCAGCCGCAGACGAACGGCACGGTGAACGCCCACTTGTCGATGTGGTACTCCTCGTCGGCCGGGGTGAGCACCTCGCTCTCGTCGATGTAGTCGACGCCGACGGCCTGGAGCACCTGCGCCTCGACGAAGTGACCGATGCGGGCCTTGGCCATCACCGGGATCGAGACGACTTTCATGATCTCCTCGATCTTGGTGACGTCGGCCATGCGGGCCACGCCACCCTCCTTGCGGATGTCGGCGGGAACCCGCTCGAGGGCCATCACGGCGCAGGCGCCGGCGTCCTCGGCGATCTTCGCTTGCTCGGCGTTGGTGACGTCCATGATGACGCCGCCCTTGAGCATCTCGGCCAGGCCGGACTTCACACGGAAGGTGCCGGTCTCGCGTTCCACGGTGGATCCCTCCCTCGGGATACGGCTCACTAGGCGGGGAACGCCCCGCTATGCCGAGTGTACCGCCGCGCCCCGGGGGCTGAGTGGCCGGTCAGTCCACGCCGACTGAGAGCGTGCTGGGGAACAGCTCGACCCAGGTCGTCCCCGGCGCGAACACGATCTCCTCCCCGTCCTTAGAGACGAACCTCGTGATGTCCGTGAGCGACGCGCGTTCCCAGCGGCCGAGGATCATCCGCCCGTCGCGGAAGACGTATGCCTTGCCCGACCCCGTCAGCGTGAGCTCGGGCGAAGGGTTCCCCGCGGCGTCCACGATCGTCCCGGGGTAGGTGACCTTCACCGACATCACGACCACGTTCGTCGCTGAGACCTGCGAGCCGTCCTCCAGCACGTCCGGCGCCGACCCGTACGAACGCAGCCAGACGCCGTCCTGCCTGCTCCACTTCCACGAGACGTCGGAGTACCCGGAGAACGGCAGGTGCACGGTCGACGCCCGGCGCGACCTGCCCTGAACGTCGGGGCCGTACGAGAAGACGGCCTCCGGAGCGCCGTCTTTCGATCCCGCGGCTCTCCAGAGCGCACTGGTCGAGGCGTAGAGGTCGTGGGGCGCCGGGCGGGCCGGATCGCGCGTGTAGGCGTTCGCCGCAGCGAGGTAGTTCACGTCGATCAGCCGCGCCCGGTCGATCGCCTTGACGACCTGGTTCGCGCCTCCTGCATAGCCGATCGCGGGGTGACCGAACTGCACCAGAACATCCGGGTCGGTCAACCGCCCGCTGCGGACCGGGCCGACGCGGTCGGCGTCGTGGCACTGGAACACGGCGATGAAGCGAGTGATGCCGCCCTCGACCTGTTCCTCGTAGACGATGTCGGCGAGGTCGAGGCCGGCCTGGGGTCTCGCCTCGGGCAGATCCTCCACCTTGATGGCCAGCGCCGGGCGGGCGGGGATCCGGCCGTGAGGCGCGGGCTCACCGGTGAGCGGACAGAGTGGTGGGGGCGGTGGCGCCGGCTCGCCGATCCCAACCTTGGCGGCGGCGTTCCGGATGAACGCGGGAGCCTCATCCGGGAAGACCACGACCAGGCCGATCAGAGCTGCGACGACCATGAGGACGGCCACCGAGGCGGCGATCGACTTCCCACGGCGCGTTAGCGACAGAGCGGTACCTCCCGGCAGACACGGACCGGTATGCGGGGGCTTTGCGCGAGACCGGCCTGGGGCCGGGGCCCTGAAGCCTACAGGTGAGCGCCGGCCGCCTCAAGGAACCTCGACCGGAAGATCACATCTCCTCGAGGCGCTTGATCCGGTCCCAGATCGGGGGGTGCGTGGAGAAGAGCTTCTCCATCGTGCCCATCTTCTCCCCCGGGTAGCGCGAGGGCTGTTCGAGCCACAGGTGCGCCGTGGCGTTGTTCGCCGAGCGCATGGCGTGTGGTGCGTCGGCGATCTTGCGTAGCGCGGCGGCGAGGCCCGGCGGATAGCGCGTCAGCATCGCGCCCTGCGCGTCGGCCAGGTACTCGCGCTGCCGGGATACCGCCAGCTTGATGATCTGCCCGAAGATCGGCGCGAGGATCAGCAGGAGGAAGCCGACCGCGAAGATGACCGCCCCGGCCGCGCCCCCTCCACTGTCCCGGCTGCTGCGACGAGCTCCGAGGCCGCCGAACCACCACGTGCGCATGAAGAACTCCGAGATCAGCACCACGGCGCCGACGAGCGTCGCCACCACGGTGCCGACCAGGATGTCGCGGTCGACGACGTGCGAGAGCTCGTGCGCGATCACGCCCTCCATCTCGACGCGGTTCATGATGTCGAGCAAGCCCTGCGTGACCGCGATAGACGAATGCTCGGGGTTGCGGCCGGTCGCGAACGCGTTCGGCGCCTGCTCGGGGACCACGTAGACACGTGGCTTCCGGATGCCGGCGGCGATCGACAGACCCTCGACGATATTGTGCAGGCGCGGCTCCTGCTCGGGGCTGACCTCGCGGGCGTGCGTCGACGCGAGCACGATGCGGTCGCCGTACCGCCAGGAGCCGAACGTCATCACGGCTGCGACGATCAGCGCGATGACGAGCCCGAGCGGCCCGCTCTGGTAGAGCAAGCCGAGCACGTAGCCCACGGCGCCGAGCAGTACGACCGCGCCCAGCACGAGCACGATCGTCCGGCGCTTGTTCGACGCTATCTGCTCGTACACGGCGGCTCAGAAGTCGACCACGGCCGGACCGCGCACCGGCTCTTCGATGTTGAAGAACTCGCGGGGGACGAAATGGAAGAGACTCGCGACGACGTTCGACGGGAACGATTGGATCGCGGTGTTCAGCCGCATCACCTGATCGTTGTAGAACTGCCGAGCGTACGCGATCTTCGACTCGGTCCCACTGAGCTCCTCCTGGAGCGCGAGGAAGTTCTGGTTGGCCTTGAGTTCCGGGTAGTTCTCGGCCACCGCGAAGAGGCGGCGCAGCCCGGCCGTGATCGCGTTCTCCGCCTGCGCTTGGTTGTCGACGCCCGCCGCGTTGACGGCCGCCGCGCGAGCTTCGGCGACGTGCTCGAACACCTCACGCTCGTGGGCCGCATAGCCCTTGACAGCCTCGACCAGGTTCGGGATCAGATCGTACCGGCGGCGCAACTGCACGTCGATCTGAGACCAGCCGTTGTCGACCCGGTTGCGGAGCGAGACCAGGCGGTTGAACAGATAGACGATGAAGGCGACCAACAGAGCGACGACGATGACCGCGATCCAGAGTCCCACGGCGCCCATCGTAGCAACCGGCTGCTACGCCGTGCGCCCCGTCACGTGCGCGTACACGGCCTCGATCCGCGGGACGACGCGGTCCCAGGAGAACTCCTGCGCACGGATCCGGCCGGCGGCGACCAGGCGCTCGGCGAGCCCCGGCTCTCGTAGGACCCGCCGGATCGACCCTGCGAGCGCGTCCGGATCGCGCGGCGGCACGAGGAGTCCGTCCACGCCCGCTCGGACGACCTCCCGGTAGCCGGGGATGTCCGTAGCTACGACCGGCACGCCGGCGGCCATGGCCTCCACGAGCACGATGCCGAAGCTCTCCCGGCCGGTCGCCGGCGAGACGAAGACATCGGCGGCAGCGTGGTAGTTGGGCAGCTGCCGGTGGGGCACCCTGCCGAGCATCAGGACCCGGCCGGACACTGCCGGATCCAGCGTCCTTATGGCGCCGCGGTCACGCCCGTCCCCCGCCACGACGAGCGTCAGGTCCGGGAACTCCGGCGCGAGGCGCGTGAACGCCTCGATCATCACGGGGAACGCCTTCCGCGGGTCGAGCCGCCCGACCCACAGCACCCGCCGCCCCGGGGGGAGCTCGACCGCCTCTCCGCTGGCCTGTGCGAACCGCTCGATCTCCACGCCGTTCGGGATGATCTCGATCTCCCCGGGGAAAGCCCGCCCGACGAACGCGGCCGCCGCCGTCGACACGGCGATCCGGCCGTCGAGCCGGCGCCAGACGGCGCGCAGCGCCGGCGTGGTCAGCTCCAGCAGCCGCGAGCGATCGAGGAACGAGTGGAAGGTCGCGACGACCGGTCGCCGGGCGGAGAGCACAGCGAACATCGAGGTGCTCGGGCTCATCGGCTCGTGCGCGTGGACCACGTCGGGCGACGATGCCCGCACCACGTCCCGGATCTCCCGCCACGAGCGCCAGGAAAAGCAGATCGGCACGACCGAGCCGTTGTAGGGCAACTTGACCGGCCGGCCGACCGCATGAACCCAAGGTTCGACGGGACGCCGCCCGGCGGGCGCGAGCACCTGCACCTCGTGGCCGCGCGCGCGGAGCCGCTCGGCCAGCTGCCGGACGTGTATCTGCACGCCGCCGGGGGCGTCCCAGGCGTACGGGCAGGCTAGGAGGATCCTCATGCTTCCCAGCCGGGCTGGAACAGGTGCCAGTCCGGCGGCCGCGCGGCGATCCCGCGCTCGAACTCCGCCGCCATCCGGCGAGTGAACTCGGTCACGTCCGCGCGCGTGTCGCCGGTCCTCTCGAACTCGAGCGCCTCGCCGATCCGGATCCGCCAGCCGTGCTCGGTCGTGTACACAGCACAGACGAGGAGCGGAGCTCCGGTCGAGATCGACAGCAGCGCCGGTCCCGCCGGAAGCCTCCGCACCGCGCCGAACATCTCGACCTCGACGCCCCGGCCCGAGAGGTTGCGATCGGCGACGAGCGCGACGACCCAGTTGTCGGCGAGGAGCGCGGCGAGTCGCTGGCCGACGTTATCTCCCTCCGAGAGCGGGACGATCTTCATGCCGAGCTCCTCGCGGTGCCGCAGGAACAGCTCGAACAGCCGACGGGGCTTGAGCTCCTCCGCGACCGCGGCGAGGCGGTAGCCGTTCACCGCCATCCAGTGGCCGGCGACATCCCAATTGCCCATGTGCGGCAGCACGGCTATGCAGCCTCGGCCTGCTTCGAGGGCGCGGTCGATGTGCTCGGCGCCCTCCATCTCCGTGCGCTCGTTGACCTCGGCCGGTGAGAGCGCACGAAGGTGGAACGTGTCGTGCCAGTAGCGCGCGTAGAGGTCGAACGCCTCTCGTGCCGCGGAGGCGGCGAGCGCGGAAGTCGGCTCAACGCCGAGGACGCGAGCCTGGTTCGCGGTGACGGTCGCGCGGACGCCGGCCATCGTGCGGTACGCGATCCCGCCCAGCATCTGGAAGAGCCACCTGCCGGTCCGGTCCGGGAGGTGCATACCGAGCGACTCGAGCCCCCGGTAGGCCCAGTACGCAGTGCGCTGCTTCGGCGTCTCGCGCTGCCGGCTCAGGCCCGCTCCTCCTTCGCAACCTGACTCGCACGAACCGCGGCGCAGAGCAGCACGAACGCCGCCAGCGCCCACACGGTCCGATCGATCAACCCCGCGACCAGACCGATGGATATCAGCCCGTAGCAGATCACGCGCGTCGCGAGGGCTTCCTGGACGTCGTAGCCGAGCGACGCGCCGCGGATCCGGATGTACGCGGAAAGGAAGCTCGCGCCGAGCGCCACGATGGCCCCGGCGGCGGTTGCCGGTTCTGCGCTCCGGTACGCCCAGGCGATCGCACCGAGCGCGATCCCGTCGAACAGCCGATCGGCCATCGAGATCAGGAGCACGTCGCGAGGCGATCCGGCACGCGCCAGGGCCGCCACTAGGATCAGACACGCGGCCGCGACCAGCAGGACCAGCCCCGCCCTCTCGGGTCGCCCCTCGACGATCCACCAGCCGGCAAGGCCGACCGCCACGACGCCCGGAGCCAGCAAGGCGCGCGCCGTTCGGTTCGAGGTCCGATGCCCCTCACCGGCGGTCATCATGGGCGTCGGCGAGCGTATCACCGCCCGTTCGCCCGCCCCGGGGCTGCCGAGTGCCGCCGCGCTAGAATCCCCGGCGTTCCATCCCCTCTGCGGGGAACCGAACGCGTAGCCGAAAGGAACCCATGAAGACGTACGACGCCTCCAGCATCCGCAACGTCCTGTTGGTCGGTCACGGCGGGTCCGGCAAGACGACGCTCCTCGAGGCCATGCTCTTCACCTCCGGCGCGATCACGCGCATGGGCAAGGTCGAGGACGGCAACACGGTCAGCGACTTCGAGCCCGAGGAGGTCAAGAAGGGCATCAGCGTTTCGCTGGCGATGGCCCCGGTCGAGTGGAACGGCATCAAGATCAACGTTCTCGACGCCCCGGGCTATGCAGACTTCATCGGCGACGTGCGTTCGGCGATCCGGGCGGTCGACGCCGTGCTGCTCGTCGTCTCGGCCGTCGACGGCGTCGAGGTTCAGACCGAGGTCGCGTGGGAGCTCGCCGCGGAGAGCGGCCTCCCCCGCGCGATACTCATCAACAAGCTCGACCGGGAGCGCGCGTCCTTCGAGCGCACGCTCGACCAGTTGACCCAGTCGTTCGGCACACAGGTCGCCCCGCTCGCGCTGCCTCTCGGCGAGGAGCACGAGCTCGAGGGCATCGCGGACCTGCTCTCGCGCAAGGCGCACCGCTACGGCTCCGGCCCGAGAGCCGAGGAGGGCGCATGGCCGGACGACATCGCCGGCAAGGCCGAGCCCTACCGCGAGAAGCTGATGGAGGCGGTCGCCGAGTCCGACGACGAGCTCATCGAGAAGTACCTGGAGAGGGGCGAGCTCTCCGAGGACGAGATCGCGCACGGCGTGAAGAAGGGCTTCGCCGAGGCACGGATCGCTCCGGTCCTATGCGGTGCCGCCGGCAGGCCGATCGGCGTGGACCGCGTTCTGCAGTTCATCGCAGACGAGTTCCCCTCCCCCGCCGAACGCGACTCGATCACGGTCGTCGCGAAGTCCGGCGAGGAGAAGCAGAGAGCCTGCGACGCCTCGCAGCCGCTCGCGGCGCTGGTGTTCAAGACCGTGTCCGACCCCTACGTCGGCCACATCACGATGTTCCGCGTGTTCTGCGGCAAGCTCCGGCCGGACTCGGGCGTGTACAACGCCACGAAGGCCACCGAGGAGCGCGTCGGCCAGCTCTTCGCGCTCCGCGGCAAGGAGCACGACACGGTCGCCGAGGTCCCGGCCGGCGACATCGGCGCCGTCGCGAAGCTGAGCCACACGACGACCGGCGACACCTTCTCGACGAAGAACGACCCGGTCCAGATCCCGGCGGTCGAGATGCCGGAGCCGCTCCTCGCGTTCGCGATCCAGCCCAAGACCAAGGGCGACGAGGACAAGCTGTCGACCGCGCTCGCGCGCCTCCGCGAGGAAGACCCGACGTTCCGCGTCGAGCGCTCCGACGAGACCCACGAGACCGTGATGTACGGCATGGGCGAGGCGCACCTCGACGTCATGAGCGAGCGTATGAAGCGCAAGTTCGGGGTCGAGGTCACCACCTCGCTCGCGAAGATCCCCTACCGTGAAACGATCCGCGGCCCGGGCAAGGGACTCGGCCGGCACGTGAAGCAGACCGGCGGCCACGGTCAGTACGCGGTCTGCAACATCGAGATCGAGCCGCTCCCGCGCGGCAGCGGGTTCGAGTTCGTCGACAAGATCTTCGGCGGGGCGATCCCGAACCAGTTCATCACCTCGGTCGAGAAAGGCGTCGTCAAGGCGATGTCGCAGGGCGTGATCTCCGGCAACCCGATGGTCGACATCCGCTGCACGCTCGTCGACGGCAAGTTCCACACGGTCGACTCCTCGGACATGGCCTTCCAGATCGCGGGGTCGCTCGGTCTGAAGGAGGCCTCGGAGCGGTCCGGCGTGGTGCTGCTGGAGCCGATCGTCGAGCTCGCTGTGGTGGTGCCTGAGTCCTACACAGGCGACATCATGGGCGACCTGAACTCCAAGCGCGCCAAGATCCAGGGGATGGAATCGGCCGGCGCCGGTAAGCAGCGCGTGAAGGCCCTCGTGCCGCAGGCCGAGGTCGCCCGATACGCGATCGACCTGCGCTCGATGACCGGCGGGCGCGGCGCCTTCACGATGAGGTTCTCCCACTACGAGGAGGTGCCGACGCACCTCGCGGAGAGGATCATCGCCGAGGCTCAGAAGGCCAAGGAGGAGGCGCAGAAGAAGTAGCGGGCGCACACTCGAAGTCGGACACGTCCGCCGGCGCCGCCTCAGATCCTGAACGAGAGGAAGTCCAGCACCAACCGGTTGAACCGTTCAGGCTTCCGCACGTTCACGAGCTGGTCGGCATCGGCGATGACGTGCTTGTGGGCGCCAGGCACCTTCTCGACGAGCAGGTCGGAGATCGCGTGTATCTCCTCGATGTCGCGGTCACCGACGAGGACGAGCGTCGCCGCCTGCATCCCCGTCAGACCCGGCAGAGCCGAAGGCGGCCTCTCGGCGAGCGTGTCCCGGAGCATATGCGCGTTGTCGATGGCTATCCGCCGGATGCGCGCGTCGGTCTCGCGATCGGTGCTCATCGGAGCCCACACGGCGAGCTCGATGTCGACCGCGGCCTCGAGGTCGCCGGCCGAGAGCGCCTTGACGACCTCAGCCGCCAGCAGTTCGAGGCCGGCGTCCTTCCACACGTAGCCGGAGAGCTCCGGCGCGACCGGCACGATCGCGTCGACCACGTCCCGATGCTCGAGCCCGAAGTCGATCGCGAGCTGCGCGCCGGACGAGCACCCGACGAGGGCGCACCGCTCGATCCCGAGCTCCCCGAGCATGTCACGCAGGTCGCGGAGGTCCGAGTACGGCCCCTCCGGGAGATCGGAGCGACCGTGCCCCCGCAGGTCGTACCGCACGACGTCGTGGTGCTCGGCGAAGGCCCGGAACTGATCGTCCCATATCCGCGAGTCCCACAGGCCCGGGTGGATCAGGACGACCGGGAACCCCTCCCCGGCCCGCTCGAAGTACAGATGCCCGTCCCCGACCTCCGCGTGGCCCGTCTCGACGTCCATCACTCCGCGAAGCGCGGCGTCAGCCTGCGGTAGGTCTGCTCGACCAGCTCGGGGAGCACACGCGTCTCCGCCACCACCGGCATGAAGTTCGTGTCGCCGTTCCACCGCGGCACGACGTGCCAGTGCAGGTGGTCGGGGAACCCGGCCCCCGCGACCCGCCCGAGGTTCATCCCCACGTTGAAACCCTGCGGCTCCATCTCCCCCCGCAGGGCACGGATCCCCGCCTGCAGCAGCCCGCCGAGGTCGACGATCTCGTCCTCGGTCAGGTCGTCGAACCCGCCGACGTGGCGGAACGGCGCCACCATCAGGTGTCCCGGGTTGTACGGGAACGAGTTCATCATCAAGAACCCGTGCTCCGCCCGGCTCAGGATCAGCACCGCAGCGTCGTCGCCCCTCGCCGGGAGCGCGCAGAAGATGCACCCCTCGGGTTCGTCCTTCGCGGCCCGGATGTACTCCATGCGCCAGGGCGACCAGATCCGCTCCACTCCCCTAGCCCCCGAAACGGCTCTGCTCGAGCGAACGGCTCTCGGCCTCGGCCGAGAGCACACGGACGAACTCCTCGAACGCCACGCCTCGCGCCTCGTTCCCGTCGCGGTCGCGGACGGTGAGTGCGCCGGACTCGATCTCCTTGTCTCCGATCACGAGGGTGTACGGCACCTTCATCAGCTGCGCCTCGCGCACCTTCTTCCCGACGGTCTCCTTCGCGTCGTCCACGTGCGGGCGCAGCCCGGCCGCCCGCAGCCTCTCGGCAAGCTCGCGTGCGTGGTCGACGTGGCGATCGGCGACCGGCGCGAGGCGCACCTGCTCGGGCGCGAGCCAGAGCGGGAACGCGCCCGCGTAGTGCTCGATCAGCACGGCCGAGAACCGCTCGAGGGTCCCGAGGATCGCCCGGTGGATCATCACCGGGCGATGGCGCTGGTTGTCCTCGCCCGTGTACTCCATGTCGAACCGCTCGGGCAGCGCGAAATCGCACTGCACGGTGGTGAGCTGCCACAGGCGTCCTATCGCGTCCCGGAAGTTGAAATCGACCTTGGGCCCGTAGAACGCGCCCTCGCCCTCGGCGACCGAGTACTCCAGACCGCTCCGATCGAGCGCTCCCCGCAGCGCCTCGGTCGCCCTTTCCGCCATGGCCTCGTCCACGATCGTCTGGCCCGGCAGCGTCGACAGGTAGACGACCGGGTCGGAGAACCCGAACGTCCGGTGGATCTCGAGCGTGAGATCGAACACCTTGAGCACTTCATCGACGAGCTGCTCCCGGGTGCAGATGATGTGCGAGTCATCCTGGGTCCCGCCGCGGATCCGAAGCAGCCCGTGGAGGACCCCGAGACGCTCGTGCCGGTAGATCGTCCCGAGCTCGGCGAGCCGCATCGGCAGGTCGCGGTAGGAGCGGGTCCTCGACTTGTAGATCAGGACGTGGAACGGGCAGTTCATCGGCTTCACGTAGTAGTCGCCCTGCTCGTCCTGCATCGGGGGGTACATGTTCTCCCGGAACTTCGCCAGGTGACCCGATGTCTCCCACAGGACCGACCGCGCGATGTGCGGCGTCACGACCAGGTCGTACCCGCGCTCGAGATGCAGGTCGCGCACGTAGTCCTCGAGCTGCTTGCGGAAGATGCCGCCGCGCGGATGCCAGACCCAGAGCCCGGACCCGAGCTCCTCGGGGCTGGAGAACAGATCGAGCTGCTGCCCGAGCCGGCGGTGGTCGCGGCGTTCGGCCTCCTCCAGGCGCACGAGGTACCCCTCCAGGTCGTCGCGAGACGCCCACGCGGTGCCGTAGATGCGCTGGAGCATCGGACGCGTCTCGTCCCCGCGCCAGTACGCGCCTGCGAGCTTGAGCAACTTGTACGCGGCGCCGATGCGCCCGGTCGAGGCCACGTGCGGACCCAGGCAGAGGTCCTTCCAGGTGCCGTTCCGGTAGACCGTCACGCGGTCCCCGCTCGCGACCTCACCTTCCTCGAGGCTCTCGATGATCTCGCGCTTGTAGGGCTGCTCCGCGAACAGCTCGAGCGCCTCGGCGGGCGACAGCTCGCCGCGCTCGAACGGCTGGTCGGCGGCCACGATCACGGCCATGCGCCCCTCGATCCGAGCGAGATCCTCCGGCGAGAGCGGCTCCGGGAGATCGAAGTCGTAGTAGAAGCCGTCCTCGATCGGTGGGCCTATCGCGTAGCGCGCATCCGGCCAAAGGTCGCACACGGCCTGCGCCATCACGTGGGCGGTCGAGTGCCGGAGCACGTGCAATCCATCAGGCTCCGAGCCGAACACCGGCTCGGCTCGCACGTCGCTCCGCGGAACGAACGACAGGTCGACGAGCATTCCGTCCACACGCGCGGCGATCGCGTCGTCAGGCAGCGCCGAGCCTATCGGCTCTCCCTCGGGAAGTTCCACCTCGCGGGCATCTGGCAGCACGATCTTCGGCATGGGCTCGCCATGATATCCGGCCCGATGTGCCGTGCCGCACGACAGGACCGCCCCCGCCGTACGGCGGGGGCGGTCCGGCGAGGCGAGTACGGACTACTTCTGCGCCTTCGAGAGGCGCGACTGCAGCTCGTCCTTCGACTTCTCGTGGGCGGCCGCCAGGTCGGCGGCCATCCTAGGGTCCGATTCCCCCGTCATCGGGCGCGGAGGAACACCCGCAGGCGCCGCGGCGGAACTCGCCCTCCCTCCGGAGATCATCTCGGCGGCGAGCAGCGTCGCGGTCCCGAGGGCTATCAGCTCCTCGAGCTCTCGAGCACGCTGGCGGACCCGGGACAGCTCAGACTCGGCCTCGGCGAGGCCGGCCTCGATCTCGGTCCGGCTGGCCATGAGGCTCTGCTTCAATCGGTCGGACACGCTGTACCTCCTTCGGCCTGGAGCAAGGCTCCCACACCTCGGGTGTGGATGT
>Ga0315282_10002828_pt1 | contig 31490 bp, 38 predicted proteins | sample YL17G07_20_MG_FD_203693 | JGI IMG/M metagenome (GOLD analysis project Ga0315282, IMG submission 203693) | Sediment microbial communities from Yellowstone Lake, YNP, Wyoming, USA - YL17G07_20 | ecosystem: Environmental > Aquatic > Freshwater > Lake > Sediment | place: USA: Wyoming | collected... | reverse complement strand
AGACAATCCCCTAGCCTTCTATAGCTATTTACCCACTTTAGGCAGAATTAATTTTGAAACCCAGGAAGAAAAAGAAAAAGTTGTTCTTTTCTTGAGACAACACCCTGTGGTTAATGTCGGTTGGGTAATTATCGCGGTTTTAATGATTTTGGCTCCCTCTTTCTTAAGAATTTTTCCCCTCCTTTCCTTTTTACCTGGCAATTTTCAATTTGTCGCTGTTCTTATTTGGTATTTAATTACCTTTGCCTTTGCTTTGGAGAAATTTTTAAGCTGGTATTTTAACATTTTTATTGTGACTGACCGAAGAGTGGTCGATATTGATTTTCATAATTTGATTTATAAAGAAGTTTCGGATGCGGATGTCGATAAAGTGCAGGATGTCACTTATTCTATGGGAGGAGTAACCAGGGCGATTTTTAATTATGGCGATGTTTTAATTCAAACGGCTGCGGAGAAAACAGAATTTAAATTTGAGGCTGTACCCAATCCGGATCGGGTGGCTAAAATTATTCAGGAATTGGGTACGCCCGAAGAAATTAAAAAATACGGTCAAGCATAAAATGGAAACAATACCTTTACTCGGCATTTCAATTTGGTTTATCGCCAAGATCTTTGTTTTAATTGGACTCCTCCTTTATCTGGCTTTTGCCTTAGTGGTTTTAAGACAGGTTCAACTCATGATTGAAACCGTGGAAGTTGGCTTTGAAACACCGATTAAATTTTTGGCGTATGTACACCTGGCCTTTGCCGTTCTCGTCTTAATTCTTGCCCTAATTATTTTATAAGACTAGCTTGGCAAGTACACACAAAAAAGTGTATAAGTAGCTAGTTATATGAATCTAAACCTTTCTTCAGCCAAGCTGATCGGTACTCCCACCAGCTTAGGGTGGGCCCAAGTCTATGACTTTAAACCCGAAGAAGAAGAGAAATTTATCAAAAGAGGCCATCTTGTAGCGGTGGTTAAGACCAGTCAGTTTGCCGAAGGGGTGGAAGCAGTTTCTTCCGGACGCGAAATTCTTTCCCGACTCAATGAAGAATATTTTGGCAATTTAACCACCTCTCCCTTCCACGCTTTAGAAGAAGGAACCAGAAAGGTCATTGAGGAATTTAAAACCTGGGGAGAAGTTGAAATTACCGCTATTTCCTTAGTTAAAGATGTCGTTTATTCTGTGGCCGCGGGTGGGGGAGAAATTTCTATTTTTAGAAATGGCATGTTGGCTAAAATTTTAGTCAGCAAAAAAGAGGAAGTAGTTTCTGCCTCGGGTTATCCCCAAAAAGAAGATTTAATGGTCTTAGGTACAGGACGTTTTTTTGAAGTTTTTCCTGGAGGAGTAATTAAAGGAGCTTTGGAAAATGCGGATTTAGAGGCGGCAATTGAATCTTTAGCCCCTACACTTCACTCTTTGTCGAATCAGGGAGATGTGGCTTGTGCCCTCGTTTCTTTTAAAGAAGAAGAGGTTTTTCCAGTCGAAGCCGTACCGGAGAAAGTTATTGAAAACATCCCTTCTGCCCAAAATACCCTTAACCCCATAAAACAAAAGGTAAAAGGAGTTTTAGATGGAATTTATGCTTTCTTACAGAGAAAAATTGCCGGGGTTTTACCGGAAAGAAAAATTTATGTTCACGGAATGGGGGAAGAAATCGAGGAAGAAGGAGGTAAAAAAACCACTTTTACGGTTGGGGCAATCCTTCTCGTTCTTTTAATGGTGAGCATTGGCTTTGGTATTAGACAAAAGAAAATTAATGATCAAAAAAGTAAATATTCTTCCCAATTGGTCACGGTTGAACAGAATCTTTCCGAAGCAGAAAATTTAATGAGCTTAGACCCTAATAAAGCCAGAGAACTTTTTAATCAAGGACGCGAAATTCTCCTTCAACTTAAAAGTCAGGGAGTAAAAGATAAAAAATTGGATCAATTAAGTCAAAAATTACAAGAAAAAGAAGGAGAAATTTTGGGAGAATATCAGGCTACACCCCAACTTTTCTTGGATCTGGGAATTTTAACCAGCAATTTTAAGGGTGATGAAATGGTTGCCTCGGAAGGTGAAATCTACATTTTGGATAAAGGAGGAAAAAGAATTGCAGGAATCCAAATTGCTAATAAGAAAACAGAAATTGTGGCTGGACCAGACCAAATTAGTGCTCCGGACCAATTGGCCGCTTATAGTGGTTCTACCTATATTTTAGAAGGGGGAAGTCTTTTTCAAGTCGGAGACAAAAAGGAAGAGGCTGCTCAAATTAAATCAGTCGGAAACCTTTTAATTTATGTTTATGCCGGGAATCTTTATGTTTTGGATAAAGGAGATTCTTCAATTTCCCGTTATCCAGGAGCAGCTTCGGGTAGCACCAGAACTTTTGGAGGTAAACAAAATTGGTTAACAGCTGGTGTAAAGGCAGATTTAACTAAAATTAAAAGTTGGGTTATTGACGGAAATATGTGGTTACTTTCCGAAAGTGGAAAAGTTTCCAAGTTTTCTCTCGGTAATCAAGTTAGTTTTGCCCCCACGGGAGTTTTTCCTGAAATAACCCAAATTCAAGCAATTTACACGAATGAAGAACTTAAATATCTTTATCTTTTAGATCAAGTAGGAGGAAGAATCATTGTTCTTGAGAAAAACGGTAATTTTAAAGCCCAATATATCTCGGATCAGATCAAAGAAGGAAAATCTCTCATTGTTTCGGAGGTAGATAAGAAGATGATTGTTTTAACTTCAGACAAACTTTACGCGATTGAAATAAAACACTAAAGCTGAACATTGTGGTCTAGAACCAACTAATCCCAATTTTGATCGGCATAGTGCCAGGACGTTTCTTTTTCAATCATTACTTCAAAAATTCTAGTTTTTTCTGTGATGTAGCTATCATCCATGTCTTTGCCATATTTATCCCAAAACATTTTTCTAAAAGGGATAGGAGAATCTTTTTCTTCATACCATTTAACTTTTCCCCAAACCAAATAGGTTTCGCGTCCTCCAAAACAAAGCATAACCTTATTATTTTCTTTAATGTTTTTGAAGGCTCTTGTAGGGAGATGGGTTTCAAACCAGATTTTGCCTTCATGATATACAAACCAAATTGGTTTTACATGAGGATTCCCTTTTAAATCGGAAGTTGCCAAATAAACAACCTCCCCTTCTAAAAGCTTTTCTATTTCATTTCTATTTAATGCCATATCGTTGCGGAGCATCTGGGTCTGGAACCCAAGTATCCCATAAGCTTCATAAGAAGTATTGTACCAAATTCGGGATATTTTATCCTTATAACTGCATTTTCAGTGTCTCACGAGTGGGGCTAAATGAGACAAATGAGACACTATAAAAGGGGGTGTCTCATTTAAACCTTATTTACAAAAGCAAGCTTTCTCTGTAGAGAGTTCTTGTGGCTATTATTAAGTCCTTGCGTCAAAAATTTAATATAGTCAGTTAATTTAATAGACTGATATCCACCATCTTCTGTAATTTTGTGTATGTAGAAATCTTTAGTTGTAATACCCAATTCCTTTGCAAGGCGGTTAGATAGTATGAGTGCTAAAACCGAGTCAGTGAAGCCAATTCGTGACGGAGCAACGTTAAATTGTAGTAATTTTGTCTTATTCCTGACAACAAGTAACTTATAATCTTTACTATCATAACCCCTAACCTTTTTGCTATATGAGCTTTTGGGATCACCATCTTGTTTAAAATTAATTATAGTTTTGTGTAAATGGCTATGGGCAATAACATCACGCATAATGAATAGCTCAAGAACAGCCTGCTGAAGTTTTAGGTTGCATATGAGTTTTACTAGTTCATGTCTGCTATCGTCTTTCTTGCCCTTTTTATAAGCTATGTTTTGTAACATACTTTCGGCTTGGAAAGCAGCTAACGTGCATACTGTGGAAGCAAACGCTCTTTCTCGAACAGAAATCAAAAACGCTGGACCCCTCAACGGTCTTATTGAAAAAGATTTTCGGGTAACTTCAAGTAAAAGCGGATATACGCCAAAATTCCAATCTTGTGAAAGTTCTTGAATAAAATGCTTCTTTGACATAAATTTTATCTTACTTCTTACTTAAGGAAACATTATAGCAAACTGATTACACTAGCGATTCTGTTGCAGATATTTAGAAGGGGAAATATCAAAAAGACAACAATCCTCCGGTTGAAACCCAGTTAATATTTTTTTAATAGCAGTTGGTGTAAGTGTAGTTTCCGATTGTACTTGAGGTACAATTTCTTGGATAGTTGGGTTGTTGGATCACAGATGCCGGTTGTTGAATTACGGTTGGAGGGTCAACATTCACAATAGGTCGGGAATTGTTAGCCTTTTGTTTATCTATTAACGCTTCATCATAGGCCATCAATTCTGGATTGTTCTCTAAAACGATAGACCAAATATGTATTATCTTTGTGGTATCATCCACCCCACCGTTATATTTGTCAGCTAATTTTTTCTTAGTTGCATCGCCAGAGTTTGCATACATATAAGCAGCATCCTTTACTGCTCTTTCACTCGGTGCCTTTGTGGAAATTTGGTACCACTGATCGTTTAGGTACACAAATTCTTTGATCCCACTTTCTTCATTTCTGTCTTTTCCTACACACTCTTTCGTGGCACATTGTATTACTGTCCTATCAACCAACCCTTTGTTATCCTCCACATTTATACTACGAACAACATACTCTGTGGAAAAGGTTTTTTTATAACTCTTCGCAATCAGGATAAAATCACTTAGCGAAAGCCAACTTTTATCTGATGGGTTAACAAAACTATAAAGCTTTGCCCAATCTTGTTTACTTTCAGCCTCTCCAATCTCTTTATAAGTTGTTTCCAGTTTCTGCTTTTTATCTGATAAACTATCAATTTTAGTGATATTTTGGGCTGAATTGCGAGAAATTTTATTTACCAAAAAGGCTATCTTGGGCAGGGTAAATTTAGCCAAAACTGGAACTGTAACAACAGCTATACCCAAACCAATTCCAATTATTAAACAAAAAAGCCCGACGGCAAATGAATTTAAGAAGGGTAATTTTATCTTGCTAAATTTCATGTAATTATTTTACTGCGTTTTCAACACAAGTAACCAATAGATAATATCTCGCACCAGCATCTATCTTAATCATTTCGTGTCCAGTTTGCTGTTTGTAAAAACGAAGAGTTTCTTCTGTTGGGTTTGCGGCCTGTTTATCTGAAGCTAAGCATTTTTTTATTTTTTCTTCAAAATTGGTTTGTTGCCAAATTACATTTAACCCTTTCTGTGTTTCGCTTCTTAATTGTCGATTTAGTTGATATATCCATAAACCGGCGACGACAAGGAGTAAAAAAAGTATGATCGAAAATGTTTTTGTTCGCATGCGCCTATTTTATCATATTAGCTGTAAAAATTATGGTTTAGGGTAATCTACCTTCTTATAACATTTTGAGATTAGACTTCCTCTTTTTTCCATCCCTTGAGGCTTGAAACTCAATTTTGATCTCTTTAAGGCTTAAATCTCTTTTATTAACCCACAAGTCTTGTCGCATACAAAGAATTGTCTGCAAAAAATTTACTCTTGTTGGGTTCTCTATAAATACTTTGACTGAGAGTATCACAGCTTTTGAGGCGTAGAGCATCATTTCATGATATTCCATCTTTAAATATTCGATTACATCATGTGTATTATCAATATCTGGCTGTCTACTTGACAGATACTTTATATTTTTAGGCTCAAAAAAGGCATCCATATATAAAAGACAAGATTTATACCTTTTTTCCTTTTGCTCTAGCAGTTTAAATTCCAACTTTTTCTTTTTATCAAGCAAGGATGATACATAAGCACCAACAATACCACCGACACCGAGTAGGGTTAGAGCTGAAAAAACTATTTGAATAGGGTTGTTCATCTTTTTACTCTAAATCACTTTTCCCAATGTTGCATATTGAGCAAAGGGTTTGTATGTTTTCCAAAACCGTTTCTCCACCATTTGCCCAAGCTTTAATGTGATCAACATGGAGAATGATTGTTGAATCTGTAGCGGGGGATCTTCCACAATTTTTACATTTGAAATTATCACGCTTCATTACGATAAAGCGGAGTCTCCAATTTATATTTCTTGAGGTTTTATGTCTTGTAGAAGGCTCGATCTCTAAATTTTGGATTGCCTCTTCAGAAGAAATATTTTCTTCATTATTAATGTAAGCAACAAATTTTTCTAAGGCCTTTCTCCAAGTCCCAAACCGATTTTCGTAAGTGCCGGCACTATATTTTGATAGAGGTTTTTGTGTTTCGGTATAAGTTGGCTGTCTACCAAGTTTAGACCAAACTTTTTCTAAGTTTTGAAAAAGTTCTTCTTCGGAAATATTTAGCGGGCTTCTAGATTTTTGCAACCCCGCCAGCTCAAGTACTTTAAACCACCCGCCAAACCTTCTGGTTAGCGTTGTTGCATGAAAGCTACCTCTTTCGTTGTATTCATCTATTGTTATGGAGTCTTTATTTAATTCACTCGCAACTCTTTTAACATCAGAGACTAGTTTCTCATCTGGAGTATTGCGATTATATGGCTTAAGTTCAAATTTCATAATTATTTCAATAGATCTTCAATAGATACTTCTAAAGCTTTCGCAATTTTCGCGACAGTCTGAACTCCAGGCTTTGTAACAACACCACTTTCTATTTTGGTAAGAGTTGTGTGTTTAACATCAGCCTTTTTAACTAAATCATCTTGGGTTAAACCAAGCTTCGTGCGGAACGTTTTAATATTTGTGCCAATTAAATTCATATTTCAAAGTTATGATAGCAAAATCATGCTATATTTTCAACTACCTTACAGGTTTATCCTTATAGCATCTTGAGGCTGGACTTCACCAGCCATTGCGGTACTGTTGATCCTGAACTATGGAACCCGTCCCAATGAAATATTGCCTCTATGCCCGTAAATCGAGCGAATCGGATGAGAGACAAGCAATGTCAATTGATGGTCAGCTCAAAGAAATGCAATTTCTTGCGAAGCGAGAAAAGCTCAATATTACTGAAACCATTACAGAAAGTCATTCAGCCAAAGAATCAGGACAACGACCGGAGTTTAATAATCTTCTGCTTGGCGTAATTGAGGGAAGATACAACAGTATTCTCACATGGGCGCCAGATCGGTTATCAAGAAACGCTGGGGATCTGGGAAGAATTGTCGACTTAATGGATCAGGGAAAACTGACTCACATCAAAACCTATTCTCAATCTTTTACGAATAATCCAAACGAAAAGTTTTTACTAATGATTCTCTGCTCACAAGCAAAACTGGAAAATGATAATCGGGGGGTGAACGTAAAGAGAGGGTTAAGAAGTAAATGTGAAATGGGTATCCGACCGGGTGTTGCACCAATTGGCTATCGAAACGTATTAAAAGTGAATCGTATCTCCACTGTGGAACTTGATCCTGAGCGTGCACCTGTTATTAAACAGATATTTCATAAAGTTGCTGACCAAGGGTTCTCCGGACGAATGGTTAAAAAATGGTTAGATGATATCGGATTTACCACAAAAAGCGGATGCAAAATGCATCTGAGTAAAATCTACGTTGCTCTCCAAAACTCCTTTTATTACGGCGACTTTCAATATGGAGGTAAGTGGTATAAAGGCACCTATGAACCATTAATTGCCAAAGCACTGTTTGAGAGAGTACAAATACAACTACAAGTAGCACCTCGGCAATGGAATAAACAACTCTTCCCTTTCAAAAAGATCTGTATTTGTGGATCATGTGGTGGGAGTGTCACTGCTGAACTCAAATATCGAAGAACTAAAGCAAACATCGTAAACTCGCATATTTACTATCATTGTAATCGAATCAAGAAATATGATTGTCCTGAGCCGTACATCACCGAGCAAGAACTGATTAGGCAATTAATTAGTTATCTGCCGAAGATTAAACTCAATACTTCATGTCTGATGCAAGAGTTTGAAGTGGAAGTAAAACGATTGCAACATTTCAAAGCAAACGTAATTAGTGACTATATACCCAGAGTTGAAATCACCCCCCACAATACTGGTGATCAAAGCCCAAGAGAATATAGTGAAACCCAGACGGACATGCTCAAAGAATATTTACTTCATGTTCTTCAATTTGGGACTCCCGAGGAACGAGTAAAAATCCTTAAAGGTGTTAAATCAAAGTTCATTCTTTCCAACCGCCAACTTAGTCTCCAGTAGTTTTTAAGAGCTTAAATTCTTGCTCCAACTTCTCTGCTTTTCTCAAAACCACTTCATAAACCAGAATAAGCGGTGAGATTGTGAGTATTATTTGACCTAAATCATCCTCTCTCAAGCAAGCAATTTTCTTGTCATATGTCATTTTGCCTGTATCAGCTCTCCAATAGACTTGCAGAGCTAGATAATTTGGATGAGTGAATTCGGAGAAAAAATCGTAGCTCTCCAGAATATAATCCTTATTCTTTGAACCAATCGCGGTCAATTCATCATTGAGAATTTCATTCACTTCTCTTACGTAATCTGCTGAATGAAAAATTTGTGGAGCTTTAGAAAAAGTCGTCTTTTTTGACATTGTTTTTGTATTTTGCCCCATCGTCGCAACATAAAGTAAATTCCAAATAAACTCATAGTCGGTTTTTTTGTCTGTTATCTTGTGGGTCGTATATGCTAATGCGCCTATTGTTTCAATACACGAGCGCACAATACTCGCAACTTCTGGGTTTTCTGCCTTTATTCCTAACAATAGTAAATGTAACTGGTGGATAAGCTTCAGGTGGATAATGTTGATATAGTGAGCAAAATGATGGTATATATCCCCGCTTTTATTCCCGGTTGGTCGTGGAGGAGGCGTAATTTTACGCCTTTTCTTCAGTTGGGAATAAAGTTTATTAAATTCAATCAACTGTTCCTTAAAAGTAGGAAAATCTTGGAGTGTTTTATTCATAATATTGAACCTTTTTCATAAAAGCTTAGAACCGAGCGCAAATACCTTAGGGTTGTTTCAGGCGTTTTTTACTATTACAGGCTATGTTTTGAACACTTGTGTTTCCTACCGCTTTTTTAGCAAGTAATGTTGGGCTAATCTGACATAGTAGACGGGTCTTGGAGCAACCAAAGACCTTCTGCGGAGAGAGTGGGATTCGAACCCACGGTGACGAAATTCGCCACGGCAGTTTTCAAAACTGCTGCACTAGTCCGCTATGCGATCTCTCCCCGGCGGTAGGTGTGGGAGTCGAACCCACTCTAGGCTTACGCCTAGCAAGTTTAGCGAACTTGTGCATTACCGTTCTGCCCACCTACCCTATTTTGTGCTTCAAAAGCCTTTGATTACTGCTTCCAATAAGCTCGAGGTATTTTTCAACCTCATTCGAATTATACAGCCAAACCTTTTTGTTCTCTACTTTGTCGATTAATTTTGGGGAGAAAGCTGTTTCTTCCAACGTGTTATAGACAAAATTTAGGAGAGGTAGAGAGTAGTTAGTAAAACAAATTTTTTTGTAGCTATAATCTTTTCCCCCAACTTTGTATTTATGATCAAAAACACCCCCGTCAGTATCCATTAAACCTCGCAGGCATGCAATTTTATATGAACGTGAGATAAGAATCCAAGGAGGTACTCCTACTTGTTGTTTTACTTTGTTGCCGATCTTTAAACCCAAACGTACGAGATATTGAACTAGTTGTACCCCATTGTAATATAAATCTATTGCTTTACAGTTTTTTCTAAACCTAAATTTTGGTTCAGAACCAAAAAGACTTTTGCCTAAACTTTTAACAACATCAATATATTCACAATCAGCCTCGGAATTAAGAGTAATGGCAATTTGTTCTTTAGTTATTCCTCCATCACCCAGCATAATACCAATAAATTCAGCTAATTCCACAGAATATTTTTGCGGTAGAGGATATTGTTTTCGTTGAGGAACCAAACCTTTCTTCCTCAACATTATTAGAGAGACTGTTCCACCCTTTCTTCTTCCCTCTGGGGTACCAGGATTTCCATATTTTCTAAAATATGCAATTCCTCCGGCCTCGCTTATTCTAAGTTTCATCTTTCTCCAATCACTTATAAATTTTTCTTTATTTCGTGGCAATGGAAGATTGAAAGTTTTAGAAAATATATTAATAGCCTTTTCGGAGATATGATGTTTTTCTCTTTTCCAATCACGGACAGTTCTGGGGGATACACCCACTCTTTTTGCTAGGGCATCTGTACCAAGTTTGCTTTTTTTATATACTTTTTCGATAAATTCTCTCTGTTTTCCTTTAGGAAAATTTAATCTAGGAAAGCCATATTTAGGCAGCATATTTAATGCTAACAAAACCCGAAAATATAATCAATAAATTAGATAAGATAGAAATAAGATAACCCTCGTAGAACGAAGCCTTAGGATGCGGTATAATATGGGCAATGCCTGAAGCCCAAGAAGTTCCTGCCAGCACTTTTCAAGAAAATAATTCTCCCTTAACGGAAAAAAAGGAGGAGGAAAAACCAGTCGTCAATAAGGACGAACCGGAAAGAGATCTGGTTATTTGGACGGCAGCAGCCAGACCCTTTAAAAGAAGAGATCGGGAATTTTATATTACGATTTTGGCTATTGCCGGAATAGTTGGTCTTGTTCTTTTTCTGGTCGAGGGCTTTATGCCCGTGGTTTTACTGGTCTCTTTAATTTTCCTTTTCTATGTTCTTTCCACGGTTGAGCCGCAGGCCATTGAATATGGAATTACTAATAAGGGAGTAAAAGTAGCCGGGAAACTTACCGAGTGGAAAGTTTTAACCCGCTATTGGTTTTCCAGGCGTTTTGATTCCGAACTTTTAATTTTCGAGGAAGTTACCATACCCGGTCGAATGGAAACGGTTTTGGATTCCAGCAAAAAAGAGGAAATTAAAAAAGCTTTAAACCCCTACTTAAAAGAGGAAGAAGCTCCGCCTTCTTTTTTGGATAAAGCCGCCAATTGGTTCTCTAAAAAGCTGCCTGGCAATAATCTTTAAGCGTCCATAGCTCAACTGGATAGAGCGCGACCTTGCGGAGGTTGAGGTTGTGAGTTCGACTCTCGCTGGACGCACAAATAATAAATGGAATTAACAAAAAAGGCCGAAGCCGAAAAAACAGAACCCCTAATAGTTCAATACTTTCAAGGGGTTGATGACTTTATTAAAGAAATATTACCAAAAGACAAAGCTAATTTTTATATAGAGCTCTTTTCTCCTGGAATGTTTTCGCCAACCGTAATTATTTCGAGAATTCAAACGAGCGATATTAACGGGCAAACTACAAAACAAGATGAAATAGAGCTTAGTGGCAATAAGGATAAACTACATTATTCTGCCAAGTGCGATGCGGACGGTAATTACATTGAATATTCTGAAAACCTATCAAAAAAGGAGATTGGATATATAAAAGGAACGTTACATCGGTTTAGAGAATTGGTAAATACGGCAGGGTCGAGCGTACTAATAAACGGAGACGCCTGGTTGGTATCGTCGGGTATTGCATGGGTGTTTACTGAAAAAGACACAACCACCCAGAAATCTCAATTTACTGAAACTACTAAACTTCTGCCAGAATAACAGGAATCAAAATATTTATTTAATACCTGAAGCTATAAAACTAGAGTTTCAAACTCATTTGTTGTAGAATTAAGCCTGTCGAGAATGTTCGACCGTGGAGTACTGTTCTCGGAACAAAATTTAGTTTGGAGGGTGGGCAGGACGGTAATGCGTTGGTTTCGAAAACCAATCCCGTAAGGGAGAACAGGTTCGACTCCTGTACCCTCCGCTCAAACTAGAAAATTAGGTTTAATTTAAAAAGGAAAATGAAAACAAATTTACTTACCACCTCAGGAGGTGTAATTTTTAGAGACTCTCGCGGGAAGCGTCAATTTTTTGTGGTTAAAATGGGCGAAGAAGAGAGATGGGAACTCCCCAAAGTCACGGTGAGAAAAGGAGAATCCTCAGTCAGGGCGATCTTAAGAATGACCGGGGAAATGGCGGGCATGAACACCAGAGTTTTAGAAGAAGCGGGTCGGTCAACCGGTACAGCGGTGGTAGGAGGAAAAAGTATACCTCAAAGACATTTTTACTATTTAATGATCTATAAAGCCGGTGGGGAAATCTTGGTTTTTAACAAGTATCAATGGTTGGAATACGGTAAGGCGATAGCGAAATTAGAGCTTAAAAAGGAAAAAGAGGTTTTAAGAAACGGTCGTGAAGTCTTAAAAGAATGGGAAAAGACAAGAGGGAAGAAAATCTAAAAAGGGAGTTTTCCGCAGGTGGAGTCATCTTCAAGAAAAAAGGGAAAGAAATTTATTGGCTACTTATTAATCCCAAAGAGACAGACCGTTGGCAATTTCCTAAAGGTTTAATTGAAGAAAAAGAAAGTTCTCAAGAAGCCGCCTTAAGAGAAGTAGAAGAAGAAGGAGGGGTAAAAGCCAAAATCATTGAAAAATTAGCTGATTTAAAACTTTTCTATTTTTGGGAGGGACAAAGAATTTTTAAAATAGTTACTTACTACTTAATGGAATATTTAAGTGAAACAGGGAATGGACATGACGGGGAAATTGGAGAAGCAGAATTTTTTCCCCATCAAGAAGCTTTAGAAAAATTGACCTTTAAGAATGATAAAGAAATGTTAGAGAAAGCCTTTGAAAGAGTAAATCAGGGAATTCAAGCAAGTTTGGTATAATACGAGAGTTTGGAGAGGTCGCATAGTGGACTAGTGCTCACGATTGGAAATCGTGTGTAACCGCAAGGTTACCGAGGGTTCGAATCCCTCCCTCTCCGCCATTGGTGTCTCTTCATTTTTGATCTACTATTAAATTAATGCCAAGAAAAGCTTTAAGTATTTTAGGCACCCTATTTTTTCTTGCTTTTATTGCTCTAATAATTTGGTCTTTTTTAGTTAAACCCAAAACTGAAGAAAGAAATATTCCTTCCGATGCCGTTAAAATAGTTTTTCCTCTTAAGAATGGTTTATATCAAGTCGTTCAAGCAGGACCTTCAGCTGGAATTCATCAAACTCCTATTGAAAAATACGCCTTGGACATCATTAAATTTTTTCCTAAAGAAGAGAGTTTTTGGAAGACAATTTTTTCTTTTAAAGGAAATGGTACCTTTGGAACTCCAGTTTTTGCTCCCTGTGAAGGGAAAGTTAAAGATTTACATGATGGAGAAGTGGATCATAAAGTCATGCTTTTTTCCAAGAAAATACCCTCAAACTCTAATAATGTGACTATTACCTGCGATGGTTTTAATATCTATATGGCTCACTTTAAAAAAGATTCAATTAAGGTCAAGCTTAATCAAGTTGTAAATATCGAGACCCAGATTGGAGAAATCGGCAATAGTGGCTATAGCGATGGACCGCACCTCCACATCCATGCTTTTTTGGAGAAAAAAGATCAAATGATTCCCGTACCCATGGTTTTAGACGGAAGATACTTACAAAGAGGAGATTTTGTTTCTAATTAAAAAAGGTGGAGCTGGGAGAACGTGATCGGGTGTTTTTTTAAAATTTCTTAAAACTGAAGGGGGTGGTATTTCATCATGTTAGCCCAGTTTTGGCTCGGCTATGACCGGAATCATAGTTTCATAGCCTCCCACCTATACTACGCACCTTCAGAAAACCCTCTTCACTTTACAGGGAATCGAACCCTGATGGACCAACTTTCTAGATTTTTCGATCTCCCAGCTCTAGGTTGGAATTATATTCTTAATTTATAGAAAAACAACTATTTAGCTAAAGTTAATCCCCAAACCTTTTTAATTCCGTTTTCTTTTAAAACCTTAAGTCCTTCTTTTAAGGTTGAACCTGTAGTTAAAACATCATCAAAAAGAATTAAAGAACCAATCTTTTTACCTTTATATTTAGGGTTAAGAAGAAAAATGTTTCTGACATTCTTTTCTCTTTTTTCTTTCCCTAATTCGGTTTGAGAAGGGGTATTTTTAGTACGGAGGAGCAAATTCGGAACAAATTTCCAGCCTAAACGACGAGAGATAACCTGACCAATTTCTTCTGCCTGGTTAAAACCCCGCCAATTCTGCCTGTACCAAAAAAGAGGAATGGGGGCTAAAACCGCTTTTTTAGGAAGAAGGAATTTTCCTTTTTTGATTTCTTCTGAAGCTAAATTTCCCAATTCTTTCGCAATTTGAAAAGCAAATTTATACTTTAAAGCTAAAATAGCTTTTCTTACTACTCCTTCATATCTCCAAAGAGAAACCAAAGGTTCTGACTCTTTTTCTCTAGAATAATTCTGATCATAAATTCTGGGAACTTTAACTTTATTTAAGCAATTTTGACAGATAAACTTACCCTCTTTATTACAAGTTAAACATTTAGGAGGAGAAATAAGGTCAAAAATTCCCATATAAGGTACAATACAAGTATAAACGATGAGAATATTTAATAAAAAAGCCAGATTTCAATACACTTTAGAATCGGAAAGAATAGAAGCAGGACTTTCTCTTTCTGGGGGAGAGGCCAAAGCCATTCGGACGGGACATCTTGATTTATCTCAAGCCGTGGCGAGAGTTTTAAATGGAGAAATCTTTTTGATTAATGCTAATGTTCCCATTCAGGGAGCCCAAAAATATGTTTCCACGAGGATGAGAAAGCTACTTCTTCATAAAAGTGAGATTCTTAGTTTGGGTACCAAGATGAAACAGCGTAAATTGACCCTGGTGCCTCTTTCGGTGTATACTAAGGGCCATCTTGTTAAGCTTAAGCTAGCCTTGGGTAAGCCTAAAGCCAAGTACGAGAAAAAAGAGGCTATCAAGCGTAAAGACATTGAAAAAGAGCTGGCACAGAGCTTTAAGAAGAGAATTTTAGGTTAGTTTTTCTGGGGACGATCGGTTTCGACGGAAGGTACTTTAAAAAATGGCAAGCCGAGTTTGATTAACACTCGTAAAAAAGGAATCAAAACAAAACGTTAATCCAAAAAATTACGTTGTAGCCTACGCTTAAAAAACGTTTTTAGACTACTGTCTTTTAGCTTCGCTTCTTAACCGAACTAAAAAGGCATAAACCTGTTAAGATGCCGTATTTATTTTTGATTTAGGGTAAATACGAAAGATTTTAAATCTTACTTAATGTCTGTTTTGTTATTTTTTTAAGCTTTAAGGACATTTTAAAAATAAACAAGCTTGTAGTCATTTTTTAATTTTTCTTTTCGGACGAGGGTTCAATTCCCTCCGTCTCCACCAACAGCATCTATTTACAAGGTTAATTCTTCGTGATATATAAACTTCAGAATGACTGCAGAGAAAGAAACTAGAAAAACTTTTTATCTTAATTGGGGTTTTCGCGAAGAGACTCTTATAAATAATCCCATGTATCTCCGAGATTTAGTTAAAGGTGTTGAAACTGAATTCTATAATAGACATTTGGAGCAGAATGGGATTGGAGAAGGTTCTGATTTTGAAGAAACAATGGAATTGGCAAACCTTGTTGATCGGCAAATTGAATTATTTAATAAAAGAGGGGAAACTTCCCCTGTTTCAATAAATCCTAATTTCTCTTGGCCATTATTAAAAACTTTATTTAGTGTCTACTTGGCTTATGGTTATTATATTGATATTGATGAGAAATTTCCCGGCGACGAAGAGATATCTAAGAGATTAACTTTATTAAAGGGCGATTTGAGAAATGCCTCCGCCTTAAGCGCGGAAAAAAACAAAAGTTTGTATAAATTTTGTGGTTATCTAGCCCAGCAAATATTAGATTATCAAAAATACTTAAAACAAATGAGAAAATTAGGTGAAGGAATTTAGCTCCGTTCACATTTCCTTTAATTAACCGCATATTTTCTGTGACCTTTACAACCAAAATTATTAGTGGTATATAAAACATAAAGTGTTATACGAACGAACTCGGTCAATATTTAGGTCAGATACTCCAGAATGGATTAAAGAACGCTCCTCTTTTGCAGACTTACTTTCTGGTGTTCTCGTAGAACTTGAAAATAAAAGGTTGGGTGAAAGTAACAATCTAGAGAAAACGCAAAAATTAACACAATTTTTAAATGACCAATTGGAAAGAATTAAACAGGGAACCAGCCTGCTAGCTTTATCCAGTTGTCATTCAATATATAACGCGTTAATTGAAATTTCTCCTGACGGAAGGAGGATTGATAAAGAAAAAACTACCTTTAATTTTACTTCATTCAGGGATACTTTAAAGGACACCCCCTCTCTTTCTACGGAAAGATTAATAGAATTAAGAGATTATTGTAAAAAAGTCTTTGACAAAATATAGAAATTAACTTCCAGATGTTTAGTATTCTTTTTCACCTTTTGTTCGGAAGAAGGACTTGATTTTTTATAAATTGCGTTATATCCTAACGCCATGGCTAAAATAGAAGGCGAAGATAGTATTACTAGCGGGATTGTTGAACGCGGTAAAGAACAGAAACGAACACAACAAAGTATAGAAGAAGCAAAATCTCTCTCTCCATCTTTTAAGGAAAATATATTAAATTTATTTAAGCCTCATTTTAAAAGACACCCCGGAGACCTTTCCGAAAAACAACTAAAAAGAATGAAATTTGGAACTCGAATTAATAAAACGTATGGGATTATCGAACAGAGAGTTGAGCTTTCTTGTAAGATGTTAGTAGAAGAACAGACAGTAGAAGCCACCATTTTTTGCTCCCAATATCCCGTATATAAGACTCCCATGAAATATGCCGAATATAAAATAGATGTTTCAGATTTGGATCATGTTTTAGTCGTGTATGAAGACAAAGTAACATTGGTATCAAAAGAAAGAGAGTCTAGTATGCCCAAAGATTTTCACCATGTAGTTATTGGGAAAAAATACGACTCTTGGCCAGCATGGACGAGGCCGGCAACAACGGATGATATTCAAAAATTCCAAAACTTTCTTGACTCTTTAAGAAAAAATAAAACTGTTTATACCCCCCATATTTATCCGCGCAGAGACCCTTTTGATTAATTGATAAATTTCAGCTTTTCTTCGGTTAATATGGTAAAATCTGGACGCCATGAATGATCAAGTAGACGAAGTCAAACAAAAAGTAGACATTGTTTCTTTGATCGGGGAATATATTCAGGTTTCTAAAGCTGGTCGGAATTTTAAAGCCCTTTGCCCCTTCCACAGCGAAAAAACTCCTTCTTTTATGATTTCTCCTGAACTACAGATGTATAAATGTTTTGGATGTTCTGAGAGCGGTGACTGCTTCTCTTTTCTTGAGAAATATGAAGGTATGGAGTTTGGAGAAGCCTTAAGATTTTTGGCCGAAAGGGTGGGAGTTAAGTTAACGAGTTTTCAGCCTGAAGAAAGAAGCGAAAAAGACAGATTGTCTGAAATTAATAATTTGGCTCTAAGATTCTATCAATATCTCCTTCTTAACCACAATGTGGGTAAAAGGGCTTTAACTTATTTGACCCAAGAAAGAGGTTTATCTTTGGAAACAATTAAAACCTTTCAATTGGGGTATTCTCCCGAAACTCCGGATGCTCTTCCTAAATATTTAATTGGCAAGAAGAAGGTCCGTCCTGAAGAAATTGACCGAGCAGGTATCGGATTCTTTAAGGGCAGAGACGTTGTCGATCGCTTTAGGGGAAGGGTCATTTTTCCGCTTTTTGATCATCGGGGAAATGTCGCCGGATTTGCCGGCAGACTTCTTCCCGGGGCAAGGGAAGATTTGGCCAAATACATTAATACTCCGGAAACTCCGATTTATCACAAATCAAAACTATTATATGGCTTAAATTTAGTGAAACAGGAAATTAAAAAAGAAGGGAAAGCTATTATTGTGGAGGGGGAACTGGATATGATTTCTTCATATCAGGCAGGCATTAAAAACGTCGTAGCTATTAAAGGTTCCTCTTTAACCGAAGAGCAGGTTAATCTTCTGGGTAGATTTACTAAAGACATTGTTTTAGCCCTAGATACCGATTTTGCCGGAGATAGCGCAGCCAGACGCGGAATTGTCATTGCCCAAAAAGCAGGCTTGGAAATAAAAGTTGCCAGACTTCTTGGAGCCAAAGATCCGGATGAACTCGCCAGGAAAAATGTTGAAGCTTACAAGAAGTGTCTAAACGAAGCAGTGGGTGTTTGGGATTTTATTCTTGATTTTATTTTTTCCAAGTATGATTTAGCTTCCGGGGAAGGGAAAGGACAGGTTAGTCGGGAGGTAGTTCCAGTTCTTTCCTCCATTCCGGATAAAATCGTGCAGGCACACTACGCCAATTATGTCGCTAAACACCTGGGAGTTTCTCTTGAGGCGGTTGAAGAAGAAATTAGGAGAAAAGAAAAAGAAGAAGAGGGCAAAGAAGGAGAAAAGAAAGTAGAAACTACTCTTCAAAAACCTTTGGAAAAATCCCGACGCCAGCTTTTAGAAGAGCGACTCTTAACTCTAGCTTTTCAATCCAACCCCAAAATTTTAACCAAAAAGGAAGTGGCTGATTTAATCGCGATACCTTTAACCAAGAGAATTTTGGAAAGTTACCAAGAATATTTGAAAAAGCATACTAATTTTAGTCCTTCGGAATTTGCCGAAGAACTGCCTAAAGAGCTCTTAAGTGGCTATGCGGAGATGGCTCTTAAGGATCTTGAAGACTTAACTAGCGACCCCGATCTTTTAAAAAGGGAAATAACCATGGTGGTGAGGGAATTGAAGATTTTAGAATTAAGGCACAAAATTGAGGTAGTTGGTGCTAAAATTAGAGAGTGCGAAGAAGGAAACGATCTGGAAAAGCTCACCGAAGCACAGACAAAGTTTAGTGGGTTAACCAAAACCCTTTCCGAAATTGAAGAAAATCCAGAAACGGGAGTTTTTATAGAGGAATAAAAATGATTAGAAAACCAGTTCAACAATTAATTAAAAAAGGCCGCGATCAGGGATTCCTTACCTTAGAAGATATCCTGGAAATTTTTCCGGATGCGGAAAAAAGAATTGCCGAGCTGGATGACCTTTACGATAGACTCTTGGGAGAAAATATTGATGTTTTTGAATCAGTTACTCCGGATGAGACCGAATCGGATGATAAAGCGCAGGAAAAACTTGATCGGGAAATCGAAATTCTTTCTAAGTTGGAAGGAATCGAATCCACCGACCCGGTGAGGCAATACTTAAGAGAAATCGGAAGAGTTCCCCTTTTGGATGCCGAAGAAGAGGTGGAGCTGGCCAAGCGTTATGAGAAAAAAGAAAGAAAGGCCAAAGATAAACTGACGGAATCTAATTTAAGACTCGTGGTCTCCATTGCTAAAAAATATATCGGCCGAGGTTTGTCCTTACTCGACCTCATTCAAGAAGGAAATCAGGGTTTAATTAGAGCCGTTGAAAAGTATGATTGGCGAAAAGGTTATAAATTTTCCACTTATGCTACTTGGTGGATTAGGCAGGCGATTACCCGAGCCATTGCGGATCAAGCCAGAACCATCAGAATTCCGGTCCATATGGTCGAAACCATCAATAAACTTTATCGAACTTCAAGAAGATTAATGCAAGAGTTGGGTCGGGAACCAACACCCGAGGAAATTGGAGAAGAACTAGAATTAACTGCGGATCGAGTCCGAGAAATTTTCAAAATTGCCCAGGAAGTAACTTCCCTGGAAGCCCCAGTGGGAGAAGATGGAGAAAGCATGCTCGGGGATTTTATTCCCGATGAAGGTCAGCCCTCACCTGTGGATGCCGCTTCCAAACAGCTTCTAAAAAACCATCTGGATGAAGTTTTGTCCACCCTTTCCGATCGGGAAGCCAGAGTTTTAAAGTTAAGATTTGGTTTGGAAGGCAATAAACAAATGACTCTTGAAGAAGTAGGAAAAGTTTTTGGTGTAACGAGAGAAAGAATTAGACAAATTGAAGCCAAAGCCTTAAGAAAATTAAAACACCCCTCAAGACGCAAAAAACTTCAGGATTATCTGGATTAAATTATTTTAAAAATTCCCTTTGATTTATCTTGTTTATATTGACAGAGGGGGAGTAAATCACATATTCTTAAAATAAGAAGAGATGGCTAAACAAAAAAAGAAGGGGAATAAAATTTCAATAACTTTTACCGCCATTATTTGGGTGGGATTGTTATTAGCCGTTTTTGGCGCACTGGTCGCCGCTTTGGGCTTAGGAGGCGTAACCACTTTTACTTTTAAGTGGAAAGATGTTGTGGAATTAAATAGTACCAGTATTGGACTTATTATCATGGTTGCAGGCATTCTTCTAGCCTTATATCAAGCCAACCACCTGCCTGGGGGTACTAGGGTTTTGGTCAAGACACTTCTAGGAAATTAACTGGAAAATAAGATAGAAAGTTAAAAAACTATTTGAGTCTACCCAAGGCTTTTTCAGCCATGTACTTAGCAGATGAGGCTAGTCCCCAGAAGGTGAGAGGTAAAATACCCCAAATTCCCAGAAAGGCAATTAAGACTAAAAACAAATGTCCAAGGCCGATTTTTTGGGGATCAAAGTTTTTTAAACCTGAAGAAAATAAGTCTTTATAAAGAAGATAGAGACAAATCCAGCCGATAGCAGAGCCGGTAAAATTAACAAAGAAGTTATGAACTTTAAGAGTAATTGATTTTTCATAAGCCTCACGATCTTTCTTGTCTAAAGTGCGCAGGGAAAAGATAAAATAGGAACGAATTCCGTAAAAGAGGGAAAACAAAGTACCTATTACGAGGAATAATGCGTCGTCAATCTGCATCTTTAGGTATTTATATTATAACAGTTGGCAGAACCTATTTCACAACTTATAAAAAATTAGTAAAGAAAATTTGACGCTTAAGTGATACAATACCCTATATGAGTTATTTTAGTCGAGACAATAGGTCCGGAGGGGGGAAAAATTTTGGCAGACGGAGCTTTGGAGACCGAGGCGATAGACAAATGTTTAGTGCAACCTGCAGTGATTGTGGAAAAGAATGCCAAGTACCTTTTAAGCCAACCGGAAATAAGCCCGTTTACTGTAGCGAATGTTTTGAAAAAAGAGGCGGTGGAGCGGATTCAAGAAGATCTGGGAATAGAAATGATCGACAACCCCAAAATAGCGCACAGCTTGAGGCCATAAATACCAAACTAGATAAAATTTTGGCAATATTAGAGCCTACTTCGGTAAAACCGGCTAAGGAACCAAAAATCGAAAAAGAGATAGAGATTCAACCTGAAAAACCGATAGTTGTTGTTAAAAAGAAAAGAAAGGTAGCTAAAAAGACAGCCGCAGCCCCAGAAGAATAACCTTAAAATTACCTAGTTCGCAGGATGGAACGATTTTTAAACTACTCCTTGCTGATAAACTTAAATCCTTCTTTATAAGTATGTTGAATTATTACTCCAACCCCCATCCCCAGCAAAATGTCTGCTATTATTTTTGGGGTAAAAAGTATAGTGAAAAATATTGGGATTGCAAGTAAGGTATGGTGTAAATGGTAACCTTTAATAACAGGCTTTACACCCCATTTGTCAGTTACCCAAACCCAAACCTCTCCAAAAGTAAAACCCAATAAAACCCCCAAGAGAAATACTAAAATCTCCATATATAAACTATATCAAAATTCAAATCCTACCCCGGAGGTGAGTAGTTTGATTTTTAGATGAAATTGGTCTAAAATCCTCAAGACCCGAAACTACTGCCCCTCTCGGGGCACGTTAACAACTTTGTGTGAAAATATCCGAGCACGATCCGCGTAAAAAATTCAGGAAAGTCTAACTTTTCCGGGAGGAAAACATGAACTGGAATATCCTAGTCAATTGGGTCGATAACGACCCTCTGCATTGGGCTATCGCTGTTTTAGTCACAATTGCCTTTGTCGGGCTTATCATCCTGTGCATCAAGGGAGGAATACTTCTGTTCCGAATCCTCCGAGAACGCCGCCGGCTGATAAAGCAAATCGATCATATTCAACAAAGAACCATCTCAAAGGCTGAGACGATCGAACGCACCTGGTCGAGTTTGGAGGGGGAGATATGGATCAAGCGAATAACCTCCACTCCCGCAAACATGTTGAACAGGGCAAAGGGTATCAGAGAGGAATTAAGAAATGAGATCGCTCGAGCTACCAGGCCTATTCGAACAAAGAATGAGAGGGAAGAAATAAAAGACCCTCCTTTTGACTGGCCGTTTTGGCTCGTGTGGAAGATTCTCTATTTCTTCTCCGACAGTATCCTCCTGGTCATCCCTGTTAGCTCCAAAAACCGCTTGCAAAAACGGCTTGACACTCTCGAGGCTTTGGAGAAAAGATGCATTGATCATTCTGTATTACTTAAGGAGTTGATTAAAGCATCTCTCCTCGCCACAGAGAAGGAACAGAAGGCGGCCGAGGAAAGTAAGCGGAAGTCTATTGAACAATGGACCCTGAACAAGAAGCGGGAATTTCTTGAACGTCTCAAAGGAGAAATCTTTCGGAATCTGAATTCCCTCATCCAAAGGGCCTCAAACGCCGTCATGGCTGGGGAAAATTCTCCTACTCACGGCTCTCGCTATCTCAACTTCGAAATGGCCAGGAAGAACTGGAAGAGCAGGTTCGCTTACTTAGGGAAACTCGAGAAAGAGGGGAAAACCCCACTTGATCAGCTTATCGAGCTCTTCCAATCCTTCGGACAAAACTTTGTACCGGTTCCTGGCGAAAAAGACAAAATCCCCGCGGTAGAGCTTCGCGCCAAGCACGCTGCCGATGCCGAAAAGAAGCACGACACCATCGTCGATGCGTTTCAAGAGCTAAGCAATGAAATGGGCTATACGGCGGAGATTCCCAAAGCTCTTGCGGAAGCAGAGAAGATTCTAGGTGACGTGCTTCCAGAGCAATGGGCCAATCTTGACGATCGCTTCCAGGAGTCACTTAACGAGGCCCAAAAGCTTTTGGACAGTGTCTACGATGTGGCAACCACCCTCCGGGCGTGGAACGGGCTAATCATCCCAATGAGAGAATGGGTAGCCTGGCTTAAGCGGATGCAAGGAATTGCCACTGGGGTACATCATGTCAAGCTTGAGAAGAGGGATGACTGGTGGATCAAGGCAGTCAATTTCCTCGAAGAGAAAATACCCAATCTTTGGGCAAAACTTGACATAAAGGGCCTGGAGAGCGAGTTCGATGAAATCCAACACGCCGTGAAGTTGAGACAGGAAGTGCTTGCTGCACGAGTGGGTGAGCATGCCACAAAATGCAGTCTTGATCCAAACTTACCCAGAGAAGCTATCCTGTCCCTCAGGGAACTTCAGAAGATGATCCTTCAAGGCCCGAATAGTGGGTAACAGATCGCTTTTAAACAAGTCTCGTTCCAGAGAGCGCTCACTCTTGGCGGACCAACGTTCGTATCGCCTATGGGTACTGTCATGGATGCAAGCCTCGCTGGAACTTGGACCGCCGCCGACGCCGACAAGAAGGAAAAGGAGGATGGCGAAAAGTCCAAGACGGCTAAAGCCGACTAATCACACAAAGTTGTTCCATGCTGGAGCAGGGGTGTTTTAAAAGACACAAAAACCCTGCTCCAGCAATTTCTTTTGAAAATTCCAATAAAAAATTATTAAACTCAAAAAATTGAAGATGGGGAAACTTCGGAAGAGTAGCTTCTAAAAAATTATTCAAGGCAAGAGAGATTTCGGAAGGGGCATCCGTATGAGAATACAAGCAAACTTGTACATACAGATGCCCCTTTCCAGTGCTTCGCCGCTTCCTTATTGGAAGATGTCCTGCGAAATGACCGTTCCAGTCGGCGAAATCCAAAATACACGCTTTTGGTGAAAGATTATTGTGGCCGTCACGAACTGTCCAGTTGGTGTAGTCCATCCGGTGTCATTCGGACAGGGCGTTACGGTCATACTCCAACCACCTGTATCAACCATCAGAAAGGGTGGGCCTGCCCCGACGACTCTATTTGCCATCTGCTGACAGGTATGCGTGCCGTCAGCCATGTATATCGAGGCTTCCCTGGCAGCCTGAAAGGTATAATACTTTCCAAGTGCCAAATTGACAGCGAATAGAAACGGATCTATCGAGAAAAGGAGAACCATAATGATAATGGGAAGTACAAGGGTCGTTTCGACTAGGGATTGCCCCCTAGATCTAGGTAACTTTTTCATAAGAATCATGGTAGCGCTCCTGTGTAGTCCCAGGAAATTTCCCGAGACCGCGTTAGAAAATTCGACGGAATCTGACTAAGGCTCGAATAAGGTCCCCCTACGAGCGTTGCCTCAACACTGTTGGCTGAAAATTTAGTTGCCTGGTACACGGCGTAGTACTGCACGACCACATTCTTCGAGTTTCCCTTACTCCAGACCGTGCCGTCGTACACGAGAACAAGAATTTTGTCTCCCACCTTATGCACGGACTCGAAGGCCGCGGCAAGATCTTTCGCCGAGGTACCATTAGTAATCGGCAGCCTTGTCCCGATTGGTGGCTGTATGTTGCAATTAACCCCCTTAAAACAATCCAGTGCCAAGTCCTTTTCCGTCTGACTAGAAGGGGGAACTGAAGTCAGGGGCCAGAAAATTATTTGACCGGGGCAGTTCTGGTTTGAGGATGGAACGCACCACATGTGTAAATAGACCGCTCCTCTAAAGTTATTGCCATTTTCCGTGTCTGAAAGCGGCCACTTCGGGTCGTTCCCCAAAATGGTATAGCTTGCACCGGGATGCGCCTTGGAATAATCCAGGGCGGTCTTGCGAACCGCTATCGGAGACCCACCGGTATTTTGTGTCAAGCACCGCGCTCTTCCAAATATCGGCATCTGACTCACGTTGACCAAGTTCAGAAGGAAAGTTGGTTCCACCCAAGAGACAGCAGCACGCCAACTTCCATCACTTTGCAACTCGAGCCCCTTTTTAAGGCCCAAGCCAGTTCCCTGTTTCGGGCTGTAAGCCGTGGTAGGGATACCGTTTTTATTCATGACGCTGGCAAAAGTACTTTGAGCGTTTCCACCGATTAAGGCCGAATTGGCAGCTGCCACACAGCCTGCACGGGCGGTTTCGTGGGCGATGCTAGTTTGCCACCACCAGATACCCATGTCGATGGCGAAACCCACCACAACGATAAGAGCGATCAGGCCAAACACCAGAAGAATAAGCACTTGCCCCTTTTGGGCCCTCCTATATTTTAGGGGGGAGATAACCTTACGCAAGGTATTCACGGCATTTCTCCTTTCTTCCTGAAGGAAGCGAATCGAATGAATCGAATTTGAATTTTTCTCTCTTGCCTTGTTAAAGTGCGGCTTAACGTTCAACTTGCAACAGGGAGCATTTCCCTGGAATTTAGATTAAGTGCAAAGTATTATAAGCTAGGGTGGAACAAGAATCAAATTGTCCCAATATTTAGTAATTATATCGCATGAAAGCAAATTCCGAAGAAATTTGTAGAAGAGGCCCCTCTTACTGGACGATGTTAGAAACTATTTATTAGTTTCTCGAGGTTTATCAAAAAATATTGTTGCAGAACCAACATAAGGAGCTGAAAAGATAATTCCTCCACGCATTATATCTACCCGTGCAAAATCTTCAGCCATGCCGAAACCTTCAACTTGAAGTATCCCATTTTCAAGTTTAAGACCCTCAAGGGTTCCTTCAGTATCCTCCACCCCATCCTCAATATGCAGTGTTCTATTACCCTTTAGAAGTTCTTGATGATCTATTATAAAACCCAATGTGCCAGGACAATTATCTCCCCGTGCTTCCATACTCCCTTCCTTCGCTCTTCTATTAAGAGCCTCTCTTAAGGCTGTTGCTTTAGCACACTCGAAATTGGGACCCATGATTAAGAATCTGCAGGTTTCTGCTCCCTTACCTCGCTTACAAACATTCTTGATATGTTCTTTTGAAGGAAAGGATGAAAAAGTTGAATAGAGTTCTTTTGAATTTGGCATAAAAAAACTGCCCCTCGGCAGTAAAAGAATACTACAGTTAAGGATTTTTTTTGTCAAGCAGAAAAAACGAGATAGCTCAGGTAGCTATTATTTCAAGTTTTTATCGGTTTTGCTTCGAGAAACTTATGAGGAGTAGAACCAACCACAATAGGAAGATAGTCCCTATAGCCCAAATCCTCCTCGCCAGTTTTACTCTCTGGCGTATGTATTATAGGCACAGTTTTGTCACTGAACACATCTGCCTCGGCTATAGTAAGGGAGTCGACAAGAAATTTTTTCGGAGAATCTGGGTCTCTAGACATTAAACCCAATCTAAACTCGACTATATTTTTCCTGTTTCTATCTTTCGTCCAGCCCTCTGCACCAAGAACAATTAAAACTAAAGCTATTTCGTCTTGCGCCGAAAGGACCTCGCTTAATGTTTTCATTCCGAGCTGACCGGCAGTATCTATTATTTGTTCTGTTTTTTGCGCCATCTTTTCGATAAAATCATCAATTTTTGCTTCCTCTTCTTCAGATCTATCCGCTTTGGCTTTCTTGCACAAAAGCTTAAACTCCTTATCCATAGTTTCACTATCTTTGACCAGCGGCGCTTGTTTTGACCTCACGTGTTGCATAACCCTTTCAATTTGAGTGTTAATTTGGCCAATTACTGCAGTTTCGTTTTCGAAACCCAGCCTAAGTAAGTCAAAGGCTTTGTGGGTGGATAAGTCTAGAGATTCCTGAGGAGAAACAACCTTAAACAAAGGGAGATACGAGTTCACTTCTCCAAAATTGACACCGAGACCGACGACCCCCCGCCCCAGATGCTTGAAGCCAAAAGGCATTCCCCCACTTTTGTTTTCTTCTTCTCCCATATAACTTAATCGGATTATATCACGAAAATTCTGCGGCTCCGCTTGATGGATAACATTAGAACCTATTTTCTAGTAACTACAAAAACAGAAAGGGGGTCTACCTCCTAAAACTTTTGCTAAGCTCGAATTATAAGGAGATTAAGGATAAAAGCGATGGTGAAAAAAATCGCCCCGCCAAAGCAGGGTGTAAGAAACGGATTTGAAGCTTTAACTGGACATTTGCCGCTTTGGCATTTACTTCCCCCTTTTTTCCAATTTACAAACTCGGAGAGGAAATTATACCAAGCAAAAAGAGTTCCCCCAAGAAGTACCCAGAATTGTAACCAAATTAGACTCATACTTCATTAAACACCCAGACGAAAAATTTTTCAATGCTCCGCCTAATAGATGAAGCTAGAACCTATTATTTCAGGAGCTTTGTGGAACTTGGGAAGATTGCTCAATTTTCAAAGCCTGCCTTGCTTTAGTTAAAGCATCCCTACCATTAAATACCTCATGAGTACTTTCATCATAATAAATCACCCTCGGTCGACATGGTTTAAGATTAAATTGACTTTCGTCATAACCTGGGTCTCGTGTATATGCCTCTATTCTTCCAAACCCTTTGTCTTCAATATCAATGCTTGTCTTATAATGATAATGGGTAATCGCAACATCCCTTATTGTTGTTAAAGAAACACCACTATAATCTTTTGTCATTACACGCATTACAACTCCTTGTTGTCTTAAGGGCGGCTTAATGGGGCCGTTGGTGTTAATATATTGCCCCACAACTGCTTCGATAAAGCCTAAGATTTCTTGATCTAAAAGTTGTTCTTCGGGAGTAAGTTTTATTCTTTCTTCTGCTGCCATAGCGAGTGTACTCTATTCTCCAGCTTTTATTTTGTCAAGTGCCGACTCAAACAATTGACTGGACTTGCTCCCCAGCTCTACGGGTATTATAGATGCCTTAGATAGGATTATCAAAGCATTTGAAAGCCCGATTGAGATCGAAGTTATCAAGACAAGATGGGGAGAAATTAAAAAATTACAAACAAGTTCTCAATTAGAATCTTGCAATTCTTTATCGAGTATTTCGTAGAATTTATCTTTAGCTTCCTTTTCTGCCCAGGGGTGATGGCCGCAATTTTTCAGAAAAATAAATTTGCTGTTTTTGAGTATTCTAGATAAAGGTTCTTTAACACCTTCGTACGGGTGGGGGTCGTAATCACCGTGGATGACAACGACTGGACAAGTTATTGATTTGCCGTATTCTAAAAGTTTTCCACTTCTTCTAAACTCATCTGCTTCTTTCCAAACACTCTCGTAGATATCAGGTTGGACTCCAACTTCCCTATTATCTTCTGATATCGGATTAAACGAGTCGGCTTTCGACATAAGTTCACAAAACTCTTTGAACGATTTATTATCAGATTTTCCTTTTTGAAGCATATTGATTATTACTTTGACCTTTTCGCATTCTTCGGGAGTCAAGTGGGTTAACCGTGTTGGCATGATGCTTTTTGCATACTCAGCCTCGAACGGGCCACTGCTGATCAAAATTAGTTTTTTAACTAAATTAGGATTCTTTGCGGTCACAATAAAACTCAACCAAGCACCCCAAGACCAACCGACTAAAACTACAGAAACTTCAGAGTTTTCGACTATTTGGCGTTTTAATTCTTCAACTTGACCGTTAACTGAGTTTTCTGTCTGTAGGGGTTCTAGAATGCCTAACTTTTTGGAAAGTTCTTCAGCAACTGGTGCCATCTCCCCCGGAGCGCCCGGACCCCCATGTACCAAAACTACAGAATATGGGGGTTTACCGTACTTTCTTGGGTTTTCTGCAATCATAATTGAAGTATATCAGAAGCCTCAAAATCCGAAGAAATCCATAGAACTGAGCTCCACCTGATGGATGATGTTAGAACATATTACTTCCAACTATGACCGAGTTCTGCAAGAATAAGCCAAACTTTTACTTCTCCTAGAGCTGGATACGTTTTTTGAATATAATCTCTAATTTCTAAACATATCTTGTCCTGTTTCTTTACTCTTTCTGGAAAAACAAATGCAGTTATTTCAATTTCTATTCGCCCTATCATACCTGTTCCGTCTACGTTAATAAGCCTTACACTTATTTCATCTTCCTTTAATTTAATTTCGCCACAAGTAAGTTTTTCTGCAAGATATGGTTTTAGTTTAAGAGCAAGCTCTTGTAGATTTTTCTTTTCCCGCTCTTTCGTATAGAAAATATTAGCTGTTGGCATAGCTTGATTATACCAGAAGTCAATTATGGGGCTAATTTGCTCCCTCTAGCATACAAACTTCGTAATTGGTTCGTAGAAAAAACCTAAACCCTTTTAGAATAATATCTTCCAAATTGTTCCCAGTGGGAATTTCTATTAACTCTATCTCGAAATAAAGAAAATTTATCCTTTGTCATCTCAGCCATAGTTTCTGTTTCATTATTAGGAATAAATATTCTAGCTAACTCTGACCAGTGATATGCTTTTAATTTACCTTTTGGTTTATCTGAAAGGGTTCCGGGAACACTTCGAACGAATAGTTTTGGTTTGGTATGAGGATTTTTGTAATAACATAGCACTTCTTTAAATTCACACCTTTTGTTTTTGCCTTCAGTTAATTTTAATAATCCGCTAAGTCCTATTGTTTGCAGGGCAAAATTGGTGAACATCATCGGAAAACCTTTCAGCGAGTGAATAAAAAAACCTGCATCCATTACTAATAGAGGAATTTTAACTTGCTTGTAAGAAAATTTGGCTTTTTGTACAGCAATCTCTTCAAGACTACCCCTAATTTCGGGGACGTCCATATTCTTTTGAATAACTGTAATTTTATATTTTTTAAGGAATTTTTTTGCGGAAAGATACTTGCCTTTGTTTGAAGTAACAAAAACTATTGTATTCACGAGCAGATTCTAACAAGATAAACACTAATATTCCAGTGCTCGAGAATCGTAACACTAATATAACCACGCAATTGTCACATATTTACGAGGCTTTTTCAAACTTTAGGCTGGTAGCTCAAATCAGAGAGGAAATAGAAAAAGTGAAGCCAAGTCTTGCTTTTACAACTCTCTAGATGGTTGACCCCCTCGACCTTGTAATACCCCAGTCGCCCAATTGTGATATGAACTCTCCTCACCGATAACACCTTTAACAGCATCATCTAGAGCAAGAGACATTGCTTCAACAGTCACTGCATCGTACTTTTCAACTAACCGCTTGAGGCCATCCCCATCTTGAGCTGCAAATACTTCACTTACTTTTTGTTGTGTCGGGTGATCGAGGTCATTGAAGAATCTATTCCCAACTCTCGTGAGAAATGCCTGTCTCACGTCATCTGGGGAAAAAGAGGGGCCCTCCTGCTTTGTGGCAGACTTTTTAACTAAACCTAATCTTTCTAAAAGTCCCATAAATTTCACCTCCTAACTTATTATTAAATTGGTATATTAAGTCACAACTGGCTCCGTGTTCCTAGTTTCACACTGACCACTGCTTTGGACCGTGTTCTCAAGGCTTTTCAAAACCCAATCTGGGCAGAACAAGCAAGAGAAAGACTGAAACAAATCAAAATGCTAACAAAAGCTGCAATTGCTTAGTCAAAAGGGTCACAAGCCATCTGTCTCTTTATTATGATGTTCTACCTCGCCGAGATAACGTTTTGTGAGCGCGTTAAGTTGTCTTGCAATTCCCAATCTAAGCGGCTTGTTGCATCTGCTAATAATCGTTGAAAAGAAGTCAAAAGATGCGACAAGGTCTTCTTGCACCCAGCTTTCTCCTTGCCCGATATCGACAGTGTAACCTCCATTACGAGCTTTAACATAGTCGTTCATTGTCCTCACTGCCGAATGCGAGATGTTCGATTGCAAGTAATAAACAGTTTGGTAAGCCCCACCCCTTCCAACCTCCTCTGCCATTTGTCTAATTGGTTTGTCAGACCATCCCATTCTGCCATAGTTATGCTTCTCCTGGGCCAGATTTGCATATTTTTCTACTTCTTCGGTAGTGGTATCTCCATGTTTGGGGTGAATTTTTCTCTCTTCAAACAATTTGTTGAATGTGGGAACGGTTTTTGCATAGTCATACATCTTTTTTCTTATTATCGAATCGTAGTGAAAATACCTGAGAACCCTCTTGTTGGTTGGGTCCTTGAGGATATAAAGGAGAGTAATGGAGAGATCAAAAAGAGAACGTGTTAGTATTGCTGCGTCTTCCCCATATCCCTGTGCACAAAGAAGCAAAATGGCACCGTGGGTCTTATAAGCCTTACCGAGGGCGAAAGTTGTAAAGGCAACTTTGGGTGTTATCTTACTGAACTCCTTCTCTAGGACACTATCAGCAATCTTCCGAAGCTCCTCGTTATAACCAAACAATCTTTTGTGATTCTGATAAATCAGGTTTGTCATTTAGAATCATTCTTGGCTACGTCCGGGGTTAAAAATGCCAATAATATAAAGACAGATATAAAATTGGGAGCCCTAGCCATGGCAAAAAGGCACTAGCATAATACAAAAAATTCTTTTTCATTAAATTAGGGTCTGTTCTTCGTCCGTGTTTTATATCCCAGAGCAAATCAGGCAATCTTCCGGCCATGATTATTGCTGCCGCAGCTACTACACCGACATTCCAAATGCGAAATAGTAAATAAAAAAAGGCGATATTTAATATTAAAGCTATGATAGTAGTCCGTTTTTGTTGATTTACGTATTTTTTATCACTACCCGCAATTGCGATAAATTGTGGCGCCTCCTTTTTTATTCTATTAAGTTCTTGTTGTGGAAATAGACCTCTTACAAAAAGACCCAATAGATTTACGCTTAAATACATTAAAACCAAGAAAAATACTATGGTTATTAATATATGGATAATCA
>Ga0315282_10002827_pt1 | contig 31500 bp, 28 predicted proteins | sample YL17G07_20_MG_FD_203693 | JGI IMG/M metagenome (GOLD analysis project Ga0315282, IMG submission 203693) | Sediment microbial communities from Yellowstone Lake, YNP, Wyoming, USA - YL17G07_20 | ecosystem: Environmental > Aquatic > Freshwater > Lake > Sediment | place: USA: Wyoming | collected... | reverse complement strand
ATTACTTCGTGCGCCTCAGCTAAACTCATCTCTGTCGCAGCTTCTCGCGGCATCGGGGTACCTCCTTGTATTTTTGGTTCTCTCAAACCTAAGGGGTACCCCTTTCCCTGTCCTGACACAAGAATCGTTACATCACCTTTCCAGGGAGCGGCAAAAAAACGCGGCGCCTGGAATCGGCGGCGGGGAAAATCCCACCTGAAACCAGGTGCGGGGACCATAGCAAAACAAGAGGATTCCGAGACGAGATCGCGGGAGTCGGGATCGAAGCCTAAAAACGAGTTGGGGCGGTAGCCAAGGTTTCGCCCTGGTCTCCAGCCCCATTAGCCATTCTCGGGATAAACCCGCTCCCGGTCCCCATCCAGTTCCAGACGCACCAAACCTTTAACCCGCAAGGCCTCGAGCAGGCAGCGGGTGAAGTACAGGTCAGGCAGGAGATAGGCGCCCTGGGTGCGCTCCACCCGCCGCCGGATGAGGTCATAGGGCGTGGCGCCCGGCTGAAGATGCCTGAGCAGCCAGAGTCTCTTTTTCTCGAAAGCGGACCTGGCCTGGACCACGAGGCCGGGCATGGGGGCGGGCGGTCCATGGCCGGGCAGCACCAGGACCTCGCCCAGGGCATCCAGACGTTCCAGGCTCTGCTGCATCTCGATGAGCCCCTGGAAGTACGGGGTCTCCTGCGCATCCAGGCTCAGCGTGGGTTGAGACGCGCCCTGGGAAAGGAGCGTATCGCCGCTGAACAAAATCCTATGTCCGCGGTCCAGAAAGCAGAGGCTGCCCGGCGAATGGCCCGGCGTGTGGACGGCGAAAAGCTCCAGACCCTCGATGGGCAGGCGCTGCCCGTCGGCCAGGGCCTGGGCCTCTTCCAAACGCTGGTGGTCATAGGCCCGGGCCGAGGCGGCCAGGTCCGGCAGGGTCAAACGCGACATGGCCTCGTCCACCCCCAGGCGGCGGAAGACGACGGGCAGGGACTCCCGCACGAACCGGGCCTGCCGGCCGTCCAGCCGGGGCGCCTCCAGGGGATGAACCCAGACGGAAAGACCATAGGCCTTGGCCAGTTCGGCGGCGGCGCCGGCGTGGTCCGGATGGGCATGGGTCAGAAAGACGTGCTCGATCCGGCGCGGGTCGACGCCCAAATGGCTCAGGGTCTTGATCAGGCGCGCCGCGGCCAAGGGTGTGCCCACGCCGGTGTCGATGAGCACCGGGGGGCCGGCCAGGAGCAAATAGATGGAGATGGCCTCCGGGCCTCGAGACAGGGGGAGCGGCACCGGATGGATGCCCAGCCGCGCGAGGTCCTTGAGGTGCGGCTCTTGGCGAGCGGCCGCGCGTTCCGTGGGCGTCATGAATCAGTAAAACCCCCGGCCGTTTCCGCTGGATTCGCGCCCCCCGACCAAACGCACCCCCCGCGGCAACAGCCACACCCCAAAACCGACCAGCGCCAGGCCCGCCAGGCCGGGCATCCAATATCCGGCGATCGGGCGGTAGGCCAAACCGACCAGGCAGGAGGTCAGCCCGGCCCACAGGGCCGCCGCCGCCGCCAGGCAGAGAAGAAGGCCGGCCGCAAAGTTCAAGCGGCGGGTGGCCGTGGTGGTTTCTTCCAGACGCATGGGACCTCCCTTTTGCCCGGGTCAGTGGATGGTAGCCTAACCCGGAACCGATGTCAAAACAAGGCGCTTGGCGAAAAAGGGGTCAGGAACCTTTTTCCCTTGTACCGTTGAATCAGTTTAAGACAAGCGCGGATTTCCCTTCAAACCAACGGAAGGTTGAACATCAGAAAAAGGTTCCTGACCCCTTTTTCCCTGGCCTCCGCTTCTGTCGCACGCCTGGCCTTTCGGTTGACGGATAGGGAGGCGGTGGATTACTATAATGTAACACTGCATCGCTTGCTTGTTCCTGTTTCCTCGGCCGGGCGTCACCCCGATCCGGAAAGCAGCCCAGCCGCCAGAAAAGGGAGGAACGTGTCATGTATTATCAATTCATCGCGGAAAAAGACGTCTCCATCGAGGTCAGGGACGGCGTGAAGCTGATGGCCGACGTGTTCCGTCCCAACGATCCCGGCCGGTTCCCGGCCATCATCACCCTGGGGCCGTATCCCAAGGACATCCATTTCAAGGACTGGCATCACGAAACGAGGTTTGACAATCTGCCCGACGACGGCCCTTACATGCATTGGGAGACGGTCAACCCGGAATGGTGGGTGCCGCAAGGGTACGTCGTTATCCGCGTGGACGCGCGGGGGACCGGGAAATCGCCGGGCCGGCCGAGCCTTTTGACCATGCGCGAGGCCGAGGATTTTTACGACGCCGTGGAATGGGCGGGTACGCGGCCCTGGAGCAACGGCAAGGCGGCCGTGATGGGCATCTCCTATTTTGCCATGAACTCCTGGCGGGTGGCGGCCCTGAACCCGCCGCATCTGGCCGCCATCGTGCCCTGGGAGGGGGCGTATGACCTTTACCGGGACGTGAACCGGCACGGGGGCATCCGGTCGAACGCCTTCACCGGGGGTTGGCAGTCCCATACCGGCCGGACCATGCAGGAGGGCGAGGCGAACGAGGAGCGGGCCCGGCAACAGGCCGAACAGGAGCTGTACCACGAGCGGATCGCCCGCAACAATCCGGACCCGGCCGACATCAAGGTCCCGCTTTTTTCCGTGGGCAACTGGGGCGGTGTGGGCCTGCATCTCCGGGGCAACATCGAGGGCTATCTCGGGGCCGGATCGAAGCACAAGTTTCTGCGCGTGCACTCCGGCAACCACGTCATCCCCTTCTATTCGCTCGAAGGACGCCTCGAACAGAAGCGTTTCCTCGAGCAATGGCTGAAGGGCATCGACACCGGCATCCTGCGCGAGCCGCCCATCAAGCTCGCCATCCGCCACGGCGGCGACGATTACGTGTGGCGCTACGAGTACGAATGGCCCCTGGCGCGGACCCGGTGGACGCCGCTTTACTTGAACGCGGCCGGCGGAACCCTGGCCACGGACAAGCCGGGCGGCCCAGGCAAAGCCGGGTTCAGCGCCGAGCCGAAGGCGGCGAAAAGGAGCGTCTCCTTCACCACCGCGCCCTTCGAGCAGGACACGGAAATCACCGGCCCCATGAAGCTGAAGCTCTGGGTCTCCTCCAGCATCGACGACGCCGATCTCTTCGTCTTCGTGCGTAACCTCGATCCGGCCGGCAAGGAGATCGCCTATCCGGGCCAGAACTCGCCGGCCATCGCCGCCGCCTATGGCTGGCTGCGCGTCTCGCACCGCAAGCTCGACCCGAAGCGGTCCACGCCCTACCGGCCGTATCACACCCACGACGAACTCCAAAAAATAAAACCCGGCGAGGTGGTGCCGGTCGAGGTGGAAATCTGGCCCTCCAGCACGGTCTTCCCCAAGGGGCACCGGCTGGTGCTCGAAGTGGCCTCCCACGACGATCCCAGGATCGTGCCCTTCCTGCACAACGACCCCGAGGACCGCATCCAGGCCGGCGAGAACACGATCCACACCGGAGGCGCGTATGACTCCCTTCTCCTGGCGCCGGTGATTCCGGCGAGGGTTTGACAGAAGAAAAGAACGCGGAATAGGATCTAAGCGGGTCTTAAGCTTTCAACCTTCCGGCCGGGCCGGCTAAAAGCGGCGCGGACCGGACCATGCGAGCCGTGAATCCATGTCTGAAATTCATCGTCGTCAGTTCATCAAATCCGGCCTGCTGGCCGGCGGGGCGGCCCTGGGCCTTACTTCCTGGGCCAGGGCGTTCGGCCCGATTTTGGGAGTGCAAAGGAAAAAACTGGAGATGACCATCATTCGACGCCAACCGGACGTTGCGCCCGATCGTTTGGGATTCAGCGAAAAGGGGTTAGCAAACCTGACCCAGGTCTTTGAAGACATGCTTCGGGAAGGACTGCATCCCGGCGCGCAGTTGGCCGTGTATCGGGACGGGGAGCTCGCCATCTCCCTGGCCGGCGGGGTGGCCGCGCCAGGCGGAAACCCGGTCACCGAGACCACGCTTTTTCAAATCCGGTCCGTCACCAAGGCCCTGACCGCCCTGGTGATGCTCACGCTCTACGACCGCGGCCGTTTCTCCTTCGAAGACCCCGTGATCAAGTACTGGCCGGAGTTCGGGCAAAACGGCAAGGAGGCCATCACCATCGCCCAGATCATGAGCCACCGCGCCGGAATCCCGGACGGCCCTCAAATCTCCACGGCGCAGATGGCGGATCGCAAGGCCGTGGCCGCGGCCGTTGAAGCCATGAAGCCCATATGGACCCCAGGCGCGGCCAACGGCTATCACGCCGCCACCTACGGCTGGGTCCTGGACGAACTGGTATTTCGCCTGACCGGCGCGAACGTCGCCGACTTTCTCAAAAAAGAAATCCTCGAGCCGCTCGGCTTTAAGGACGTCTTTCTGGGCCTGCCCCAGGAGGAATTCCCCAGAATGGCCAAGATGACCGTGGAGACCGGCGTCCGCGGCCGCCAGGACCTCCGGGCCCGGTTCAGCGACTTCATGAACACCTACCAGGCCGTCAGCCTGCCCCTGGCCTGGGTCTGCGGCGTGGCCACGGCCGAAGGTTTGGCCAATGTCATGAACCTGCTCGCCTTCGAAGGCACGTTTGGCTTGAAAAAATTCTTTTCCAAACAGACACAGGAGCTGGCCGGAAAGCCCACCAACAAGGCCGGGGAGATGGACCGGCTTCTCCTGTGGCCGGTGCGATGGGGCCTCGGCTTCATCCTGGGAGACACGCCCGATATCTATGGTACGCCGCCTCACCCCAAGGCTTTGGGCCACGCAGGCGGCGGGGCCGGGGTGGCCTGGGGCGACCCGGAGAGACGGCTGGCCGTGGCTTTCAACTGCAACCGCATGCTCGGCGGCACCGAGGTCTGGGAACGATACCGGCGGATCGGCGACGGCATTTACGCGGCTCTGAAATAGGACGGAAACGATGACGCACGCGACGCGCCTTCCCGGATCGTGGGATTTCGAGACCGACGTGGTGGTAGTGGGCTATGGGTACGCCGGTGGGATCGCCTCCCTCGAGGCCAAGGACGCCGGCGCCGAGGTGCTGGTGCTGGAAAAGATGGCGAAACCGGGCGGCATCTCCATCTGCTCCGGAGGCGGCCTACGCACGGCCTCGAATAGGGAGAGCGCCTTCGCCTATCTGAAGGCCACCTCAGGCGGCATGACGCCGGACCAGGTGCTTATGGCCATGGCGCAGGGCATGACCGAGGTGGCAGCGTACATGGAGGAGCTGGCGAAGATAAACGGGGCCGAGGTGGGGAGCATCTTTTATCCGGGGAACTATCCGTTTCCGGGATATAAGGACCTGGGGTTCAGCATGTATCGGAGTATTCCGGGCTTCGATCCGCTGGCCTACTATCCGCACGTGCGTGGTCTTCGCGGCGGGGCCCGGAATTTCAAGGTGGTGGAGGACAATGTCCGGCGGCGGGGAATCCAGGTTTTCACCAAAACGGCGGTGAAACGGCTGGTGATCGCGCCGGACCGACGGGTGGTGGGCGTGCTTGCTGAAAGAAACGGAAGCGTCTCCTATATCAAGGCCCGGCGCGGGGTCATCCTCTGCTGCGGCGGGTTCGAGGCGGACGAAGACCTGAAACGCCAGTTCTGGCCCGGCACGGGCATCCTCTCGGCCGCGTTTCGGGGCAACACCGGCGACGGCCTGCGCATGGCCCAGGACGCGGGCGCGTCTCTCTGGCACATGTGGAACTTCCACGGGTCCTACGGGCTGAAGCACACGGACCCGAACTATCCCTTCGGCATCCGGCTCATCCGCCTGCCCGACTGGGTGTCGGGCTATCCGTTCCCGGAAAACATGCGGATGATCTGGATCGTGGTGGACCAGTCCGGCCGCCGCTACATGAACGAATACCCGCCTTATGCCCACGACGTGGGCCACCGCCCCATGCAGGTCTATGACACGGAAAGCCAGTCCCACCCGCGCATCCCCTCTTACCTGATCTTCGACGAAGAGGGCCGCAAGATGTATCCCGTGGCCACGCCCACGTTCAACGACACCGAGATTTTTTACCAGTGGAGCGAAGACAACCTGGCCGAGGTGGCGTCCGGCATACTAAGCCGGGCCGACACGCTGGAGGAGATGGCCCGGAAGATCGAGGTTTCTCCGGCGCGGCTCGAGGAAACGATCGAGCGCTGGAACCGTTTTTGTCTTAAGGGAAACGACGAGGATTTCGGGCGGCCGCGAGGGTCCATGGTGCCTATCGAATCCCCGCCTTTTTACTTTGCGCCGCTGTGGCCGGTGGTCTCCAACACGCACGGAGGTCCGGCGCACAACGAACACTGGCAGGTGCTGGACGCCTTTGGCGAGCCGATCCCGGGGCTGTACGAGGCCGGCGAGCTGGGGGGCATTTTCGGCTTCTTGTATCTGGCTGGCGGGAACCTGGCCGAGTGCTATATCGGCGGCTGGACCGCCGGCCGCCACGCGGCCAAGAACGAGCCCTGGCGTTCTTAGCCTCGCTCGGCTTTTCCCTTTTAAGGAGGCGTCATGAGCGGATTCCCGGAGTATGACCGATACGATGGGTTGGGGTTGGCCGAACTCGTCCGGCAGGGCCAGGTTACGCCGGCCGAGCTTTGCGAGGAGGCCATCCGCAGAATCGAAGAGAAAAACCCGCGCCTGAATGCGGTGGTGACGACCCTGTACGACCAGGCTAGGGAGGCTGCGGCGGCGCTTCCGCCCGGCGGCGCCTTTGCCGGCGTTCCCTTCCTGCTCAAAGACCTCCACTTCGCCTACGCCGGCGCGCCCTCGACCGACGGCTGCCGCGCGCTAGCGAACCGCCTCGCGGCGCGCGACAGCGAGATGGTCGTCCGGTTCAAGAAGGCCGGCCTTTTGATTTTGGGCAAGACCAATACGCCGGAATTCGGGCTCATGGGCGTGACCGAGCCCGAGCTTTTCGGCCCCTGCCGCAACCCGTGGAACACCAACCACACGCCCGGCGGGTCCAGCGGCGGGTCGGCCTCCGCCGTGGCCGCGGGCATCACGCCCCTGGCCGCCGGCGGCGACGGCGGCGGGTCCATCCGCATCCCTTCCTCCTGTTGCGGCCTCTTCGGCCTGAAGCCCTCCCGGGGACGCAATCCCATGGGGCCGGACTACGGGCAGGTCTGGCAGGGGGCGGTCCAGAACCACGTCATCACCCGTTCGGTCCGAGACAGCGCGGCCATGCTGGACGCCACTCAGGGGCCGGACCTCGGAGCACCTTACGAAATCCGGCCGCCCGCCAGACCTTATCTCGAGGAGGTTTCGGCCGAACCCGGAAAATTGACCATCGCCTTCACCACCCGCTCGCCCATCGACACGCCGGTCCACCCCGAGTGCACGCGGGCCGCCCTGGAATCGGTCCGCCTGCTGGAAAGCCTCGGACACAAATTGGAAGAGGCCGAGCCAGAGATCGACGGCCAGGGCTTGGCCCAAAGCTACTTGGCCCTGTATTTCGGCGAGGTGGCAGCCGACATCGACCACCTGAGGTCGGTGCTGGGCCGGAAGGCCAGAGCCGGCGATGTCGAGAACCTGACCTGGACCCTGGGCCTCCTGGGAAAAAGCTTTTCCTCCGGCCACCTCGTCACGGCCCTGCGCCGCTGGGATGAGGCCGCCCGCCGCATGGGACAATTTTTTCAGAAGTACGACCTCTATCTCACCCCGACCACCGCCTTTCCCCCGGCCAAGATCGGCGAACTGAAGCCGAAGCCGGCCGAGGCCGCCCTGATGAAGGGGATCAACGCCCTGCGCGCCGGCTGGCTCCTCAAGGCCTCGGGACTGGTGGACAAGATGGCGGTCCGCAGCCTCGAACGCACGCCCTTCACCCAATTGGCCAACCTCTGCGGACTGCCGGCCATGTCCGCGCCCCTCTACTGGACAACGGACGGCCTGCCCTGCGGAACGCAGTTCGTGGCCCCGTTCGGCGAGGAAGCGCGCCTTTTCCGGCTGGCCGGGCAGTTGGAAAGGTCTCAACCCTGGTTCGACCGGCGCCCGCCGGCCTGATCGGACCAAGCTCGACGATTAAACCCCACCGGGGCTCGTGAAGTAGTAGGGGCGACCGGCCGGTCGCCCCTACTCGGTCCATAGTATTGAAATCCACCCACTTCGGGCGGCCAGATCGCTCCTTTTCAAGAAGGACTTGACTAAATTTTCCGAGGAGAACTGCTGCTGCGTGCGCGCCGCGGCCGGGTTCTCCTCTCCGAAAATTCGCTGCCGGATTTCGGCGGGCGACAGGCCCATTTCATGGAGCTGCATGATTTTCCCACCCAGTTCCTCCAGGGTCGCGATGACCTTTCCCAGCCTTTCCCTCGGATCTTCGATCACTCGGGTCGGCGCCGGGAAGATGAGGCGGGGGCTTAGCCCGCGCACCAGCTTGAGGTCCTCCACGACCTGCCAGAAATCCTCCATAGGGCGGCAAATCACAGGCCTCGTGCTAACGAAAAGGTCACCGGAAAAAAGCCAGCCCCTGGCGCGCTCGAAAAGACAGGCGTGGTCGCGATCGTGACCGGGCGTATGGATGACCTCGAACACGTGATTTTTCGTGGCGATGTTTGGGCCCAGGGGCCTGGCCCGGCTGGGCACGGGATCGCCCCAGGCCTCCACCTGGTAAGGGTAAAGCTCGGCCGGCCGAGCGATCTTTTCCACGGCCAGCGGGTGAGCAAAAATTTCGGCTCCGAAACGGGCCTGAAGGAATGCGTTCGCCGCGATGTGGTCCTCGTGATGGTGCGTGTTCACCACCGTGTTCACGGTTTGATCCTCGAGAAACCCGACCAACTCCTTGGCCGTGTGGGCCGGGCCGCTGTCGATGAGCAGGCCGTCCACCAGGTACGCGGACACGGTGGCGGTCAGCCTGAATTCGGGAGATCGGCACAGGCGAATCTGCAGGACTTCTTCATATCGCGATGACTCGATCATAAAATCATCTTCCCCTCGCGGGTACTTAGCTAGATATCGAACTATTTGAAGAAAATTTTTTATGTTTTTCGGAAATTCCGGATCGCACGTTCCAACTGGTCCACCAGGCTCTGCCGGTCTTTCTTGGAAAAGCCCTTATAAATTCTTTCACGCATGAGGCGGGAGACATCCTGAAAATCATCCGCCAGGGCCTTGGCCTTATCCGTGAGACGGACCAGGGTCACCCGGCTGTCCGTAGGGTCCTCCATACGCTCGACGTATCCGTGTTTCACCAGTTTCCGCACCAGAACCGTAACCGTGGGTTTGGTTCTGTCGATCAGCTCGGCCAGCCGGCTCATGGAAAGGGGTCCATAGGTGGAGAGCTGCCTGAGGATGGCCCCGTGAGAAGGCTCGATGCCGTTGATGCCCCGCTTTTGCAACTCCCGGGCGATGAAACGATAGGCCCGCTCCTGCAGGCGGGAGACGAGGAAGAGGATGTGATCCGGGTGAGCCATTGGGGCCGCTCCTGAGGCGGCTGGAAACATTTTATTAGATGTCTAACTGTTTATCAAGATTTTTCTCGTTGGCGGGGCGCACCGTAATACGGGCGGGTGTTATCAACCCCGCCCCTACACTCTAGGCGCTACGTTGATTGGTTCTTTGTAGGGGCAGGTCTTAGACCTGCCCTCGCAAACCGCCCTGGTTATTAGCAGGGCCGTTCGCGAACGGCCCCTACCATTGCCTTCATAAGCATACATGTAGCCCTATCATAGGGGCGGGTTTCAAAGCCGCCCCTATCGGTCTCCCCATCGAGCGATGGACTTTCTGGACGCCGGCTAGAACTCTGTCCTGTTTCGGCCCTGGCCGCGCATCCCACCGGCGCCTCCCTTCCCGATTGACGACCGGCCGCGCTTTTGATACGGTTTTGACGCGTCGGATGCGATGGCGAAAAATCAGGAACATTTCCAAAAAATAAAGGGGGACACTCACATGGCCAGCCCCGTCTTGTTGTATGAGGTCAAGAACCAGATCGCTTTCATCACCATGAACCGCCCGGAAAAGCTCAACGCCCTGAACGGCGAGCTGAGCGACGCCCTGCGCGAGACCTGGAAGCGCTTCGAGGAAGACGCCGAGGCCCGGGTGGCCGTCTTCAGCGGCGCGGGCAAACACTTCACCGCCGGGGCCGACGTCACGCCCGGCGCCACCAACCCGGCGGTGCCCCACCAGGTGCACCAGGGCTATCCGGAGAACGGCATCACCGTCTTCAAGCCCATTGTCGGCGCGGTGCGCGGCTACGTGCTTGGCGCCGGGTACGCCCTGGCCGTGAGGGGATGCGACATCACCATCGCCTCGGAAACCGCCTTGATCGGCTTCCCGGAGCCCAGGCTCGGGCTGCCGCTGCCGCCCATCGAGTACCTGCCTTACATGCCCTTCAAGATTCATCTGGAATTCATGCTGCTGGCCTGGAACGACGGCCGTATCATGAGCGCCCAGCGGGCTTACGAGGTGGGGCTGGTGAACGAGGTCGTGCCGGACGATCAGCTCATGGACGCCGCCGTGCGCTGGGCGGAGATGCTGAAAAAAATCCCGCCGCTGTACATCAAGGCCGTGAAGTACGGGCATTACAAGACCACGGACAACAAGGTGCGGATCGACGAACGGGAGTACATCAAATACATCCATCCCCAGGAGATCAGCGAAGACCGGAAAGAAGGGCTGAAGGCCTTTCTCGAACGCAGGGAGCCGGTCTTTAAGGGACGATAGCGGGGAGGGACTCGGGGTCGGCTTCGCTACCGAACCTGTCCCCGTGCGCGGGCCTTGCCGCTCCCTGGGCCGCTGCCGGCCCGTCTTTTCCACTTCCACTGCGCGGCCCTTTTGATGGAAACGGGAAGAACGCTTTCCATAGGAGGAAGCCATGAGCATGGCCATTCGCGTCGAGAGAGACGTGCCCATGAAGATGCGGGACGGCGTGACGTTAAGGGCCGATGTGTTCCGGCCGGACGACAAGGAGAAACACCCGTCCATCGTGGTGCGGACGCCCTATAACAAAATCCCCTCGGCCCACAGCGATTTTCTCTCGCCGCTCGAGGCCGCCTTTGCCGGCTACGCCGTGGTCCTGCAGGACACCCGGGGCAGGTTCGCCTCCGAGGGGGAATACATGCCCGGCGCGCCTGAAGGCGCGGACGGATACGACACCATCGAGACCGTGGCCGCCGAACCCTGGTGCGACGGCCAGGTCGGCATGGCCGGCGCCTCCTACCTCGGCCGGAACCAGTGGCAGGCCGCTCTCGAGGCCCCGCCTCATCTCAAGGCCATCGCCCCCCACATGATCTCCTCGGGCATGCTCAGCGACTTCCGGCTGCATGGCGTCCAGGAGCTCGAGGGCGCGGTCAGTTGGTTTGCGGCCATGGCCCTGGACATGATCGGCAAGATGGCCCGGAAGGGGAAAGACGTCTCCGAGATGCTGGGCAAGGTGCGCTACGCCATGACCCACGTCGAGGAAGTCTGCCGCTTCCTGCCGCTCAAGGACCTGCCCTACTTCGACTTCGAGGGCCTGCGGGAGGGTTTTCTCAGCCGCTTCAGCGACGAGAAGGAGCTGAGCGGCCTGGCCTCGGAGCAGGACCTGTTCTGGTCGTACGATAAGGTCGTGGTCCCCTGTCTCCATTCGGCGGGCTGGTACGACCTTTTCGTGGGCAGCACCTTGAACAATTTCCTTAATATGAAGGACCGGGGCGGCTCCCTGCTGGCCCGGCAGGGCCAACACCTGATCATGGGCCCGTGGGCCCACGGCGTGAATCTCCGGAACCACGTGGCCGGCCTGAACTTCGGCCCGTATTCGTCCGGGGTGGGCTCGTTCGTGATGAATCGGCACCTGGCCTTTTTCGACCAGTACCTGCGCGGCATCGAGAGCAGGTACCTGGTGCCGGTCCGCTATTTCGTCATGGGCCGGAACACCTGGAAGAGCGCCGAGACCTGGCCTCTGCCCGAGACCGAGTGGCAGCGGTTTTTCCTGCACAGCCGGGGAAGTGCCAACTCCGCGGCTGGGGACGGGCTGCTCAGCCGGAAGGAGCCGGGCGGCGAACCGCCGGACATCTTTGTGTACAACCCCATGAACCCGGTGCCCACGCGCGGCGGCCGAAACAACCCGGACCTCGCCTTGGTGGCCGGGCCGGTTGATCAATCCTTGCTCGAGCAACGAAACGACGTGCTGTGTTACACCACGCCGGAACTCGAGGAGGAGGTCGAGATCACCGGCCCGCTCACGCTTCACCTCTTCGCCGCCACCTCGGCCCCGGACACCGATTTCATGGCCAAGCTGGTGGACGTCCATCCCGACGGCCTGGCCATGAACGTGGCCGAAGGCTGCGTCCGAGCCCGGTATCGAACCTCCATCCTGAAGCCCCAGCCGGTGACGCCGGGCGAAGTCTACGAATACGCCATCGACCTGGCCGCCACCAGCAACCTCTTCGGCCGCGGACACCGCCTCCGCATCGACGTCACCAGCAGCAATTTCCCCCGCTTCGACCGCAACATGAACACGGGAAACCCCTTCGGACAGGACGCGACCGGGATGCCGGCCATGCAGACCGTCCTCCATCAAGACGCCCAGGCCTCGTATCTCGATCTCCCGGTCATCCCGGCCAAGAAATAGGAGGGAAACATGGCCCGCCTGGAACACATGCCTGAATCCACCAGGACTCACCTGGAAAACCTCCCCTGCCCCACCTTCGAGACCACGCCATTCGCACAGGCGCCGCCGGCCGGTCAAAGGCGGGTGGCCATCGTTTCCACGGCCGGCCTGCACCAACGGGAAGACAGGCCTTTCGGCCTGGGCTCGGACGATTACCGGATTATCCCCGAAGACGTAGCGGCGAACGACCTAGTGATGAGCCACGTTTCCACCAACTTCGATCGGACCGGGTTCCAACAGGATCTGAACGTGCTCTTTCCCCTGGATCGGCTGAAGGACATGGCCCGGCGCGGCGAGATCGGCAGCGCGGCCTCGTATCATTACTCCTTCATGGGAGCCACCGAGCCGGAAAAGATGGAGCCGGCCGCCCGGACCCTGGCCAAGCTGATGAAGGACGACGGCGTGAACGTGGTGCTGCTGGTGCCGGTCTGACCTTTCTGCACGCGCGCCGTGGGCGGGCTAGCGCATTATCTCGAGCAGGAAGGCTTGGCCACCACCCAGATCAGCCTGGTCAGAATCCACACCGAAAAAATCAAGCCGCCGCGGGCGCTCTGGGTCCCCTTCGATATGGGCCGGCCCCTGGGCGAACCGAACGACGCCGCGTTTCAGACCCGCGTGCTCTCCGCGGCCCTGGGCCTCCTGGATGAAAAGGAAGGCCCGGTCCTCAAGGATTTCCCGGAAGACGCCGGCTACATGGGGGAGAGCGGGTCCTGGGCCTGCCCGGTGAACCTGGCCGTCCCCCAGGAAGACCTGAGCGAGGAAGGCAAGTTAATCAACGCCTTCAAATCGGAAATGAATCAGCTCCGAAATTGGCACGACCTGGCCGCGAAAAAACGGGGCCGGACCACGGTGGGCGTCAGCGGGATCGGTCTGGACGCTCTGCCCGATTTTATCGCCGCCTTTCTGAGCGACGCCCTTCCGGAAAACCCGAACCCGGCCTACCATCTCGGGCACTCTCTGAACCTGGCCACGGACGATTTGAAGGCTTTTTACACCGAGGCGGTCACGGCCCAGCCTGGGTGCGCGGGCACGCCGGATGGGCTGGCGGACTGGTTCTACGGCCGGACCGCGGCCGGCCGGCTGTTATACGCCATCAGGGACAAGCATTCCCGGAGCGACGACCGTTTTCTCCGGATCGTAGCCCGGGCCTTGCTTATCCCGTCCGCCAGGCCTCAGCGCCCGGCATAATTCGGAGGAAAGGATATGAGCGAAGCAGAGTCCATGCTGGACCAACTGGCGTTGGCCCATGAAAAACTGCTTTTGGCTTCACCGGACCCGATCAGCGCGAAAGGTCTTGAGGAAGTGCGAAAAGGCCTCCTGGCCGAGTTGTCCCGGATCGGTCCTCAGCGGCTTGGGCAGAGGCCCCTCCCGGACGAGTGGTCGGCCAGGGAAGTGATGGAGCACCTCGTGGCCCATGACATGAAGCATCAAGAAATCGAAACCCGGGGGCTCAGTCATTATGTCGAACATGGGCGGACGCATATCGATCAACTGGCCCAAATCGGACGGCTCTTGGGCAACGCTTGATCGAAGAGATGTTTCGTCACAACCTTGGCTTCTAGTAGGGGCGATCGGCCGGTCGCCCCTACTCGTTTCGCTGGCCAAAAGCGAATATGGCCATACAATAAAAGAGCGCAAACTAAGACTGCACTTTTGGGATCAGGGATATGATTTCATAATACTGCTCCGAATTGAGCCAAGTAGTTGTCTCACGTCTTTTGTGCAGGCCCTCCAGCGTAGGATACTTGTTCAATACTGCTAAGGGGACCTTTACGCTTTTGATCTTGGCACATACACGGTTGCAAGGTCTCTTATATTCCTCTTGCCACCCTGGAGAAGCCTGGTCCCAATCCGGATCAGATCGGAATTCGATACCGGTTCCGGTTTCCCCTTTGGCTAGAATTCCCAGCTCATGCGTTCCTAGAACGACCACAGGGATGCCGGGCTCAATTTCTTCCGATTTACGGCGACCGATTTTAAACCAAACAGAATATTCTTGATCGGGGGTTATATATTTCTTCCACACGGGCCAATGAATTGGGTTCAACTTGAGAAGAAGGGCATACTTGTCACTCGCATTATTTTTCATCTCTTCACCCCCTAAAAGCCTTGTCCCGACGTCACCAAGTCCTGACGGCCGCCGGGTGCCGTGGCCGCTGCTCGGCCAGGCGTATCCGCATCTCCATCCATTGCGCTTAGAAAAACCGTTGGGTTTCTACGATTATCTCGTTCCAGGGCAGAGCCCTGGAACGCGATTGGAACGATACTTCCCCTTCATCATTCATCACTCATCATTCATCATTCTCTTCTTCATCCAGCGCTTCGCGGACTTTTTCGGCCAGGGCCTCCCGTGAAAAAGGCTTCTGAAGAAAATGAACGTCCTTGTACAATACGCCCCGGTGAGCGATGAGATCGGCCGTGTACCCGGACATGAACAATGTTTTTATCTCGGGCTTCAAGGCCTTGATCCTGTCTTCCAGCTCCCTGCCGTTCATGGCCGGCATGACCACGTCGGTGACGAGCAGGTGAATTTCACCGGGATATTTCTCGCACTGGGCAACGGCATCGTCCGGACTCGCGGCCTCCAGCACCGAATACCCCAACCGTTCTAACATGGTTTTGACCAATTCTCGCAGACTTGCCTCGTCCTCGGCCAAAAGCACGGTTTCTCGTCCGCCCAGCGAGGTTTCTCGAAAGGAAGCAAGCTCGATCCTTTCCTTGTCGATGGCTCGGGGAAGGTAAATCCGGACCACGGTGCCCTGGCCCGGCTCGCTATAAATGTTGATGTACCCGTTGTTCTGCTGGACGATGCCATAGACGGTGGCCAGCCCCAGGCCCGTGCCCCGGCCTTCCCCCTTGGTGGTGAAAAAGGGCTCGAAAACATGCTCCAGCGTCTCCTTGTCCATGCCGATTCCGGAATCGCTCACTTCCAGCATGACATAGTCGCCCGGCTGAAATCCCAAATGATCGCGGCAATACTCTTCGTCGAGGACCGTGTTTCTGGTTTCCACCAGAAGCCGGCCGCCGTCGGGCATGGCATCCCGGGAGTTGACCGCCAGGTTGGCCACAATCTGGTCCAGTTGGGTCGCGTCCAGGAAAACGGGCCACAGGTCCGGAGCGAGCCTGAATTCCAGGTCCACGTCCTCCCCGATAATGCGCCGGAGCAGGCGGTCCAAATCCTTCATCTGCGCGTTCATGTCAATGACCTTGGGAGTGATGGCCTGCTGGCGGGAAAAGGCCAGGAGCTGGTGGGTGAGATTGGCGGAACGCGTGGTGGCTCTCATAACTTCTTGCAAATCGTCGTAGATGGGGTCTTCCGGTTTCAAGTCCATCAGGGCCGTTTCCGTATAGCCCAGGATGACGTTCAGCATATTGTTGAAATCGTGGGCCACCCCGCCAGCCAGCCGCCCCACGGATTCCATCCTCTGGGCCTGGAGCAACTGCCTTTGAAGTTTCTCCCTTTCTTCTTCGGCTCGCTTGTTCGCGGTTACGTTAAGGGACAAACTTGTAATATGAACGACATCGCCATGCTCATCGAAAACAGGATGCATCCTGACTTGATAATATTGGCCGTCTCGTTCTTCTTCGAACGATACTGAGGCCTTGGTGTCAATGATCTCGAGTATCTTTCCCTGCCTATTTCTTGCAATTTCGGGCGGCAATGCTTCGCAAAGCGATTTGCCCACCATCTCGTTTGGACTGCGGCTCCGCCTCTTTGCCCCCTCTTCGTTAATGGCCAATATCGTACAGTCCGTGTCCAAGAGGATGACGGATTCCACGGTGGCGTCAAAAATGCTTCGAACTCTTTCTTCGCTCTCCCTAAGCGCCTCCTCCGCCCGCTTGCGCTCGGTGACGTCCCGGGCGCATAACAGCACCCTCCCCGTACCGTCGATTTGAAAATAGGAGGTAAATACGAGCAGGCATCTCTCCTCGTTCCCGCCTCCCCGGGAAAAAGGCAGCCAGGCCTCGATATCTCGCCTGTTTTCGCCCGAGTCGAAGGTATCCAGCACCGCCAGACGAACAGGGCAGCCGGCGCAGAAAGGGCCGAACCCGCACCCCTGGAGATCATCGAGATGATGCAGGCAGCGCAAGGCCTCGCCGCTGCGCAGGCCCGCCATCTCTTCGGCGGAACGGCCGGCAAAAGAAGCGGCCGCGACATTGGACTTGACCACGCGCCGTTCGCGGTCCACCAGCATCATGGCCATGGGCGCGTTTTGATGAATGAGCGTGAGCTCGGCCAGCGTCTCCCCCAGCGCCTTTTGCGCCGCGCGCTCCGCGGTCTGATCCTGGAAGACCAACACCACGCCGGTGATGGCACCGCTTTCGTCACAAACGGGCGCGCCGCTGTCGGCGATGGGACGCTTGGTCCCGTCGCGGGCGACGAGCAGCGTGTGGTTGGCCAGTCCCACCACCCTGCCCTCGCGCATCACTCGGCGAACAGGGCTTTCGACCGCCTGTCGCGACTCCTCGTCGAGAATCCGGAACACCTCTTCGAGCGGCCGGCCAAAGGCTTCCTCCTGAGGCCAGCCCGTGAGCGCCTCGGCCACCGGGTTCATGATGTCCACCATCCCCCGAACGTCGGTGGCTATCACGCCCTCGACCACGCTCAGCAGCGTCGTGCGATAACGTTCCACGCCCAGCCGCCTCTCCGACTCCACGTGAAAAAGCTCTCGGTAGTACGCTTTCCGCTTCCGCTGCCAGACGAAGCCCGTGACGGCGGCCAGGGTGGCAAGCAGCATGATGATCGAGACCCCGATCAGGCCGCTTCGGAACCGCAACGCCGAAAAGACCTCGGCCGCATCCACCTTGGCCACCAGGAACCAGGGCGAGCCTGGTATCGGCATCACCGCCGCCAGCACCCCCAGCACCAGCAGCACGAACAGCAACAGCATCCCCAAAGACGCCAGGGAGCCTCGCCCAGGGTGGGGCCGGGATTCATTGGCGGACATGCCCCTACCCGGTTTCGGTGTCGAATCACGGCTCCTGGGGGATTCCACGGGGTTCCCTCCGTGATGAATTTTATTCCCGCCGTCGTCCGCCACGATAGCCCCACTTCAGAGCCGCACCCTCCGGATCGGAAAGGAGGTGTCGCCGGAAAAGCGCCGAGGTCCTGCGCCTTGGCCACGCTGGAAGCTGAAAACACCCGGCCCGGTCAGGGTGACGGGAGGCCTTTGGAGACCATGGCAAAACTTCGTCCGCCAGCCGCGTTCTCCCGAGGGCATCAGGCCGAGCTCATCGAAATATTAATAATATTTTTTCGGATTCGATCCCTGCACCATCGATTTCGTCCAGGACCTTGTGTTTTCCAACGGTCTTTTTCGAGAAAATACGACCTAGCCTGCCGCCGTTTGAGGCCCTCCTCTCCAGCCGGGGCATTTTAAAAACCACGCCCCGTGCTAAGCCTCGGAGGCCCTGATTCTGGATATCTAATTAACTATAACATCTTTTAAGGGGAGAAGAAGGAAGGGGGGCTCTGTTTCCAAGAAACCACGGGGTGGTCAAGGCCATTCGACAAGGAGGGTCTCCCCCGGCCGCGCGCACCTCAGGTTGCCGGAATCCTCAAGAAACGGCTCGAACAGGTGGGTGCCATAAATGACCGTCTGTCCAGCGGTCAAGGGCAGGCCTTTCTTCCGGACTTCTTCGCGCGAGGTATGCAGGTCCGGGTTGCCGCCGTTCATGTCCATGAGCACGACCTTCGGCTTCCCGGCCAGAATTTTTTCCACGTTCGGGCACCACCTCGTGTCGGACAGGTAGGCGAAAACCGGCTCCTGACCCGCGGCCAGCAGCAACCCGAAGGTGGGCACGGCGTGCTCCAGGGCCACACTGGAAAGGGTGAGTCCTTCCCAGGCCGTTTCGAACGCCTCGCCGACCGTCTGGAACACGACACGCTGATCAAACCAGGCCAGACAGGGATGTTCGGCGGTGAAAGCGGCCTCGACCAGGACGCGAGCATGGGCGGCGATCCCCGGCGGCCCCAGAACGGTCAAGGGGGGAGAGTCCGGGCTTCTCATCCACCGATTGATGACGAGAAACGGCAGCCCAAAGGTGTGGTCGCCATGCAGATGCGAAATAAACACCCGATCGATCCGGCCATGGTCCAGACCCAACCGCATGAGGGAGGGCATGATGTCCGGCGGCGCCTCCAGCAGCAGCCGGCCCTGGATCAGACAGGCGTTGTATGGCAGTCCGTTGTTGAGACATCCGCCGTTGCCCACGATGGTGATGACGAGCCTGCCCATGACTTTCCCTCCATTAGACCCCGAGCAGGAGGCGTGCCCGAGGCTTGGAGATCATCGGCCGGCCGTAAAATCGGCCTCCGCGGCACGGTAACGTCTGGGCCTGCCCGCCACAAAGGTGGCGGCGATGGCGGCCAGGTTCATGCTCCCGAAAAGAATCATGGCATACGTGTAATTGCCGAAATGGTCGTAAATCAGACCCGAAATGACCGCGCCGCCGGCAGAGCCGATGGACTGCATCAAGGTAATGGTGCCCATGATGGTGCCGAAGGCGACCAGCCCGAAATAGTGGCCGACCGCCAGCGGCAACAAGACGACCACCCCGCCCATGCCAAAACCGAACAACAGGACGTAAACCCACACCAGGGTGACGGACTCGATGAACAGCAGCAGGAAGACGGCCAGGGACTGGAGGCCGAAGCAGAGCGCGGCCACGTATTTGAAGTCCAGGCTTTCCGAGATGCGCCCGAAAGACAGCTTCCCCAACCCGCCCATGCCGGCCGTGATGCCCATGGCTGTGGCCGCGACGGCCGGTGACAACCCCGCCTCGGTGACGAGAGGCACCTGGTGCTGCAGAATCCCCATCTGGGCCATGGGCGCCAGAAAAAAGGCCGCCGCCACCCACCAGAAGGTGCGCGTCTTCAAGGCCGCCCGGAAAGGCCAGCCTTCCTCTTCCACCAGCTTGACGGAAACCTCGCCGCTTGAGCGCCCTTCCGGTTCATCGGTTTCGTCCCAGGCATCGCCGTCCGGGCGGAGCCCCATTTCCGCCGGGCTGCCCTTCACCACCAACAAGGTCACGGGCACGGCGATGAGCCAGACCATGAGCCCCATGACCAGATAGGAAACCCGCCAACTGAAAGCGGTGTTCAGCGCTCCCACCAGGGGCGAGATAAAAAAGCCGCCCGCCGAGATGCCCACCATGGTAACGCCGATGGCCGTGCCCCGCCGGCGGATGAACCATCGGGCCAGAATGCTGCTGATCGGAATCCAGCCGATGCCCACGGTTCCGATCGACAGCAAGGCGTAGGACAGGTAAAAATACAGAAGCGAGTTGGTGAAACTGACCAGGATGAACGCGGCCCCGGTCACGACGGCAAAGCCGGCCATCACCCGCTTTGGACCGTATTTTTCGGTCAGGTACCCTACCAGCGGGGCGCAGACGCCATGCAGCATCAGGTAGATGGACATGGCAAAGGAAATGGCCGCCCGGCTCCAGCCAAAGGTCTCCTCGAAGGGCTTGATGAAAATACTGAAAGAGTAAAATCCGGCCCCGGCATAAAGGAAAAGAAGCACAAAGCCGGCCAGCACCATCCAAATTCCGTAAAAGAGGCCAGGTCTTTTCACCAAGCTCCCACCCGGTTCGTCAGCGCTTCACAAGGTAATTGCCTCGTCGCGGTTTGAAGGTTCGCCACCCGCCTCAGTTTTCCGTGCCTGGAAGCCTTCTTGTTGCAGGGCATTGATCTTGCCCAGATGGTAAGAAACGCGCCGGAGTTCTCTCTCGATCTCGCCGGTCCGCCTGAAAATCCCCCAAACGAGAAAAGGCAGAAAAAATGTGGCAACCGCCCAAACAAAAAACAGCAGGCATAAAATGACGAACAGCCAGCCGGGCGCCCAATACAAAAACGAGTCTCTCCAGGGCATGGGCTCTCCTCCTTTCTCTCGACCGCGGCAAAGCGGTTGTTTATCATAGACTGGTTTTGGGCTTGTCTCAAGCCCTGTCTGCGAGGCTGGAAGCAGGCAGGCGCATTTCCGCGGTCGGCTGGGTCAGCAATGCGAGACCGCAAGACGTGCGCTAGGCGGAAGGTTCTCGCGAAGCTGGCGGCCCGTCCGGCCCGTTTGGCGGAGGGTCTCCTTTTTCTTCCCGGTGGCGGCCGGTGACCAGGCTGAAGGTGGCCTCGGCGATCGGCTTGAGATGGCTGACGCGAAAAAGCAGTTCGCTGCCCCGAATCGGCTCCACCGGCCGGACCTCCCGGAACTTGCTCAGCAAGACCGTGGCCGCCACCAGCCGCATCAGCCCGGACAGAATAAAAATCGCCGGCAAAGGCGAGATCGGCTGCCACGTCCAGGAGAGAAAGGTGTACGACGCCGGCAGCCGCGTGGCCACGTACCCGCCGGCCACCGAGCCCACCAGCACGCACACGCCGGAGACCAGGCCGTGGTATGCCACGCACAGGGCGCGCTTGGGAGGCGTGACCGCGTCGAAGATGAAGTTGGCCGAGGCCAGGCTGAAACCGGCCCAAACGAGTCCGCTGAAAATCTGAATCACGACCAGGTAGGCGATCTGGTGAGACGCCGCCCAACACATGGGCACCAGGGCCACGCCCCACCCGCATACGCTCAGAATCTTCTTGTTGCCGAAACGATCGCTCAGCTCGCCCCAGTACCGCACCGTCAGGAACTGCGTCACCGTGGCCACGGCCGTCACCGCCGTGAATTCCACATAGGAAAACTTGAGATCCCGCAGCATGTACAGCGTGAAATACGGCGCGGAAAAGGCCACGCCCAGGTTCACCGTCCCGAAATAGAAAACGAACTTGGCGAAGTTCGAGTGCGGGGAGCGCCGCAGAAACTGGCGGAAGGTGAAGGCCTCCTCCGGGTCGATGTGAAACGCCGGGTCCTCGTATCGGCTCAACCACCGCGCGCTGTTCAGCCGCGCCGCCAGAGCCAGGGCGAAAATGAGGAGATAACCCGCGGTCAGCACGCCTCCTTTCTGGAAATACTCCAAAATGACCCCGGCCAACAGCAAGGAAAAAAAGGTGGACATGCCGTTCAGACTGTAAAACTTGCCAAAAAACCGGCCCCGTATCTCCGACGGCACCAGGTCCCCGATCAGGCTGCTCCAAACCGGCACCGTCACCCCGTTGGCCCCGCGATATAGCGTGACCAGGCCGATGAGAAGGAAGACCGGCAAGAGGCCGCCGCCGAACACGAACGGCAAGGCCGCGATGGGCACCCAGAGCAGGGCCTGGGCCAAGGCCCCGGCGACGATGACCGCGCGCCGGCTGCGGAACCGGGGCATGGTCTGGGCCACGAAAAGCTGTACCACCGCGGCGAAAAGCTGCGGCAACGTGGCCAGAAGCCCGACCTGGAGCGTGGTCGCGCGCAGAAAAATGCCGAACGGCGCGAAATAGGTCTCGCCCGCGCCAAGCATGACGGAGTAGGACACCCCGTCCTGGAGGGCGGCCTTCAGGGACCTGTTCGGCGCGTCTTTGTCGGTTTTGGGCTGCATGGTCTTTCCGTGAATGAGACCGTGGCAAGGCGCAGGACTCCGAGACGAAATCGAGGAGGGCGAGGATCGAAGCCGCAGGAATAGGAATCCTATTTCGAGGACTTCGAGCCGAAGCCCGACAATGAGTTCGGCCGGAAGCCGAAGTTTTGCTATGGTCTCTCGGCCCCAGCGCCGGGACCGTTAAGGCCGGCGTAAATCCGCCGGCCGGTACACCTATCCTATCAAGCCGAGATTTTGTCAAGGGAGTTATGAGCCGACCCTTCGGCGGTAAAGCTCATTCGCACCCTTGACATTCTGGTCATAATGGTCATACTGGTCAGAAATGGAGGTAAGCATGGACAAGAGTGCATCCGCGGCCAAAGCTAAGAGCACCCGCACGACCCGCCGTCTCGCGGTCAAGGTTGCTAGCGCCCTTGTCGCCAAACCACGCCGGAGCCGCCGCCGCTTGGCAGCCACGGGCCGGTCGGTGACCGTGGTCCAGGCCAAGGCCGCCTTCTCGGATTGCATCCGTCAGGTCGAGGCCGGCACATTCGTGACCATCACCAGGCACGGCAAAGCCGTGGCGGCCATGGTCCGCCCCGGCGACCTCGAACAACTCAAGCGTTTGAGACAAGCCGGGCCCGAAGGCGGACTGGCCAGCCTGGCCGGCGGCTGGGAAGGTTCCGACGAACTGGTCAAAATACTCGATGAATCGCCCCGCAGGGGGCAGCGCGGCGTGCCGGATATCGAGCCCTGAGCATGGCCTTTCTTTTCGACACGGACGCCATCTCGGAACTCCTTAAGCCCCACCCGAACGCGGATTATACCAAATGGCTCGGAGGCGTTCCGCGGGAAGACCAATACACGAGCGCAGTGGTCATCGGTGAATTATACAAAGGGGCCTACCGCTCCCAAACCCCGGACAGACATTTGAGAAACATCGATCAGCGCGTTCTCCCGACCGTCACGGTCCTGCCTTACGACGTGGGCACGGCCAAGGTCTTTGGCCAACTCCGCGCTCGCCTCGAACAAGCCGGAAAAATCCTACCTGATGCGGACCTTCAGATCGCCGCCACGACCCTGCACCATGGCCTCACACTTGTCACCGGGAATGTGCGTCATTTCATGAGAATCGCAGGTCTGAAGGTCAATACCGTCTTGGCGGCTGCGAGGGCCGGGGGATGATTCTCAATTCTTTTGCTTCAACCACTTATTATTCGGACCCGGATGGATCAATCGTCCGGACTATCCCGCGAATGTTACTTCTTCGAGCAGTCTGTTAAGGTCCTTACCAGGAAATTCACTGAAATCAGGGCTCTTCTGCCCAAGTGCAGTTCGAAGCGAATTCACACCATCGAGAGCTATTCATCAGAGCATAAAATAGATTTTTTTATTTTTGAATATGATGCTCCGGTTTCATGACCAAACAAGATTCAAGATCGTTTCGGCCACCACCAAAGAAGCGCTTCGCAGGCGGGCGACGGCGGCGGTGTTGTCTGGTCGGACCCGGGTCGAGGTCAACCAGGCCTGACCCTAGACATGGGTATGGGCCCACAGCCTGCTGCAAACACTCCATGATTTCCATTTGAGGGGTGAGGAGGCGAAGCGTTCCATCTAAAGGTGTATCTGTAAGCTTGCAAATATTACCTCCTGCATATCAGACCAAAGCCGGCATTGATGGGTGAATGTGGCCTCAGTTTCTCAGTTAAACCATTGCTACTGGTCGATTTCGGGTCATGGCCGACGATTGAAATTCTGGTTGACAGCGAGGCTTCGGGGAGTTACTATGTCTTGAAATGGAATATTGGTCCGGTTTTTGCCGATCCTGCAGAATTCCAGGTTACGCGCCATTTAATAAAAGTGGCATTGATATGAAAAGAGGGGCGTATGACACAGCTTGAAGAAGCCGGAAACGGCATAATCACCGAGGCGATGAAACAGGTTGCAGCATATGAGAGCTTGCCCGCCGAGGAAATTCGCGAAAGAGTTGCGCGAGGACAGGTTATCATTCCGAAAAATATCAACCATGATTTTGAAGCCCGCGGTATAGGGAAAGGGCTCAAAACAAAAGTCAATGCCAACATAGGAACATCCCCCAGCCATTTTGATCTTGATGAAGAACTGAAGAAACTCGATGTGGCTGTACAGGCAGGCGCGGATGCCGTGATGGATTTGTCCACCGGCGGAAATATTTCTCTGATTTTGCGAGAAATTTTAAATCATTCGCCGGTGATGATTGGAACCGTTCCGATCTATAAATCGGTTTCAAAACTTTTTGCAGAAGGCAAATCCTGTCCGGATTTGACTCCTGATGATATTTTTGATGAGATCGAAAATCAGGCTAAGATCGGAGTGGATTTTGTGACGGTTCATTGCGGCATCACCCGCCACACTGTCAATGTGCTCCAGAATACCGACCGTTTAATGGGCATTGTTTCCCGAGGCGGCAGCCTGCTGACCGAGTGGATCCTTACCAATCAGAAGGAAAATCCACTTTACGAATACTACGATCGCCTGCTGGAGATTGTCCGCGAATATGACGTGACCCTTTCGCTTGGAGATGGTCTGCGTCCCGGAACGATCTGCGATGCGGAAGATAGAGCCCAGATTTCCGAACTGGTGGTCATTGGAGAACTGGCTCAGAGAGCCAAGAAGGCGGGAGTGCAGGTCATGATTGAAGGCCCTGGGCATGTCCCCCTCAACCGGATTGCCGCCGATATGAAACTCCAGAAGCGGTTATGCGGCGAGGCTCCATATTATGTTCTGGGACCGCTGCCGACGGATATTGCGCCGGGTTACGATCACATAGTTGCAGCCATCGGCGGGGCAATTGCCGCGGCTAGTGGAGCTGATTTTCTCTGCTACGTCACACCTTCCGAGCATTTAAGCCTGCCGGGAATTGACGACGTCCGGGAAGGCGTTATTGCCTCCAAAATTGCGGCGCATATCGGCGACATCGAAAAGGGTTCCAAAGGCGCATGGGAACGTAACCGACAGATGTCTGAAGCCCGTAAACGGTTCGACTGGAAAACCATGTTTGAACTGGCTATCGATCCGGTGAAGGCCAGAAAAATTCGTGAGAGTAGTGAAGACAAGGACAGAGATGTCTGTACAATGTGCGGTGATATGTGCGCTTTAAAAACTTATGAACGCGCCCTGATGAGCGCCGCTTGCTGCAAAAAGTAAATCCCGTCGATAGCGGTAAACCAAGCCAGAATAATCAGAGACCGTTGCAAAACTTCGGCTGCCGGCCGAACTCAGTGTCGGGCTTCGGTCCGAAGTCCTCGAAATATTAGTGATATTCCTGCGGCTTCGATCCTCGCCCTCCTCGATTTCGTCTCGGAATCCTGTGTTTTGCAACGGTCTCAATCAACACCAGCCGCGATTTCCCTTTTTCAGTAAGGTTATGCGGAAAGTCCCTGCCTTTCGTGTCTCGAAGCAAGGGGCCGTGGTTTAGCTTCTGATCGTTCTTAGAGACCTGACGGCCGACCAAACCTGATCCAAAGAGGCAAAAGGAGGTGGGGAGGAGGGGGTTGCCTTTTGTTTATTAAACTGATACCGTTCGGCCAGCATGCACCCATTCAAAATTCGGGATCATACCGACTCGTTGATGACGCTTCCATTGGGCACCGACTCTCCTTGCACCATCTCCCCGATAAGGGCACGGAACTCCTCCTCGGTGATCTGTCCGGATTCGAGTTGCTGGATCAGGGTGAGAAGTTCGGAGTTTTGTTGCCCGTCCGCTCCCACCTGCATCCCGTCCGGCTGGCCGCCGCCATGGCCCAGCTTGAACCCGGCATCTTTCAGCATCTGAAACGTTTCTTTACACCGGGGGATGCCCGAATTTTTCAGCTCATCCATCAAGGACTTCTTGTCCGCTTCGGTAAGATTTACCGGGTCGTACTTGGCAAGAATTTCCTCAAGCTTGTTCTTTTGATCCTCGGTCAGCGGCGTCTGGAATTTGGTGAAAATGTCATTGTTTAGCCCAACATCCTGTACTTCCATCTTAATTCTCCTTCCTGATCGCTTGGCCTCCTACCCCACGAGCAGATTTATGGGCAAAATTAATGCCAACCGGCCGGCCCGGAGCATTTTCGGCGGCGGTGGGCCGTACACCACGACATATGCATACTGGGAAGATGGGAAGCTGCAAAGCATCGACTATCCCGGAGCAGGGCCCACGGTCTCTTATACCTATTACCCCGGTACGGACCTGCTGAATACGGTTTCCGCCGGATCGATCACTTACGCCACATTTTCTCTGTATGAACCGACTGGTTTGGCTGGGCAGATCGCATACCAAAACGGGGCCGTCACCACGAACACTTACAATCATGCCCTGGCGCGGCTGACGAGACTGACCACGACCAGCGGCGGGCAAACGATCCAGGACTACCAATATTACTCTACCCCCGGGGCAACGTGAGTTCGGTCGTTGACCACCACAACAGTATCACCTATAATTATACCTATGACGATCTGCATCGGCTGACCTCGGAATCCGTGTCCGGAGGTGGGACGACGCTGTCTATGGATTACGACCCGTTGGGCAACATTGTTTCCAAAGCAACGGCCGGGAACAGCCTGGCGTATTCCTACGGTACGGCCGGCCGACCTCACCGGCTGACCAGCATCACCCAGAACGGCTCTCCGACCTACAACTACGCTTACGACTCGAACGGCAACATGACCACCTGTTTCGATCTGGCTGACCCGGCTGGCATGAAGCAGCGAAGTATCCTTTATAATGCCGAGAACATGCCGACCCAGATCGATGTCTTCCCCTATGGCGGCGGAACGAGCACAACCTACGGATTTTCCTATGACGGCAACGGCCGAAGGGTATTGAAATGGATCGGCGGCATAGTGAATACGGTTTACGTGGGGCCGCACTTCGAGGTGGTGAATGGGGTTGAGGCGAGTTACATCTTTGCCGGGAATCAGCGTATCGCCAAGGTGACCGGCACAGGGACGCAGTACTTCCACCAGGATCATCTGGGCAGCGCCACGCGGCTCACCAACGAAACCGGGCAGCTCATGGAGCAGGCCGAATATCTCCCCTTCGGCCAGATGCGTCCCGGATCGTCCTCCCCGCCCTTTGCCTCCAACTACAAGTACACCGACCAGGAGTTCGACGTCGGTACCGGCCTTTACAATTACGATGCCCGGCTGTACGATCCCATCATCGGCCGTTTCATCAGCCCGGACAGTATTGTCCCGGATTATACGAATCCGCAGGCATTGAATCGATACAGCTATGTGCTGAATAATCCGCTGATATACATTGATCAAACTGGCCATGATTGGGGGCCTGGAGCGCCTCCTGATTGGGAAGGCCCACCGTGCGGAGATCGATGGGAAAGAGATCCTGATCTGGGAGCGTCTGCTGTAGACGGTGAAGGGGGAGGCGGATATCTTAATCCATTCATGGGATTCGGATTATTGGACTTCATGAGAACAATTATAGATTATTTCTCTAAATCCGATTATGGGCCAAAGTTTGTAACTAGCGGAGAAGAAGATGAAAAAAGGTCAAAATTTAGCCAAGCATGGGAGGAAGCAACAGACATAGTTCGGAAATTAACGACTTTTTTGGGATTAGTTCCAAAGTCGGCCGCGCAAGGAACGCCTGCTTCAACCCCAGTCGGTCGAAGTGGAACTAATGAAATGAAGATAGCATCAAAAAACCCAGATCAAACTACTGGAGGCAGGCAATATGCTGGCCATGCATTAGATGACATGCAGGGAAGGGGGGTTCCTCCTTCTGCAGTTGAAAATATAATAAAGAATGGCAATGAATCGCCAGGAAAAGATCCTGGGACCATCGTGCATACCAGTAGTGAAGGAAGAGTGGTAACGACTGACGGAGGAAAGGTTATTTCAGTAGTTCAATTTGGCTCAAAGGGAAGGTAACAGCCGTGAAAACACCACATACACAAAGACAACTAAGAATGATGCTTAAGTATCTAGATTATTATATGGATGGAAATATTAATTTAACTAAACTAGTAGAAACTCTATTGCCATTATTTGGAATAATTGAAGATACTGAAAAGACATCCGAATTTATTAAAGGTTTTTGGGATTCTTTTTTAGTATTGGATGAAATAAATGCGGTTAACATAGTGTTTAACAAAGAGGGAAATCATCAAGAGGAAATTAAAAAAGAAATTATTCCCAAATTGAAAGCACTAATAAAAAACTACATCATCGACACCGACGAACCGTAAAAGTCAAGAGTGGTCCGGATAATTTATCCTCTCGGGATAAGGTAGTTTAAGCCGCCTGAGGGGTTGGTTCCTCCTGGGGTTGTAGCCTCAACATAAAGTCCTTAGAGCTACGGCGGCCCCGTTTGTGACAACTGCGGTGAAGTCGCTCAACCCCTCACTCCCACCTTCCCCTCGGCCCATTCGGCAATCTTGGCCGTGGTGGTCATCCAGCAGGGGTCCTTGGCCGCGGGGAAGGCTTCATCCCGGATCCACATACGGACGACGTTAACAGAAGCGCTACGGTAAAGCGTCTTGAACCTTCAACCAATTTGTGAGTCCCGTCATACAGCATACAAAGACTTAAAAGCAACATCGGGACGAACACGACCCGGATTTGCCTATGACGCCACGGGCAAGAGGATCATGAAACGGGTCGGCCAACTGGTGGGAGAATGCTTACAGGGGCGGCCGTGTCCGAGGCCTCACATCGCGAGCCGTCGATGATCCTGAGCCGGGACTCAGGTTTCGCATGGACCCTGGTCGCCTCGGTGCTGCTGCATTTAGTTTTCCTGGCGGCGGGGTTGGTGCTCTACCCGGCCATCAGCTCGAGGGTTCGACACCAGCCGCGCATCGCTTATTTCCAGCTCTCTGTCACCATCTTTCGTATCCGATTGGGTCAGTTAATGGCTTAAAAAGACCTGTAGCTTTTTGCCGAAAGATGTCCTTTGGCAATTTGCCTGAAAATGGTGAGCGGCGATTGATTCCCTGTTCTTAAAAAGATTATTCGAAGCAGACTGTTAAGGATCACCCATGCCCACTGAAGCCGATCACGGCCTGACCTCCACGTCAACACCCAATCTGGTCGGCGACTGCAAAGCGCAGTGATAATCGTCCGTTGGACAGCTGATTTTATGAATCAATTATGTACACTATTTCAAATCTACTTCGTTGATTCAAAAGCATCTCCCGCCCTTAAATATAGATTCCCGTTAAACAGCAGGTGTCAAGCATTTCAGATATCAAGTAAAAAACATTGGCAATCAGGCATCAGCCAAATACTTGGGAAGGCCCCTTATAACCATTTCCGCCTCGCGCATAATGCCGTTCACCAGATCCTGGACCGTGGGCAGATCGTTCACCCGCTGAGCGCATTCACCGGCAGCCGTAAGACCCTTATCGGCCTCGCCTCTGCAGACTGCATTGATGGCCTCTTGTTCCGTTCGGATAAACTCCGCCGAGACCGTTCTCATATCATCAGGCGTGTCCAGATAGACACCAGGGGAATTTATCAAGGTGTTTTTCTGATGCTCTTTACTCCTTTCGGTTTTCAACCACCGGGCGGGCCCCACAATGCCGCGAGCCACCAGCGTGCCCCGGTCTTCGGCTTTCACTACCTGCTCCTTCCAGGCTTGGTGGAAATCGCTTTCCTTGGTGGCGAGAAACCGGGTGCCCATCTGAGCACCATCGGCGCCAAGGGCCAGAGCCGCTGCAAGGCTTTTACCATCACAGAATCCACCGGCGCCGACAATGGGTATCCCGGAACCGGCCAGCGCATCCACCACCGAGGGCAGCAAGACCATGGAATGGACCGGTTCCCAGGCAATATGAAACCCGCCTTCATGGCCGGAAGCGACGATGAGATCCACACCGGCTCTTTTACACCGTAACGCCGCCTTGACAGAGGGTACCACATGAAACCAGGCAAAACCCGCGCCTTTAATCTTATCCTTCCAGGGAACCGGATCGCCCGCGGACGTAAAAATGACCTTAAAGTGCTTCTTCATGTCCGGGTTTTGTTCAGCGACTTTAATAGCCGTATCAATAACCAGCGCAGCTCGATCAAGCAGTTCGGCAGAGACCATGACGTTGATGCCAAAGATTCCGCCCTTATCCTTGGTCAAACGGTGGGTCCGCTTTAATACCGTTTCCAGAACACCGGGGATGTCGTCATCCATCGATGCTTCGCCGCTTTTTACAAATGCTTCATAGATGAGCGGCTGCTGATTTCTGTTAAAAAGACCGCTGGTTGATAGAAGACCCAGCACACCGGCATTGGCGGAAGCGACACAAAGGTTATTATTGCTGAAAGGACCCATGCCAGCCTGGATAATGGGGTATTTGATCCCCAGCATTTCGGTAAGTTTTGTTTTAATCATCCTGGTTCCTCCTATATTCGAATTTATGCGGCATCCGCCGCGATTCCCTTGTCTCAAGCCCTCCGGCACTGCCCGCTGCCTGAACCATAGGCTTTGGACTGGGCCGAAAGACTTGTTGCCTCTTGCCAAAAAACGCTTTCGCGCCGATCTCGTCGAAAACCGGACAAATTTCCCAGCTGGAAAAATAGTAGTCCATTAAATCTCTCGCTGTCAAGCGGATATCCGCCCTCCAAGCATGATGAAGTATTGCCCGGTAGCGTTGGCTCAATGGGAGAGCCGAGGGTACATGCACCCTTCTGTGCAGCCCGCGAGAGGATATCCAGGCCAACTCTGAGAAGCCACGAGAAGCGGCCACTCGCTAGACTGGTCTGTCTCCTCACCTTTCGAGTAGAACCTGCGAAGGATTTACATCAGGTTGCAGGATGAAATTTTTACCTTCAATCGGGCTTGGCTGGCTTCGCGCCTAGGCTCCCACCTTCCCCGCGACCCACTGCGATCTTGGCCGTGGTGGCCATCCAACAAAGGTCTTTGGCCGCCGGGAATTTTTCTATCCGGATACATTTGCGCAGGATGCTCACGGACACAGCAGCAATGAGCCGCAATGGCCTTTGGGCCAAAGATGGGTATACTTAGAGGCTCGGAGTGTATTGCTACTTTTTCGTCTTGTTAATACCTGAGGGCCGCCCATCTACTTGTTGAAAACAATCCTTGTCACCCAAAAGAACACTGTCTGGAATTGCTCAGCGGCTACAAATGAAAGCCACGATTTTCGGATTGACAGACCGGCCATCGAAGATTAGCCTGATCTAACGGGTAACCCGGACAACTTGCTTGTCCGGGCTGCGAAGCAGCAAGAAGGCGATCCCGGGGACCCGATCAACGACCCAACGGATTTTCCTGGTAAATAACGCGCGGCCAAACTGAAAGCCCAATATAGGTCCCCTGAGTAATTATCAGCCTTCCCTCTGGCTTCTTGTCCGCCTGCGGCTTCGCCGCCCGGACGCTGTCCGGATGTAATGAAAAGGCGGCTTACCTGTGGTACTACAATGGGTATTCTTTCATCGCCTTGAAAAAAACCATTGTGAGGAGGCAAGCCGCCATGAGGCATCTTAGCATGGGAATCGATGTT
>Ga0315282_10002826_pt1 | contig 31504 bp, 30 predicted proteins | sample YL17G07_20_MG_FD_203693 | JGI IMG/M metagenome (GOLD analysis project Ga0315282, IMG submission 203693) | Sediment microbial communities from Yellowstone Lake, YNP, Wyoming, USA - YL17G07_20 | ecosystem: Environmental > Aquatic > Freshwater > Lake > Sediment | place: USA: Wyoming | collected... | reverse complement strand
CAGCCGCAGCCTGAGCGCGGCGTACAATGACGTGCTCAAGTTTCGGGGCTGCCCGGCGGCCGAGATATTTCGGGTGGGGTACCAGGAGTTGACGCGGCTCCGGCTGCCGCAGAAAGAGCGGGGGGGCAGCGAGGAGGAGGCCGGGGAGGTCATGCCCATGCAACTGCAGGGGGTGGAGAACGTGAACCGGTCCTTGAGGCGGGCCATGAGCGTGGAGTCCACGCGGCTGTCGCGCCACCTATCGTTTCTGGCCACGACGGGCAACACCACGCCCTTCATCGGTCTGTTCGGCACGGTCTGGGGCATCATGACTTCGTTTCAGTACATTGGGTTATCCGGGTCGGCCAACCTGGCGGTGGTGGCGCCGGGCATATCCGAGGCCCTGGTGGCCACGGCGGCGGGGCTGGCCGCGGCCATCCCGGCCGTGGTGTTTTATAACTATTTCAGCAACCAGGCGCGCATGTTGGAAGCGGAGATGACCCAGTTCGCCTCCGATTTTCTCAACCTCATCGAACGGGACCTGATCAAAAAGGCCGGCGCCGGACGGTAGAGGGAAAAGATGGCCTTCGACCCGAGCGGTCAGAACCAGCGGTTCATGTCGGAGATCAACGTCACGCCCTTTGTGGACGTGATGCTGGTCCTCTTGGTCATCTTCATGGTCATGGCGCCCCACTTCGCGGCCATGCCGGGACTGGAGATCTCGCTGCCGGAGGTTCAACCGGGCGCGGCCGTCGCCACCAGCGATCGGGTGGAGATCAGCGTGACCGCCGGCGGCGATATTTTTGTCGACGGCCAGCCTGTGACTCCGACCGCGCTGAAGGACGCCCTTCGGCAAGCCGCGCCGAACCCGGCCACCACCGTCGTCATCCTGATGGCGGATGAAAATACAACCCACGGACGGATCGTGGCCCTGATGGACGTACTGCGGCAACTGTCCCTCAAAAAGGTCGTGATCGCCGCCCGCTGGCGGGAGACTCCAGACACGAGATAAATCTCATGTCCGTCTTCAACAAGACCCCTGCCCTATGGCTCACTCTAGGAGCTGTAGCCATAGCCCTGGGCCTTGTCCTGCTATATAGCAACCAGGGACTTTTGCGCCTCAAGCGTTTGGATCAGGAACGGCTGAAGATCGAAAAGGCCAACCAGGCCCTGGAGGAGGAAAACCGACGGCTGCTCATCAGGATCGATCGCACCAAACACGACCCCGGCACCATCGAAGACGAGGCCCGCCGTAAGCTGGGTCTGATCAAACCGGACGAAATCATCTTTCAGTTTAAAAGCAACAAGCGCCCCGCGATACCTCCGAACACCTCTCCCTCCCACTAGTGCCGGTTGACTTCTCTTTGGTCCCTATGGTTTATATAGCTGCGGAGGGCCTGCCGTCCGGGAAAGGACGCCATGAATCTGGGTGAAGTCGAACTGAAGTTCCTGGAGCGAGTGGCGCTGCGGGACCCGGCCTCGCCGGGGTTGCTGGACTTGGTCCGCCAATGTCTCGACCAGAATCAGCCCGAGGCCGGTGCGCGCATCGCCGAGAATGTGCTGGTCGCCCACCCGGACAATCTGGAGGCGGCCTTGTTACTGGCCCAGGCCCTCGAACGCCAGAACCGGATCGCGGAGGCCAGGCGCGTTCTGCGGCGGATCGCACCCCGCCTGGATGCCTTGGCCTCCCTGCTTGGAGACTTGGCCATTGTCTCACGCCGGAGCGGCGAGCACCGTCTGGCCGACAGGGCCGGCAGAGCCTGGGAAGCGCTCCGACCCCAGCGTGACGAAGCGGCTTTGATCGGGGCGGGAGAGGAACACAAGCTCGTGGCCACGGAAACCTTGGCCCAGCTCTACCTCGAACAGGGCTTTAACTTACAGGCCCTCGAAATCCTGGAGGAAATCCTTCTGCGGGACCCGGGGAACGAGCGCGTTCGCGACAAAATCATAGCCCTGCGCCAGGAGCCCACGCTGCCGTTTTTCCAACCGGTCCCATCGGCGCGGAGGCGCATGGCGGATCGGCTGGAGCGCCTGAAAGAGGCGGCCCGGCGCAGGAGCGTGGCGGTCCAGGCCGTCGTCTAACAACCACTTTATATTTTATAAGGCAAGGAGCGCGCCAGAGCATGTACTCCCCAAGTGATTTCCGCAAGGGTTTGAAGATTGAGTTCAAGGGAGAGCCTTACTCGATCGTGGACTATCAGCATGTCAAACCCGGCAAGGGTGGAGCCTTCATTCGGACGAAGATCAAGAATATGATCACCGGCCGGGTCCTGGACGAAACCTTCCGCAACCAAGACAAACTCGGCCGACCGGATCTCGAGCAGAAGAACATGCAGTACCTGTACCGGGATCAGGACGGGTATTGTTTCATGGACAACGAGACCTACGAGCAGGTTATTCTCACCGAGGACCAGATCAAGGACTACCTGGGCTATCTCCACGAAAACCTGACCGTCGACGTTGTGTACTTCAACGGCAAGCCCGTGGGCCTGGAACTGCCTACGACCGTGAATTTAACGGTTCTCGAGACCGAGCCCAACGTCAAGGGCGATACGGCCAGCGGCGGGAGCAAACCGGCCAAAATGGAAACCGGACTGGTCGTGCAAGTGCCTTTTTTCATCGCCGAAGGCGATCTGCTGAAAATCGACACACGGTCCGGCGAATACCTGGAGCGGGTCAAGGACTGAGGCCCGAGCCCGGCAGAGGCGCGGCCGGTTCGCAGGCGTCACCAGGCCGGCGCCGTGACCGCATCGAGGAATTTTTCTAATGCAAGCCCTGCCCTCACTGGCGGCGACCGGCATCGGGTCGGTGCCCTTCCTGGACGAGGACGAGACGCTGGACCTCATTTTCAAGGATTGTCCGCAGCTTCCCTATTGGCCGCAGATGATCCGGCTTCATCCCGGAGCGGACATGATTCTCATGTTCGCCCGAAAACTGCCGCTGGTCGAGATTGACCTTGAAAAGCGGACCGCGGTGGTGACGAACCAAAACCGGGAGGCGGCCTTAGCGGAGTTCTACCAGCACGTCCTGGACGCGGACCTGGATCACTTCGCCCCACCGGAGGATACGGCCCACAGCTTTTACGCCTTCCTGAAACGCGTCGAGGCCCTCCCCGGCCCGGAGCCGGCCTGGCTCAAAGGACAGGTCACCGGCCCCATCACCATGGGGCAGTCTTTGCGCACAAAGGACGGCCGCTCGATTCTGAACGACGCGGACCTCGCCGAGATGCTCTGCCAGGGGCTGGGCCTCCAGGCGGCCTGGCAGGCGGCCCGGCTCAGGGCCACGGGACGGGCAGCGCTGATCGTGTTGGACGAGCCTGGACTGGCCGGCTACGGCTCGGCCTTTTCGACGCTCAGCCGGGAGGCCGTGATCGGGATGATCGAGCAGACGGCGGAGGCGGCGCGCGGGCACGGCGAGGTTCTTTTGGGCATCCACGTCTGCGCCAATACCGATTGGCAGATGGTCCTGTCCACGAGCCTTGACCTGATTCACTTCGACGCTTACAGCCACTTGGACGCCTTTCTATTGTTCCCCAAAGAGATCGTGTCCTTTCTACGAAGGGGCGGGGTGCTCTCCTGGGGCATCGGCCCCATCCTGGCCTACACCGGCCGGGAAACCCCGGAGGCGCTGGCCGACCGGTTACTCGCAGCCATGGCCCGGCTGGCCGACCAGGGTCTGCCCATGGAGCTTATCAAAAGCCGGAGCCTGGTCAGCCCGGCCTGTGGGTTGGGGCCGCTGGATATCCCCACGGCCCGGAGCATCTCGGAGCTGGTGGCCCGGACGGCGGCCCGCCTGCAAAGGGAGCCTTGAGGTGGGGCCGGCCCCGTCTTTCCTGGTCCCGAATTGCGCCTCGAAGGGTGCGGGCGGCGACAAGACTCGATTTTCGGCGCAAGTTCGATGAAGGTATGTTAGTATGAAAAAGCGTGGGGAGCTCTTATGCCAGGAGAGTGGGACATGGGTGGTACGGGCATTGTAAGATCCGAACTTTTTTTGGAACACAATCCCGGGGCGTGGCATCCCGAATCGCCTCACCGTCTTTTATATCTACATGCCTTCCTGGACAACCACAACATGCCCGGCCTGGTCCTCATCCCACCGCGTCCGGCCACGCAGGAAGAGATCTCACTCATCCACCGCACCAGCCATTTCGAACGCATCGCTCAAACGGCCCAGCAAGCTCAGTGTTACCTGGACGCCGATACCCAGACCTGCGCCCGCTCCTTCGAAGCGGCCCTATACGCCGCCGGCGGACTCATCACCCTGGTGGAGAAGGTGCTCGATGGCGACTTGGACAACGGGTTTGCCATGGTCCGACCGCCGGGCCATCACGCCGAATCCAACCAAGCCATGGGATTTTGTCTGTTCAACAACATCGCTATTGCCGCCGCTTGGGCCCTGGAAAAACGAGGACTCTCCAGGATACTGATCGTGGATTGGGACCTGCATCACGGCAACGGCACCCAAAACGCCTTCTACGCGGACCCGCGCGTGCTTTACATTTCCACCCACCTCTTCCCCTTCTACCCCGGCTCGGGCAGCCTGTCCGAATACGGACGCGAAATGGGCAAAGGGTTCACCATCAATATCCCGATGCCCTCCAGACGCACCGATAAGGACTATGTGGCCATCTTCCAGAAAGTGGTCCGACCGGTCGCCTACGAGTTCCGGCCCGAGCTGATCCTGGTCTCGGCTGGGTTCGACACCCACGTGGCCGACCCCATGCAGGGCATGAGCCTGACCTCCGAAGGGTTCGCGGCCATGACCTACATCCTCAAGAAAACGGCCGAAGATCTCTGCCAGGCCCGTTTGGTCCTGACCCTGGAAGGCGGGTACGACTACGAGGCCCAGACCAGGTCCGTGGCCAAGGTCCTCGAGGTGCTGACCGGGACGACCGACGCGGGCAAGGAGCTGGCCTTGAGCGACCTGCCGGAACCGGAGATCGTGGCCAAGGTTCGCAAGGTCCACAAGAATTTCTGGAATTTCTAAGAAGACGCGTTCCAAACCGGCTTAAACATGGCATGACATGAAGATCGATCGCGCCGAAGTGGAACATGTGGCTGGTCTGGCCCGGTTGAGGCTGACCGACGCCGAGGTGGAGAAAATGACGGAGCAGCTTAACCGCATTCTGAATTACATGGAAAAGCTGAAAGAGCTGGACACCACCGGCATCGAGCCCATGGCCCACCCTCAGCCTATCTACAACGCCTTTCGGGAGGACGTCCCCCGCCCTTCCCTTTCCCCGGAAACCGCCCTGACCAACGCCCCAGGCCGGAACGGCGCCTTCTTCCAAGTGCCCCGCGTGCTCTGAGAGCCGAGTCCATGGACCTCCTCGACCTCAGCATCCGTCAGCTGGCCGACCTCTATGCCCGCAAGGAAGTCTCGCCGGTGGAGGTGACCGCGGCTTACCTGGCGGCGGCCGAAAAGGCGAACCCGGACCTCAACGCCTATATCACCCTCACCCCGGACCTGGCCCTGGCCCAGGCCCGGGACGCCGGCGAAAAAATCATCGCCGGCGAGCAATCCCTGCTGACCGGCATCCCTATCGCCGTCAAGGATCTGATCTGCATCCAGGATGTGCCCACGACCTGCGGCTCTCGCATCCTGAGGGACTTCAGGCCGCCGTTTGACGCCACGGTCATCGCTCGGCTCAAGCAGGCCGGCGCCGTCTTTTTGGGCAAAACCAACATGGACGAGTTTGCCATGGGCTCTTCCACCGAACATTCGGCCTTCGGACCGACCCGCAACCCCTGGTCCCTGGACCGCGTGCCGGGCGGGTCCAGCGGCGGTTCGGCCGCGGCCTGCGCGGCCCGGCTCTGTGTGGGCGCCCTGGGCAGCGATACGGGTGGGTCCATCCGCCAGCCGGCCGGGCACTGCGGGGTGGTCGGCCTGAAACCGACTTACGGCCGTGTCTCGCGCTACGGCCTGGTCGCCTTTGCCAGTTCTTTGGACCAGATCGGCCCCATGGCCAAGAGCGTCACCGATTGCGCCATCCTGCTGGGAGGTCTGGCCGGCTATGATCCCGCGGACTCGACCAGCGCGCCGGTGCCCACGACCGACTATACCGCCTGCCTGTCGCGGGGATTGAAGGGGCTGACCGTCGGTCTTCCTAGGGAATACTTCATCGAGGGGCTGGACCCGGACGTCGAAGAGGCCGTACGCCGCGCGGTTCTGGCCATGGAGGGTGAAGGGGCCACGGTCCGGGAGGTGAACCTGCCCCATACCAGCCATGTCATCGCCGCTTATTATATCATCGCCCCGGCCGAGGCCAGCTCCAACCTGGCCCGCTACGACGGGGTTAAGTACGGGTTTCGATTCGAAAAAAGTACCGAACTCCTGGACATGTACCTGAGCACGCGCTCGACTGGCTTCGGACCCGAGGTCATGCGCCGCATCATGATCGGAACCTATGTGCTATCTGCTGGATATTACGACGCATATTATCGGAAGGCCACCCAGGTGCGCACCCTCATCCGTCAAGATTTTGACGAAGCCTTCACCCATTGCGACCTCATCGCCTGCCCCGTCGCCCCCACCCCAGCCTTTAAAATCGGCGAAATGGTGGACGACCCCCTGACCATGTACCTCAGCGACATCTTCACCCTGGCCGTCAACCTGGCCGGCATCCCGGGCCTCTCCATACCCTGCGGATTGAGTCGGGACGGCCTGCCCATCGGGTTGCAGCTCTTGGGTAACCATTTCCAGGAAGAGACCCTGCTCCGCGCAGCCTGGGGGTACGAGCAAATTTCCGGCTTTACCGGCCTGAGGCAGCCTGTCGAGGCGCTCTGACCGGCAAGAAATACGCATATCCCTCCTCGGCCTCCACAGTCCAGGTCCAGGCTCCCCATCTATGCTCGCTGTATCATGAATAGACGCGCAAGCAAAGCGTCAGAACAAAGCAGACCAAGGCGCGACGAAGGCGAGGAATGAGGCGTACTTGATCGGTACGCCGCAATGACGAGCGGAGGAGTAACACGGGTATGCGAAGTTATGACGCTTTGCGATCAGGATTCGGTCGGCGTTTCCTGGGCGGCAGCCTCTGGCTTGCGGGCGATCATTCGAACCAGCAGGATGCTGACCTCATACAGGATCAACAGCGGGCAGGCCATGAGCAACTGGCTGAGAACGTCCGGTCCCGGCGTCAGCACGCCCGCGACAATAAAAACGATCACGATGGCATACTTTCGCTGACGAACCAAAAAATCAGGCTTGACCAGACCCATCCGGGCCAGAAAGACCATGATCACGGGCAACTCGAAGATAATGCCGAAGCCGAAAAGAAGCTTCAGGGACAGGGAGAAGTACTGGGCCACGGCCGGCAGGGCCCGCATGGTCCCGTCGGAAAAGCTTAGGAAAAAACGGAAGCCCACTGGAAACACGGCCAGATAGCCAAAAAAGGCCCCCACGGCAAAGAGCAGGGTCGAGCACAGCACAAAGGGAATGACGTACCGCCGTTCCTGGCGGTACAGGCCGGGCGCTATAAAACCCCAGAGCTGATGGAAGATCACCGGCAGGGCCAGTACCAGGCCGCCCCAAAAACCCAACTTGAGATACGTCACAAAGGCCTCGGGCAGCCCGATATAGACCAAGGTCTCGCCTTCGGGCAGGGCCTTCAACAGGGGCGCGGTTAACAAATGAAAAATGGGTCGGGCAAAGGAATAGACGATCGCAAAACCGACGGCGATGGCAATAAAGCAGATGATGAGACGGCGCCGCAGCTCCTCCAGATGCTGAAAAAAGGGCATATGAGCCCCGTCCCGGAGGTCCAGGATCGGACCTTCGTCTTTCTTTTCCGCACTCATAACTCTTTTTCAGGGAGTTTCTCGTGGTCTCCGCCAGGGGCCTCGGCGGCCTTTTTGGCCCTGAGTTCTTCCTTGGCCTCGCTCAAAAAGTGCGCCTTCAGGGCCTCGTCATCCAAGACCTTCGGGCCTTCCGTTTCGGTCTCAAAAGCGGTGTTATGGATCGTTGCCGCGGGCTCCTCGGCCTGACGAACCGCTTCCTCAAATACCTGGGTCACCCCGGCCTTGGCCTCCTTGAGCGACTTGGAAACCTCCCGGAATTGCTCATCGGCCTCGACCGTCTGCTTTAGCTCGCTGGTTGCCCGTCGGAATTCGCTCAGCGCCTTGCCCAGAGATCGAGCCAGATCGGGCAGTCTTTTGGGCCCGAAGATCACCAAGGTCACGACCAAAACAAGCAAAAGCTCCTGAGTGCCCATGCCGAACATAACTGCCTCCTTCACCTCGGAGCTATAGTATAGGCCGGATCGCCCAGGTGTCAAGAAGAGGAAGGATCGGGGGAAAGGCGTAGGGGCACGTTATCACCTGCCCCTACGAGGGATGCGGCAGGGATCAGACGTAATCCCCGCGCCGGAACTTGGCCGCTTCCACGGCGGCCAGGATGGCCGTGCGGTTGATCAGGTCATGCGCCGGGCTGTCTTCAGGCAGGGCCTGCCCCATCTCCAGCAGGCGGGTCGAGGCCTGTTCCAACGCCTGAACCTGTCCGGAGACCTGCTTCAAAGTGACGGTGGGATCGGCCAGGGCCTCCTGGTATCGCTCGAGCAACCCGAAGGTCCGTTCCACTTCTCCCAGGGGTTGGATAAAGGCGCTGGCCATGATTTTTCCTAAAGGATCAGCCGGTTGAAAAGATAGCGGAGCGGGAATCTGGGCCGAAACATTGCTCGGAGTCGTGGCCTGCGCGCTCCGCTCGGCCAGGGCCTGGGCAAAATCCGCCTGCCCGGTCTCCTTGGGGCTTGGGCCGCCGGTCTGGGAGCCAACCCAGGGTTGGATGGGGGGGTTCTCGATGATCTTCACGGTCTTCCTCCTGCTCGCCTGGACTGACCCGAAAAGGAGCAAAAAGCGTACCAGGAAGGGCGAGAGTCCCACCTTCCGATAACTAGCGAATCTCAGACAAATTTTTACTGAATATGCCTTCCAGCCACCCGGACGTCCCCCACCAAACCGGCATTTTCTGCCCGCTCCCCGCCAAGGGTCGACCCTCCCTGGCCCTTTGACCGGCCCTACCCCCCTTCCCCGTGATCCTGAGGCCCTTTCCGTCAAAATATTGACGATTCCGCGCCTGGCCCAAGCGCCTCCAGCCCTCCCCCAAGACCGGTCCATGGCCGTTTTACGACCGTTTTACGACCGTTTTACGGCCGGTTTTCAGCCGGCTTCGCACCCTCAGCGCGACTTAGGGCCTGAACTATTTGAAGAACAAATCTCAGCTATAGATAATCGTGGCATCTTTCCCCACGCTCTGCTACAATCTAGGTAGGAGGTTGTGTCATGGAGATTCTGGATTGCCGCGGGCTGGCCTGCCCAAAACCCGTGATCGATACCAAGAACGCCCTAGAAAAAATCGGCGCCGGCCGGCTTGAGGTCCTGGTGGACAACGCGGCGGCCCGGGATAACGTGGCCCGTTTTGCCCGGTCCCAAGGCTGCCGGGTCGAGGTCGAGGCCCGAGGTCCGGACTATGCCCTGACCATTGCCAAGACCGGGCCGCTCTCCGAAGCGCCGGCCGAGACAGTCTGCCTGGCGCCGGCCGCGGCGGCCGAACCGCGCCTGGTGGTCAAGATCTCAAGCGCGGTCATGGGCGTTGGCGACAGCGACCTGGGCCGCATCCTGATGAAGGCTTTTATCAAGACGCTGGCCGAGGCCACCCTGAAGCCGAGCGCCGTCGTTTTCTACAACGCCGGCGTGACGCTGGTCTCCCAGGGTTCGGAGCATCTCGAGGCCCTGGCCGCCCTGGCCGCGGCCGGGGTGGACATCCTGGCCTGCGGCACCTGCCTGGACTTCTACCGGCTGAAAGACAAGCTGGCCGTGGGCCGGGCGACTAACATGTTCGAGATCATCGAAACGCTCTCCGCCGCGGACCGGGTCGTCTCGCCGTAATGAGCGGAGTGCGCGGGTGCGCAGTGCGTGGTGCGGAAAGAAAAAACCGAACCCTGGCTTTCGCCGGGGTGACGGCTTTTGTCGGGGTGACGCCTCGCCCGCAAACCCATGCCGGTGATGAATGCGCCGGTCTCGTAGGGGCGGGGTGGATAAAACCCGCCCTATTCCCGCTCGCCGCGAGGGCGCCCTGGCATGAAACGCGGAACTGGAAAAAAACGCCCTAAGAAGGCCCGCCCCATGATCCCCATTTACCTGGATCAGGCGGCGACCTCGTTTCCCAAGCCGCCGGCCGTGGCCGAGGCCATGCACAAGGCCCTGACCGAGTCCGCGGCCAGTCCGGGCCGGTCGGCCCACCGCTTTTCCCTGTCCGCGGCCCGGGTGATCTTCGAGGCTCGGGAGCTTGCGGCCCGTCTTTTCTCGGTCCAGGACTCGAGCCGCATCGCCTTCACGGCCAACGTCACCCAGGCCCTGAACATGGCCCTATTGGGGCTCCTTGGTCCCAGGGACCACGTGCTGACCACGGGCCTCGAACACAACTCCGTCATGCGGCCGCTCCGCTGGCTGGCCGAAAGGCGGGGAGTCGAGGTCACGGTGGTGGAATGTTCGGCCGGCGGCCCGGCCAATCCCGCGGACTTCGCCCGGCTGAAGACCTCCCGCACCCGACTGGCCGTGGTCAACCATGCCTCGAACGTGACCGGCGTCATTCAGCCCCTGGTTGAGATCAAGGCGGCCCTGGGGGAAATCCCGATGATCGTGGACGCGGCCCAGACCGCCGGGGCCCTGCCCATGAGCGCCGACGGCACCGGCGCCGACGTCCTGGCCTTTACCGGCCACAAGGCCCTCTACGGCCCCACCGGCACGGGCGGGCTCTGGGTCTCGCCCGACCTCGAGATCGAGCCCATCTTCCACGGCGGCACGGGCAGCCGTTCCGAACACGAGACCCAGCCGGACTTCATGCCCGACCGGCTCGAGGCCGGCACACCCAACACCATCGGCCTGGCCGGCCTGGCCGCCGGACTGGATTTTGTCCTGACCACGGGCGTGGAAACCATAAGGGACCGTGAAAAACGCCTGACCGCCCTCTTTTTACAAGGCCTGGCAAGCGTTCCGGGCCTGACCGTCTACGGACCGCCGGACCCGGACAGCCGCGTGGCCGTGGTCTCCCTGAACCTCGAGGGCTGGTCCCCCTCGGACCTGGCCCGGTCCCTCGAGCGCGACTTCGGCATCATGACCCGGGCCGGCCTGCACTGCGCGCCTCGGGCCCACCGCACCATCGGCACGTTCCCACGAGGCGCGGTCCGCTTCTCTTTCGGATTCTTCAACACGCCCGAAGAGATCGACGCCGCCCTCGAGGCCTTAACCCGCCTCTCCCGCCAGGCCTGACCCATGATGCAAAGCACCACCGTCTTCATCCTGCAATCCATCCACCAGGTGCTCAAGGCCGAAAAGGCCCTCGAGCGGGCCGGCCTGCCCTTTGACCTTATCCCGGTCCCCAAGGAGGTCAATCCGGAATGCGGCATGGCCATCGAAACCTCGGCCAAAGTCGCCCCGGCCGTCCGAAATCTCCTGGAGCAAAACCACCTCCGCCTCGTGGCCGTCTATCACCGCAGCGGCAAGGATTTCACCCCAGTCAAAGACCCCGCCCCGCCGGCCGTGCATTAAAAAACTGCCAGGGAAGGGGAGTTCCTTGACTCCAAACATGGGAAGGGATATATAGGGAGACATAACCACATGAGATTTGCGTTGGGATGCCGGCGCGAGACGCTGTTTGGACGCCGGGCGGGCGCTATTGCACGCCGCTAAAGAGCGGCTGGAGGCGGTTCCGGCGGTCCAGAAGGGATGGAAGCAGGGGAAGCGCGTCCATGGGCAACCTGGATCCAAGGCTTGAGCCGGGCACATTACCCAGCGATCCGGCCGTGCCCTGAAAACCTGCAGCCTCCTTACCGAAAATTCCAAGATGAAACTCATTTATTTTAAATTTCCAATGGAGCGCTCCGGGCATGTTATAGGTTTCGGGGCTGTACCTTCCGCCGCCTCTTAAATCACGGGCTCCATCTCGATGGTTGTCTTAAGGAGAAAAAAAATGAAGAAAAATTTAATGCGATTGGCCATCGTTGTTGTTTTGTTCATAGGCATGAGTTCGGCTCTGTGGGCTCAAGGCCTTCCCACGGCAAAGCCGGAGCAGGTCGGTCTTTCCTCGGAGCGGCTGTCGCGTATCGACACATATTTCAAAGACATCATCGATAAAAAAGAAATCTCCGGTGCCGTGACCTTGGTGGCCAGGCATGGAAAAATCGCCTATTTTAAGGCTTATGGGATGGCGGACATCGAAGACAAGAAGCCCATGAAAAAAGATTCCCTGTTCAGAATCTGTTCCATGACCAAAGTGATTTCGGCGGCCGCCGGAATGATGCTTTGGGAACAGGGGAGATTCAACTTGGCCGACCGCGTGGCCAAGTATATTCCGGCGATGAGAAGGCTCAAGGTCATCGAATACGATCCCACGGACCCTTCCAAGTACACCATTGTCCCGGCCAAGAATCCGATGCTCATCTACCACGCTTTCAACCTCACCGCCGGATTCACCTACGGCTTCAATTTTCTGGCCGGGGCGCCCTTGGCCAAGATGCTGGCTGACGCGGGGCTGAACAGCGGCTTCTGGCCGAATGATTACGACGACGCGGAATATCTCGAGAAAAGGAGTCAGGTTCCCTTGAGGAACCAACCGGGCGAGCAATGGAACTATGGCAACGACCTGCAAGTGGTCGCCCGCCTGGTCGAGGTTCTTTCCGGGATGAGTTTCGGCGATTATTGTCGGGAAAAAATTTTTAAACCGTTGGGCATGAACGATACTTACTTCTACCCGCCCGAGGAAAAAGTGGCCCGCGTGGCCACGCTCTACTTGAAGAGCGGAGCAGGTCTTGAAAAAACGGAGCGCGGCAAGACCTACCTCAACCCGGCCATGCTGATCGAAGAGCCGTTGGACCCATTCTGGTTCGCCCATGGACCGAAAAAATATTTTGGGGCGGGGGAAGGGTTGATCACCAGCACCGAGGATTTCGCCAAGTTCATGCAGATGTTGCTGAACGGAGGAACTCTGAACGGGGTTCGGCTCCTGAGCCCCAAGACAGTGGAGTTCATGACCACCAACCAGATCGAAGGGATTACGTGCTGCCAACAGACTTTGGGCGTCCAGGGATGGGGGTTGGGCGTGGCCCTCTTCCAAGACCCGGGAAAAATGCACGTGGTCGGAACGCCGGGGTCCTACTACTGGGCCGGCTGGATGAGCACCACCTGGAATATCGATCCCAAGGAAGACATGTACTTCATCCTGATGACCCAGCGCCTGCCTTCCGGGAGCGACTATCAGAGTCAATTTCGCACGCTCGTCTATCAATCGATCGTTAAATGATGGAGCAAAATCCGGCGGGTCCAGAGGTTGTCCGGGCCCGCCAGCAAAAGCAAAAAAAATCAATCGGGCCGGAAGGACTTGAGTTCCAGCTCCGATATGCGGCGGTAGTGCCTCGTGTTCGCCGAGCAGAGCGGCCGTTGAACCTCCACAGCCGTGGCCGCCACCAGCGCGTCCGCCGGGCAGAGGCCGGTCTTCAGCGAGTATTCCTCCATGTAAACGGCGGCGCGGTGCCCGATATTCTCGGACAGCGGCAGGACGATAAAGCTCAGGTCGTTTAAAAAGGCGCGCAGCAGCCTGAGTTCGCGTTTGTCGCGCGCCCCTTGGACGAGTTCCATGTAATTCACGACCGACACGGCCCGCTCGTCGGCCGCGTCAATGGCCGCAGCCGCCCGTCTGTTCCCGCGAAGCGCCCAGATCAGGACGTCGGTGTCAAAGAGCATGAAAACGACCCCGGCGCAGTCGGCGGACCTGCCCGGCCACGTCTTCCATGGCCGCGTGGTCGGCCCACATGCCGAAGGCGGGGTGATCGGCCGCGGGGCCGCTCCGGCCGTTTTCCAGCGGCAGAACGCGGGCGATGGCCTTGCCTCGGCGGGAAAGGGTGACGCGCTCGCGACGCTCCAGGGCTTTTAAAAGCTTACCCGGCGTTCTCCTCAGGTCTAAAAACGATATGTCCATGGCCCAGCCTCCTCAAGTGCATAGTTTCAGTATGCACTTTAAACGGGAATTGTCAAGCGAGGCCGGTCGCGTCAAGGCCCGGCGGAGGCGGGCGGCCCGAGGTTCCGCCGCTGTTCCCCTCTACAAGCCCGGGCCTTGCTCAAGCCAGGGCGGCCTTGGCCCGGGCTTTGATCTGGCCCGTCATGCGCTCGAGGTTCTCGCCCCAGGCCAGGGCCGAAAAATACTTCGCCTTCCGGCTGGGATGATTTTTCAAAATCCACCACAGTTGGCGCCAATACCGACCGCGGTTTTTATCCCGGATCCCCCACGAAAAGGTAAGCAGGCCGAGCAATTTCAAATCCCTGTAAATGTTCTTGAGGCTCCGCCGCCTGGGCAAAGACCCGGCTTTGGCTTTCTCCCCTCTCTTGGCGGCCAGCGCCTTTCGGGTCGGTCGCATGGCCTGGTAGTGAGCCAGCGCCCGGCGCATGAGATTGGCCGGGTCGTACAAGGTTTCCCAGGCCTCGACGAATTCCCGGTAAATCTTTCCCTTGGGCCTCGTGGGCACGAAGTTGAATCCGCCTACCACGGTATCGCCCGACGTCCGGCCGGTCACCAGCCGGTCTTCGGATTTCAGCCGGTTCCAAAGCCGGGTGTTCGGCAGGATTTGGAGGGTGTTCAGGGCTACGATGGGAATGTGGGTCCGCTCCACGAATTCGGCCAGCCTGGCGCCGGCGCCCGGCTTCTCGCCGTCAAAGCCGATAACGAAGCTGGGGATCACGTCCAGGCCGTTGGCATAGATGTTCACCAGGGACTCGGCCAGGGGGTTCCGGATGTTCTGGTGCTTGCGGACGCTTTGCAAGACCTCTTCGTCCGGCGATTCGGCGCCGACCAGGACGAAAGAGAAGTTGGCCGCGGTCATGAGATCGATCAGCTCCTGGTTCTGTCCCAATTCCAGTGAGGCCTGAGTAATGAAGTCAAAGGGCATGGCGTGCGCCTCCTGCCAGCGGAGCATGGCCTCCAGCAGGGCGAGGGCGTACTTTTTATTGCCGATGAAATTGTCGTCGCAGATGAAAATGGCCTCTCGCCACCCCAGACGGTACAAAGTTTCGAGGTTGTCGATGACCTGCTCGGCGGATTTGTACCTGGGCCACCGACCATAGAGGTTGGTGATGTCGCAGAATTCGCATTCGTAAGGGCAACCCCGGGAGGTCTGGATGGCCATGGCGAGATAGCGGTCCAGGGTGAGCAGGTCGAAGCGGGGGGTCGGGGAGTCCACCAGTTCGGGCTTTTGATCGCTTTCGATCACCAGGCCGGTCCGGCCGCTCTCGAGGGCCTCTTCCAGGGCCGGGATAAGGTTTTCCGCCTCGCCCTTGACCAGGATGTCGCACCCGGCCTCGAGAATCTCATCTGGAAGCGAGGTCGGGTACGGCCCGCCGCAGACCACGGTCTTGCCCCGCTTCTTGCCTTCCCGGATGAGGTCGAGCAGCCCGCTTTTCTGCACCAACATGCCGGTGATCAAGACCGTGTCGGCCCAGGCCCAGTCCTCCTCGGCCACGAGCTAATCCGTGTTCAGGTCGATCAGCCGCAGCGACCAGTGCCGGGGGAGCAGGGCGGCCACGGTGACGATGCTCAGCGGCGCGGCCATGACCTTTCCGCCGTTGCGCCGACTGATGGTTTCCAGAGACCAGAAGGACAGCGGCAGGGCCGGGTTGAGGAGAAGCGCGTTCATTGGACCTCTATCTTTACCTCATGCATTGAACCGACCTGGGCCACGCCGCGCGCGGGTCCACGGAAAAATAACCGCCTCCACCGGCGCGGGCTCTCGCCCCCCGGCCGCGATATACCGGAACCGGGCCATTTTCGTTGGGGTAGGATAATCCCCGCCAGCCCCACGGGTCAATGGAATCCCAGCTCCGCGGCTGGCCCCGAGGCCCGGACCCGGCTTCGACCCCGGCTAAAAATTCACCTCGTCGAGATGATCCTTGACCAGCGGCCGATGAAGACCCAGGGTCGGCGTCCGGCCGAGGTAGAGCCGGCAATAGGTGTACTGGTAGGCCAGGATCTTCTTCACGTACTCCCGGGTCTGATCGTAGGGAATCTGCTCGATGAACTCATCCAGGCTCTCGCGGCCGGTCTGCTCGATCCACCGTTTGACCCGAAAAGGCCCGGCGTTGTAGGCGGCCAGGGCCAGAGGCGCCTGCCCCCGAAACTCCTTGAGCAGCGCCCCCAGGTACCACGACCCCAAGCGGATATTCGTCTCCGGCTCGAACAGGGCCTCGGGCTCGATCCCGGAAAGCCCCAAAAGGGCGGCGATGCGGCGGCCGGTACTGGGCAGAATCTGCATGAGCCCGATGGCGCTCATGGACGAGACGGCCGTTTCCCGGTACTGGGATTCGGCCCGGATCACGGCCAGCAGCAGCATGGGGTCCAAGCCGTGGGCCTCGGCCTCCCGCCGCACCGTCTCCAAACTGATCAGGGGCCAACGCCGGCGCAGGCCACGCGCCTCATCCCCGGCCGCCGGGCCGGAAAGCAAGGCGGGTCGCCGGTTCAGCAGCCGGGCCAGGCTGTAATTCTGCTCGGTGGATTCGTAGTAGGCGGCCATGAAACCGGCCAGGGCCTCCTGCACCGCTTTCAGCGCCTGCTGACGCCGGCGGAGCCGGTCCCGGCCGAGCCGCCGGTGTTCAACGCGGGTTTCCGAGGCGGCAAGCCCCAGCGCGGCATCGGCCTCCAGCAGGGCCAGATCCAGGGTGCCGGCTTCGGCCAGGGCCCGCGCCCTGGCCACGGCCTGGTTTAGCCGCGTCGAGGCGTTCGGCACGGGGTTGAGCTTCATCAACGCGGCCCGGCGCACCCAGAGGGCGTTCGTTTCCGGGGGGTGCGCCAGGGCGGCGGGCGGTTCAACGTCGGGCGGTGGCGCGGGGTCTTCCGGCCTCGGCCCCAGGGTCCATTTTCCCTCGGGCTTCAGGACCCGCAGCCGCTCCAAGGCCAGGAGGCGGTAGTACTCCGGGCAGGGCGCGGCGACCGCCTCCTGATACGCCCCGGCCGCCTCCGCCTCCCGGCCCTGCCGCTCCAGGGTCCGGCCCAGCCAGTAGATGGCGGCCCGGCCCAGGTCCCGGTCCGGGTATTTCTGCTTGAGGTTCCCGAAGTCCTCGGCCGCCGATCCCCACTCCCGGCGATCGTAGTGATACCAGGCCGACGACCAAAGCAGGTCATCGGCCAGGCTTCCCCGAAGCACCCAAGCGCGTACGCCCTCCCAGGCCTTGAACGCGCTCTCCCGCATCTCCGCTTTTAAAAAAAGCTCGCCGGCCTTGTAATAATTCCGGTCCGCCTGGCCGCCCGGCGCGGCTTCGGCCGCTTCCAGGTACCCGGCCGCGGCCTCGGCCCATCGGCCCAGCCACATGAGACAGAGGGCCCGCATCTCCAGGAACCTGGCCCGATAGGCCGGGGTGGCCTGGCCGGCCGCGCGGTCGTAGAGCTCGAGGGCCTCTTCCACCCGGTTCAGCCATAAGAGGACCCGGCCCTTTTCCAGGGCCAGCTCGTCCAGGAACGAAGGCGAACCGCCCTCGGCCTGCCGCTCCTGGATGAAGGCCAGGCACTCCGCCAGCCGCCAGCTCCGGGCCAGCATGCGGACCAACTCGAGCGCGCGGCCCTCCTCGGGCCGGGCGGCCACGGCTTCCTGAAGCAGGGCCTCGTATCGTCGCTGGGCCTCGGCCCACACCCGGCCCGACCCGGCGCCTTCCACGGCGCGCTCGTAGGCCGCCAGCGCCTCGCCGGCCCGGCCCCGGCCCTCGTAAATCCGGCCGAGGGCCAGGTCGGCCTCGCCGGTGCCGGGGTCCTCTTCCCGAATCCGTTGGTACAGGGCCGCGGCCTCGTTTATTTTATCAAGATTGGCCAAGCAGGCGGCCCTGGATAACAAGGCCCGCTGCCGGAAAACGCCCTCGGGGCAGTGGGAGAGGTAGACTTGGAACCGGTCCGCGGCGCTTTGCCATCGCTCCTGCTTGAAGGCGGCCTCGGCCGCGAAATAGGCGGCGTAAGGCTCGAGGCCAACGGGCAGGGATCGGCCGCCGGAAAAGATCCGCTCCACCCGGTCGTATTGCCCCACCCGGGCCGCGATCACGCCTTGGAAAAACCGCACCAGCCGGTTCTCCCGGTCGGTCAGCTTCAGGCCGGAGACTCGGTCCAGCAGGGCCAGGGCCTCCTCGTGGCCGCCCTCATGGTACAGCCGCACGGCCCGCTCGTAGTCCTGCCGGGTCGCTGCCCCGGGAACGGCGTCCGACTTGGCTTTGCCCCGCCGGGCAACGGCGGCGGCCGCTGCGGCGGGTTTGGCTTTCGCTCGTTTGGGAGCGGCGGCTTTGGCCTTTACCTGCTTGGTGGCGGCGGCGGAGGGTTTGACTTTGTCTTTTTTAGGAGCGGAAACGGCTTCGGCCCGGCCCGCGGCAAGCGCCAGGACCAACACGAGGCACGCCAGCTTCACGCACCGAAAGGAATGCATTGCGGTATGAATCATGCGCCTTTTTACATGACGGGTCCAGGGTACCGGACCTCCGCGGCCCTGTCAAATCAAATCCGCGTAAGAACCGGCCTTTCATCAGCTTACGTGTTGTGGATGAGCGGGTTCGGCGCAAGCAAAACCGATGGACGGTCAGCGCGCACGACCGCTTGACAACCGGCCGTGGTCTGACTTAAGGTGGTTTTTATTAGCGTCAAGTTATGCCAGGTCCTTGAGGCCATCCCGGCTTGCGCGGGTTGGCCTCTTTCTATTTTTCTAGCTGAGGAGGATGCGGCATGGCCGTCAAGGTGATCGTGCTGCTGGTTTACGTGGCGGGGCTGTTCGTGATCGGGTGGTACGCCCGGACCCGGTGGTCAGAGCCGGCCGAGGGATTCTTTCTGGCCCACCGGTCGTTGGGCACGGTCATTTTCCTGGCCAGTTTCGCCACCACCAACTTTTCCGCCTTCACCGTGATCGGGGTGAGCGGGGAGGGCTACCGGGAGGGGTACGCCTTTTATCCCATCATCGGTTTTGGGACCGGGTTCATGGCCATCACCATCTGGGGGATCGGCCGGCGGGTCAGGGAGTTGGGGCAGGAGATGGGAGCGCTGACCCCGCCGGACCTGGTGCGGTCGGTGTACGATCACCGGGGCCTGTCCACGCTGGTGGCCGTGATCATGGTCGTCTTCACTCTCCCCTACATCGCGCTGCAGCCCATCGCGGCCGGGTACGCGCTTCAGGAGCTGCTGGGCCTGCCGTATTTCCTGGGGGCGGTGCTGACCACGGGCGTGATCGTGCTGTACACGCTCCGGGGGGGACTCAAGGCCGTGGCCTGGACCGACGCCTTTCAGGGCCTGGTCATGATCGTGGTGCTGCTGTTGGCCGCGGTGGTGGTGGCGGGCCAGGCCGGGGGACTGGTGACGGCCGGGAAGAAGCTCTTGGCCGAGCATCCAGCCCTGTTTTCCCGGCCGGGGGAGCTGGGGCAATATCTGCCGGGCATCTGGCTGTCCTACATCGCCCTCTGGTTCTTCTGCGACCCCATGTTTCCCCAGCTCTTTCAACGCTTCCTGGCCGCCCAGGACAACCGGCCCATCCGCCGCACCATGCTGGCCTACCCCCTCATCTGCACGGTGCTCTTCATCCTGCCCACCACCATCGGCGTGCTGGGACGGCTGAGCCACCCGGGCCTGGAGCGTAAAGCTGCGGACCACATTTTACCCATCCTGGCCGCGGACATGGGTTCGCCGCTCCTGGGCGCGCTGATCGTAGCCTGCGTCCTGGCCGCACTCATGTCCACCATGAGTTCCCAGCTCCTCACCCTCTCGGCTATGGTGGCCCACGATTTGGTCCCTCTCTTCCGCAAGAACCGGCCGACCACGGGCGCCGAGGGCCGGTTCGGCGTGCTCATTCTAGCTCTGATCGGCCTGGCCCTGGCCGGGCGGCCGCCCGGAACGATCCTGGACATCGCTGTGAAATATGCCTTCACCGGACTGGCCGTGGTCTTTCCGACAGTGCTCTTCGGCCTGTACCCGGGCTGGCGCTCGGCTCGAGGCGCCATCGTCTCCCTCGTCATCGGCGAGGCGGCCGTGATCGTGGACTTCTTCGGCCTGCTGCCCAAATTCGGGTTTCTGCCGGTCATCCCGATCCTGGTGCTGACCTTTGGCAGCTATCTGCTGGTGGCGGCCGCGGAGCGGCTGAGAGCGGGAGCGCCCCTGCCCTGGCCCAAGGCCTTTCTGAGCTCGCCCTACACCTGGGCCCTGCTGGCCATTTTCGTGCTGGCCATGGACTTCTGGCGCTGGGGCCAGGTTCCGAGCCTGGTCTTCGGGTGGCCGTCCTGGATTTTTTATTTTGTGCTTCTCTCGGCGGCTCAGACGGTCGTCATGGCTTTGTGGAGCCGGGAGCGCGGGAAATAAGGCGGTTGTGGGAAAAGGCAGGGACGGGTTTCAATCCCGCCCTCACGGGCGAGATTTGGGGGAACCTTTTTTAGTTAAAAAAGGTTCCCCCGGCCCGGCGTGGCTTAGGCCGCGACGCCTTCGACCCGGCGGATCACCTCGGCGGCCAAGTCCGCGAACGGCGCGGCCACCGGCCGGCCCCGTTCGCCGGCCTGGAAGATGTCGGCGGTAAAAGGGATGCGGCCCAGGAACGGGACCCGGAAGGCCTCGGCCATGCGCTCGCCGCCGCCGGGTTTGAACATGCCCACCTCCTGCCCGCAGTGGGGGCAGGTCAGCCCGCTCATGTTCTCCACCACGCCCAGGATGGGCAGGTTCACCTGGCGGCAGAAGTCGATGGATTTGCGGACGTCGGCCAGGGCCACTTCCTGGGGCGTGGTGACCTGCACGGCCAGGGCGCCGGGGATGGTCTGGGCCACGGTCAGGGGCTCGTCCCCGGTCCCGGGCGGGCTGTCGATGATGAGATAATCCAGGTCGTTCCACTCGATATCCGAGATAAACTGGCGGATGACCCCGATCTTGACCGGGCCGCGCCAGATGATGGACCGGTCCTTGTCCGGCAGGAGCGGCTCGATGGAGGCCACGAACAGGTTCGGGGAATAGGGGATGGGGCGGACCCTTTCGCCGCCGGGATAGGTGGCCTCCAGGCCCAGCAGGCGAGGCACGCTGGGACCGTGCAGGTCCACGTCCAAAAGGCCGACGCGCCGGCCCAGCTCGGCCAGCCGGAGCGCCAGCCCCACCGCCACGCTGCTCTTGCCCACGCCGCCCTTGCCGCTCATGACCATGATCTTGTGCTTGATGCGGCCGAGCGTCTCGGCGATGATCTCGTCCTGGCTGGACGGCCCGCCGCCCGAGGCCGGACGCGGTTCAATCTGTTTCACGTTGGACATCGTTCCTCCTAAGGTTTTTTTTCTTGTTCAGCGCCCCGGCCGGCCCGGCCCTGCCTGGAACCGGTAGTGCCCGCCCTCGATGCGCAGGGCCTTGCCCTTCACCACGGCCTGGGCCAGGGCCTGCCGCGCCGCGGACAGGACCCGGCCGAAGGTCTGGCGGGAGACGCCCATGCGGACCGCGGCCTGGTCCTGATCCAGGCCCTCAAGCTCCGCCAGCCGCAGGGCCTCGAACCCTTCCAGGGTCAGTCGGACTTCTTCGAGATCGGAGAGCGGCACGCCGCGGGGTTTGAAGTACGTCACCTGGGGTGGGATTTCGACCAGGCGGCATTTGGGCGGGCGGGGCATGGGCTTCTCCTTTTTTGAGCCTGCGCCCAAAATATACCACGGGCCGGCCCGCCCGGCAAGCCCCTTCAGGGAAGACCACGAGCAGGGGCACGGCAGGCCGTGCCCCTCCCCATCATGCAAAATCCATCCATTCTCCCAGCGCCCCGCATCTGCGGTCAGCGCTTGAGGCGGGTACGCATATCCTGCGCGAGCCTTCGGGCGGAATCATAGTCGGGCTTGATCTTGAGGGCCTTCTCGGCGTCGGCCAGGGCCGACTCATACTCCCCCTTCTGGGCTCGGGTCAGGCCCCGCACGAAGTAGGCCTTGGCGTCCTGAGGGTCCAGGGCCAGGGCCCGGTTGAAATCCTGGACGGCCAGGTCCAGGTCGCCGAGCTTGGCCCGGGCGAACCCGCGACCGGTATAGGCCGCGGCCTGGTCAGGGCTGATGTCCAGGGCCTGGCTGAAATCCTTGAGGGCCGGCTCGAACTCCTCGACGTCGATATAGGCGAAACCGCGGCTGGTATAAGCCCGGCTCAGATAGGGACTCCTCTCCAAGGCCCGGGTGAAGTCTTGCGCGGCCTCGGCCGGCTTCTCCTTCATGGCCCAGACCAGGCCGCGTTCGTAGTAGGCCAGGGCGTTGTCCGGGTCGATGTCCAAGACCCTGTCGTAGGCGGCCAGGGCCGCGTCCGCTTCGCCGCGAATCCGCCGGAGCTGGGCCAGCTCGTAATAGGCCGAAGCCTCCATGGGGCTGATCTCGATGGCCTGAAGGAAATCGGCCGCGGCCTGGTCAAAGGCCCTCTTGGCCGCATAGGCCTTGCCACGCTCGATCCAGGCCCGAACGTCCTCCGGATGAGCGGCCAGCACCTGATCGAAATCCTCGAGGGCCCGCTCCTGATGGTTCATGCGGAGCCAGGCCGTGCCTCGGTACAGACGGGCCTCGGCCAGGCTCGGGTCCGCCTCGAGGGCCTTGGTGAAGGCGCCCAGCGCCTCCTCGTAGCGCTGGTCGGCCAGGAAATCTCGGCCCCGGTCGAGCCACTTTTGGGCTTCCGGAGCGGTTTCCGTCTGAAGGGGCCGGACCGCGGACGGCCCGGCCATGGGCTGGCAGCCGGCCAGGAGGACCAGCAGGGCCAGCGTCCAACCGGCCGCCAGGAGCGCCGGGTATTTTGGCACGAATGTCATTTCCAAATGCCTCGGGGCCGTCGGGCCGAACCCGTCCGGGGCAGGGTCATTTCTTGCCCGAGCGGTCGGCCTTCCGGCGCATGGCCTGGACCTCCTCGACGATCTCCTCGCGGGTGACCAGGCCTTTTTTCACCAGGATGTTGATCAGGGCCTCGGTGGCGAAAATCTCGGCATGAACGAGATTGCGCAGCGAGGCCATGGCTTTTTCCGTGGGGTTCTTGTCGCTCATGACGCCGGAAATCGATCATCCTCCCATGAGACCGCGGCCAACCTTCGTCCGCCGGCCGAACTCATTCCATTTCAAAATCAAGCGTTAACTTTGTCGGCTGTGCTGCGCGGCTCCTCGCCGTACTATATGTACTGCCTCGTCGCCGCTCGCTTGCCTTCGCGTTTCCATCTTGATTTAGAAATGGAATTAGCCTCTTCAAGAACTTCTTTTCCCCTCCTCGGTTTCGCCATGTCCGCACTTCGTCTCGGCACGAACATTACGGCATGTTTGAAAGAGAAATTGAATCACTCTTCCTCGGTTTCGTCTCGGACTCCTTTTTTGGGCAACGGTCTCCCTTTGGAGAAGCGGTTCAGGAGCTTTTTCAGCTTTTGGCCGCGGCCCGTGGCCTGGACCAGAATCACGGTCACGTTATCCTTTCCGCCGCCGGCCAGGGCCAGGTCCACCAGGTGACGGCCCTTGTCCACCAGGTCTTCGGCGGCGGCCAGAACATTTTCGATCATCTCGGCGGAGACCATGTCGTAGAGGCCGTCGCTGCAGATAAGGAAGAGATCCCCGGGGAGAACCTCGAGGCGCTGGATATCCGGCGCAACCTGGGGATGGACGCCCATGGCCCGGGTGAGCGTGTGACCGATGCGGGCGATCATGGTGGATTCGTAGTTCTCGATCACGCCCTTGAACTGCGGGTCCTCGGCCAGGCGGTGGTCCACGGACAGCCTTTCCAACCGGCCGCCGCGGCAGCGGTAGGCGCGGCTGTCGCCCACGTGGGCCAGGAGCAGGTCCTCGCCGTCGGCCAGGAGCAGGACCACGGTCGAGCCCATGCCGCGGTAGGCCTTCTTGTTCTCGGCGGCCTGGTGCACGACCTGGTTGGCGAGCTGAAGGGCCTGGAGCACGGTATTGGCGCGGTCCGAGAGCGTCTCGTCGCGCAGCTGATACCGGTCCGGGGCGTCGGCCGGCTTGTCCAGGAAGTGGCGGATGTAATCGGACACGGTCTGGACGACCATGCGGCTGGCCACGTCGCCGGCGGCGTGGCCGCCCATGCCGTCGGCCAGGAGATAAAGCCCCAGGGCGTCGTCACAGAGATGGGCGTCCTCGTTGGTTTCCCGCTTCAACCCCACGTCGGTGCGGGCCGCGCCCGCCAGCTTGGATATCATGACTCTGCGCCGTTTCTCAGCCGGCCGGCTGGGCCTTCTTCTTGGCTTCCAGCTCGTCCAGCTTCTCCACGACGATGCGCAGGTGCGCGGCCATCTGTTCCGCCTTCTGATACCGCCTCTCCCGGTCCTTGGCCAGGGCCTTGGCGATGATCTGGGCCACGGCCTTGGGCACCTTGGGGTTGTGGTCGGTGACCGGCTCCGGCTCCTCCGAGGTGATCTTGAAGATGAGCGAGGTCAGGTCTTCGGCCCGGAAGGGCTGCACCCCACTGAGCAGCTCGTAGAGCACCACGCCCAGGGAGAAGATGTCCGAGCGGCCGTCCACCTTGATCCCCTTGATCTGCTCCGGGGACATGTAAAAAGGCGTGCCCTTGACCACGCCGGTCTTGGTCTTGGACGAGGCCACGGCCCGGGCGATGCCGAAGTCCGTGATCTTGATCACGCCGCTACTAAGCAGCATCAGGTTGGCCGGCTTGATGTCCCGGTGAACCACGCCCTTTTCGTGCGCGTAGCCCAGGGCGTCGGCCACGTCGGCCACGATCTCGAGCGTCTGGCGCATGGGCAGCAGGGTCTCCTTGGAGGCGTGGTCCTTGAGGTCGCGCCCTTCTAGGAACTCCATGGCGATGTAGGAGAGGTCGTGGTCCTCGCCCGCGTCATAGATGGTCACGATGTTGGGGTGGGAGAGCACCCCGGCCGTCTCGGCCTCACGGAAGAACTGCTCCTTCATCCTGGCCGCTTCCTCGGGGTCGTACTCCTCCTCGAAGCGGATGGTCTTGATGGCCGTGATACGGTTGATCTTGGGGTCTTTGCCCTGATAGACCACGCCCATGGCTCCGCGGCCGAGCTCCTTGACCACCTCGTACCGGCCCAGCGTCGGCCGCGTCTGCTCGTCAATGACCAGGGTGCCGTCCTCGGCCTGGCGGCCGCCCGTGCCCAGACCGAAAATCATCGTCTCCGAGGCCACGTTCAGCTTCTTGATCTTGCCCTGGATGTCGCGGTAGGCCGCGTCGTAGTCGGAGATGTACTGGTACACGGACACGGCCTTGTTCAACATGCGCTTGCGCTCGAAATCCAGGGCCAAGTTGTAGAGGATGTCCTTCATGCCGTCGTCCATGGGCACGCGCCGGAATTTATCGAAAGCCATGTCGAGCTGGCCCTGGGTCTGGAAGTTCAGGCCGAGCATGCGGTTGATCTCGGCCGACTCGCCCTCGACCTTCTCCTTGCGCGCCTCGGTCACGAAGTACCGGGTTCCGGTCACCGCGGCATAGCCGAAGATGGTCAGCAGCACCGGGTAGGTCATCTTGAACCAGAGGCTCGGACCCAGAAATAAATAAAACCCGGCAATAACCAACACCACCAATACCCCGGCGGAAACCAACGCCCCGGCCCCAGCCCTCAGCCGCGGCAGCAAAATCGACAGAAACACCCCCACCAGCAGAATCACCACCAGCTCGATCAGGTTCATCATCCCGGACCGAACCACAAACCCGCCCCTCAGCAGGTTGTGCAGGCTGTTGGCCGAGAACAGGGCCGTGGACATGGCCTTGTCCACGGGCGTGACCTGCGGGATGTCGATGCCGGTGGCCGAAACCCCGATCAGCACGATCTTGTCCTTGAAGGCCGCGGGGTCCACCTTGTCGTTGAGCACGTCGTAGAAGGAGAAGCGGGGGAAGGCCTTCGAGTCGGTGAAGGAGACGAAATAGTCGAGGTTGGGGTTGGTCGGCACCAGGCGGACGCCCAGGAGCAGGCCTCCGCCGGGCAGGACCTTGATCTTGTCCAGGCCGATGCCCTGGGCCAGGGCGGCCAGCCGCAGAGTATAGGAGGGGAAGGGCAAGCCGCGATAGTCGATCAGCAGGGCCTCCCGCCGCACCGCGCCGTCCGCCTCGGGCAGAATGGTGGCCAACGAGTTCACGTGACCCAGACCCTTGGCCGCCTCGGAAAAGGCCGGGATGGGCATCACGATCTTCCCGGCCGGAATCATGAACCCGGCCCCTGCGCCCTTGGCCTGGACCAGCCCGTTGTTTTGCAGCACCTCAGGGATTTCGGCCGTCTTCTCCGGGTCGGCCACGTACTGGCCCACCTCGAAATAGACCGGCAGCACCACCTTGCCCACCCGGGCCAGGGTCTCGGCCAGTTCCCGGTCATAGTCCAGCTCGGCCTGGGCCGATTCCAGCTTCTTCATGAAACTCGACGCCGCTTCCCCGCCCGCTTTGCCGAAGGTGGAGGAAAACTCCTGCTCGAGACCCCGAATCAGCTCCAACCCCTTGGCCTTCTCCGGCTCGGAAAAAATGACGTTCAGCCCGATCAGGGCGGCCTGGTGGTCGGCCAGTTTTTGCAGGACCTGGGCCATCAGGGACCTCGGCCACGGCCACCGACCCAGCTTGGTGATGGAGTCGTTGTCGATCTCCACTACCGCGATGTCGGTCTTGGTGGCCGCGTCCCCGGCCCGCATCCGCATTCTCAGGTCATAGGTCTTCAGCTCGAGGGATTCCAGCAAATCCACGGGAAAGCGGGCCAGGATCAGGAAAATAAGCGTGAGCAGCAAGGCCAGCCACATGGCGGGATTTTTCTTAAGCATACCTGTCCCTCCTTGCTTGAAGGGGACTTACGCCGCCCAGCCGCGGGCCGAAGGCGGGCCTGAAGCGTTGAAAAGCCGTCAACATGGCGTCTGTTGTACTCAGGCAAAGGCTGATTATACATGAGAGGATACGGAATCCCCGGCTTTCCGTCAAGGCAAAAGCCGCGGCCCGGCCGCGGGAGGTCGGCGGGCGCCTCATTCCATTTCTAAATCAAGCGTTAACTTTGTCGGCTGCGCTGCGCGGCTCCTCGCCGTACTCCAGGTACTGTCTCGTCGCTGCTCGCTTGCCTTCGCGTTTCCATCTTGATTTAGAAATGGAATTAGCCTGCTCATGGACTTCTTTCCCTATCTTCGGTCTCGCCATGTCCGTACCTCTTCCTGGTACGAACATTACGGCATGTTCGAAATAGAAATGGAATCAGGTGCTGATCTTCGAGAAGTCAGCCACCTCGGCGAAGAGCGCGGCGGCCTCGGTCAAAAGGGCCAGCCGGTTGCGCTTCACGGCCGGGTTCGGGTCGTCCACCAGGACCTCGTCGAAGAAGCGGTCCACCTGCGGTTTGAGGGCCGCGATGCGCCTCAAAAGCCCGGCGTAGTCCTCGGCCCGGGCCTGGTCCTGGGCCTTAGCCGCGGCCTCGGACAGGGCTTGATACAGGTCCTTCTCCTCTTTCTGGGCCAGCGCGAACGGATCGAGCGGCCGCTGCTCGCCGAACTTGCGCACGATGTTGACCACCCGTTTGAAGGCCACGGCCAGGTCCCGGAAGTCCGGCCGGCCCTTGATCTCCTCGAGGGCCCGCACCCGGGCCGCGGCGGCGAGGATGTCGTCGTGGTGCAGGGAAAGGACCGCCTCGGCTCCGTCCGTCGAGGCGCCCTGGCTGGTCAGGTGGAACTTGAGGCGCAGGCGGAAGAACTCGAGCACCTCGGCCCGCACCTCCTCGGCCGGTCGGGTCAGGAAGGAGCCCAGCCCGGCCAGGGCCTGGTCGATCAAACCGCCCAGGGACAGGCGAAAGCCCTGGTCCAACAAGATGTGGATCACGCCCAGGGCCTGACGACGCAGGGCGTACGGGTCGGTCCCGCCGGTCGGCGACAGCCCCACCCCGAAGCAGCCCGCGATGGTCTCCATCTTGTCCGCCAGGGACAGGATCACTCCCACCGGACTCCGCGGCAGCTCCCCCCCGGCCCGCACCGGCAGGTAATGCTCCTCGATGGCCCGCGAAACCTCGGCCGGCTCGTTGTCCCGCTCGGCCAGGATGCGGCCCGTGACGCCCTGGAGCGACGGGAACTCGCCCACTACGCCGGTCACCAGGTCGCACTTGCAAAGCTCGGCCGCCCTAAGGACCAGCGGTTTCAGGTCCGGCGCCAGCCGCTCGGCCAGATGGCCGGCCAGGGCCCGGGTCCGGGTCACCTTTTCGAAGGACGTGCCCAGCAGGGCGTGATAGACCACCTTTTTGAGGTCCTCGAGGCGGGAGGCCAGGGGGCGCCTTTGGTCCTCGCTGAAATGGAACCGGGCGTCGTCCAACCGGGCCCGAAGCACCCGCTCGTGGCCCAGGGTCACCAGGCCCATGTCCCGGGTGCGCGTGTTGTTCACGGCCGCGAAAAAGGGCTTGAGCCGCCCGGCCTCGTCGGTTACGGCGAAATAGCGCTGGTGCTCGCGCATGGCCGTAATGAGGAGCTCTCCGGGCAGCTCCATAAAGGCGGCGTCGAACCGGCCGCAGACGGCCACGGGCTGCTCCACCATGTTGGCCACCTCGGCCACCAGGCCCTCGTCCGGCAGCACCCGCAGCCCCTCCTGTCGCTCGGCCACGGTCCGATCGACCTCGCGTCGCACCAAGTCCCGCCGCTTTTCGACCGAGACGACAACCTGGGCCTTGGCCAGCCGCTCCTCGTATTCGTCAGGCGTCCGGATCGCGATCGGGCCGGGGCTGAGGAAACGGTGGCCGTAGCTCACCTCCCCGGACTTGATCTCGCCCAGGGAAAAGGGAATCACCTCGCCGTCCAGCACGGCCAACACCCAGTGGATGGGCCGGACAAAAGTCACCTCGCCCCGGCCCCAACGCATGGACTTGGGAAAGGGCAGACCCAGGATCAGACCCGGCAACTGCTCGGCCAAAACGTCCATGGCCCGCCGGCCCGGCACCGTCCTCTGCACGGCCAGGTACTCGCCCTTGGCCGTCATAACCCGGGTCAGGTCCTGGACCTCGACCCCCTGGCCCCGGGCAAAACCCAAGGCCGCCTTGGTCGGCCGTCCCTCGGCGTCGAACCCGGCCGAGGCCGGCGGCCCAATCACCTCGCGCACCTCGTCCTCGGCCTTGGATAAAAGCCCCCAGGCCCCCACGGCCAACCGCATGGGCGTGCCCCAAACCTCGATCCGCTCATACCCCTGGGGCGCGCCGATCAAAAGGCCGGCCAGACGTTCCCGAAGCGCCTCGAGCGCCGGCGCCAGGTATCCGGCCGGGATTTCCTCGCTGCCTACCTCCACGATCAACCGGCTGCCGCTCATGACGAGCCCCCCCACCGGCCCAGCAGCGGATGTCCCAGGTCCTCCCGCTGCTTCACATAGGCCAGGGCCACGGCTCGCGCCAGGTTCCGCACCCGGGCGATGAACCGGGTCCGCTCGGTCACGCTGATGGCGCCCCGCGCGTCCAGCAGGTTGAAGAGATGCGAGCACTTCAGACAAAACTCATAGGCCGGCAAGACCAGCCCCTTCTCTACCAGCCGCCGCGACTCGGCCTCGGCCAGGTCGAACATGGTGAGGAGCATGGACACGTCCGCCTGCTCGAAATTGTAGATCGAGTGCTCCACCTCGCCCTGGTGGTGAACGTCGCCGTAAGTGACGTGCTCGTTCCAGGCCAGGTCGAACATGTTATCCACGTTCTGCAGGTACATTGAAAGCCGCTCCAGGCCGTAGGTGATCTCCACCGAGATGGGGGCCAGCTCCACCCCGCCGGCCTGCTGGAAGTAGGTGAACTGCGTGATCTCCATGCCGTCCAGCCAAACCTGCCAGCCCAGGCCCCAGGCCCCCAGGGTGGGCGACTCCCAGTCGTCCTCCACGAAGCGGACGTCATGGTCCAGGGGGTCGAGGCCGAAGCTCTTGAGGCTGTCCAGGTAGCGGTCCTGGATATCGAGGGGCGAGGGTTTGAGGAGAACCTGGTACTGATAAAAATGCTGGGTGCGCATCGGGTTTTCGCCGTAGCGGCCGTCGGTCGGCCGGCGGCTGGGCTCGACGTAGGCCACCCGCCAGGGCTCGGGCCCCAGGGCCCGCAGCAAGGTGGCGGGATGGAAGGTGCCGGCCCCCACCTCGATGTCGTAAGGCTGCTGGATGACGCAGCCCTGCGCGGCCCAGTACTCGTGCAGGCGCAGGATAAGCTCTTGAAACGTTAACGATTTGGATGCAGTCATACCACGGCCTCGAAGGCTAAAAATAAAATAACTTTTGAAAGTTACCAGCCCGGCTTTGCACCTGTCAAGTCTCGAGCGGCGTTGGAGAAAATTCGGCCGCCTTGCGTCCGGTCCGGCCGCCTTGACAGCTCCGTCCGGGCTGGATACGATATCAAAAATACGCAAGGCGAGATAAGCTTTGACCGATCCACGCGTCATCACCCGACTGACTCCGCTCTTCGACCGGATCAACCAGGAACTCCAGTCCAGCCTGGCCTCGGACGTGCCCTACATCGCCCAGGTCAGCCGTTACAGCCTGCTTTCGAGCGGCAAGCGCATTCGGCCCGTCCTGTTCATCCTGTCGGCGCGGCTCTGCGGCTACCAGGGGGTTGAGGACGTCCGCTACTCGACCGTCTTCGAGTTTCTGCATGCGGCCTCGCTCATGCACGACGACGTGGTGGACGAATCCGAGACGCGGCGGGGCCAGATCGCGGCCCACGTGGCCTATGGCAACAAGGCGGCCATTCTGGTGGGGGACTACCTGCTGGCCAAGGCTGTTTCCCAGGCCGTGAGCAACCGGAACTTCGAGTTCATCGAGGTACTGGCCCGCACGGCCTCGCTCCTGTCCGAGGGCGAAATCCTGCAACTCCTCCACAACCGCGACGCCGAGATCACCGAGGCGGAATACAAGCGCATCATCTATCGCAAGACCGCCACGCTCATCGAGGCGGCCTGCGAGCTTGGCGCAGTGCTGGCCGAGGCCCCGCCCGACCGGCGGCAGGCCCTGGCCGCCTTCGGCCGGAAGATCGGCCTGGCCTTCCAGATCATCGACGACGTCTTGGACTACACCACCACCGAGACCGAACTGGGAAAACCGGTCGGTCAGGACCTGGACGAAGGGCTGATCACCCTGCCCCTCATCCTGGCCCTGGCCCGGTCCGGAGACGAGGAGCGGCGCCGCATCCTGCCCCTCATCCTCAAGGAGCGGCGCACCCTGACCGAGTTCGAGGCCGTACTGGCCTTTATCCACGCCCACGGCGGCGTGGCCGAGGCCATGGCCGACGCGGAGCGGTCCATCGCCGAGGCCAAGGCCGGCCTGATGGAGCTGCCCGAGCGTCCGGAACGGCAGGACCTCCTCGAGCTGGCCGAGTTCATCGTCTCGCGGCGTAAGTAAAGATACGAATGAGCTTGGGGGACCCTTTTTAGAAAAAAAGGGTCCCCCCAACCCCCCCCCTAAAAACTTTAAGCACGCGGCCTGGTTGAGCTTAGCTCAACCAGGCGGCGAGACTTTGTCATTTACGCGTAAGCCTAGTACCATGTAACATTGATTATTTCGTAGAATGTGGTATGATCATGGCAAATCCCGGAGGAGGGTTCTGCCATGAAGCCACGCTACCGTGTGACCTTGACGAACCAAG
>Ga0315282_10002824_pt1 | contig 31509 bp, 27 predicted proteins | sample YL17G07_20_MG_FD_203693 | JGI IMG/M metagenome (GOLD analysis project Ga0315282, IMG submission 203693) | Sediment microbial communities from Yellowstone Lake, YNP, Wyoming, USA - YL17G07_20 | ecosystem: Environmental > Aquatic > Freshwater > Lake > Sediment | place: USA: Wyoming | collected... | reverse complement strand
ACTTTCTCGACAGCGTCGGCGGGTTCAATGAGGACTATTGGCCGGGCTATTACGAAGAGGTTGATCTTTGCTGCCGGGCGCGGCGGATGGGCAAGAAGGTCGTCTATGTCCCCCGGGCGGTTGTCTATCACCACGAATCGCAATCCTTCAAATTGCACAGTCCCGCATTCTTTCATTACTACTATCGCAACCGGATTCGCTTCCTGGTGAACAACTACACCTGGCGCGAGTGGTTGTTCCGATTCCTGCCGTTCGAATGGCATTGGTGGCGACGCGTGCCCGAAGCGCGCGGCTATCGGCTGAGACAGGTCCGTTACTATTTTGCAGGATTACTCTATGCGCTCAGCAAGCCGCTTCGTTTGAAGGGCAGCGCACCCTCCTCTCCCCCACCCACGTGCGGGGATCGCCGTTGACTTTGCAATCAGAATTGGCTCTAATCGAATCGTAGCGTCGAGGAGAATGTATGCCTCGTCACACAGCATTTTGGTGGGAGACCCTGCCATGACGGTTGAACGATATCTCCGCGGGATCGGCGGATTCTTCGTGCTGCTCAGCGTCGCACTGGCTTATTTTCACTCGCTTTACTGGCTGTTTTTCACGGCGTTCGTCGGCCTGAACCTGTTCCAGTCGGCCTTCACCAACTGGTGTCCGATGATGGCCATCCTGCGAACACTCGGCGTCCCGGAGAGCGCGGGCGGCTGCGCGATAGGGAAGGCCGCGGCTGGGCCTGAGAAGAAATGAGAATTTTGAATGTTGAATTTGGAATGTTGAATGCTGAGTGAAGGGGCACGGCAGGCCCACTCCAATTATGCGCGGCCGCGGCGGCGCAGACCCGAATCTCATCCCAACATATCCTGGCATCACTCCGAAAGGGGAAGGCGCGGTGACTGAATACGTTCAAGTCATCACCACGACGGAAACGAGAGAGGAGGCGCAGCAGATCGCGCGTGGGGTCGTGGGAAAGCGCCTCGCCGCCTGTGCACAGATCCTGGGTCCGATTTCAAGCACCTATTGGTGGAAAGGAAAGATCGAAACGGCCGAGGAGTGGATGTGCGTGATGAAGAGCGACACGGCTCTGTACAAAGACCTGGAGTCCGCCATTCGAGAAATCCATCCTTATGAAGTTCCCGAAATCGTGGCCCTGCCGATCGTCACAGGCAGCGCGAGCTACCTGGAGTGGCTGAAAAAAGAACTGCGCGACGCCCGGTAGCACGGAACTCGATTGCCCATCGGACCAGTCGTAATGCTATCGTGAAAAACGCAGCGTCGTCACCCACTGGCGCCAATCCGCATCAATTCTGTCGAGCGATGAACCCAGGACCTCCGTCAGCGTTTTCTGGCCGGTGGGATCGGTCGCGAGGTTGCGTTTGAGAAGCGCGTAGAAGTCCTTCAATTTCCCGCGTTGCTGGAGGTACTGGCAGAGGTAACGCGCCATGGCGTAATTCAATCCTTTGTCTTGAGTCCTGTCCTACTCTTGTCATTCCAAGACCAACAGGTCGGGCCGACGAATGACCTGGCCTTCGACCTCGAAGCTGAGCATCGGCCACTCGGGCGATTCGGTCACGATTTCGGTTCGGTCGGCAAGCGCGAGAATCGTGTCTTCCGACTTGGTTCCGGTGATACTGGGGTTCCACGCGATGGCTTGGTTGAGAACCACGCTGCGCGTCTCGTGGGGAGTCACGACGAACTCGCGCGGCGCATAGCCCGTGGGGCCGCCCTGGTGGTGGAGTTTCCACTCTTTCCCGAACCGCCGTGCGCGATAGGTTTCGATCCCGCGCCGGAGAATGTCGGCCAACGCAACACCGGGCCGGGTCGCCGCGATCATGGTGGAATCCACGTGAACCACGGCTTCGTGCTTGCGCCGCAGTTCGCGCGTGACCGGCACGAACCGCACGATGCGCGTCGCCGCGACGATCAGGCCCCAGCGCCTCGCACAGGTGACCAGCATAATCGTTTCCCGCGTTTTTTTGTCGGTGACCACGGGATGACGATACTTTGCGATGCGCTCATCGGCGGCCGCCAGCGTGACGACCGATTCGAGATCGCGCGCCGAGAGATTCTCGCGCAGCTTTCCGGCCGCCTCAGATTCGGTGACACCCGGTCCGAGAGCGCGCATCGTCTCGCCGATCGCCTCGCCCGCCGCCCGGCCCACCATGCGATAGCGTTCCAGCTCGGTTTCGGTGAGACTGTAGCGCAGGGGCGCGACCAGGCCGGCCACATCTTTGAAACCGCGCGCCGCATGATCGGCGCCCACATTTCGGCGGCAGATCTTGCGGGCCGCCTTGTGCGCCTCGCCGCGAAACCAATCGAAGGGCCGCACCTCGCAGCCCAGTTCGCCGACCTCCTCATCGGCGATGCGAGGGGCCTCGATGTTGCTGCACACGACACAGACCTGGTCGGCGGTGACCAGCAGCATGGCCGCCGCCAGAGGCGCGATAGTGGAAACGACCGCGTTCCCGCCCGCGGTGGCCCACGAGAAATTGGCCGGCGTGCCCAGAAGCAGACCGTCCAGATGGTTCTCGGCCATCAGCTGGCGCAACTTCGTGATCTTGCTTTCGTACTCTTTTCGCCGACTCATGCGCAACCTCCCGCAAGCAAGTACTCGTTTCAGGTTTCAAGTAGCAAGTTTCAGGTCACAGGCCCCCATCATCGTTTCTGAGCGGCGGCCACGTATCTGTAGAGTAACGTTGGATGATGAACGACGACTGACTCGTGTTCTTTGTGCGCGGTCTTCGCCTTCATAATGGTCGCGGTGGAGTTGCGTTCGAGCAAGCGCAGGAACGGCTTGGGATAGAGCCCGATCCAGAAGGCGATGAGAATCAGCGGGAGAATGGTCAGCACCTCGCGAACGTTGAGGTCGCGCAGGACCTGGTTGGGGGGCTTGTCGAGCGGCCCGAAGAACACCTTCAACACCATGACCAGCAAATAGATCGCGCTCAGGATCACCCCGGTCACCGCGAAGGCCGCCCAGAGGTAGTGCTCCTGGAAGACGCCGACGATCACCAGGAACTCGCCGACAAATCCGTTCAGGCCGGGCAGCCCAAGCGACGAAAGAACAATGATGACCGTCAAAGCGGCATAGCGGCGCATGTTGACGGCAAGTCCGCCGAATTCGGCCATCAGGCGCGTGTGGCGGCGCTCGTAAACCATGCCGACGCACAAGAACAATCCGCCGGTGCTGATGCCGTGGTTGATCATCTGGAGCATGGCGCCCCGCGTGGCCTGGTCCTGGAAGGCAAAAATGCCCAGAATTACGAATCCCATGTGGCTGACCGACGAATAGGCGACCAGGCGCTTCATGTCTTTTTGCGCGAGCGCGGTCAGCGCACCATAGATGATCCCGATGATGGCGAGCACCGCCAGAACCGGCGCCACCCGGACGGCCGCTTCGGGAAAAAGGGGAATGCAATACCGCAGAATGCCGTACACGCCGGTCTTCAGCAACACGCCGGCCAGGATGACCGATCCCGCGGTGGGCGCTTCGGTGTGCGCATCCGGCAGCCAGGTGTGGAGCGGGAAAATGGGGACCTTGATGGCGAAGGCGGCCAGGAACGCCAGGAAGAGCCACATCTCGGCCGTAGGGCCAAGGCCCAGATCCGCCTGAACCAACGTCTGGTAATCGAACGTCGCCAGTCCGCCATTGACCTGGATGCCCCGAAAATAGAGCACCAGGATTCCCACCAGCATCAGGAGCGAGCCGGTGAGCGTATACACCAGGAACTTCATGGTGGCGTAAATGCGCTCGTCCGATCCCCAGATGCCGATCAGGAAGTAGAGCGGGATCAGCATCAGTTCCCAAAAGACATAGAACAGCAGCAAATCGAGGGCGAGAAAGGTGCCCAGGCAACCCGCCTGAAGAAGGAGCATCAGGATGTAGTACTCCTTTTCGCGGCGGGTGATGGCGCTGAAGGACGACAGGATGGCAAGGGCGCCCAAGAGATTGGTCAGCAACACGAGCAGCAGACTCATGCCATCGCACCCGACGGCATAGGAAGCGCCCCACTTGGGAATCCAGTTGCATTGAAAGAAGAACTGGAATTGCGGCGCGGTGGGCGACAAATCGAACCGCACGGCGGCCCAAATGGAAATCAGGAAATTCACCAGCGCCACGATGAACGCCGTCCACCGCAGCGCGGCCTTGCCGCGATCGCTCTGCCCATTGAAAAACAGCAAGGCCACCGCGCCCGCGATCGGAAGAAAAATGATGACGGTCAGCGCGTAGGGTAGCACTTCTCCGGAGATTCTGATGATCAGATCGTGCAATTGCTCCACGGTTCGGCCCGTTTCAGTTGTAGATTTGGCGCAACGTCACATCCTGAAATACCGCACTCACTGCGCTCCTGAAGGGCCCATGACAAACTCGATCGCTCGTCTGAGCAAATGCCCAAGTTGGCCATACAGCATCGCGATGAGGATGAGGTTGACACCCAGGAAAATTCCCAGGGCGTAGTATTGGACCCGCCCGTTCTGAAAGCGCCGGAATTCCTCGCCGAAAGCCGCCACGGTCCGACCCGTCCCGTTGACGAGGCCGTCCACGACATAATGATCAAACTGCCCCGCCAGCCAGCTGAGGCCCATGAACCCGCGCACAATCACCGCGTTGTAGAAATCGTCCCACCACCAACGATAGGCCGAGATCTTGTAGAGGATTCCCCAGCGGCGCGCCGCGCGCTCGGCCCGCGCCGGAAAACCGGTCAGAAAATAGCGACGCGCAAGAAGCCATCCGAGCACGAAGACCGCCACCGACGCGCCCGTGATGAGCCATTCGAACTGGCGCGATTCGTGGGACGCGGCCCCCGCATGCTGGGCCAGCAAAGCGCGAGCGGGAGCGGTGACCGGCTCGAGGAAGTGATCGAACTTCGATCCGCCCATCCACTCGGGCAAACCCACCCAACCGGCGGCGATGGACCCGATGGCGAGAAGAATCAGCGGAATGGTCATGTTCGACGGCGATTCGTGCAGGTGCTCGGCCGCCTCGGGAGCAACACGGCTCGCGCCGTGAAACGTGAGGTACAACGTTCGGAACATATAGACCGCCGTCATCAGCGCCGTGATCAGACCGACCGCCCACAGGACGCGGCCCAGCATCGGACCCTCGGACACGGCGCGCCACAGGATTTCATCTTTGGAGAAGAAACCCGCCGTGAGGGGGCAACCCGAGATCGCCAGCGTCGCCGCCAGGTAAGTCAGCCACGTCACGGGCATGGCCTTGCGCAAGCCGCCCATCTTGAACATGTCTTGTTCGCGATGAAGCGTGTGGATGACGCTGCCGGCGCCGAGGAACAACAGGCCCTTAAAGAACGCATGTGTGTAGAGGTGGAAGATCCCCGTGGCGAACGCTCCCACGCCCAACGCGAGAAACATATAGCCCAGTTGGCTGATGGTCGAATAGGCCAGCACCTTCTTGATATCGCGTTGAGTCATGCCGATGCTCGCGGCCATAAACGCCGTCGCCGCCCCAACGATTCCGACGACGGCCATGGTCGCCGGGGCGAGCGCGAAGAGCACGCTGCACCGCGCCACCATATAGACGCCCGCGGTCACCATGGTTGCCGCGTGGATCAGGGCGCTCACGGGCGTCGGGCCGGCCATCGCGTCGGGCAACCAGACAAACAGCGGAATCTGGGCCGACTTGCCCGTCGCGCCCACGAAGAGTAGCAACGTGGCCATGGTCACCGCCGCACCCGCATAAGGAAAGACCTCGGGCGCCCGCGCGAACACGGTTTCGAAATCCAGGCTCCCACAGACCGCGAAGATCAGCGCCATCCCGATGGTGAATCCCGCATCGCCGATTCGGTTGACCACAAACGCCTTCAGGCCGGCGTCGGCACAGTATTGCTGGTCCATCCAGTAGCCGATGAGCAGGTAAGAACACAGTCCGACGCCTTCCCAGCCGATGAAGAGGACCAGGAAATTGTCGGCCATGACCAGCGTGAACATGGACGCGGCGAATAATGACATAAACGAAAAGAAGCGGGCATAGCCTGGGTCGCCGTGCATATAGCCGGTGGAATAAATGAACACCAGCGTCCCGACGACCGATACCACCACCAGCATGACCACGGTCAAGGGGTCCACCAGAACGGACATCCCGACCTTGAACGTGCCGACGTGGATCCACTCGAACAGGGTCTTGCGGAAGGGAGCGCGCTCGGGGTGGCCGAGAAACGCCAGCACCGCCACAGCCGTGAAGAAGCAGCTGCCGAACATCGCGGCGACCGAAACCCAGCCGGCCCACGTCCTGAGCCGCTTGCCCCAAACCGCGCAGATGAGCGCCGAGGCAGCAGGCAAGACCGGGATCAGCCAAACATAGTCGAGCATGAGATGCTATCCGCCTCTCGGAACTGCGCCCAGCACCGCCATCAGCAACCGGGGAAAGATGCCGAAGACGACGATCGGAACCGTGGCCAACACCAGGCCGGCTTTCTGGACCCAGTCTATCGGTTCCGCGGCGACTTCCGTGGCCGGCTCGTGCATGTACATGGCCACAACCACACGCAAATAATAATAGGCAGAAACCGCGCTGCCCAGAACCGCCAGAACCACGATCAGCACAAACCCCGCTTCGACGGCCCGGGCAAACACCACGAACTTTCCGACAAATCCGACCGTGGCGGGGATGCCCGTCAGCGACAACATCGCAAGGGTCATCGCGACGGCCAGCCAGGGTGAGCGCCGCGCCAGTCCTGCGTACTCTTCGATGTTCTCTTCGCCCCGCCGCCCCAGCGTCATGGCCACACCGAAAGCCGCGACGTTCATGATGACGTAGGCGGCCAGGTAAACGAGCAGCGCACTTTCGATGTCCGCGCGCCCGGCCGGCTCGGTTTCCCCTGCGAACACCATGATCCCGATGACCAGGTAGCCGCTGTGCGCGATGGTGGAATAGGCGAGCATGCGCTTGATGTTGCGCTGAAGCAGGGCCACGACGTTGCCGACGATAATGCTGAGCGCGGCGAGAATCCAAAGCAGGGTCATCAAATCCACGGAGAGGGCGCGCGTGAACGGGCTGATCCGCACGCCGTCGGCGGGAGAGATGAGATGAACCAGCGCGACGACGCCGGCGACCTTGGAACCCGTCGCCAGAAGCGCGGCCACGGGCGTCGGTGCGCCCTCGAACACGTCGGCCGCATAGAGGTGAAAGGGGGCCAGCGTCAGCTTGAACGAGAAGCCCGCCAGAGCCAGGGCCAGCCCCAGCACGAGACAGCCGAGATCAAAGGTGGTCTTGGGCTGGGCTGCCGAAAGATGGACTTGTCCCAACAGTGTGCTGCCGCCGGCTCCGCCGTAAAGAAACGCAAAGCCAAAAAGCAGGAAGCTGCCCGAAAAAGCACCGAGAATGAAATACTTCAAGGCGGCTTCCGAGGATTTCGAAGACCCCCGACGCAGGCCGGCTAGAATACAAATGGAGATCGCGAGGGTCTCGACGGTCAGAAAAATCGTCAGCAATTCCACGCCCAAACACAACAGCGCCATGCCCAGAACGGCAAACACCAGCAGCGCGAAATATTCCGCCGCCGGCAATTCGTAAAGCCGGATCGTGCGCGGCGAGACGAGCGCGATCAAACATCCGCCGACAATCGAGATGATCGCTCCCCAGCGGCCGAGCATGTCATAACGGAGGAACGCATTGAAGACCGTGGCATCCGTCGGAACCCAAAGGACGATCGCCGCCGTGGCCAGTACCATGCCGATCAACGAGAGCCACATCGAGAACAACGGTCCCCGCTGCGGCACGATCAGATCGGCCAGAAGCACGATCGTCGCCGTCGCCGCCAGGAGGAGAATCGGCAGCATCGGTACGAAGTCCAATGTCGGGACGGTTCCGCCCATTCCACCTATCCTTGCAGTTCGGTGATCTTGTCCAGTTCGATCGTCGTGCGTTGATGATAGATCCGGATGAAGATGGCCAGACCGACGCCGGCCTCGGCCGCCGCCAAGGTGATCACGAGAAGCACCAGCCCCGCGCCGGCGGAGTCGTGGAAGCGCTGGGCGAAGGTGATCAGAGCGAGATTGGCCGCGTTGAGCATGAGTTCGACCGACATGAAAACCGACAGGGCGTTTCGCTGCCACAGAACCCCGATCACGCCCACCGTGAAAATCACCAGGCTCAGGAACAGGTTGGATGCAAAATAGGTCTCGCTCATGCCCGCCTCTCCGCTCAGTTTCGCTTGGCGATCAACACCGCGCCCACGATGGCCACCAGCAACAAGACCGACGTCAATTCAAACGGCAGCAGGTAGTCGTTCATCAAGCGCGTCGTGATCACCGAAACGGAAAACGATGCGAACTCGAACCCCATCGGGGGAATCGTTCGATACACGTACCATACCCAACTGCCGCAGATCAGGAGGAAGAAAACCGCAAGCGCGATGACCCCGATCAATCCTCCGCCGCGTTGCACGGGGTACAGCTCGACGGGAACGTCCGTCGGGCGCGGATTGATCAGCATGACCACGTAGAGAAACAAGACCATGATTGCGCCGGCGTAAACCAGGACCTGGATCAGCGCCACGAACGGCGCCTGGATGATCAGGAAGATCCCGGCCAGGCTCAGCATGGTCACCACCAGCGAGATCACGCAGTACACGGGGTTGCGCGAGAAGGCCACGAACAGCGCCGAGAGGATCGCGATGGCCGCCAGGATGACATAGATCATCTGATCCAACATGGTCCCTTCCTTATGAAGAAGCCGGTCTGATTCGTCCTCTCAAGCCACGCCCGCGCCCGCCGTTCAACCGACCTGCGGAGGCGGAAAGTCAAAATCGTAGGTGCCAAAGCCTTCCTCACGCGGGGTCAGCATGATGGTTTTGTCAATGACACACTGGGCCCGCGCGTCCTGCGCCAGTTCATACTGCGGTCCCATGACGATGGCGTCTTCGGGACAGGCCTCTTCGCAAAACCCGCAGAAAATGCAGCGCAACAGGTGAATCTGATAGACCGCCGCGTAGCGTTCCCCGTGCGAGGTCGGATGCTCCGAATCGTTCTCCGCCGCTTCCAGATAGATGGCTTCCGAGGGGCAGACCGACGCACACAGCGCACAGGCCACGCATCGCTCCCGACCGTCGGCGTAGCGCTGAAGCCGATGGCGCCCGCGAAACGACGCGGTCTCGATCCGCCGTTGCTCGGGATATTGAACCGTGACCCGACGCCGGAACATGTGCTTCAGCGTCACGGCGAATCCTTTGAGCAGATCAATGGAGAGCACGACGCCGCCTCCAGAGAATGTGTCCGACCACCAGGTCGGTGAGAATCAACACGATCAGCCACACCAACCCCATCTGCCACCACTGCCAGCCGTAAGCGATGAACACGGCCGTCCCGAGGAGATTCAGGAACGCCAGCGGCAGCATGATCTTCCAGCCCAGATACATGAGCTGGTCGTAGCGCAGGCGCGGCAACGTGGCCCGCACCCAGATATAGAGGAAAACGAAGAAGCCCACCTTGATCCCGAACCAGATGATGCCGTGGACTCCTTCGAGCCATGACGTTCCGAACTGGTGAGGATAGGGCGGCTCGAAACCGCCCAAAAAGAGCACGGCCATGACCGACGCGGTGAGGAAGAGGTTCATGTACTCGGCCATGTAAAAATAGGCGAAGCGCATGGAGCTGTATTCCGTGTGATAGCCGCCCGTGAGTTCGCTTTCGGCTTCGGGCAAATCGAACGGCAGGCGATTGTTCTCGGCCAGCGCCGCCAGCAGAAACAGCACGAATCCCAGCGGCTGGCGAAAGACGTTCCAATACCAGAAGCCGCCGCCCTGCTGCTCGGTGATCGCGTGCAAACTGAACGTTCCGCACAAGAGCAACACCCCGACGGCCGCCAGCGACAGGGTGATCTCGTAGCTCACCATTTGCGCGGCGGAGCGCAGCCCTCCCAGCAGCGACCACTTGTTGTTCGACGACCATCCCGCCAAAACGACCCCGTAGATGGTCAGCGACGCGACGGCGAAGAAAAACAGCAGGCTCAAGTCCAGATCGGTGATCGAGAGAGGAATGCGATGGCCCGCAATCACGATGTCCGGCCCGAACGGGATGACCGAGGAGATCACCAGCGCCGGCGTGATCACCAGGATCGGCGCCAGCTGGTAGGTCAGCATGTCCACGTGGTTGGGGATGACGTTTTCCTTGAAAAAGATTTTCGCCCCATCCACCATCGTCTGAAGCAGCCCCCACGGCCCCACCCGATTGGGCCCCGGCCTCACCTGCATCCAACCCAACACCTTGCGTTCCACCAGGACGATCGCAGGCACGCTGCCGAGCGTGACGGCAAAAACCACCACGATCTTGATGATCACAATCAGCGTGTAGAGAAAAAACGCGTGCATCTCATCAACCGCCTGTGGCCTCACTCGCTGCCGGCATTTTCTGAATCGTCACCTCGGGCCGCGCGCGCGGAGGCTCGCTGAATCGCAGCGTTGCCCAATTCGAGGGGACATAAACCAGGCCGGGAGCAATCCGCGCACTGATCCGCAGCGGCCCCGCCGCGGTCACCCCGCGCCCCTGGATCGAAACCATGTCGCCTTCGGCCAGCTGGAGCCGCCCCGCATCGAACGGATGCATTTCGATCCACTCCGGATCGCGAAGCGGGGCCATGGTCTCGGAGCGGTCGCCCAGGTCGTCGCGGCCGCGAAGAATGCTCGACCAAACCAGCTGGAGCGCCTCGGACGGCACGTGCGGAGCCGCCTCGGGGGTGGCCGGTTCGATCGGGCGCGCTTTGGCCCCCATCACAAACCGGCACGTCGGCGCATAGCTCGGAACGATGGTGAAGAATTTGCCCCACTGCATGTACGCCCGCGCCTTGGGCGTGTTGAGGCACCGCATCGGCCGCTCTTCGCCCGGACCCGGATCGCACAGCTCGCCCGGTTTCAGGGGACAGGGGATATTGACCAGGCGCATCATCTGCCTGAAAATCGCGCTGCCGTCCTTATAGCCGAAGTCTTTCCCCATTTTCTGCGCCAGCACGTCCAAAATCACCGCATCGTCCTGAACGTTCGGTGGGCGCTCCCATCCCCTGCTCAGCCGGGCCAGCGACCCGGCTATATCCACCAGCGTTCCGTCTTTTTCGCAGAAAAATGCGCCGGGCAAAACAATGTCCGCCCGCTCAGTCAGGGGAGATTCGAAAGTGTCTTGAACGATCAGCAGCTCGAGCTTCTCGAACGCCGTAAGAATGGAATCGCGCCAGAGATGAGAATGGAAATCGCCCGCGCCCATCACATAGAGTGCCTTGAGGCGCCCCTCCCGCGCTGCTTCGATCATCTCGGGAGCCGTCAGCCCCGCCCCCGCCGGCAGCGGCGCGCCCCAACGCTCCTCGATCCGCTTGCGCCAAGCCGGATCATCGGCCCACCCGCCGGGCAGTCGGTCGGGCTGGCAGCCGACCATGAACGCCCCGGCCGCATTGCGCTCGGGCACGACCGGCAGCATCTGCCAGCCTTCGCCCAGACTGGCGGCCAATTGAGCGACGCTTCTCGAGAGCGGATCGGCCATCAGCCCGTTCGAGCCGTCCAACCCATAAACAATCAGGCCGTCTTTGGCCTCGCGGAGAGCCTTGACCATATCTTCGACCACCACGCCGCCGCTGATGAGGAGCGGGTACAAGCCGGCAACGTCGCCCTGCCTCAGCCCTTCGATCACGCGTGCGGTGTTCTCAATCGAATAGTGAAGGACACCTTGCGCGCGCCGCGACAGCCAGGGATCGGGACGATGGTCCAGAACAAACAGCTGCGCCTTTTTCAGGCGCGCTGCTTCCTTGATCTTGAGCGCGACCACGGGCATCTGGGCCAGAAGGTCGGTGTTGATGGCCAGGATCACATCATAGAGGTCGGGCTCGGTGACTTGTCCGGTCGAGTTGCCTAGCGCCCGCGAGTATGCCTGGGCCGCGGCGTCATCGGCCAATCCCACGCGCCAGTCCACGTTGTTCGTGCCGATCACCTGGCGCGCCAAGCGCTGGAGCAGATACATCTCCTCGGATGTGGCGCGACTCGAAGCGATCAGGCCGATCGCGTCGGGGCCGTGGGTCCTGCGGATTTCGCCCAGCCGGCGCGCCGCCTCGTCGAGCGCTTCGTCCCAGCCGGCCTCGGCCACCTTTCCCTCGCGCTTGAGGCGCGGCTGCTTCAGCCGGTCGGGTCGGTTGACGAAATCGCTGCCAAAGCGGCCCTGGTTGCAGATGACCTCGCGCCCGTCGTAGGAGACCTGGAAGTAGGCTCTCCATTCGGGGCTGCTCGGCGGCGTAACGCGATAGATTTTGCCCGCGCGCATCCAGAGCGTCACGCGGCAGCCCGAGGCACAGTAGGGACAGGTGCTCTGCACTTGCTGCAGTTCCCACACGCGCGCCTTGAAGCGGAACGGCTTGCTCGTCCACGCGCCCACGGGACACCAGTCAATGACCATGCCGGAGAAGATGCTCTTGATGGGACGATTCTCGAACGTCCCGATGTAGGCATAGCCGCCGCGCTCGAACACCCCGATACAGTTCTCCTCGGCCAGCTCCTCCATGGCGCGCACGCACCGGGTGCACAGGACACAGCGGTTACGTTCGAGATCGAGCAGAGGATCGAATTGCGGTTTGCGGAACCGCAGACGCGGTTCGATCGTCCGCGTATGGCTCGGGCCATAGTCCATGTCGTAGCGGTGGAGCATGCACTCCCCGCCGCGGTCGCAGATGGGGCAATCGAGCGGATGGTTGAGCAGGAAAAACTCCATCATGCCCCACCGGGCGTCGGCCACCTGGGGGGTGTTGGTTCGAACCACCATCCCCTCGGCCGCCACCGTATCGCAGGCCAACGTCAGTTTGCGGATGCCCTCGATTTCCACCAGGCACATGCGGCAGCTGCCCGCGATGCTGAGCGACCCGTGAAAGCAATAATGGGGAATCTCGATGCCCAATCGCCGCGCCGCCTCGATGACACGGGTCCCTTGGGGGACGGTCACCTTGCGGCCGTCAATTGTGAGTGTCACATTAGCGAGAGGTTCCTTCATCAGCACTCCCATTGTAAGCGCGATTCATGAATAGCCCCTACGCCCCTCTGGAAAGTCGGTCCCGCCGGTGCGATTCAACGAGGCCCAAGCTACGGTTTCTCCCCTAGACAGTCGCTCTCCCCGCTGTCTGGCTCGAGCTCGCGCCGAAAATGCTTCCGCCCGCGAATGAGGGACACGCGCCGTACGGTGATAAGCCTTCTCCTTGCCCGAACTCAGGACATCGTCAGCGCTTCTTCCACGCCATCCTTCAGCACGATGGCTCCTGCGGGGCAGGCCGCCACACAGGTCCCACATCGCTTGCACTTCCACTCCTCGATGACGGCCACCTGCCCCTTTTCCCTGGCGTCCAGACGAATCGCGGAGACGCTGCACACACTCAGGCAAATCCCGCATCCGCCGCAGCGATCCTCGTTGATCTCGATCTCCGGAATCTCGGGTTGCAGACCCAGTGCCACGCAAGCCTTGCAACTCGCGCAAGGCCCGCAGTGCAAACATCTCTCCGCCTCCCGAACCGCTTCTTCGACGGAGAATCCGATTTCAATTCCCTCAAAATCCAACCGTTCCTCCACGGCCTTCCATCGCGGTGCGGGCTGAGGTTTGTATTCCCGCAAGTGGGGCATTTCCGCACCCACATATTCTCTTTTCCCCGCGGCCCTCAAGTCCTCGCCTTTCAAGTAACGGTCTATGGACTCTGCCGCGATCATTCCGTCTCTCATCGCCTCCGCGGCAAAGCCCGCTTGTCTCATGCCTCCCCCCAGAAAAATGCCCTTTCTTCGACTGCTCATAAGAGTCTGCGGGTCCACGTCGAGCCGCCCTCTCTCATTCAACAAACCCTCTTGCCGCAGGAAGGCATCCTCGGCCATCTGGCCGATCGCCAGGAAGAGAAGATCGCCTTCCACGTACTTCACATCCGTAAGGTCGAACTTGGGGGCAAACCGACCGTTTTCATCCCACACCGAGATACACCGCGGACACTTCACCCCTCGAAATCTTCCGTTCTCTCCGACGATCTCGCAGACTCCCCGCGAGAAGAGGATCTCAATCCCCTCTTCACACGCGCCCTCGACCTCTTCTACTCCAGCCGGCACTCCATCCCGAGAGGACTTGTCTTGGCACTCCAGGCAGATGATTATAACCTCCCCGCCGAGTCTTCGCGCCGTCCTCGCGACGTCAAAGGCTATGTTGCCGCCTCCAATCACGATCAGTTTTCGGTCGCGGAAAAGACTGGTATACACCCCTCCCATGTTCACACCCGAGAGAATCTGGAAACCATACATGACTCTTGCCAAGACTGACCCGGCGACCAGTTCGTTTCCAAAGGTTAGGGGTCTTTGGCACTGAGAGCCGATGCCAATGAATACCGCTCGGTAACCGTCGCGTTCGAAATGCTCCAACGTGCGGGCGCGGTCACCCACATTCACGCCAAAACTGACGTCAATATGGGCCAACCTCACGAGCGCGGTCAGAGTGATCTCCAGTACGCTTTCGGGAAGGCGATAATGAGGAATGAGATTCAGAACGCCCCCCAGCCGCGCGCCTCGTTCGAAGACGGTCACCGCATAACCCTTTTTGCTGAGCATGTAAGCACACATCAGGCCGGCCGGTCCTCCACCCACCACAGCCACCCTGTCGCCGGTGGGCACGGGCAAAGGGGCTTTCTCTTTCTGGAGATACGGGACGTAGTATTCGCTCAGGAACTTCTTGAGCAGTCTCCTCCGTATGGCCCCGGTCTCCTTCCCGTAGTTACACTCTTTCTCGCAAAGACCGCAAATGTGCCCGCAGATGGGAAACAGAGGATTCCTCTCGTAGAGATAGTCGCCTATCCCAATCACCTCCGCAGAGAATTGCTCGCCGGATCGAGGAAGGCGAGCCATCATGACATTCGTGCGTTGGATATCCTCTCCGATCGGGCAAGCGATTTGACAGGGGGGCAAATAGATCTTCCCCGAGCTTTGGTCGAGGACCTCTTCCGTACGTGCTTCCACTTCCACGTGACTCCTCCTCAAACGGGGAGGCACCGCCAAAGGCGGCCCCTCAACGGAATTCGAGGTACGGCTTTTCAAACGGGCAGCGTTTCTCTTGGATATGCTGCACGAACTCCTGCCGAAAATGCTTCAGCCCACTGTCAATCGGCATGCAGGCGGCGTCGCCGAGCGCGCAAATGCAGCGCCCATACATCTTCTTGGTGATGTCTCGTAGCACATCGAGGTCTTCCATCCGCCCCTGCCCGCGCTCGATTCGATCCATGATTTGAAACAGCCAACCCGTTCCCAGACGGCAAGGGGTACACTGGCCGCAGGATTCGTGTTGATAGAACCGGGACATGTTGCGAACCGCCCAGACCATGCAGACCGTCTCGTCGAGCACGATCACCGAGGCCGTCCCCAGCATCGATCCCGCTTCCTGCACGCCCTCGAAATTCATCAGGACGTCAAGATAGACGGCCGGCAACACGGGAACCGACGATCCGCCCGGAATGATGGCCTTCAGCGCCCGCCCATCGCGGACACCGCCGGCCAAATCCTCGATCAACTGGCGCAGGGTGATGATCATTGGCGCCTCGTAGTTGCCCGGCCGCCGGACGCAGCCGCTGACCGAGTAGATCTTGAATCCCGTTGATTTCTCCGTCCCTAGCGATCGGAACCATGCCGGGCCGCGTTCCACGATTCCGGTGACACTGGCCAGGGTCTCGACATTGTTGATGATCGTCGGACAGCCGTAGAGACCCACCTGTGCCGGGAAAGGCGGGCGCAACCGAGGCCAACCCACTCGCCCTTCGATCGAGCTGAGCATGGCCGATTCCTCGCCGCAGATGTAAGCGCCGGCGCCCGAATGGACGATAATGTCGAGCGCAAAATCCTGCCCGAGGACCCGCGGACCCAACACCCCCGCCTGGTGGCCCTCCTCGATGGCCCGGGTCATCACCTCAATGGCCCGATGGTACTCGCCGCGAATATACACGAAAGCCAGGTGGCTGTTGATGGCGTAAGCGGCCAGGGCCATTCCCTCGATCAGCAGATGGGGGCGCTGCTCCAGGATCGGCCGATCCTTGCACGCCCCCGGCTCGCTTTCGTCCGCGTTGCAGCAGAGATAGATGGGCCGGTCGCTCTTTTCGGGCAGGAAATTCCATTTGACGGCCGTCGGGAAGCCGGCTCCGCCGCGCCCGCGCAGCCCCGAGGCCTTTACGGTCTCCTGGACCTGCTCGGACGTCATGGTCTTCAGCGCACGCTCGAGCGTCTGGTAGCCGCCGCGCCGGCGATACGCATCCATCCATTCCGTGGGCGGCGAGGGATTCTCTCGATAGTCCACCACACCGCTCAACAGAGAGGGCTTGTAGTCCTGTTCAGGCATTGGCCCTGCCTCGCTCCAGGATCGCGTCCACTTTGGCGCGGGTCAACAGCACGTGAAGCTGATCGTTAACCAGCATGGCCGGCGCCCACGCGCACGCGCCCAGACACATGACCTCTTCGATCGAAAACAGGCCATCGGGCGTCACCTCGCCGGGCTTAATGCCCAACTTCTGCTCGAGATACTCCCGCAACCCTTCACCGCCGCCACAAAGAGCGCAGGACAAAGTACAGCAAACGCCCAGCACATAACGGCCCACGGGCTTTTGGCGAAACATCGAGTAGAACGTGACCAACTCATGGACCTCGGAGGGCGTAATGCCGACGACTTCGGCGATTTCGTCCGTGGCCTCCTTGGGAATATAGCCCCAATCGTGCTGCACGGCCGAAATCGCCTCGATCGCGATCGAGCGGCGCTGCGGGTGGCGGCGGGCAGACTGGTCCAGCCACTTCCGTCGGTCGGCTGTCAGATAATGCGGCGCAATCACGTCAGTGCCCCACCCTTTTCACCGATTGCCCGGCCCGGTTGTCCGCCGGAAGGTCGGCGTACCGGCTCGCCGCACCCGGCTCGGCCGCCGGGAACAGCCCAAAGCGCTCTCGGGGATGCGCCGAAGGTTTCGTCAGCAACGAGAGAGGCGTCCCGGCTTTCCCGCTCGGCAGACTGTGCAGGATTCGTTCCAACGCCTCGGCCCCACTGGTTTCCGTGCCGTCGGCCGCGATCAGAATGATTGCTCCCGGCCGTCGGAACTGCTCGCACTCGCCGAACCCCATCAGCACGCGCGGATCGCTCAGGGGCAGCAGGATCAGTCGCTCGGCCGTATCCCACTGGCGAATCTGCGCGATCTGATAGCGGCAGGCCTCATCGCGCTCGTCATAGAGGACCAGGTCCCCGTTCGGGAGTTGTCCGATCAAACGGTTCATCGGTCCACGTCCCCCATCACAACGTCGAGGCTGCCGATGACCGCTACGACGTCGGCCAACAGTCCGCCGCGGCACATTCGGTCCAGCGACATGAGGTTGCAGAACGAAGGCGCGCGAATCTTCAGCCGGTAGGCTTTGGGCGTGCCGTCGCTGACCAGATAAAAGCCCAATTCGCCTTTCGGCGCCTCGATGCTGTGATAGACCTCGCCGCGCGGCGGCCAGAACCCTTCACTCACCAAAAGGAAGTGGTGGATCAGCCCTTCCATACTGTGATGCAGCTGCTGGCGCGGTGGAACGATGATCTTGGGGTTGTCAATATTGACCGGCCCTCCGGGGATCCGATCGAGGCATTGGCGGATGATCTTCACGCTCTCGCGCATCTCGTGAATGCGCACGAGATACCGCGCGTAGCAGTCACCCCCTTCTTCCACCATCATATTCCAATCGAGCCGGTCATAAACCAAGTGGGGATGGCTCTTGCGGATATCCCAGGAAACACCCGATGCCCGAAGCGAGGGTCCCGACAATCCCAGGGCGATCGCATCGCCGGCCGAAATCTTGCCGATTCCCCAGGTGCGTTGCAGGAACACCTCGTTGCGCGTGAGGAGGGCTTCGTAGTCGTCAAGGGCGCGGGGAACGTAATCGCAGAAACGACGAACCCGGTCGAGCCAGCCGTCGGGAGCGTCGCGCCACACGCCGCCCACGCGCATATAGCTGACGGTGAAGCGGGCTCCCGCGATTTCCTCGAACAGGTCATACAGGTATTCGCGATCGCGAAACCCATACATGAAGGGCGACGTGGCCCCCAGCTCCAGCGCATGGGCCGCGAAAAAAACCATGTGCGAGGAAAGGCGCGCCATCTCGCACAGAATCGTGCGCAGATAGGCGCAACGCTCCGTCACCTCGATTCCCAACAGCTTCTCGACCGTCATCACGTAGCCCGTGTTGTAAGCCATCGGCGCCAGATAGTCTATGCGGTCGGTATAGGGGATGAACTGGTGATAGGTTTTGACCTCGGCGATTTTCTCCTTGCCGCTGTGAAGATAGCCGATCACCGGCCGGATGCGCACGACGCGCTCGCCATCGAGGTCCACGACCAGGCGCAAAACGCCGTGCGTGCTCGGGTGCTGCGGCCCCATGTTGATCCGGAGCACCTCGAGATTATCGTAGGTGCGCTCGATGGTCGTGAAGTCGCCTTCGGATGACGCAACCGCAGGACTCACGCCCGGCGGCGTCCGCAGTTCGACGGCTGCCGGTTGCGCGCTGGTGGCGCTCTCAGGCCGTTTGGCCTGCGTTGGTTCCAGTTCCATCTCGGCGATCTATCCTTCAGCCCTTGTCCTTGGCTCTTTATCTTTCGTCCTTCTAGACATCTGAATCGTTGACGCGGATTCGCGGGATCATGCCGGGTGGCTCACCGGCCAGCGGTTGCGAATCGCGTTTGAAATAGAAGCTGCGCGCTCCTCCGATCGGAAAGTCCTTGCGCAACGGATGCCCCTGCCAATCGTCCGGCATCAGGATCCGCGAGAGGTTCGGGTGTCCGTCGAAAACGATTCCGAACATGTCGAAAACCTCGCGCTCGTGCCAGTCGGCCGTCGGCCAGACCGACACCACCGAGGCAATATGCAGGTCGTCTTCAGGAACCGAAGCCTTGATCCGGACGCGGTGGTAGTACTCCAAAGACAGCGGATGATAGACCACGTCGAACCTGGGCACTCGCGCCAGGTTCAGGTAGTCCACCGCCGTCAGGTCCGAAAGGAAGTTGAATCGCAAGTCCGGTGCGTCGCGCAGGAAAAGGCAAACGTCGCGGATCAGCTCTCGGCGAACGCTCAGCGTCAGCTCGCCGCGGAATTGAGCCGATTCCGCGACGGCGTCTCCGAACTGGTCTCTCACTGCCTTTTCAATTGCTTCCAACGTAGCCATCAAACCAACCAAGAGAAGGATGAAGGATGAAGGATGAACTTAAGAGCAATGCATCGGCACGACGAGCCATCTCCTCCCGACCCAAGCACCGGCATTCTGCTTTTCGTTCATCGTTCATCATTCATCGTTAGATTCTTCCTGAGTTCTGGATCTTCTTCTGCAATTCCATGATTCCGTAAATGAGCGCCTCGGGGCGCGGCGGGCAGCCCGGGACGTAGATATCCACGGGAAGGATCTCATCAATGCCCTGGAGCACGCTGTAGATGTTGTACATCCCGCCGCACGACGCGCACGCCCCCATTGCGAGGACCCACTTCGGCTCGGCCATCTGGTCGTAGATTCGGCGCACGACCGGCGCCATCTTCTTCGAGCACCATCCCGACACGATCATCAAGTCGGCCTGCCGCGGCGACGGGCGAAACACCTCGGACCCGAACCGCGCCAAATCGTATCGCGCCGAAGCCGCCGTCATCATCTCGATGGCGCAGCAGGCCAGCCCCATCATCACCGGCCAAATCGAGTTCTTGCGACACCAGTTGATCACGTCCACGATGGCCATGGGAAACTCAACCGCCTCGCGCGCACCTTCGAGCCTCCCACCGAACGCCAGCTCGTCCGGCATTCTCCCTTGTCTGACCACGTCCCAGGGCTGCAACTTATGGGGTTCTAGTTCCATTCCAGTGCTCCCTTGCGCCAGGCGTAAACGTAGCCAACGATCAGGAAACCGATGAACACGACCATTTCGATCAGCGAAAACCGCAGAGCCTTCGACTGCAGTTCGCGATACGTCACCGCCCACGCCAGGATGAACATCGTTTCCATGTCGAACAGAAGAAAGAGCAGCGCCAGCAGGTAGTATTTGACCGAGACCTGAATGCGCGCCGGCGCCAGCACCGGAATACCGCATTCATAGGGTTCCTGCTTGACGGGATTGGGCCGGCGCACCGTGAGCAGCGCCGAGAACAGGACCGTCACCACGGCGAAACCCAAGGCGCCGAGCAGAACCAGCAGCACGGGCCAATATTCAATATAAGTCTTTGGGAGCTCCACGGTCACATCCTCTTGGTCGGTGACGCGGCTGGCCACTCCGACGCTGCGGCAGACTGAGTTCGGAAAACTGGTTCGCTGCTTCTGCGGACACCGACTCCCCCATCCCGGTGAACCGTCAGAAGAATGATTTTTCAGAAGAACTGTCTTCGGACATACCTGTCCAGCGATCGGCAGGAGTCTTCCGACAGACGTTGGCCAGATCAAGATAAAAACGACATTCCCTGCCAGTCGCCACCAATCCTGCACTTGGATCTCGCCGCGATGAGAGCGATCAGGCGCCCGGGATCAGGGGCCAAAAGGAGAGCGTGGAGCGTCGAGCGAGAAAAGCCGGATTCTGTTTCCCCATTCGCGTTGTGCTCTGTTTAGGCAATCCAAAATCCAAAATCGAGAATCCAAAATCAAAAGCACTGTCGGGCCGCGGGCATTCTCTTGCATTGGGGGATTTTGTTTGACGCCCGGTGGGGCGGCCCATTAAGGATTCATCTTGGTTAGCACCACAACAAGGATTTGAGGAGGGCAAAAATATGAGGCGGTTTATTGGTCTGATGCTTTTCATCATGGTCACGGGCGGTTGCGCGTTCATCAGTGTCCCGCTGCCGCTTTCCCGTCAAGCCAAGATGCAGGAGTTCGTGACTCAACCACCCAAACACTTTTACGTGATAGACAAGGTTCTGCTTCTCGATATTTCCGGCGAGATCACGGGCGAGGCCTCCTCGGGATTGCTCAGCGAACGCGCCAGCACCCTGGCCGACGTCCGCGACGCCCTCGACAAGGCGGAAAAGGACGAGCACGTCAAGGCCATCGTCCTGCGGATCAACAGCCCCGGCGGCGAGGTCACGGCCAGCGACGCCATCTACGAACAAATCAAGCGCTTTAAGAAGAAACGCGCGGACGAAAAACGACCCGTCGTCATCCTGGCCTCCATCCTCAGCGCGGGGGCTTCGGGCGCCTACTATCTCGCGGTGGCCGCCGACAAGATCTATGCCCATCCCACGGCCATCACGGGCTCCATCGGCGTGATCGCGATGTTCCCCGAGCTGGCCGGCCTGACGCGCAAGATCGGCGTGGACGTCCGCGTGATCAAGTCGGCCGAGCACAAGGACCTCGGCTCGATGTGGCGCGACTGGACGCCCGCCGAGCAGAAGATTCTCCAGGAAATGGTCACCGACCTGTACGACCGGTTCGTTGGGATCGTCGCCGAGAACCGCCCGGGCCTCGATCGCGACAAGGTTCGTGCTCTGGCCGACGGCCGGGTCTATACCGCCAAACAGGCTGTCGAGAATCACCTGATTGACGAGATCGCCTATCTCGACGACGTCATCGAAAAAGCCAAGAAGCAAGCGGGCGTCCCGGACGCCGCGGTCGTCACCTACCGCCGCGCGCAGGAATTCCAGGGCGGCATTTATTCTCGCTCGGCCGTGGCCGCGCCCCAAGCTCCGCCTCAGCTCAATTTGCTGCAAATCAACGCCGACCGCGCCCTGAGCCCCTGGCGCCAGCCTGGATTCTATTACCTCTGGATGCCGTAAAAAGTGGCGTAGGCTGTCAGAGTAGCGCGGGCTGTCAGCCTGCGGAAAGAAAAAGGACACAGTCTGACAGCTGCGCCACGGCCACAACCAGAAATGTTTTGACACACCCGCCCACACATGAAACGATCACCCAGCAGCGATTATGACACCGTCGCCTGCCATAATCCACCCGCATACGGGTGGCTGGAGACTAAGATGAAGCGATTCTTCTCGGCTTTTCTCATTGGACTGCTCGCCGCGGCGCTGGTCGCCTCCTGCGCCAAAAAAACTCCCGAAGAGAAACTCGCGGAAGCCACCCAAGCTTTCCAGAACCGCGACACCATGGGCGCGATTGTTATGGCCAACGAACTGCTGCGCGAGAATACCACCGGAACCCTGGCGCTTCAGGCCCGCTGGTTGCTCTACAACTGCTATCTCGCGGACCGCAATATCAAGGAATGCCGCCGAGTGCTCGACGAGATGATCCATCAGGCCGGCCTCAAAGACCCCATCGGCCAGCGCGCCGCGCGCGAGCGAATCAGGACTTACGCCATCACCCAGCAGACGACGGTCGCCCTCGCTCAAACCGAGAGTTTCATCCAGGCCGTCAAACCCGGGACGCCCTTTTGGGCCGATCTGATGCTGACGCGGTCCTATTTTCTCCGCGCCCTCGACCAACTGACCTCGGCCCAGAAGGTGCTCGCCCAGGTTTTGACGGACAAGGAAGTGCCGGAAGGCGGTCGGGTCCAAGCTCTGGAGCTCTTGGGCGGCGCTTACGAGACGACCAAGACCGCCGCCGCCGGAATCGGGTTCTTCCAGAAGTATCTGGATGACCAACCCACCACCAGCGTCGTGCCCGATGTCTGGCGGATCATGGCCCGCCTGGCTTCGGTTGTGAAAGACAAGGAGCGCGAAGAGAAGTTCTGGGCGAAATGCTTCGAGTCGTTCGGGCAGATGTACGACCAAGCCACCGGCGCCGATAACAAGATCACGATTCTGGTACGCTATGCCCGCGCCCACAATCTCAAGGGCGAAGTGGAGCAGGCCGCCGAATTGATCCAGAAGGCCATCAAAGACTTCCCCACCAGTCCCAGCCGTCTTGCTCTCTACTACGAGCTGGGGAAGCTCTACTTCAATAATGAGAAGTATGACAAGGCGATTGAGGCGTATCGCAAGGTCACCACAGAATTCCCCAACGACCCCATGCGCGCCGATGCGTATCTCTTCATTGCCAAGGCTCACGCTCAACAAAAGAAATATGATGCGGCGATCGCCGATTGCGAGGAGATCAAGGCGCTTTTCCCCAACACCCAGTATGCCCAAGGAGCCGCCATGGGGATCAAATCCATCGAGGCCATGCGGCGCAAAGAAGCCGAGACCAGCGCCACTCTCGCCGCCAGTCCGCTGACCTCGGGAACAGCAGGAATAACCAGCGCGACGGCGCCGGTCAAACCACCTTTGGCGCCCCCGCTGCCGCCGCCCGCGCCGAAGCCCGCCGGCAGCACGACGGCTCCTCTGACCGCTCCGACTTCACCGAAACCTCCGGCAAAGTGAGGACGTGGGACACCTTGGCAACCTGTCTGACCAAGTTTCGACAGCACTGCGGAGATCTGACTGATGTACCGCTTTTGGGCGATTTTCCGACAACGCAACGATGACAGGTTACCAACCTGTCCCACCTGGGATACATGTCTATGAGTCCGTCGGTCGTCCGCCATCGCTTCTTCTTCGTAATGTCGCGCAAGCTGCTCCTTCACTGCGTTGCGCTCTCGCTCGCGGCTCTCTCCCCGCGGGCGGCCACAGCAGCGGCTTCTTCCGTGACGCCGCGTTACCAGGCCGTTTGGGTGGACGCCTTCCACGACGGCTTCAAGACTCCTGAGCAAACCCGCACCCTGATCGAATGGGCACGCCGTCACAACGTCAACGCCCTCTTCGTCGAGATGCGCAAGGCCGGCGACGCCTATTATCAATCCAGGATCGAACCGGTGGCCGCCGACGTCGCGCCGCCGGGCTACGATCCGCTGTCCGATCTCCTGGGCCAGGCCCACGACACCCGCGGCGGGAAACAACGCATCGAAATCCACGCCTGGCTGATCGTCTATCGCATCGGAACCAGCGAGCGGGCGCCCGCCGGCCACGTCGCCGCTCAGCACCGCGAATGGCTGAGCCAAACTTATGGCGGATCGCGCAAGGATGAAAACGACAGCTTCCTCGATCCCGGGATTCCCGAGGTCATCGCTCACACCGACCGCGTCGTGGCCGACCTGGTCACGCACTACGATCTCGACGGCATTCACTTTGATCGGATTCGTTACCCCGGCAAGCAGTGGGGATACAATCCGAGCGCCGTGACCCGATTTCGGACCATCGCGCGGCGCCTGTTGCGGCCCCGCCCGGATGACGAGGCCTGGAGCGAGTTCCGGCGCCAGCAGGTCAGCATGATGCTGCGGCGGCTGTTCATGACGACCAAGGCGATCCGGCCAAATGTCAAGGTCTCGGCGGCCACCATCGCCTTCGATGAATGCAAGGCCGACTTTCAGCAGTCGCGCGCCTTCTGGGACGTGTTCCAGGACTGGCAAACCTGGGTGCGCGCCGACCTGCTCGATCTCAACATCCCGATGATCTACAAGCGCGACCATGTGAGCGAGCAAGCCCGAGATTATCGCGGATGGCTCGACTTTCTGGCCCTCAATCGCGGCACCGCCCTGCCCATCGTCGGACTGGGCAGTTTCATCAACTCCCCGGCCGGCTCCTTGCGCCAGATCAGCCTGGCCTATCAGCATCCCGAACTGGCCGGGGTCTGCCTGTTCAGCTATGCGCAGCTGGCGCGCGAGGGCGACGGCACCAGCCTCCTCACCGACGATCTGCGGCTCCGCTATTTCACCCCCGGCGCGCCCGTGCCGAAACTTCCCTCGCCCGGCGAAACCCCGCTCGGTTGGATCGCCGGCTATGTCACCGGTACCAAGAACGACTATGCCGAAGTGCTTCTGGAAACCAAACCGCCGCGCCCGACCCATACCGACGGCGGCGGCTTCTTCGCCTTCACCCGCGTTCCCGTCGGGGAATATCAAGTCTCCGTGTCAACCAGCCGCAGCCGCAAAGTCACCCAGACTGTCCGCGTCACAGCCGGCAAGGTCGCGGCGCTCCGCCTTACGCCTTGAGTGGCGCAGGCTGTTGGCCTGTGGAAGTGGCGCAGGCTGTTGGCCTGTGAGAAAACCCAGCCTGACAGGCCACGCCGCCCTCTCGGCCAAAAGAAGTCTCCCCGGGGCAAGGTCGCGAGGGTTCGCCCAATTCCACGATAAGTCCTTTGACAGCAACGTTGTATGGCAGCAGAATAAACTGTTTTTCCCCAAAAGAGTTTCACATGTACCCAGCCCCTGCTACATGTCTACGTCAGAACGGAATCCCCTTTCCAAATTTCACGGACGACAACTGCGCGTCAGAGAGGGTGCCGAAATGCGGACCCTCAGATGTCTCGCGGTTGTCTGCTTCTTGATAGGGGTAGCGAAAACCTCCCTCGATGCGGTTACGTTTGAGCTATCCCACGACCGCATGACCACGCAACCGGCGGCGGCTCGGCGGTGAAAAGCAGGGTTCAGGGACCAGGGTTCGGGGTTTGGGGTTCGGGGTTCGGGGTTTGGGGTTTAGGGTTGCGGCGGTAAAGCCCCCGATGGCTTGGGTATAGTTTGGCACGAGCGACATTCGAACCGTGTTTTTCACTCAGGAAAAGAGCGAAGGGGATATTTCCATGCCTGGCTCATAACGTCGCTGGGAGTCACCCATTTCGCGGCGTGTGTACTTCTTTCTTTTCCGTTCATCGTTCATCGTTCCGCGTTTTCTTCATCCTTTATCCTCCATCCTTCATCCTTGCTTTTCGACAGGTTGCCACCTGTCCTACGGAAAACATTCACTTGTGATGCGGAATGGGGCATGATAGAGGCCCTATTCAGTCCTATTATGGAGATCCAAATGACAAAAAACGCCGTCTGTATCCACGCCCACTTCTATCAGCCCCCGCGCGAAAACCCCTGGCTCGAGGACGTTGAAGTCCAGGACAGCGCCCATCCCTTTCACGACTGGAATCAGCGCATCACGGTCGAATGTTACGCCCCCAACGGCGCCGCCCGTCTGGTGGACGAGCAGAGACGCATTCGCGAGATCGTCAACAACTACGCCGGCATCAGCTTCAATTTCGGACCGACGTTGTTCAACTGGATCGAGCGCCATTCGCCCGGCGAATACCGTCGGATTGTCGAAGCCGACCAGGAGAGCCGCGGGCGCCTCGCCGGCCACGGCAACGCCCTGGCCATGCCTTACAACCACATGATCATGCCTCTGGCCAGCGAGCGCGACCGCCTTACCCAGATTCTCTGGGGACTGCGCGACTTCGAGCGCTGCTTCGGCCGCCCCGCCGAAGGGATGTGGCTGCCCGAAGCGGCCGTGGATTTCAAGACACTCGACCTGTTCGCCCAGCACGGCATCCGGTTCACGGTGCTCTCGCCCTACCAGGCCAAACGCGTGTTGCCCAAAGGCAAAACGAAATGGGAGGATGTCTCGGGCGGTGCCATCAGCACCACGCGTCCCTATCTCTGTCGCCTCTCCGGCGGTCGCTCGATCGCCCTGTTCTTCTATAACGCCCAGATCGCCCACCAGGTGGCGTTCGAACGCCTGCTGGCCAACGGCGAGGAATTCGGGCGGCGGCTCAAGGGCGCGATTGATCCGTCACGCACGGAGCCGCAGCTGGTTCACATCGCCACCGATGGCGAGTCGTACGGCCATCATTGGCCGCATGGCGATATGTCTCTGGCCTATGCGCTGGCGACCATCGAGCGTGACCCCAACGTCGCCCTGACCAACTACGGGGCGTTCCTCGCCGAGAACCCGCCGCAGGGGGAGGTCGAGATTTTCGAGAACTCGTCGTGGAGCTGCCCCCACGGCATCGAGCGTTGGCGCAGCAACTGCGGCTGCAAGCTCGACCCGAGCCGCGGCTGGAACCAGCGGTGGCGCGCGCCGTTGCGCGAATCGCTCGATTGGCTGCGCAGCCAGATTGATCCGCTCTTCGAGCAGCGGGCGGACGCGCTGGTCAAGGACCCCTGGGCCGCGCGCAACGACTATATCGGAGTGATCGCCGATCGCAGTTCCGAGAAGCTGGCGGAATTCTGCGCCGCCCACCAGCGCCAACCGCTGACGCCCTCGTCGCTGGTGGAGTTGCTCAAGCTGCTGGAAATGCAACGCCACGGCATGTTGATGTTCACCAGCTGCGCGTGGTTTTTCGACGACATCTCGGGATTGGAAGCGGTTCAGAATCTCAAGTTCACCTGTCGCGCGCTTCAGTTGGCCGGCGACCTGGGGCTTTCGCTCGAAGACGCGTTTCTCGAACGACTGGCCAAAGCCGAAAGCAATATCGCGGAGCTGAAGAACGGCGCCGAAGTCTATCGGCGATTTGTCCGCCCCGCCATGACCGACCTGCGACGCGTGGCCGCTCATGCCGCCATGGAAGGAGCCTTCGAGGGCCGGTTGGAGGAAAACGACTTGTTTTGCTACAAGATCGTTCCGCGCGATTTCCAGCGGACCAGTTCGGGCGCCACCTCGCTCAGCGTCGGGCGGATCGAAACCCGCTCGCTCATCACTCACGAAGACGAGGACACGACGTTCGCCGTGCTGACGTTCGGCGGCCACGACGTACAGTGTTCGGTCCGTGCCACCAGCGGCTTGAACAACCGCGAGGCGCTCAAGAGCAGCCTGTTCACGACTTACGCCGGGGGCAGCCTGACGGAAGTGGTCCGCGCGCTGGATCGCCATTTCGGGAGCGACTATTTCACGCTCAAGGATCTCTTCCTCGAAAGCCGCCGGCGCGTGCTGGCCGGCGTGACGCGCGAGAAACTGGAGCCCTATCAAGGGGTTTTTCGATCGTTGTTCGAAGAGAATCAGCGCCTGATGGAATTCGTGCGCGAAGCCGATGCGCCGGTGCCACGCAGCTTCCTGGCGGCGGCCGAAGTGGTCCTCAACGACGATCTGGACGACGCCATCCAGGAGTTTCTGGAGAAAAGGCAGACGACCCGATTGGCCAATATCCTCCAGCAGTCCCGCCGCTGGGATGTCCCGTTGCGGCTGGCCGAAATGGAACCGCGCCTGCGCGAGCACCTCAATGCCCTGTTGCGACAGCTCGTGGAGAAGCCCGACGAGATTCTGGCAGGCCAGGCGGCGGCGTTCGTCCGCGAGGTCAAGACGCTCAACCTGCCGCTCTTCTTCTGGCAAGCCCAGAACATCTTCAAGAGCGTCATGACGCGCCATGCCGCGACGCTGGTCGGCAACTCCGATCCCTCGTCGCACGCCACTTTGGAGGCGCTTCGCGGCTTGCGTTGGGAACTGGGCTTTCTTGATGGCGGGCTCTAAGAAACCGCCGATGAAAAACCGACGACAGAGAATTAAAAGCGCACAACTGGCAACCGACAATGAAAAACGAAAAGCCGTGTAGCGATTCAATACTCTTGCCTGCCAGCTGCCCTATTGCACGGGTTTCTCGGCGATGGTCAGGCGGTTGATGCCGAGCATGAAGCGGCGCTCGATCTGGATGGAAAAACCGCTTTCCTCCAGAAGCCGCCGCACTTCCGCCTGCGTCAGACCATAGCGCTCACCTTCGGCCATGCCGCGTTCTCTCTGGTCCGCATCCCACGGACGCCGCAGGAAATGCCAGAAGCGCGAGATTCCCGGGGGAATCATCGTGAGGATCAGCCGTCCGCCGGGCCGCAGCACCCGCCGCGCCTCGCAGAGCGCCCGGCTTCGGTGGGGAATGTGATTCAGCGCGGCGATGATGGCCACCGTGTCAAACGATGCGTCGCGAAAAGGAAGCGACGCGGCGTCGCTGGCGAGGACGTCCACGTCGCCCCAGGGATAGACGTCGAGCCCGACGCCGTTGCCATACCGGCGCACGAGGTAGTTGAGGCCGCAGCCGACGTCGAGCAGGCGTGCCCTGATATGGGGCAGAATGACCCGCACGCGCCACCGCGCCAGCAGTTCACCGATCGGATCGCGCATCAACCATTACCTGTCCTGAAAGTTTTCGATCTCACGACGTCAAGAGTTTCAGTCCCGCCCGAACCTGGCGGTGCAGCTCCGACCACGATCGCACCTTGAGCGCCCGGCGAATCAAGTAGCGCGGCCGGCGATAAAACGACTTGTAGGCCCAACCCAGCAAGCCGATCAGCTCGTCGCGCGTCAGGACTTCGTCCCACACCATGGGGCGAAAACCGGGCTGCGGATGGCGGGCGAACTCGCGCCAATAGTCGCGCGGGAAAACGCCTCGCTCCAGGCCGAGCCGATAGAGCTCGGTTCCGGGATAGGGCGTGGTGATCGCAAAATGGGCGAAGTCGCTCGGGAGGCTCTTGGCGAACGCCACGGTCTGTTCGATCCGGGCGCGGGTCTCGGTCGGGCTGCCCAGCATGAAATAGCTCAGCGTGGCGATGCCGCGTTCGGCGGCCATTTCGAAAACGCGCCGGGCTTGGTCGAGATCAATGTCCTTTCGCAGAACCTGCAGGATTTCGGGCGTGCCTGCCTCAACCCCGAGATGAATGCGGGCGCAGCCGGCCGCGGCCAACCAGTCGAGCACCTCTTCGTTGAGCGTGTTGACCCGCGCGCGGATGTCCCAGGCCACTTTCAGGCCGCGGTCGCGGATTCGCTCACAAATCTCAATGACCCTCCGGCGGCTGATCGAAAACGTGTCGTCATAGAAGAAGATTTCGCGAATGCCCATCCGGGCGCACAGTTCCATCTCCTCGACCACCGATGGCGCGCTTCGTGCCCGAAACGTCTTCCCCCAATGCGGGCGGTCGCAGAAAATGCAGCGATAGGGACAACCGCGACTGCTCATCAGCGTCGTCACGGGCGCCTCGCGCGCCACCGCCGAATAGTACCGCTGCGAGGGAACGAGATGGCGCGCCGGGTGAGGCAGACGATCCAGATCCTTCAGGAGCGGCGGCACCGCGTTCTTGACGATCTTTCCGCCGCGCCGCCAGACCAGTCCGGGGACTTTCGCGAGGTCGCGCCCGCCGGCCAGCGTATCGAGCAATTGAGCAAAAGGCTCTTCGCCCTCGCCGCGAATGAGATAGTCCACCCCGGCGATTCCCATCGTCTCGTCGGGATAGAGATAGACATGCGGCCCGCCGAGGACAACGAGCACCTCGGGGCACGCCTGCTTGATCGCTCTGGCCGCGAGCACAACGTCAATCAGCGTGAAGGTCAGGGCCTGGATGCCGACCAGGTCGGGCGCGCGCCGGCGGACCTCGTCGGCGATTTGTTCGGGCGAGAGTTTCTCGAGGTTGGCGTCGAGCACCTCGATCCTGTGCGACGTGGCCTTTTCGGCGAAGGCCGCGACATAGAGCAATCCCAGCGGAGGGTAGGTTCCCGTTTCGAGATCCACCACTTCGGGGACCGCCGACGGCACCAAGTGCGTGGTCGGTGGCGCCAAAAGCAATACGCGCATGGTCGCCTACTTCCTCTCGCGCACGATCACGGCCACCTGGTCCGAAAGGATTCCAAAACACAGGATGACCAATCCCACCAGGATCGAAAGCAGCGCCCCGGAGGGAATATGCCGGTTCACGCCGATTCCCCAGAGGCCATAGATGATCCCCGCGAGTAACAGCACCAGACTGACGGGAGCGAACACTTTGAGGGGATTGAAAAGCGTGATCACGCGAATGATCAGCAGGCCCGTCTGGAGACCGTCGCGCAGGAAATTCACCGCGCTCTTTCCTCCCACGCGCGCCGTAGCCCGGATCGGCACGTAGCCTACGCTGTAACCCGCTTTCATCAACGCCAGCGTCAGGGTGGTCGTGAACGAAAAGCCGTTGGGCAGGATGTGCATGAACTCCAGGGCGCGTTCGCGCCGGAACGCGCGAAAACCGGAGTACAGGTCGGGGATCTTCTGGCTGACCAGAAACTGCGCCACCCAGTGGAGAAGAACCTTTCCGGGGCGACGAAGCCGCGGCAGATGGGATTGGCCGGACCGCGCCCCCACCACCATGTCATACTGATTCTTCCCCATCGTATCGAGCATTCGCGCGATGTCGTCGGGGTTATGCTGTCCGTCGGAATCCATGATGACCACCACGTCGCTTGCGGCCTCGCGAATGCCGCGCTTGAGCGAAGCCCCATAGCCCTTATTGTATGGCTGGCGGATCACGCGCGCTCCCGCCGCCGCCGCGGCGTCAACCGTCGAATCGGTCGAGTTGTCATCCACCACGATCACCTCGGCGACCTCGGCCAGGTGACGCAGCTTGGGGACGATCACACTGAGTCCTTCCGCTTCGTTGTAAGCGGGAATGACGACCGAGACTTTTTGCTCCTGCCGGCTCATCCGTGCATGCCCTCTTCGTTCCGCGGATGGTGCGGTGGCATACTTCTCCCACCAGATTCCGCCGCGAACCATACGCCAGGGCCAATGTGTCGCGCAACTTCAATCGCGGTGTCTTGTTGTAGTTAGCCCCTCGTGGGCGTTCGCTGTCTTCCCAGAAATCCCTCAAACGGCCACAAGGGCCTAGACTACGGGTTTGGTTTTTGTAGCCTAGTGGTTCTTCAAGTCGAGAATGATGGATTCACGGAGCCAGCCGCTCCCCGCGTTTTCCGAACCCCGAAGGGGTAGCAGCAAGTAGCCGGGGGTGATGGCGGCGCTCCGCGTCGCCGAGCCCCCGGAAACGTCTCCGCGCGCTCAAGCCCCGAACGGGGCGACCGAGCCGTGGTCGGCCGGTCTTGGCCGTGCCTCTGTCGCCCCGTTCGGGGCTTGCCGATGGGGGAGG
>Ga0315282_10002823_pt1 | contig 31516 bp, 30 predicted proteins | sample YL17G07_20_MG_FD_203693 | JGI IMG/M metagenome (GOLD analysis project Ga0315282, IMG submission 203693) | Sediment microbial communities from Yellowstone Lake, YNP, Wyoming, USA - YL17G07_20 | ecosystem: Environmental > Aquatic > Freshwater > Lake > Sediment | place: USA: Wyoming | collected... | reverse complement strand
GAATGATGCGAACCCTCAATACGTGAGACGTGGTATAATAACCAAAGGAACTATTATAAAGACAGAGTTGGGTGACGCAAAAGTTATTTCTAGACCTTCGCAAGATGGAGTCGTAAATGCCACTATAGTTCCAGAAAAAAAGGAAGAGAAGTAAAGCCTTATGATAGGCTAGTCGATTTCTGATTTCTTCCCTAAGGAAAAATTAAGGGTGAAACTTAGGGTAAAGTTAAAACATGGTTAGTCGTAAGTATCTGGCTGACCAATTTGGTTTAGATATTATGCTCGAGTTGAAGACGCCGTTGAAAGAGAAGCCTGATAAAATTCCAAAGTTCTCTCTTGTCAAGGCAGTAGAAGGAAGCCTGTGGATCGGCAGTGACTTTTATAATATATACTGCTTTCTCCGCGATCATCCCAACGAAGTATTCTGTGGGAGCGAGGTCAAGGGGAGATTACAAGTCAGATGTGATTACAAGCATTGCGGGGACACTATGCGAGTATTGTCGGAAAAGGGTTTCATCTTCAGGATACCTTTGCTTGTCAGGTCGATAGGATCACGAGGAGCATTTTTATACTCTTTCTCCGAGAAGGCGTTGTGGCAAAGGTTCTGGACAAGGGAAGTTCCGAAGAAAGTGATGGAAGTCTTGAATATGATTTACAACTCACCAAGAGGAATATTCTCGATGCAACAGTTGATTGACGACAACGGCATAACTAGAAAAGAATTGGAGAAATGGTTTGGCCTATGTTTCTATCGTGATTGGAAGGAAGCCTTTGGTAATCCACTGATAGCAAGGAAGAGGATCGAAGGTATCAGGACATTCTACTACAAACCAACCATCCCAGAAATAATATTCGACAAATTGTATGAGCAGTACTACAAAGAAAAAATAATCAGCCAGAAGAAACTGCTGAAAGTCAACGGCAATGACTTCGAGGATTTCTCCACGTGGACTTTTTCTGAGTATCTTAAAATCAAGGGCATGAACATCGAGCTCACCAAGTGCGACAAGGAACCGATTGATTATATAATCCGCATCATCATGAACATAGATGACATCACGATTAAGGAAACAGCGAAGAAAGCAATCGAGCTATGTAAGTATGGTATTAGCTGCAAGAACTATCGTTTTGACAGACCGATCGGTAGCGGCTATGTCATAGGTATGTCAGGTTGTCTGCGTGAGGGATTGACATGGAGAGGCGAACAAGTGTTCAGGCCGAGGAATACTACCGGTGTCATCTGCTGTACGAGGGCTTATCCTTCAGCATATGAAATGGCAGGTAAACTAGGCATTCTCATTTTCGATTTGTCTAGACTCTTGCAGATGCACAGAGTCGTGATGGAACGAACTGGGTTATGTCATCCTCTGTATAAGAAAATAAGTCTGAGGATACAGGGTTATCGTGAACATATAAAAGGTGGTAGAAATGTTGTTTCAACCGATCAGGCCGATGTTGGCGTACGATGCGAGGCTTGAGTCGCTTAACCCAAGCGAAAGTATAGTTGATGTTAAGGTAGACGGGATAAGAGCTCAAGTGCACAAGTCTGGAGAAACTGTCAGACTTTATTCTAGATGGATGAAAGACATAACGAACAAGTTTCCAAGCTTGGTTAAAGTTGTCAATGAACAAGTTGTTGGAGATTGTATACTCGATGGAGAGATAGTCGGTGAAGGCAACTTCAGGAACGTGAGGAAGAATCCAGAGTTGAGAATATTCGATTTACTTTTTTACAACGGAGAAAAACTGATGGACAAACCATTGATGGAACGCAGGAACATTCTTTACAACACTCTGAAATTTCAGAGTACGAAATTGTCTTTCATCGATTGTATTATCCCTCAAACAATAAACGACATCAAGAAATTTTACATTGCATGCATAGCAAAGGGCTATGAAGGAATCATGATCAAGGATCTTCATTCAAAGTATCGCCTTGGTAGGTCGTTCGACTGGCTGAAGTTGAAGCCAAGGATTGCTTTGGATCTTGTAATTGTGGAAGCGTTCTACGGAAAAGGTATTTTCAAGGATATACTATCTCAGTATGTAGTGGCTTGTAGGGACGACAACAGATTGTTGAAGTTCGGGAAAGTTTATTCTGGATTGACAGTTCAAGAGAAGAAAGACCTGACTAAAATCTTAGAATCTTTTGCGATAAACAGGGAAGAAGACAAGTTGATCGTCAATCCAGAGATTGTCCTTGAGATTTCTTGCAGAGGGTTTGAGAAGTCTGATAAATGGGACTTGCCTTTCATTCCCAGAGGATCTGTGATAGTTAAAATCAGGTACGACAAGCCGCCTGTAGAATGTGATATAAAAGAGAAGGTGATGAAGTATGCCGAGTGGTTTTCGGTATGAGAGAAAGTTAGCAGACAAGTTAGAACAGGAAGGCTGGCATGTTGAAAGAGTTGCTTCCAGCGGTAGGAGAATAAATTCCGTGTGTGATCTCGTTGGGATCAAGTCTGGAATAGCTCATCTTTTCGAAGTGAAGTCTAGAAAAGGAAAAGTTTTCTACACAAAAAAACACAGAAAAGAGTTAAAGAGATTGGTGAGAGCAGCCAGAAGATGTGGAGCCGTTCCTATATTGGCAATATTGTTCAAAAGGAGAGGTTGGAAATTTATAGAATTGAAGAAAATTCCTAAGGTTGTTAAATTTGGATGAACTATCTAATTCTGAAAAAAAGAAGAAAAAAAGGTTTATTTTTATCACGTAACAAAGGTTATTTAAACTTATGATTTTTATCCTGTTTTTATGAATAATCCAAAGTCATGGAAAAATTGGTCAAATGATAATTGGACGAATTGGCTTAAATTAGAACTTAAAAAAAGAAAAAATGTTTTTGTTAGCGATGCCGATGAGTTAATTGGAAGTTTTAATAGAGAAAAAACTCATGCGAGAGAATACCATGGAAGTGAACTTTTTGAATTAATTCAGAATGCCGATGATTCAGGTATAGATTATGGTTCTAATAAATTGTTGATAAAATTAACTAAAATTGGGTTATTTATCGCAAATACAGGTATTCCTTTTAGCCCTGAAGGAATAAAATCATTAATGGTATGTGATAATAGTCCCAAACAATTTTCAAGAACAAATTGTATCGGTTATAAAGGACTAGGTTTTAGAGCTGTCTTAGGTTGGACGTCATCAATTATTATTTTTAGTGGGAAACTTTCGATAGGATTTAACGAGAAATTCGCTCTGAACTGGTTACAGACTTTGATGAAAGAAAATCCAGATGTTGATTCGAAGGTTAAAAAATTTAAACAAAATTCAGGTACATTACCTATTCCGATTTTAAGTATACCTTATTTAGTTTCTTCTGAAAATATAATAAACTATAATGAACTCGATAAAATCTATGATGAGGGACGAAAAATTTTAGAAAGTGGTTATGATACAGTTATTTGTCTTTTATTTAAGAATGCCAAAAAAACAATAGAACAAGTACAAAAGCAGATTAATACCCTTGGAAACGAGTCGTTATTATTTTTACAAAATTTAGAGAAAATTGAGATACAAAGCCCAGAAAGAAATGAGTGTTTGAAAATAGAGAGAAAAGAAAATGAAATTATAGTTAATCCTCGAACTAATAACTCAAAACATTGGAAAATTTTTAAAAAAGAAGGAATTATTCCTAAGGAATATTTAAAACCAGAACAACAACAAAATAACAAATATGAAGTTAAAGTTGCAATTCCCACTGAATCTATAGAATTCAATAAATTATTTGTATTTTTTCCAACTGAAGTGCGTTTCCCCTTTCCTATTATAGCACATGCCACTTTTGAAGTCGGAGAAAATAGACAAAATCTAATTTACAGTGATGCGAATCATTTTATAGCTGAAGAACTCGCAAATTTAATGACAGAATCCGCAGAAAAAATTAAGGATATTAATAATCCGTGGTATGCTTTATCCACTATATCATCAAGGGGTGATATTGATCCTGTATTAGAAAAATTTGATTTTCTTGGTATGTTAAGAAAAAGTATTAAAAAATATGCACTCTTACCAGTAAGAAATAAAAAATTTGAGTTTGTTGAAAAATCAAAAATAATCGATGGTAATTTTGATAACTTATTAATAGACGATATATTTCATGATTTATGTATTTACACAGAAGATGAATCCATTAAAAAACAACTAACTATGTTGAGCGTAAATTATATAGAATATGAGGATCTTAAAAAAAGATTAAACAAAATTTCGAGTCAATTAAATTTAAATCAAAGATGTGAAATCATCCACTTATTAGTTGAAAATTATTTAATTCAGGGAGAAGCGCCGAATCTATTGATCGATGAAAATAATAATACAATCCCATCAGAAAGTTCTATTTTTGCACCCCCAGAGGGTAAAAAATTCTCTCTACCTGATTGGGTACCTCAAAAAATATTAAATTCTAATCTAACTTCATTATTGAGAGATATATTTCAAGTTTCCAGAGTAAGAGAGCTGATATTAAAATTACAGCCATTCAAGGTACAAGAATACAATATGAATACTTTAATTTCTTCTATGCAAGCAGAAACAAACAGAAGATGCAAAGATAAACCTGAAAATGAATTAATTTTAAGACAACAAACAATTAAGACAATATGGAAACTTTACTCTTCTAGCGAAGAAAAGATAAAACTTGAAAAGATTAGTATTATTTTACCAACTAGAAATGGTAAATTTGATTCAGCAAAAAATCTTTATTTCGGTAAAGAATACAAAAATGGAAAAATATTAGAATATCTTTATGGTCATATCGATTCTGATTCATTTGTTGCAGAACCTCAAAAACTTGGTTTGGTAGATAATTCTAATGAAATTGAATATTTTCTTAGTTGGTTAGGTGTTAATAAAAATCCAATATACAGAGAATTAGATGATGATTCCAGTATAAAAAATTTTCTAGATTATGTAATTTTTTCGTTGCAGTATCCAGCAAAATTTACTGATAATGAGATTATAGAAAATATAAAAGAATTAAAGAGATGTCATAAAAATTTAAAAAATGTTAATACAATTGATAGACTGGAAAAGGTTTTAACTACTTCAGATCCTAATGCAATAATATGTTGGATAGCAACCAATCCTGATATAGAATTGTGGAGACTTGAAGGTGATAAAGTTGCTAGATTGGAAATATTACCATCTAAAAAATGGAACTATAGAACATTATTGAGTCAAAATGTCCCATCCTATCCATTATGGCTTTTAAGAAACACTAAATGGCTTCCAATCGATGGTGGTGATAAGCAAACACCTAATAAATGTTGTTTAGCGCATGGAGCAAAAGATATCTCACCTGTAATTGGTTTTCCCGCTGTAAATATGGAACATCCTCTTATAAAAGAACTAAATTTGGATTCAACTTCAATAAAGAATGCATTAATACGGGTAGGCGTTGTAACTGACTTAAATGAATTATCATGGGATTCATTTTATGAAGTACTACTTGAATTGCCAAATTTAGATCCTGAAGGTAATAAAGCTAAATCCATTTATCGTAAATTATTTGCTAGAAGCGAGACAGACATTAACCCCTCTGGTAAAAAATATGATGAATTTATGGTCAATGGAAAAATGCTTGGTAAGAAGGATGGAAAAGTTGATTATTATCCTATTAATAAACTATTTTATTTAGAAAATATAACATTACCACCAAAAATAGCCGAACGATATCCTTTATCAGAAATGGATAAAAGACGTGGTGCATCTAAGGTCAAGAAATTATTTGGTGTTGAACAATTAACCAGAGATAAAATACAAATAGATATAACCAAATTTGAAAAGCATCAATTTTCTCAAGAATTTCAAAATGAAATCGAAAGAATAAAGCCATACATATATGCTTTACGCGTTGAAGAGGATGTGAATAGAACACAGCTAAATGCTCTAAGAAAACTTAAGATAATTCTTTGTAAGTCAGTTATCGTGACTATGTTGGTCGATAATGAAAAAAAAGAGATTATTTTAGATAATAACGATACAATAAATGTTGATTCAGAAGCATATTTAGTTGCTGACCCATCGTATGATAAATCTTTCTTTGAAGATGATTTTATAGCTGATTCAATCGGTGAAATAGTTTCAAACGTATTAAAAGTAGATCTTAATGACAAGATTAGTAGAATTGTAGGATGTCCTGATGAACATTTTTTAGACAAAATTGCTGGTGGTTCTGGGAAAGAAAGATTAGAAAAATCTAAAGAACTTTTTGAAAGTCCACCTGAAGAAACAACTTTCTCGCAGCCACCCAGTTGGACACCGCCAATTATTGATAGTAAAGAGAAAATGGGTGGAAGTCCCACCAAAATTGAAATTCTAACACAAGATCAAAGCGAAGTTGGATCGGTTTCAATAACATATATTGGATCAATAACTCCTTCACCGAAAAGAATAATTGCAAGAAAAGTGCAACAAAACCCTCAAATTCGTAATCTAATTACCTCTAAAAGGAGATTAGGTCCAAACAGAGCAGAAAACTTAGCTATGAGTTTTGAAGTTAATATGGGTAGATTTCCTCTACTAACATCATATATAAGAGGATTAGAATCTTATGGGTGCGATATTATTAGTTTCAAGTCTGAAAATGATATGAAATCATTTATGAATAAAAATGAAATAAATTTGATTGAAAGGTTTATCGAGGTTAAGGGAGCTAGTGAGAAAGGATCTGTTGTTTTAAAAGGTAATGAATTAAATAGTGCTCAACAACACAAAGAAAAATTTTTTATATATAGAATTTATGAAGATGAAAATAATGACGTATATATTTTATTGACATTAAATAACCCTTTAGAACCTGGGAATGATGCCATTAAACGTCAATATGAAATAAATCCATATCAATCTTTTAAATCTGATTATTGGGAATTAAAAGAAAAAAATTAAATTTAATTTCTTTTCAGAATAATAACCTATCTGATTCGTCACAACTAAATATGAGAGAGTGTGACCGATATATTAAACTTTATTTTACTTTGATGAAACTTTGTAAAAACAACCAAAAACATTAATCTTTTAGTCCACTACTTATTTTTAAGTAAACCATCTAATATATGGAGTGGGGTGTTTATATGGCAAATAATGTTGATAGTGAAATAGATAGATTGGCTGTAAATATCCCAAAAAATCTTCTAATAAAAAGAGTCAAATCTTTAGATCCGACTTTTACTTCTAGGTCTAAAAAGGGTTATCTGGAGAAATTCAAACAACTTTCTCCAGATGATTATAAAACCCAAGCTTCATATTATTCAGCCATAAGAGAATCTAGGTTATTTATTTACAAAGTCAAAGACAAAGAATTTGAGAAGCTTCCAGTCAATGAATTACTTAAAAAATTAGGACCGAACAAATATCCCTCAACTAAAGGAGAGGTATACGAAGTCAAAGGTTCTTTTCCCGATAATGAAAAAGGATTCATATTTTTTTCTCTTAAAATCCATTCAGATATAAAAAAATTCAAAAAGGAAAGACCTCATATGGACGGGTATTATGATTTAGATTACAGAGATAATAGAACTTCGACTGTGTTTTATCATTATAAGTCTGGATATTTTGAGTTAAGAACTAGTAGCGAAGAAAAGGCAAAATTAACTTCTGATTTTATTTCAAATCACATAATAAAAAAACCCGACTCTCTGTTCAGAAGATCGCTAATTTATGAAGAGAAGAAGAAACTTTCAGAAGGCACAACAAATCTCGAGTTAGTTACTATAATCTTTCCTAAACCTTTTCAGGGATGCAGAAAAATGACATTAGAAGGTGATAATTTAGAGGCTACTCTAGAGTTTTTTAAAAATAGGGAAATAGATTTAAAAGAACTGTCCAGTAATAATATTTCGACTTCGATAATATCCTCCGGAAATCAAAATTTCAAATTCTATGAAAATGGGAAAATCACAGTCAAGAAAAAAATTAAAGACCCATTTGGAGAAATTTTAAAGGCATTGAATGGTCAAAATGAATAAATTAAAAATAATATTATCAGCATTGGAAGAAAGCAAAACTTATCATGATATCAATGATTTAGATTTATCAAATAAAGCAGGTATAAAATTAGAAAAACTTAGAAAAAATTTAAATTCCTTCAAAGATGTTTTTAAAATAAGTTCTATTAACAAAATTGAGTGTCCAAATTGCGGAAAAAATTTAAGAATTTCTTCTGATATCGAATATGCTTATTGTGATTGTTCTGATGAAAAAATCGATTTATCTCATTGCCCAAGGTTTAATATAATAGTTGATATTACCGGTGTTAAGAAGTCACTCTTTTTAGAACTTGAATCAAAACTTAAATCTAGGGGGTGGAGTGTTGAAGATAAATACCAAAATAATATGTTCATTAGAAAAGATGGTTTTAAGTTGGGTGTATTTCTTACATTAGAACCAGTAAAATTAGATAATTATTTTTCAATTCGAGGTTGGAAAAGCAAATTGGATGCATATGTGATGGTGAGCCAACTTTTTACACCAGAAATTACCTCTTACATTTCTAAAGACTTAAGATGCTGTTGTATAGGTATCCGGCAAATATTTAATGATAAAATTTATGAAGATTTCTTAAATACTGTAAACCTACGGATCAAAGAATTAAATAGAAATAAAGAGATCGAACAGGTAATTAAACAACCAGAGCAAGAATATGGAAATATACTTAATGTAAAGAAATATCTTGATGATATATTTGATAACATAATAAAATATGCAAAACAGAAAGGTGATACTTCAGCGAGCAGACAAGGTAAACTATTTCAAAAGCATGTAGTATCATTGTTTCAATTATCATTAATGAAAATAAAGTATTTGGGGGGAAAGAACGAAACCGATGGTATGGGATACATATTCAAGGAAGGACGAGACAAAACTATTTGGTGTCCTTTTGAAATCAAAACAACAAAGAAAGAAATATATTTGGTTTCAAAAAATTCACTCCAGCTAAGGAAATATTGTATTACCCTTGATAATAGTTTTGTTAGACAAAAGGTAGATGTTAGATATTTCATTTTGGTATCAAACGATTTCGTTGAAAACGATAGCAAAGAAATTGATGTGATTAGTGAATTGGAAAAAGATTATCCCTTTAAATTTGTAAGATTTCCGCTAACAAGCATTCTAAAAATGGCAGAGTTATTCATAAAAGATCCCCCAATATATATACCATCAGAAGAATTGGAGTCATTTTTTGAAAAACACAAATTTATAAAACCAAAAAATATTGAAGATTTACATAAAAAACTCAAAGGATTTGAAAAGACCGATTCCCCAATCTATAAATACATAAGAGAAAGAGTTTCAAAATATGGCACTTAATATCATTTGTCAATTTTAGAACTTAAATTGAATGATTAAAATTAACTGTTTTCAGGACTTTTATCTAAAATTTTCCAAGCTTCTTTCAGCTTTTCTTTTATGTATGTTTCTTCTTCTTCAATGTCTAGTATTATTCCAGATACTTTTCTCTTGATTTTTTTGTGATATGTTTCATATTCCATAATGTCGACAAGTATCTGTGTAAGTTTAGGGATATCGATTTTATTTTGATCAGTTTCCTTATTGAAAATTTTATATAAATATGGCACTAAAATGTCCCGAAGGAACATTAGAGCGACATGATGTTCCATGTTTTCTCGCGATACAACTATGATGCATCCCTTTTCGAATGTATATACTCCTGCAGGTTTCTCTTTCAGGCGTAGCTGATCTTGTTTTTTTGTTACTATCATCCCAAGATTTTTTTTATGGAACTGCATATCTTCCTTCAACTTCTCTATGTCCTCCTCTGTTATAGAATTCTTGTCCTTGCTATCAATAACAATGCCTATACCAGAATCAACCCATCTGCCGAGATTGATTTGTACGCTTGTCAACAAAATATCACCATGTCCCTGTTTGCTTATGTCTATGAACTTTTTATTCTGATCTGGAAAGTTACCTTCCAAATCTTCTAGTAACTCTGATTCTGCTATTGTTCCCTTGATGGAGGAATTTGATATTGTTCTGGCCTTCAAATCAGAATATTCAAATTCGATCTTTTCAAGTTTTTTATCTTTCTCTTGAATCCGATCTTTCATCCCCTCTACTATGTCTCTAAGCGATTTGATTTCATTCTCGTATTTCTCCTTCTCGTCATTTCTAAGTTTCGGTTCCATCAGCTCTTTTACTAGTCCAATCACTCGTTCAGAAGTTTTTTCGGTGATCATGTATTTTTTATAGCTTGGACCAGAAAATTCAAGGAACTGCTTGCCGACCAAAACGAATGTCTTCAGCTGTTCAACAGTAATATCTTTTAAAGTTTTTTCAGTTAATCCAGTGATTTGTATCAATTTTTCCTTAAGTTCTTCAGTAATGTCCTTTTCACAATAAGGACAAATAAGCATAAAGGAGGTATGTGAGTAAAATGAATCACTATCACATCCTCCTTTTTCTTCTTCAATCACCTCAATTTTTGCGTCATCGCGTCGTGCTCGATTATTATTTGTCATGACCATAATAGAGAAAGGAACGCTATTAAACCACGTCCAAACATTTCTAAGGGACAAAAAGCCTTCGGTGGGATACAAAGATATATATACCAATTGCTAATATAATATACAAAGAGTTTGGGTGTTATATATGAGTGTGGAAGCAAGACCGATGCCGAAATGGTTGATGACATGTTACTCCCAACTTTGGAAAAAAACAAAGGGGAGGGAGTTTGATTTTGATCTAGTCTTGAGAACATTGAAATATAAAGATGAAGGAATGATAAGTCTTGCGTTATCCAGACTAAATAAACATGGATGGCTGACAGTAAAGATAAACCCGAAAGATTCTCGTAAGAGAATCTATCAGTTGAAGAACCCGGAAGAAGGTACATTGGAGATCGCCAAAACTAGCTAGTACGCTGATAGCAACCTGATGCCCTGATAAGGCACGATTTCTATCATGCCCATTTCTCTCAAGAAAAACAGTAGTTCCCAGACATTTTCCTTTTTCATTGAAAAGTTCCTGCAAAGTTTCTCGAATACATAAGGGAAGCGTATTATCTTTGTGTGCGGGCTAGAATATCTATCCAATTCTTTGAGTCTTGTCAAGAGCAGGGTATATAACCCTGCGTTGACATGATTTTTTTGGGTTTTTAGATTCATGTTTCACCTCCTTTTTTATTTGAATCTTTACCCACTCTTTCGAACAGTTCCTTTCGAGGCAGCTTCGGACCTTTACGAAGGTCTTGGATGAAACTATTCACGAGCTTCACCCATTCCGGTAAGTCCGATGTTGTTTTTTCTTTCATATTCATCACCTATACTATTTGTATAACATCTATACTAATAGTATAAGTATAAATATTTATCGTTATTTTTGTTTGTAATCACTAACAAGTGAAAATTAGAAAAAGAATTTTACCGACTGAAACAATCGTTATTTATAGGCTTGTTAAGAAAATTAAATTATATGGTCAAACTAACTTTTTTTGGGGGAGTAAATGAGGTCGGAGGTAATAAATTTCTTTTAGAAGACAAAAAAACAAGAATCTTTCTCGACTTCGGCTTGAGCTTCAATAAATTCGGTGAATATTTTGCTGAGTTCATTCAACCTAGATCAGGCAGTGGAGTCGGTGATTATCTAGAATTAGGTCTAATACCTAAAATTAAAGGAATTTACAGAAGGGATTATCTTAGACCCATAGGAATAAAATCAGAGGAAAAATCAGTCGATGCTATTTTGATAAGCCATGCTCACTTCGATCATATGGGTTTATTAGATGTCATTAGGAATGATATCGAAGTTCGCTGCAGCGTGGAATCCAAGAAGATAATGGAAATATTCGATCAAACGGTTTCAGGTGAGTTTCTTAAGCAAACGCCAAAATTCAAGTTCTACGTCAATGCTAACGGTGAGATGAGTAGATGGACTAAAAAACAGGGTCAAGAAGACAGGAATTTGAAGATTTTTAAGCCTGGAAAGAGCTTTGATATTGGCGATTTAACCATAACTCCCTTTCAAGTGGACCATTCTTTACCTGGGGCAATCGGTTATGTGATAGAAACATCTGATAAGACTGTTGTCTACACCGGCGACTTACGGTTTCATGGCCGTTATCCTGAATACTCCAATTATTTTATAGAAAGGGCTTCTAAGTTTGAGCCTGATGTCATGTTATGTGAAGGGACTAGAGTAGAAGAATGTAAGAATAACACAGAAGAATGGGTTGAGAAAACTGCTAAGGATATTATAAGAAATTGTAAAGGTTTAGTTATCGTAAACTATCCTTCTCGTGATATTTCCAGAATACTAACATTCTTCAAAATAGCTGAAGATACTGATAGAAAGTTGGTCGTTGATTTCAAACAGGCTCTACTATTAAAAGAATTTGGAAGGATGGGTTACTTACCTGAACTGAATAATGTTATGGTGTATGCTCAGCCTAAGGCATGGTTCCTGATAAACGATGAAGATGCACCTGAAAGACAAGTACCAATCGACTATGAGACTTGGGAAAGGGATTTCTTGGAACTGGATAATCTGGTTAAGACGAAAGATATAAAAGAGAATCAGAAGGACTATGTTTTCTTTTGTAGCAATTTTTCTGTTGGCAACATGATTGACATAAAACCTGTTAGAGGAAGTATATACATACGTAGCATGTGCGAACCTCTAGATGATGAATCAGCGATAGATGAAGATAGGATAAACAAATGGTATGATCATTTTGAAATCAACGACAAAAGAAGGCATCAAATTCACTGTTCAGGTCATGCTTGCCAGGTTGATTTGAAAAGGATGATAGAAGAGGTGAAACCTAAGAGTTTGATACCTATACACACGGAAAATGCGGAGATGTTTAAGAAATTTGTGAAGAATGTGCATTTGTTGAAGAAAGTTGGAGAAAGTGTTGAGATTTAAATAAGTTTAATAAAAAATCAGATAAATAAATAAGTATCCATATTTTTATGGGGGAAAAATTATGATTTCTCAAAAGAAGTATTGGATATGTATTATTAATGGAAAGAATTGGGATAAACTTAAAAAGCATAAAATTTGGGGAGTAACGATGCGTTATGCCAATAAAATAAAAAATACGAATATAGGAGATATGTTAATTTTCTACATAACGCAGAAAAAAATAGGGGGTATATACGAAGTATCCTCGAAATATTTCGAGGATAATGATCCTATATTTGATAGTAATCAGTATATTTATAGAGTAAAATTAAAACCTTTTTTATTGCCCGAAAACCCCATCGAATTCAATAAAGAATTGATACAAAAATTATCGTTTATCAAGAATAAAAAGAATTGGGCAGGTTATATTCGTCAACCAATGAAAATAATACCAGAATCAGATTTTAATATTATTACATCAACTTTTAAATAAAATCGGCAGTTGAATGGTGAGTCTAATAGTAACAGATAAGAGTATTCCTATCTATTAAAATAATATGGATTATTCACATTTGAATGAAGATTCGCTATATTGTTTAGGATTGCTTTACGGTAAAGGCGAAGCACTAATTAATGAAAACATAAGAATGTTAGTCTTTCGTTTTAAAATAAAATTTCGAAAACCATCAACTACAGCAGTAAGATCTGATAATATATCAAGAAAAGTAGAAGAACCTGGTAAAGATATAACTATAGCACTTTTTAATGAAATATTAATTCTTTGTAGAAAATTTAGTGATATTTTAGGAACAGCAGTAATTCCTGATTTATTGCATGAAGATAGTGCAGAGGGTTGGGGAAGAAAAGAAGTTTCTATGACTTCTAGTCCTATCAGTTTAGATTCAGATAAATTAAAAAAACTATTTGATGTTCAAAATATTGACAGTACATTACTTGATCATATACCAGGATATTTGAATAATGAAGATATTCCAAAGAATTTAGTACGTGCATTTCTTCAAGGCATTGCCGATGCTGCAGCAGTAATTCCTGGAGAAGAAGCTTCTGCATATGGTGGTGAAGGACTACCTCGAATTCAAATTGAATTTGATAATAAAAGATGGTATTTACCAGTAGAATGCTGTCAGTTATTCCAAGTGAAACTTAATGTACCTATTCAAGGTATAAACTGGGGACACCCAACTATAAGAGCAAGAAAAGCTCCTGAAAAAGCTAGACGACAAAATCATCAATTTCGTGTTTATGCTGGATTTTTTGAAGAAATAGGATTTCGTTTAGAATTCAAAAGAAAGGCATTTTTATCATTATTAAAAAGAGTTAGTGTGACTAGGCCGAACGAAAGAAACTTATGCCCATTTGGGAGACGACAAACTGATTCATCTTATATTTGTTCTAAACATCTTGAAAATGAAGGTAATATACCACCTGCATTAAAAAATAGACATTTTAATGGTTATTATCAAATTTGTCATGCACTTGGTTGTCCAAGAGTTAAAAAATTATCAATTTTAAACGTGTAATCATGGCAGAAAAAGATTATTACAAACCTATAGGTAACTCTTTAATAAAGATAATGAAAAATGCAGGATTTTCAGATGCAACATTTGAAATTACATCAAATGGTAATTTTTCAAATGAATTGAATGAAAAACTTAAAGAGGTCGTAAGTTTTTTAAGAAGAGAGTTTTGTCCAGATTTGTGTGGTCACTATAACTCTAACAAAATTTTTACAGTAGAAATTAAAGATGAACAATTAACTATACCTCATATATACCAAGCTAAAAGTTATGCAGAGTTAGTTAAGGCGGAAAAAGCATTTTTAATTTCACCTATATGGTTTCCATTAAAAATTATAAAATTCTTGTTAATCAGACCAGATATTTTAAGATATAGTAACAATACACGACAACTATATGTTGGATTGTTTGATGAAGAAACACAGGAAATAGTAACCCAAAATTGGTTACCTATTTCACCATTTTAGGTTTTAAAATGACACAAGATAGACATTTTAAGCCAATATGTGAATCGATGAAAAAACTGTTAGTTGAAACTGGTGCCAAAGATATTTTAGTAGAAATAACTGCATATGGTAAATTTCCAAATGAATTACTAAATAAATTAGGTGAAACTGGAAGTTTCCTAGGTAGAGGGTTTTCACCAGATATATGTTGCTTTTATGATTCCAAATTTATAACGATAGAAGTGAAAGACTCAGAATTAAATATTCAAGATATTTATCAGGCAAAACAATATGCCGAGCTGATTTATGCCGAAAAAGGTTTTCTAATTTCAACAGTCGGGTTTCCAACAAGAATTCTAAAGTTTATCAATATTAGGCCAGACATACTTAACTATGGAGATGGAAAACAACTTTATATTGGTTTATTTGATGAAAATGAAAAAACAATATTACCTAGTAAATGGATTCCTATATCTCCATTTTAACCATTTATTGTGTTATCAATTATAGTTTTTCTATCATTTATTATTCCGTATAATTTAAAAATTTCATCATTGATATTTTCTATAATTTTTTTATCCCAATTTTTATTTAGTTCATTAACAAGACTCACAAATTTTTGTTGTTCAATTTTATTTATAATTTTAATCGGTATTTGCCCCAAATATGGTTCATCTAAATGAATATTTAGTCTTGCTCTATTTGTAATCATATTTTGAAAATAGAATGACATTAGCTGTGAATTTAATATGCAAAGTATATACTCATATTCAAAATTGTTATTCTTAAGGATGACTGTATTTAATGTATCTAGTGGTACATTATCCCCTTCTTCCAAAGCGGCCACTATCTTATATGCTAAATTTTGAACTACTATTTTTTTTGATTCAAATAAGTTATTATATTTTTTACATCTTGAACTGGGAATTTTAACATAAATTTTAAAATTTTTTATTCTAAATCGTTCTATATCCCTTCCTCTTAATGCTCTTAGATAACCAGAGATTTTTTTATTTGAAATGTATCTTGAATCATTAACAGTAATCGATAGACCTCTAGGCATTTTTGCTATAATAGATAAAGGGAGGGTATTTTCTTCAATTTTTTTAATAAAAGGAACAAGGTCATTCGATACAAAGATGGGAAATATAGTCCTTTTTTCAAAAAAATCATAATTAAGAGTATGTTTTCTATATGTCATATTATTCAAATTTAAATTTGTAACAATCTCTACTTCCTTTGGTTTTTCAATTTTATTCTTTTTTTGGATTAAAATTATAATTTCTTCATAACCCACATCTTTGAATGCACTTCTGATATCAATGATTTTTTTTACAAAACATTCATTCTTTATTTTCCTCAGTAAAGATGAATATTTTAAAACACGCAAAATAGTTGCAGGTATTATAAGACTCAAATAACCTCCTTCTTTTAGAAGATCAATCGATTTAGCAATAAAAAAAGCAGCAGTATCATTTGTTTGATTAAATATATCGGGAAATTGTTTTTGACAATATTTTTTTTCATCTTTATATAAGACAGCGGCATAGGGTGGATTACCGATAATTAAATCAAACTTTTCATTTTCGAAATCTGTTTGTTTTAGAAAGCTACCTATTTTTATATTATGATTAAATTTGTCTGCATTTAGAAAATTTTTGAGTATTTTAACTGCTTGTAAATCATTATCTATAGCAAAAATGTTATTTTTTAAAATTAATTCTTTAACATTTTCATTACAAATGTTTCGAGAAGCATATGTTTGATTTAACATATCAAAAATTGTTACAACAAAATTTCCAACACCACAACCTGGTTCTAGTATTTTCATTTTAGGATCTAATACGAAATCATTTAACATCAATTTCACAATTTTTAATGGTGTATTGTATCTACCAAACTTCTTTTTAATCTTTTTGGTCAAATTTTTTTCATATTTTTCAACATTAAATATATAAGACATTTTATCAATCCATATTTTTAACGATTATAACTTTTCAAAATTAAGAACATTTTGATGAATATGGTTAATTACATATGCATAAGGATATCCAAAAGGATATAATGGTTTTTGATTTTGTACTAATATTATTGTTCCCCTATAAATGAAACCTGCATTTTCCATAACTTCTATCATGTCCCCAGATACATTAGTTTCTTGTTTATCTACAGTAAAATCGCTAATGACAATACTGCAATAAGAACCTTTTTTTAATTTTTTGTTTACTTTTTTCATTATCTGACGAAATAACTTAAGATATTTTTTATATGTTTTCTGATTTCCCAAATCATTTGATTTTTCTGTATAATATTTAACGCCTTGTCTAAATTGACTTTTATCAGATCTGATACCATTACCAGGATTTCTTAAGATATTGTAATAGGGCGGTGAAGTGACACAATAATCTATGCTTTTTTTTATCTTATTCACTTCAATTAATGAATCCCCTGCAATTAATTCCTGTTCATCAAGCAGGTTAAATTGCCTCAACCTTTCTTTTGAAAGTTCTATGTAATTCTCATTTAGATCGATGCCAATACCTTTTCTTTTTGTTTGTCCACAAGCAATCAATGTAGAAGCAACACCTACAAAAGGATCTATTACTGTTGAATTCTTTTCTGTAAAAAGACTTATCAATTTTTGTATATCAACATAACTGAATGGTGCTGGATGTATCATTCCAATTTTATCTAAAACAGTTTTTGATATCCACACTGTAGATAGATATTTTAGTAATTCTGTTTTATTTAAACCCTCTAAATTCAGTTTTTTTGTATTATTTAAAGAGAATTTTGAAGGAATGACTAATTCTGTTGGTAATTTGTTTTTTTTCAATTTATTCTTGTTTTTTTGAAAATTTAATATGAATACATGATTATTGTTAAACCATTTATCAAAATCTGAATTGATTTTTTCTAATGCAAGTATAATTTTTCCTTTAAAAATAAATCCTATTTTTTGTAATAATCTTATTATATTTGTAGTGTTATTAATTTCCCTTTTCCCAATTTGAAAATCGTTTATTATTAAAGACAAATATTTTTTATCTTCTAAACTATCAAATACTTTTTTTAAATTATTATCTAATATCGATAGAAAATTTTTGTATTGACTTGCTATTTGTTCTGGGTTTTCAGACGATACATTAAGAATATTTGGAAAATGAATACAACCTATGGCATAATGAAATATATGGTTTATTTTTATATTGCTATCAAGTATATCTATATTTTTTATATCTCTCCTTAAACTTTCACCAATTTTATTTATGGAATCATAATTAGGTGTCAAATTAATTATAATCATACTTTTTTTTGTGAAAAGTTTAATTAAATTTCCAATATCAGATGGACTAAACAACTGATTCTTAATTGGTTTCGAGAACCATACACTTCGTGTAAGTTGAAGCCATTCCTTTCCTGTAAGGTTATTTAGTACATTTCTTTCATCAATTTTTCCAAATGTTGCTTTCTTAAAGTCAAGTCTAAGTTGGATATTTGTTTTATTAGTCATATTTATCTGTCTTTATTTTTTTCCCTTATAAAGATCCATTATATTATATCTTCTTTTCTCCATTTTTTCTCAATCTCTTCAGCAGTCTTCCCACAGTTAGGACATTTCTCCGTAGTTATTACCACTCCTTCACTACTTTTATTCATAGTAGTACTCCTTCCAGCCCTGCAACTAGTTCTTCTAGCAGAGTATACGCTTGGCTTGTAGAGGAATTTAATAACACCTTTCTTACAGAAAGGACATTCTAGCCATTCTTGTTGGAGAAACATATTGAATAATTATTTGATGAATTAATATAAGAATACTAAAAAAGTTGAAATAACGATTAAATTTTAATCAGTTAACCCATTAAAGAAACTGAGTTTTATCATTAAAATTCATTTAGAAAATTCAAAGATATAGTTTTTATCTATTGGCGTGAATATACTTTCAATTCTACCTGGTAAACGCCCTTTTAAAATAATTTCTTTCCAATCTTTTTGTTTTGTTGAACTTATATTATTTAAAATTTCGGGGTTATACTTCTCTATCCATAATTTATGTTGTGATATACCCCGAATCATTTTTCTAATACTATCCCAATCTTCTTCTTTAATATCAGCCCATAAAACACGACCATCATCTGGCCAATGAACGTCTTCGTAACGTCTTTTTATACTCAATAAGAGTGATATAGCCCGATATAATTCTCCCATCCAAACTATCATAGCAGCCTGCCTGCACATTCTATAGGCTCTTAAATGATCATTTGGTATAATATCAGGACTATTAGCTAATTGTTCTTCAATTTTATAAATACCTTTCTTGATATCAAACTTTTTCTGTAATATTTCTTCTGTAAATATGTTCATTAGTTTTAAAATATTATTTTTTTCTAATTCTCTATATTTTTGTGCTTCTTCAAGGTTAACATCATCAGTAGGATATAAAAACAAAAATTGATTCAAAAAAGATTTTTGTAATGTATCGTATGATATAGGAAACGTTTTTGATCTAGCACTTACTGTTTCAACAAAAGATAGTATTTTATTTTTTTCACTATCACCACCAGTTAATGCTTCATATTTTATATAGCTTTTGAAGTAGTTTCTATATTCTCTTTTAGATTGTTCAGAAATTATTAGATCAAAAAAATTCGTTTCATTAATAATTTTAAACTGTTTATTGGCAGAAGCAAATTTTGAAAATACCTCATTAAATATGTCATGACCAACTTTATCTGAAATCATTTGTGGAAAATGAATCTGAGCGAGCTTTGTATGTGCCCTAAAATTAGTTTCTTTGAGTTTATCTTTATCGCAATTTACAAAAACACGAACCAATAATTCCTTATTTCCAATATACATTTGTGCGGCGGCTTTATGTTGACCATCAAACAAAAGTATTTTTCCTAAATTTCCATCTTTTTGCATTTCTATATGTGCCAAACATGGTTGTAACTGTGTATTTTTGTTATAAAATTCCTCTATCAAAGGCTCTAGATCAACAATAGATCTCGGGTTAATGGTCGGATCGTGAAAAATATAATTAAGAGGTATTAAAGCAAAGAATGATTTATTCTCATTATCATTAATATCTGTAATCAACGGATGCTCTTTTGTTATTCTTTCTCCATTAAAATCATATGTAATTTGAACTTTTCCTCCATCAATTTTAGCATGTATTTCGTCTCTATGTGGAAAGTATTCATTTAATGCTTCATTAACAGTAAATTTTCTGGTAGTATCTTCAATATCAGGATTAGTATATTTTTCTAAATGATTTCTAAAATTGTATAGGTATCTCTGTAATTGTAAATCTCTACTGCCTTTCGATCTATTACATCCAGAATGGGTAAGAGCATAGTTTGATTCTTCATCTGGTCCTTTTTTATCTAAAGAAACTATGTGATCTATGTCAACTTCATCTTTTTCTAAAAATATCTCTTTCTGACAAATATAACATTTTTTATTTTGTTGACTAAACAGTCTTCTTATAAGGTCTTCACGCTCTGAATTATTTAATTCTTCAAGCCGAGATTTTCTAGTCATTTAATATCCCTTAAATAAAGACATTTTCTATTAATTTTAATTAAGAAAGATAGATTTAAAAGTGTATTATCATTTGAAAAATCAAAAATAATTAGTGTTCAGAAATTTATTTCCACTCGCTGCCTCCTAGCCATCCATCCTCAATCATTTCCTGTGTATTGATAGGCTTATTCCATTCATGAAAAATCAAATCATATGGTATTCCCTTACCACAATGTGGGCATTTGAATTTCATTTTTTCCCTCGTTTTCATGTAATCCTCTCCTGTAAATAGATTATCTGTAAAAAAGAAGGTTTTTTTCTGTAATGAAACATATGAATGAGGCGAACTGGTGAGATAACGATTAAATTTAAGAAAATATCAGGCAAAAAATACTATTCTCTCCAGAAATGTTTTATCGTTTCAACAACTTTCTCTCTTTCTGATGTATAAACAGCCTCGTCCTTTATCTCCTGGGATAGCATATCGAAATACCTCCCGTATCTCCATGCGCCTTTGCCGAACTGTTTTCCGTAGAAAATGATTGTTCCCTTGTCTTTTAAGTCCCTGATCACCCTACCCGCAGCTTGAATACTTTTCTGTATTCCTGGCAACACATAAGTAAGAAAACTACCACCGCCTTCAAACTTGTTATTAAAATACTCCGTCAACCTCTCCCTCTCATAATTGACCTTTGGGAAAGGAAAGCCTACCACGATGGTGTTCTGCAAAACATGAATGTAATCGACGCCTTCAGCATAAGAACCAAACGCTGCCGTGAACAGCACACCGTTTTTGCTCGTTTGGAATTCCTTTAAAACCCTGTGTCCCTCTTCTCTGAATTCCCTTGATGTTATAAACTCTTCATTCATTGGTTGCTTGAAGACTTTCTTACTTATTCTTCCCTCTATCATAGGGACATAGATGTTGAACACATCTTCTGACGGAAAGACTACGAGGACATTACCCTTCATGGAATTGATAAAATCAACCAAATCGGAACACTTTTCCTCGATGTTTTCTCTCCTGTGTTTTAGGGTAAAATCAGCATAAGCATCAGGATAGATGATATACCTTCTCTGATCTGGTGAAAAGGGCGATGGAAAACTCATCGTGAGAGTGTCTTCTGGAAATCCAAGCATTTTCTTGAAATACATTGGCTCTATAGTGCCGCTGAAGCATATGACGCTGTAACTATCCTTCAAGATAGGAGTGAACACGTAGGAAGATTCCAGGCATTTTATGTTGATCGAAAAGTATTCTCTCTTTTCCCTCTTCGTCACATTTATGAACTTCACGAAATTTTCTTCATCGTTCAACGCCTCTAAAACTTTTTCCAAAAACCCTGATACAGCTCTACATCTGCTCTTTTTAGTCTTTTCAACAATTTCAGCCATCTCATCCAACACATCAACAACGAAATCAACGTCCTTCTCAAAGGAAGAGGTTTTTATGATTTCTTTTGGTTTGAACGGGATTCCAAACTCCTTTTCCTTATCGGCTTTTTTTGATAACATCATCCAGACATCCTCGTGAAACTTCCTCAGGAAATCTTGAACAAAACCCAATTCCTCCTCTAAAGATTCTCTATCACCACCTTCCTCCATTTTCCCCTCGATGTATGAATCCTTATAGTCATCTATTTCCCTTATCACAGAGATGATTGTAGCACCAGACAGAGTTCTCGATGCAACTTCTCTCGTCTTTTCTGGTAGGTTGTGCGATTCGTCGAATACCACGATGCATTTGCTTAAGTCGATACCAGTCCTGCCAAAAAAGTCCTTTCTTATGAACGGACTCAACAGGTAATTGTAATCTAAAACAACGAGGTTTGCATAGTCGATGAGGAATTGTTTTATCAGACTGTGCGTGCATAGACCGTTTGGTTGTAAGGTTAATATGTTCAAGAATTGAGTAGGGTTATTATGTAAAAGTTGTTTGAAAATATCCTTATCTTCCTCCCTCAACTTTTGTCTCAGTTCTTTGTAGAACTTACATTCATTCTCTTGTTTTAGTTTCGTGCAAAAGCTGTAGAAACCTTCTAAATCCTTCAGCTTTGCCTCATCCCTCGGGCACAGATCCTTCTTAGAGATTATCCTACCAGCGTAGAGTGGTTCGGTGCAGAATTTGTCTTTAATTTTCTTGAACTCTTTTAACGGCAATACCTGCTGGTTTATTCTGTTCGTCAGGAACAAGACTTTCAGATTGTTTTTATAAGCGAACTGTAACGCTGGCGCTAGGACTGATATTGTTTTACCAATGCCTGTTGGAGCTGAAAATATGAGGCTTTTTCTCGATTTTAAACATTCGAAAGTTTTTAGGATAATATCGTTCTGGTATTTTCTCATCTCTTCGTATGGAAACCAAAAATCCATTCATATCACGATTTTATAATGACTAATGAAAATAAAAAAAATTTAAAGTCAAGGTTTTCGCGGTGCTTGGTCGCTTTTTTTCTTTTTCATCTTAAAACAATTGAAACAACGATGTTTATTAGCATTTAGAATAAAGTAATTGGACGGATTAATTATTTTTAATATCCAAAAAAGAGATTGAGGGAAAACTGAGAGAAAAAATTTAATAAGAGAAACATTTATGCATAAACCAAACAATCTAATCATAACGTCTTGGAACTGGAAAGACTATATCGCATTTTTTGTTTTGATACCATCTATTCTCATTCTAATTTTCCTTCTTCCTCAAAGCATAAAGTCTAGTTTAATTTTATACACAAAAAATCCAACTTTACTTAGTATATTTTTTTCAAACTTTGTACATAGCGACTTTAACCACATCAAATCCAATCTGACTATTTATTTCTTTATCACTTTTCTCATTTTCGGCATTGAAACCAATAAAAGAGTTTTTAATAGGATTATGCTTGTCATATTCTTCATATTACCCATATTTTCATCCTTAATCGAAGTTTACTTTCTTCCTATGCTAAATACTATTCAAGGGTTTTCAGCCATAGTTTCAGCTTTAGCTGGCTATTTTCTTTACTCGATATGCAATTATGTTAAAAAATTCTATGAAGTACATGAAATATCGTCCTTTTTTTGGCTGTTATTGATGATAAATTTCACACTACTTACTTTTTTTAATCAAAAATTGGATATGTTTGTTCTAACATTTTTTATTACACTGGTTTTTCTTTACGGAAATAGAACAAACATAAGGACTATCTTTGAAAAAATTAAACTAAAGAACAAAGACATCAAAAAATTCAAATTACTAGATAGAATATACAGGATCGAGCTTTTCTTCCTTTCATTGTTGTTCATGTTTTCTTTACCTTTTTTAGTGCCTTTCGATATAAAAATGGGAACAAGTGTAATTAATACGCCAGCACATTATATCGGATATTTATTTGGGTTGGTTACGGTTTTTATTGTTGAAAGACTTAGTAATTATCGGAAGATGCCTGAAAATTTCAAAAAAATAATTGAAACAGGTAATTTAGCAAGTAAAAAAGCATTAGATTTAGTTAAAATTAGCCAATTGCCTCAGGGATTCAAAAACGATATAACAAAAGAAAGTTATGAATTCGTTGTGGATGATGAACCAGAATTTTATAAAAAATTACATCATAAACTTGGAATTGTCACAACTGGAACTATGAGGTGTGGAAAAGATAAAATCAAGTTTATATTTTATACGCATTATGCTGAATATTTGAATAAGAAAATAAAAAATGGAGAAGTTAATAATAATCTTTTGAAAAAAATGTTAATTGGTTTTTGTTTGCATGAATCGATAGAATACTATGTCGATTTTAGATTCGTAACTGAGGGTAAGAAAGAAATAATTTTGCCAACTGGGGATAAAATAACTAGAGCTAAACATAATGTTGATCTCAGTAATGAAAAAAAAATAAACAAAGTAGTTGAACTATTTTTCCCTGATCGCATCAAATATTTTAAAAAATTATTCTCTTTTGATGACATAATAGAATATTTTTGGAAAAAAAGTGAGAGTGATATTTTAAAACAAAAATTTAAGTCGACCGTACAAAAGATCTAATAACAGGAATTTCTATCTGATATCTGATAGAAATTATATCCAAATGACATACTAGAAACCAGAAAATTAAGAAAAAGGATAAGAAACTTGTTTTAAATACACTCAAATTTCTTTTAATCTCTCAAACTTTTTCTCCAATTCTGCAATTCTCTTCTTCAAAGATTCTATCTCATCTATTATTGGTACTTCTTGTTGGTCATCTTTGGTTATATTGGTAGAAATATTTTCTTTCTTTTTATTTAATGCATCTATTCTTTCCATAAAGTTCAGTCTGGTATTCAAAATTAGTTTTATCTGAAAATCGTTAGCTTTTCCCTGCTTCCATTCTTTCAGGGATTCGTCGAATGTTGCTATCCTCTTCTTTGCATGTCTTACACCTAGTTCAGAAAGGTAATATACATTCCCAGCCTTTTTGAAGAATCCTTCCGTCATCAGATGTTCTAGTATCAGCTTGCTACTAAGTTCATCTTCACCAAGAACATACACCATTTGTTCTGTCCTTAATCCCTGTTCCGGAGAAGTGATGTTTTTCATAAACATTACTTCCATTAGAGTCGTATGTGCCCAATTGGGTTCTTGATATTCTTCGCTGTTAATCATAATAATTACCTAGATATATTATCATTATGAAAAATTATATATCGCTAAAAAAATCTGCTAAAACTAGAAAGAGAAGAGAATCATCACTATAACATTAAATATCAAATCGATGATTTCATTAAATTTTCAAAACTATCGACTTGTGACGCGTCTTTATCGCCCCTTATTTTTATATTTTTTATATGTCTTATTTTTCCACCATTAGTTACTTCCCTGTATTCAACTTCAACAACTTTGTTTTCTTCAATTTTCTCAACACTAGGATACTTGCATATGGTAAGTGGTTTTCCGTCTTTCAAAATAGCCAATTCATGCATCCATTTTCTGAACTTTAATGACTCATCACGATAAACCTTATGTACAAATGTATCAATGGTTCTAATCTGTTTCCATTTTAACCAATTTGCAGTCCTTGATCCAGGATTATAGACACTTGAAATGTTCTTTATCATTACACCCTCGTAACCCATCTTTAAAAAACTACTGAAATATTCTTTAACCTCTGTCCTATCTTTAGCCAAAAAATTTGGCACCAAAAGTAAGATTTCATTATCTTTAGATAAAACACTCTCTAATACTTTTCTTCTCTCAGAATATGATTTTTCTAAAAGAAACTTTTCTTCTAAAAACAAGATATCAAAAACATGGAACCTATCTTTCAAAAATTCGCAATCCAAAATGCATTTGTTACATTTGATTTCATCAAATAACTTTTCTTCAAACTTTATTTTTTTCCATTTTCCTGATCGAGTATATGCAATGACTAATTTTTCTTCCTTGTTTAAATGAAGCTGAAGTCTTTTTCCATTGATTTTAGCTTCTACATAAACAGGAAATTCTTGTAAGTATTCCGTGTAAAAATTTGCCAGCATTGGCCTAATAAAATTACCAAATTTTAAATCATTAGCTTCAGGTTTCACATTAGAATCCTGGACTATTACTTCGATTGGATCATGTAACTCTATTAAGTTTTTTGAAGCATCATTACCGAATATTTGTTCAACAGCATATGTTGCGAAATCCTTTTTCGTATCTTCTGAACGAAATTGTTTAAAGAGTTGTATGAACTTTATTCTTTTTCCAGTTTTCTCAGAGAAATGCTTTTCAAATTCGCTAGTGAAAATTACAAACCCCCCCTCTCGACTGATAAATTCAGCTAGTGAAACTTTCCCATTATAAATTTCAATGTTATTTTCCCCTTGCCATGGCATTATAAAAACTGGAATAACATTTCTTTTAACCGTTCTAATTGTTACAATTTGACCGTCAATAGTTTTAGCTTCAACATTAGTTCCGAACTCATACGTATCCGCCAACTTATCTATAAATTCTTCCCAATCTTTTTTTCGTGGCTGTCTCATATATTTTGCTTCAAAAACGAACACAATTTCCTTTACAGATTTCTCATTGGAAAATGGAGATAGTCTGCAGTACAAAACTCTATCGATTTCATGTCGCTTTTTAGGTTCTTTCTTGCTCGGTATAAAAAGAGTGTATAATTTTTTGCCGTTTGAAATTCGAAATTTCCAAGCCATTTCTTGTATTTTTAGCAACTCACTGTTCCAAATTGAATCTAATCCAAATTTGAAAAAATCCTCATGAGCATGACCAATCCCGTTATTGAAAGAATTTTCTTCTGATCTTTTCCATGCCCAATATTCTTTTTGTTTTTCTATTTCTTTCTCGTTTAGTATACCATCTAGATAGTAAAAAACCTCACCGGATGTTTCAACCTTCTTAATATCCCGATAAACTATAAGTAGTGAATCCCGCTCGTACGAGTTTAAAGGAAATTGAAGTTCAGATTGAGGTGTAAATCTTCTGAAATTTTTTGTATTAATTTGAATTTTATTGTATGCTGCTTGTTTTTCACCCTCAAAAACATTATGGCATTTTAGTCTTTGGTCATATTGCTCTGTATTAAAAAAATAAAGATAACCTCTATCGAATCGTATATTTTTGCCTCTTATCTGATCAAAATAACCTTCACGATGTATCTTACCGAGATGCAAAAGATGATTTATTGATTTTTCTGTTTTGTCTTGATAAGAGTTTTTATCTCCAGGTGTCGACCATGCAAGTTTTTCGGATATCTCATTTGAAAACAAAGCAATCTTTGAATGCTTCAACAAGTTTAAGATTTTTTCTCCTATTTTCTCTCTCGATGTAATCTTCGCATTTTCATAAGTTGTGAATGTAACATTTTTCTGAACCTTTAAAACCCCATGATGTTTCTTGCTCCAGCTTTGGAAGCTGATAGGAAGAATCTTTTCTTTTATACCTTTTTTTCTTAAAACATAATACCTGCATCTGGTTCTAAACCATAGATATTTTCCATTTTTTTGGGTCGGATAATAAAAATATTGAATCGAAGATGCTAGGATTTCACCCCTTTGCCAAAGACCTTCAAGTGAATGGAGTCTATTTACTCTACCGAAATTTTTCTTCATAGCATCAAGAATATCCTTGTAAGACCAAATTTTTCCATCAGCTAATAAATTCCTGACAAATTCTGATTCAGTTCTCATATCTTTGTGACCTCTCAGCTAAAAATTTCCTTATGCATTCTCTAAAAAATTCAGAAACCGATTCGTATCCTTCTTCCTTCAAAGCCTGAGAGAAAGTAAAGTATGTTTCTTCATTAATCAGGCACTTCAATAGTTTCTTCATGGGGTAATAGAAATCAGGATAAGCACATAAAAAACGATCCTCCGTTTCGAAGTTGGTTTCGAAGTATATAAGATCGACCCACGTTTGAAGTAACAAATTATGCTTTCTTGGGACAAAAGAAGGTATATTATGTGTCCATTGAATGGACAAGTTTAACAAATTATATTTTTCTGACTTCGAAACGGTTAATAACCAATGTCTCACTCCATCTAGGTTTGACTTCATTTTGTCAACACCTCAGAAGTCTGGTAAAAAGTTACTTCTCTTCTTGTTTGAATTTTGATGAAACCGAATTTCGAGAGTGTGCGTAGTTTTCTTTTCACCAGACTCTGGTTCCAACCAGTAAGTATTTTTATTTCTCGGCAGGATAGAGCCTCGTTCTGAAGAATATTCAGAATTCGATTTTCCCCTGCTGACAAACTGTTGAGTTTGATGTTATTTTTCTTCATAAACTCACCTACAAGTCTAGAATAAAGACAAGTTTCCCGCTTTCTTTATCAACGCCTCTTTTTAGCTGGATCATACTCCCCTTCTTTTTATTGCTTGCTTCCACGACACTTCGTGGGAGTGATATATAATAAGTACCATTAATTAACAACAATTTCCGCTTCCAAGCCTCCATTTCAGCGACTAAATCAACTAAAGCTTGATTTTTCATGTTCGACCAGTCACCTCAAGAATTTGAATTGAGATTTGCTTTCCTGACTTAGTCTGAGCGATTCTTAGGCGCCTTTGTAACTCCATTAAGGCTTTCCCACCGATCATCTCGGCATCTAATTGAACACCTTCATTCAATTTTTTGATAGTATATGAAGCAACATATTTCTGAGCGATTTTATCTAACAGCTTTGCTAACCTTGACAAGCCCATTCCGGCTACTACAATCTTTATATTGAACATTATGTACCAACCTCATTTTAGTGTATTGAGGACATTTTTTCGCAGGTGGGCACATCTGTGGACATTTTGTACAATTAGAACGTGTGTAACAGTGGGTTCGCGGTCATTTTTCGCTTGATCCAAAGGTCAGAAACAGATTGATAAGCTGGCCAACTTATAATCTTTATGTAAATACTTTAGTATGTTTAGATTTATAAACCTTTCGCCTTAAAACTGAGATATATCTGATATACGTCATATATCACGTATATTTACTAAAATAACGTTTTTTAAGCCTTATTTTATAAAAAATATATTTGTTATATCTAATATATGTCATATATGGTCAGTTAGGAAAGTATTTTTGCAGAAACAACACACAGAATCAATAGATTTTTGTTCTTCAACTAGAGCATAATGTCAACAAATTTAAATTTTCTTTATTACGAAAATACCTTTAAATAACAATACTCTGCTAAAGATAATTATGCATGATTTATTTTGGGAAGAAGGTAAAGATGTCTTTGAAAATGAGAAAAGAAGAGTGAAATATTTAGAATCTAAAGATGGTTCATTTATTTTTATAAAAGATTATACAACAGAAAAATCAATACAGTTGGATAAAAAAGAAGCCAAAGAAATACATGATGAAATTCGACTAATAAGGTTTGAACCCAAGTTAGAAAGTAAATTACCACTTAAAGTAAAAGGAATAATTTTTGAAAATGAAAAACAAATAAAAGGTCTTAGTTTAACCTTATCTAAGTTTATAGGATAACATTTAATAAAGAAGAATCACATAGGTTTTTGTTCTGTAAAGAGAAATATTGAATTATGAAAAAAGAACACTTGGCAGATTTGTCATTAATATTTATAACTTTATTTTGGGGCTCAAGTTTTGTTGTTGTTAAAGATACATTGAATTATTTGAATGAATATTTTCTCCTTTTTGTTAGATTTTTAATAGCCACTGGCATTCTGGGTTTATATTTACTTTTTAAAAAAATCAATCCTTTTGAACGTAATGTTCTGAAACAAGGGATGGTATTGGGTTTGATTTTATTTATCTCTCTTGGAACACAGACAATAGGATTGAAATATACGACTGCTACCAATTCTGCGTTTATAACTGGTTTGTATGTGGTACTTACTCCAATTTTCACTTTACTATTGTTCAAAAAATATCCTAAATCTTGGAGTATACTTGCTGTAATTCTAGCAACTTTAGGCTTATTTTTATTGACTTTTGATATTAGTTTAAGGTTTCATTTTAATTTGGGCGACATCATAACACTTTTAACGGCTGTTGGATTTGCTTTTCATATAATCTATACATATAAGTACGTAAAAAAATCAGACCCTCTTTCTTTAGCATTTTTAGAATTCGGGTCCATGGCATTATTTAGTGGTATTTTTACTATCTTTTTTGGTAGTATGCCCACTAATTTAGGGAATCATGTGATATTTTCTATAATTTATCTAGGAATTTTTGTATCTTTTGTAGGATATTTCATTCAAACTGTAGCTCAAAAATATACACAGCCTTTAAAAGTCGCACTTATATTCACGTTAGAACCTATCTTTGCAGGAGTTTTTGGATTCCTTTTTGCTTCAGAAATTTTAAGTTCAATTAATTTATTGGGAGTAGGATTGATACTAATTGGAATGATTATAGCTGAGATTAAAAAATAACATTAGAAAGATTTTTGTTCTTTGAACAATTATTCATATTGAACCTTGTATTGAAGTATCAAAATAGTCTTTTAGGTATGTTAAAACCAGAAGATTTAATGATGTTCAAGTTTTCATGGATTAGAAAGTGCAGTAGTAACAGAATTGTTGAATTTATCACAAAAAATTTGACCTATATTTGTTGATATTCTGACCATATTAATTGGTCTTTGTGATGTATCTAAGGAACTGTTGAAAACTATGCTATTTATATCTCCACCTTTAATGACATTTGCAGGAGTATTTCCCAAGGTAAAATTTACTAATAGTGGTGATACATTACATGTTGACTCTGGATCATTGCATGTTACAACATAATTCACAGGCTGTCGTGCGTAAACAGCAAGTATTTCTCCAGGAAGTTCACCATAATTAGCAACAGTTATATTAATTTGTGAAACATTTTGGATTGGAGTTACATTCCACCAACATTTCAATCTTGGTTTAATTAGTTCAAGATTTTGCTCTGATATATCTTTTTGTGCAGCAGATATTTCTGTTTGTTTCTGTGAAATATTTAACAATATTTTGTTTATTTCTACTTGTTGATTGCTTGCAGTAACTAAAAGGTTATTTGATTGTGCTAGTTGATGATTGAAGTATGCAGTCGCAAATGCTGCAGCAACCATAGCAATAGTTGCAGCAATCATAATCCAGCTCCTAAAATATTCACTCCTAATTCTCCTTTCTTTTAGAACAAAATCTATTCCTCTACTTGTAATTCTTAAATCTGTTTTCTCTCCTCTTTCAATTTTTTTAGCAAATTTTTTATCCACACAATAATCAACAATTGAAAGAAATTCTTCTGGTGTTCGAATTTCTGGAGCTTTCAATTTTTTATAATCTTTCTCAATATCAACCTTATCGACATTACTCAATGCTTCTAAAAATTTTTGGGCCTTTTCTATAAACTTCTCCATTCAAACATCAATTAATCAATTGGACACATCATTCTTAAATATTTATTAGACTTACTTATCCCAGAGATCCAACAAAAATTTAGATGACGCAACATACCCACTACATGACATCAACATACTTATACATGAAGGCACATAATATTGAAAGAAGTTATCAGAAACCGACTTTTCGATGATGGAGTTGTAAATGCCATTATAATTCCAGAAAAAAAGGAAGAGAAGTGAGCTGCCAGGATGCAGCGGTCTGATGCTAATTCTATTGGAAAGTATGGCTTAGTCAAAACTATACCAAAACTAAAGATTTGGGTTTTATTGATTTC
>Ga0315282_10002822_pt1 | contig 31519 bp, 30 predicted proteins | sample YL17G07_20_MG_FD_203693 | JGI IMG/M metagenome (GOLD analysis project Ga0315282, IMG submission 203693) | Sediment microbial communities from Yellowstone Lake, YNP, Wyoming, USA - YL17G07_20 | ecosystem: Environmental > Aquatic > Freshwater > Lake > Sediment | place: USA: Wyoming | collected... | reverse complement strand
CAACCGGGAGTTTAAGAGGGCGGTAGCCCTCTTTTTATATTATACTCCCCCTCTCCTTAAAAAAGGAGAGGGGGACAAAGGGGGTGAGGTTACATCTAAACCCACCTTGTCCTCTTGCTAAAACTCTTGGCGGAGGTGGGGGTGGGCATTTTTTCTTCAACCATTAAGGACTCCACCAGCTGCCAGAACTCCTCTCTATCGGCGGTGGTTACTACCGCTTTTTCGTGGGCTTCGCTTAAAGCCACCGGATAGCCAAGTCCCCGCCGGCACTGGTCTAAAATTAAACCATGAGTCAGATTGAGCAAGCCTTCGTCTTTTGCCACCCACTGCGGAATCTCAACGCGGGCGATTTCATCATCCAGCCTGAGGTAGAAGAAATAGACCCGGTGCTCCCCGTAGCGTTTTTGGACAATAGACGACTGGCTGATAAAAAGGGCTGACCTCTCTCCCTGCCCCAGTAAATTCATAAACAGCTCCCGGTCCTGGACGCCGGCAACTTTATCGCAGTCCTTTGCCTTGTTCGGGCAGTAGCGGTCGCAGTCGGGGGCTTCATAGGGGCAAATCGCCACCCGCAGGGCATTGACGACATCGGTAGAGCGGGGGAAGCTGATGTAGCTGGCAAGGGCAATCTTAAGTTTTCTTATTTCCTCAAGACAAGGGATAAAACCTTTGTCCAAGAGTGCCTCGGTAACGAATTCGGGGTAGGCTTCAAGACCCCACAGAATAAGCGAGCCGTCAAGCAATGCCAGCGTTGAGCTTTTAGGGGGCAGTTCCTTAGCCAGAGCGGCTAAATATTTAGTCTCCTCGACAGCGCGCTTGATGCCCAGAAGCACGCCCTCTACTGGTTGCTGGCGACCTTTTTCCGGGGCAATCACCAGGTCTTCCGCTTCAGAGTAGAGGCAGGGGAAACTATTAAGCACGGCATCGGGGCGAGTTCCGTAGTCAAGAACGGCGGCGCCGATATTTATCAGGTAGCACCTTGTTGACTTGTGGCGGTCAACATCAATATGGGAGCCATCGGTGGCGATGACGGTAAATTCTTTAGGGAGGGTGGGTGGTTTATAGCATTGGCTAAGACCATCAACTAAGCCAGCGACCAGCCACGTGGTCTTGTGCTGGCTATCTTCTATCCTCTTTCGCAGGTGGGCAAGGTCAATGGACTTATCACGCAGAATATCCAGGGCATACTGAAGACGCTCTCGCCTTTCCTCGCCGCCGGCTTTCAGCCCGGCAACCATGCCCCAGATTTGAGCCGCTACCTTGGTTAAGTCCAGCGACACCTCTACCTCAGGATGCCCCTAACGATAACATCCACCGCCTCGCTCTCGTCCAAACCTCTTGCCATCAAGGTCTCTACCTGTTTTTTATCTATGCTCCCAATCGCTGCTTCGTGGGTTACCTTTGCTCTCCCATCAGTTACTGAGACGATGGGTATGGCTCTAGCCACCGCCTCAGTGCCGTTGACCAGCTCAATGCAGTCAACATGCCCCCGGGCGTAGGGGGCATTGCCATATGTTTCCCCCCTGACCTCAGCCTTCGCCTTATCGCTGAGCACGATGCGGCTCTTGGCCAGCCCTCTGGCTCCGGTGCCATTGAGGTATATTTTCTCCCAGACCTTTATATCATCAGAGCCCTTGCCGTATACCTTTACCACCAGCTCCGCCACCGCCCGCTCTTCACAGAACACCTCAAAATCATAGTCAAGCCTGCCGACAAGCCCCTGACTCAGGGCGAAGGTGCTCTGCCACACCCCACCCTTCCCCACCCTGACCTTTGCCTTGGGGATTACCTCAATGCCGCCGACCTCTCCATGATAGTGGGTCTCCTTATAGTCGAACTTAGCATTATTTCCAATCTCAATATCGGCGTCCATCTTATGTATCACCTTGACCGCATTGGGGAAGATGCAGTGGGCAATGACACTTACCTGGCTATTGTCCTTAGCATTCACCTTCATGATAATTTCCTGCAGTCCTTCTTTGGGGAGAATGCCGAAGCAGAGGTGGACGGGGCGGGGTATTTTAGCTCCTTCCTCTACTAAAAGATGGACATCAACCCCGCTCTTGGTCTCCCTGGTCTCTATCTTCAGCCCCTTGACACCGTCGCTGCCAAGCACCTTATTCTTATGAATAACCAGCCTGGCTACTTCCTTGCTTTTTAAGGCGCTCTTGTCCCCGCCCGCCTTCTCGTAGGCGTCAAGCATTCCCTGATATTCTTTTTCCACTGACTGGCTAATCATATTTCTTCAGTCGGCTCGTTGATATGGAGGCAAGTCCGGCAGTTATCCTTGAACCACTCGCTTGTTTCCAAAGGTGTCCCGGTCCTGATTATCTTACCACCGCATAATATAGAGACGCGGTGGGCTATTTCTGCCATCTTTTCACTATGGGTAATCAGCAAAACCGATGAGCCCTGCTTATTCATCTCGGCAATGCCATTAAATATTAACGGCAGTGCGACAATATCTATGCCGGAGTCCGGCTCATCCAGTATCGCCAGTTTCGGGCGCATGGCCAGCACCGAAGCCAGCTCAATCCTTTTCCTCTCCCCCCCACTTAAGGTGGCATCAATATCTCTATCTAAATATTGTGTCGGCTCCAGCCCCACCATGCGCAAATAGCGCTTAGTTTGCTCAATCCCCTGATTATTGCCGCTGAGCCTGAGGTAGTCTCCGACCGTCAGCCCCTCAATCCGGGCTGGCTCCTGCCAGGCGAGGCTTATCCCCATCTTTGCCCGCTGAGAGACAGAAAGCTCGGCAATATCCTGACCCCCAAAAATAATTTTCCCCCCGGTGGGCTTGTAGTTATTCACCCCCATTATTAGGTAGGCGATGGTGGTCTTACCGGTGCCGTTCTCCCCCAGAACCCCGTGGATTTCACCATCTTTAACCTCAAGGCTTAAATCATCAATGATGGATTTGCCGTTTAATTTTAAGCGGAGATTTTGCACTGCCAGCATACTCTCACCCCCAGCAATAACAGTATAATGCATTAGGTTAACGAACTCAATTGTTTTTTGTTGACAGCATCAGTTAAAACTAGCTATCATCCAAGTTAATATGAAAGTAGGTCTGGTCTATGACCCTATCTATCTCAAGCATGATACCGGAGAGCATGTGGAAAATGCCTCAAGGCTGGAGGCAATTATCTCCCATCTTGAGGAGAGCGGGCTCAAAAAACAGCTAACGCCAATCAAACCCCGAGCCGCCTCGGTAGAAGAACTATCGCTGGTGCACACAAAACAGCATATCTCGCATATCCAAGATGTCGCCAAAAGGGGTGGTGGCTGGCTTGACGCCGATACCGTAATGTCGCCCGATTCTTATGAGGTTGCCCTCTATGCCGCTGGTGGTGCTATCGTCGCCACGGAGGCGGTTATGGAGGGGAAGGTAAATAGCGCCTTTGCCCCAGTCAGACCCCCGGGTCACCACGCCACCCCCCACCACGCCATGGGCTTCTGCCTTTTTAACAATATCGCCATTGCCGCCGAGCATGCCCTGATTAAATATAAGCTTGAACGCGTCCTGATTATTGACTTTGATGTCCATCATGGCAACGGGACCCAGGAAATTTTCTATGACCGCCCCGAGGTGATGTACATCTCAACCCACGAGTACCCCTTCTACCCGGGGACGGGCGGTGTTGGGGAGACCGGTAGAGGGGCAGCCAAGGGGACTACAGTTAATATACCCTTGCCCGCTGGCTGCGGCGATAATGAATATCTATCGGTCTTTGAGCAGATTATTATACCGGCAGCCAAAAAGTTTAAGCCCCAGCTTGTTCTAGTCTCCGCCGGCTATGACGCCCACTGGGCCGACGAGCTAGCCCTGATGCAACTTAGCGTCTCCGGCTTTCGTGAGATGGCAAGGGTTATCAGGGGGTTAGCTGATGAGCTATGCGAGGGTCGCCTGCTCTTTGCCCTGGAGGGTGGCTACAATCTCAGCGCCTTAGCCGCTTCAGTAAAAGCCACCCTTGACGTCCTATTGGGCAACCCCAGCACCGATGACCTCCTCGGTCAGTCACCACACCGCGCCGCGGCACCGGAGATTGACCGCCTGCTCACGGCAATAAAGGAGATACACGCCCTAACTTGACGCCCGGGCTGTCTCCCTCTTCTTCCAGACTACCAACAAGGAGGCAGCGGTGCCAATTGAACTGTAGGTTCCGGTGACAATCCCCACCAGGAGCACGACCACCAGATTCTGAACGGGTGCTCCAATGACAAGCATAAGGGCAATAAGTACATATAATGTACCGAGTCCGGTTATGAGGGTGCGGGACAAAGTCCCTACCAGACTATAGTTAACCACCGCTTCAAAATCCACACCGGGGTACTTACGTACATTCTCGCGTATCCGGTCAAAGATAACAATGGTGTCATTGACACTATAACCGATAACGGTTAAAACGCCAGCAATGAACATTAAATCAACCTGCCAGCCAAATATGCCACCGAGGATAGCAAACACCCCCACCACCACCAGCACATCATGGACTAGCGAGGCTATGGCACAGATACCCCAGCGGAAGGGATTGGGCACACGGTGGAACGCCCAGCTAATATAGATCAGCATACCAATGGCTGAGATAATCACGGCAATAGCGGCATTGCGTGCCGTATCAGCCGCCGCCTTGGCTGATACCAATTGAAAGCCTCCATCTTTAAACTGGCCCAATTTGTCAGCTAAACCAGCACGCAGGGCTGTCTTAGCGGCATCATTGAGCTCTGGCAGGTCGAAAATAAAGTCGGTGCCAGTCCGCCGAACAATAGCGCTGCCGCTGCCGTACCCCAAATCAGCCAATGCCTGTATCACTTGCTGCTTGTCAACTGGCTGCTCGAAACTAACCGTAACCTCGGAGCCACTCCTGAACTCAATGCCCGTTTTAAGTCCAAAGGCAAAAAGGGCAATAATACCAGCCAGGATAACTATCCCGGAAATCAGAAAATACCAGAACCTCTTACCGATAATATCAAACATTTGTCTTCCTCTGATACGGAACAAATAGCGACGTGTGCCTGGCTAGTCCAGTGCCAACGAAGAGGCGGAGAAAGGTACGGGTAACCGTTATCGCCGTAAACATGCTAACCGCCACCCCGATAATGAGCGTTACCGCAAAACCCTTGGCCATATCGCTGGCGACAATACTGCTACTACCCAACCACAGGAGAATAAGCCCCGCCAGTATGGTCGTCATATTGCTGTCCCATATCGCCGGCCAGGCACGGCTAAAACCAGCATCAAGGGCTGCCCCCAATGCCCGACCAGACCACATCTCTTCCTTCATGCGCTCAAAGATAAGCACATTGGCATCTATCGCCATGCCTATCGACAGGACAAAACCGCCAATACCGGCTAAGGTGAGGGTAAACCCACCCCCGAATATAACTCCGACTACCTTAAAGATGGCCAAGGTCAGAACGGCATAGTAGATTAGTGCTAGGCTGGCCATCAATCCCGAGAGGCGATAGTAGACAATCATAAAAAGCATGGTGGCTAAGACACCGATTACCCCCGCCTTAATACTCTTCGACACGAAATCTGCTCCAAGCCACGGCTCAACATTCTTTTCATCACCGGTTCTCTGCAGAGGTACCGGCAACCGCCCGGCATTCAACATCTTGGATAATTGGGTGGCCTCTTTCAGGCTCAGACCCTCAATCTGCCCACTGGTTGAAATTTGCGACTTGACAGTCGGCGCTATCGGCCGACCATCGTCTCCCAGTAGCGGTGTATCCCCCTCGAAAATACCCAGTGGCTTACCAATAAGCCGCCCCGTAACCTCCTCTGATAACTTGCTCCCCTCTTCATTCCACTCAAATACCAGCAGTATGTTACCGAGATTGTCGGTACGTACATAGGTATTCTCCTTAAAGTAGGCACTGGTCAGCTCTTTCTCCTGCCCATCAATGACAGCAGTAGCTGGCTTCCACTTACCAAAATCGTCCGTCCATCTGGCACTCTCATTCTCTGAAATCAGCTCCCCAAACTCAAGCAGGGCTACGCGAGAGAGTCTTTCCTTTTCTGTATCCGTGAGGCTTTTCCCCGGCACCTCAACCAGAAGCTGGTCGGTGCCCATCTTGCGGACCGACGACTCGGATACCCCCAGAGGATTGATGCGGTTTTCCAGGACTAATTTTGCTCCATCCATAGCGCTATCCCACTCACCCGGCGCTATGGAAGAAAGGTCAGCCTTATAAACGATACGCGTGCCACCCTGCAGGTCCAGCCCCAGCCGAATCCCCCACCCACCTAATGCCCCCTTCTCAATAGGAAAGACCACGAATAGGGCTAGAATAAAAATCACTAACACCACCATGAAAATCAGTGTATTTCTTCCTGACATGTTTTTTATCCTGCTTTCGTTAACCGGTGTTCACGAATATAAGATAAAGCCTCCTCCCTGGTCGCTATCTCACCTGAGGCTTGCGCCTCCCGCACCGCCTCCAGTAGTTTACCAATCTTTGGTCCCGGACTCAAGTCAAAGGTGTTAATCAGGTCATGCCCGCTAACCAGCTTGGGTGGGATAGTCACCCTCTCCTGCTCAAAATGCTGGGTTAAGACATACTCCACCATCCGGGCATGCTCCTTGTATCCCGCCAGGTCTAACTTCGGTCCCCTGGTAGCCAGGTGGTCGGCCAGGCTTAAAAACAATATATCGATCCCCGCCTCCTCAGTGTCACGAAAGTAACGGTAGATAGCGCGGCGGGTGGGAAGCCCCCCCTGGCTCATCTGCCCCGGCCTGAGGTGCTCCCTGACCATAACCTCCACCAGCTTAATCTCTTTGCTACTAAACCTCAACCTCTCCAGAATGCCAGCCACCACCCCTGCCCCCAGCTTGCCATGGCCGAGAAAGCGCATCCTGCCGTCTTCAGCAATGGCTCTGGTCTGAGGCTTAGATACATCATGAAGCAGTGCCGCCAGCTTGAGCAGCACCCTTCTGGTGCTACCATGGCTGACCTCACGGCTAAAGTGCCGCGCCAGCGACTCTGACCAGGGGATAACAGCTAAGACCTCGTCACCGGCATATTGCCAGCCTCCCTCATGAAGAATAAAGTCAACGGCAATAACTGTCTCTATGGAGTGGTCAAAGACGTCCCAGAAGTGTTCCTTGGGCTGCTTGACCCCCTTTGCCTCCACCAGCTCGGGGATGATAGCGGTGACCAGCCCCAGCTCATCAAGGTAAGGCAAAAACCGCTCAGAGTGAGACGCAGACAGGAGCCGAAGTAGTTCTTCTCTCACCCGCTCACCAGCGACACCAGCGATAAGACGACAATTGCCTCGAATGAGAGTCTCAGTATGACTATCAAGAGAAAAACCAAGCTCAGCCGCCAGGCGCACCGCCCGCAGCAAGCGGGCGGCATCCGCCTGAAAAGTTGTTTCAGAGACCGCCCGAATTACGCCCTCTTTAAGGTCAGCACGGCCATTAAACGGGTCGATGAGATGGACATCCTTGGCTAGTTCCTTCAGGTCAACGGCTATGGCGTCTATGGTGAAGTCGCGCTGTGCAAGGTCGCCCTCAATGCTGCCCTGAAATGTGGCGAAATCAAGCTCCCACCGCCCGGATGGTGCTTCCCTGTCAACTATAACCACCCTGCCCACCCGGTTCACCTTGTCCAGCAGGACAAACCTGCCACCAAGAGCACTGGCTACCTTTGGGGCAATTTCCACCGCATCCCCGGCAACAGCAATATCAATATCAGCCGTACCTCTCCCCAGTAAGGCGCCACGAACAAAGCCGCCAACAAGATACGACTTTACCCCCTGCTCAGCGAGAAGGTTAGCTACTGCGGCTAGTAATGATGAGGCTTGAGGGTCAATAGATAGCTTCATTCTTCCCCAATAATACCCTAAAGCTACAATATACTACCACCCTGGCTAGTTATCAAGGGGGGTTCGATAAAAAGGTGACAGGAGGCACTTTTACTTGCTTTCTTTGGTTATGCCCCTGGCAATGCTCTTCAGGATGCTGAGGATGCCGATGGCAGCACGCTGCATATCAACCGGCTCCTGTGCCAGCATCCTAGCCACATAGGGGTCTAATTCCCCACCCCCGTAGTGCTGATAGCCCTCAGCCACACTTGGGGCGGGGAAAGATAGGTAGCCAGCGAGGGTGAATAGCTCGTCCTCTTCAAAGCCTAGCGGATTGGCGATTCTTCGCAGAATTGAGCCTGAAGGGAAACGCTCGCCTCTCTCAATGCGACCCAGGTGTGATGCCGAGACACCGGACATGGCACTAAGCTCGCGCAACGTCAGCGGCAGCGAAAGCCTCTGCTGCTTGAGCATCTTACCCAGATTGGTGTTTACATCACGCATGCAATTAATTATAATTCGCCAGATGGCAAATGTCAACAAAGGGCAAAATGGACAAAAGGGGACTTGACAAAAGGCAATTTTTGGGGTACAATATTGCCAATTGGCGGAAATAGGCGAATTATGATATTAAAAACAAGGGTCTTTGATTTGTACATCGGGCGATATCGAAACCTGTCTGAACTCGCCAAGGCAATGGAAATATCGGTAAGCCAGGTTTACCGGGTACTGGAAGGCAAGCGCAACGTCAACCGGAAATTCATTATCGGGGCAATAAAAGCCTTCCCCGGACATAAGTTTGACGACCTCTTCTACTTTGTCCCGACCACGCCAGCTGTCAAAACCGCCAACCCCAATCCGCCAGAGGAGACAAAAGGGCCAATCAGCCAACTGCCAAAAAGCACTTAAAGCTGGGCTACCTCAGGTTCTACCTTGTATAGCTTGTCCGGGCTTTCCAGGTAGTCTATATAAAGCACCCCGTTCAGGTGGTCTATCTCATGCTCCAGTGCTTGAGCCAGGAGTTCATCGGCTTTAATCTTTATCTCCCTCCCCCCCACATCACGCCCTTTGGCCCTGACCGATTCGGCACGCTTGACCACCCCGAAGTAGCCGGGGATGCTGAGGCAACCCTCAGTTACCATGCGTTCCCCTTTGCGGCGCACGATTTCAGGGTTAATCAGGGCTATATCCTCCTCCTCGGGTATGCCAATAACAATCACCCGTAAGGGAACACCCACCTGCGGTGCGGCTAACCCCACCCGCCCCGGGGCAACGTGAAGCGTCTCAATCATATCGGCTACCAGTTTCTTGATTGAGCCATCAATAGCCTTAACCCGTTTTGCCTTCTGTTTTAATATCGGGTCGGGAACAACACGGATAGGTAAAACCGCCATCTTAACCTCTAGAAATTCGTCCTAGTACAGTTTACCTAAACCAGACCCAGCGGGTCAATGTCCACCGTCCACCCCTGGGGGAAGGTTATCGGGGAGAGAAATTCAGACAAGTCTGAGCCGCGGAGGATAAGCTGCCAGCGGAACCTGCCCCGCAAGCGGTGAATAAAGGCTGGGGCTGGTCCAATTAGCTCCATGCCGGCTATCCCCTGTGAGTCTATCTCGCCGGTGAGCAGGCGCTTCATCCCTTCTGCCTGCCGCTGGCAGCGGGCATCGTTGGTATGGCTATAGACAAGGCAGGCAAGGCGAGTGAACGGGGGATTACGGAGCTGGCGCCGATAGTTAATCTCCCTGTCATAGAATGAGGAATAGTCGTGCCTTGACGCTGCCTGAATGGCGTAGTGCTCGGGGTTATAGGTCTGGATAATGACCCTGCCGCCCAATGTGCCCCGCCCCGCCCTCCCCGCCACCTGGGACAGGAGTTGAAAGGTTCTTTCACCGGCGCGGAAGTCGGGCAGATTGAGGGCAACATCGGCGCTAATCACCCCGACCAGGGTAACCAGTGGCAAGTCCAAGCCCTTGGCAATCATCTGGGTGCCGATAAGAATATCCGCCTGGTGGCGACGGAATTTGCCTAGTATTTCGTCATGGGAATGCTTGCCTCTGGTAGCATCGCTATCCCAGCGCAGCCGCCTGGCCCGGGGGAAACCCTGCCTCACCTCCTGCTCCAATTTCTGAGTGCCCATACCTAAAAACTTTATTCGGCGGCTCAAGCACCGAGGGCAAATCTGGGGGACTGGCATCCGGTAATTGCACTGGTGGCAAAGCAGGACGTCCTCAATAAGGTGATGGGTAAGAGGAACCTCACAACGCCGGCACTTGAGGACAAGGCCGCAACTGCGGCACTGGACAAAGCTAGCCCCGCCGCGGCGATTGAGAAAAAGGATGACCTGCTCCTCATTTGATACCGCTTTGCTCATCGACTGAGACAGGGAGCGGCTGAAGACGCTCCGATTCCCCGCCTTTAATTCCTCCCTCAGGTCGACCACCTCAACCCCTGGCAATGGCGCACCATCACGGGGGGTGACCCGCTCCGGAAGTTTAAGCAGGTGATAGTCTCCACTTTGTGCGTGGTAAAAGGTCTCCACATCCGGGGTGGCACTGCCCAAAATGACCACGGCTCCAGTTAGCTCAGCCAGTTTTAAGGCCACATCACGGGTGTGATAGCGGGGCGACTTATCCTGCTGTTTATAGGTCCACTCATGCTCCTCATCAATAACGATGAGACCAAGGTCGGGCTGGGGGGCAAAGATAGCACTCCTAGAACCGATAACGACATCAAATTCCCCGTCCCTGATGCGCTGCCACTCGTCAAACTGCTCACCCAGCGAGAGCTTGGAGTGAAGCACCGCCACCCGGTGGGGGAAGCGAGAGGCGAACCTCTCTATAGTTTGCGGGGTAAGGGCGATCTCGGGGACTAAGACTATGCCCCGCTTCCCCAGGCCTATTGCCTCAGCCAGGGCCTGGAGGTAGACCTCGGTCTTGCCACTGCCGGTAACCCCGTGAAGGAGGAAAGTCTGGGCTTTGCCTTTAGCCAGGCCGGACTTAATAGCCTCAAGGGCTGATTTTTGGGCGGCAGTTGGGGTCAGCGGTTGGGAGGGGGTTATGCCCTGATAGGAAATTGGCTCGCGTCTTACCTCAACCTGTTGAAGTGTGACCAAGCCCGTACTCACCAGAGCCTTAACCACTGAGGCTGAGCAGTTAACACCCTTTCTGGCTTCAGCGAGAGAAACCGGCCCGGTCTGCCGAGCCAAATACCCAAGAAGAACTGCCTGTTTGTTGGCCCCCTTTTTATGCAACCCGGCGGCTTGTTGCCCGGCTTCACTGGCTGTCACCTCCAGACGAAGGTAAGGCATCATCTTTGGTCTTGCCCTGACCGGCTCCAGTTCATAGCTTCTTGTGGTCAGGCTCCGTTTTACCAGCTGTGAAACGACGGCTTGAGCCTTTTTCTTGCCCAGAATTTTCTCAATCTGCTTTAGACTGACCTTGCCCTGCCTCTGGACCAGCTCCAGTATTTGCCTTTGTTCCCGGGTGAGAGCAGATAAGTCAAAATCGTCAGGGACGGGGGTGGCACAGATAAAAGTAAGCGCCTTGCGCTCAAAGCCCGGCGGCAGCATTAAAGCCACCGCGTCAAAAAGGGGAGATAGGTAATATTCGCTTACCCACCGAGCCAGCAAGACATGAGAGGGGGAAAGTAGAGGGCGGGGCTCAATAACACCGGCTATTTCCCTGGTTTCCTCAACGGCGGGGTAGGGGCTGAGTTCCAGAACGATACCCTGGAGCAGCTTATTGCCAAAGGGGACCCATACCGCCTGTCCAACGTCAATAGCCAGACCGGCTGGTATAGCATAGCTAAAAGTCCGGCGCTGGGCTACCGGCGAGTTGACACTAACCTCAGCATACCTCATCCCTTACCCCAACCCCTACCCTATTCTTTTACCTGCTTCTCCTTGGTACGAGACGCCCTACTACTGAGCCCGCGCAGGTAATAAAGCTTGGCCCGGCGCACCTTCCCGTGCCGCACCACTTCTATCTTCTCCAGCAGCGGTGAGGCGAAGGAAAAGGTATGCTCAACCCCTATGCCGTGGGAAACCCGCCTTATGGTGAAGTTGCCACCATCAGCGCCGCGACGAACCTTAATCACCACCCCCTGAAACACCTGGGGGTGCCCCCGCTCCCCGACCTTGGCACTCACCCTTACCGTGTCACCAGGGGAAAGGTCGGGAATATTGGGATTTGGTTTTTTGTTAAATAGTGAGACAATGTCCATACTAAGATTACCTCAATTTCTCGATTAATTTTCTCTCCTTCGGGCTTAGCTCAGCCTTCTCCAATAGCTCAGGGCGACGCTTCATAGTGCGCCGGATAGCCTGCTCATGGCGCCATTCGGCAATCTGGGCATGGTTTCCCGAGAGTAAGACCTCGGGCACTGACCACCCCCGAAATACGGGGGGGCGGGTATATTGGGGGTACTCAAGCCGCCCGCCGACATGGGAATCATCCAGCAACGATTCCGCCGAACCAAGAACCCCGGGGAGTAGCCTGACCACGGCATCAATAACTACTACCGCTGCCGGCTCCCCGCCACTGAGCACATAATCGCCAATGCTAATCTCGTCAGTAACAAGGTGTTCACTCACCCGCTCATCAACCCCCTCATAGTGACCGCAGATAAGAATCAGCCGGCGGTAGGTTGATAGCTCCTGGGCGATTTGCTGGCAGAAAAGGCGACCCTGCGGGGTAAGCAGGATAAGCGGAACATCGTGTTCTCCCTTTATTGACTCCACCGCCTCAAAAATGGGCTCAGGCTTGAGCACCATGCCGGCACCACCACCGTAAGGGTAGTCATCAACGGTGTGGTGCTTATCATGGGTGTAGTCGCGAATATTATGAAGGGCGATACTGACCAGCTTCTGCTCTATAGCCCGCTGGAAAATGCCAAAGCTAAATATGCTTTGAAACACCTCGGGGAATAAGGTCAAAATATCAATATCCACTTTAGTCCTTCCCAGCGGGAGTGTGCTGGGTTATCTCTCCCTTGATAATCTGCACCGCATGAGGGATGGCCGGCATTATAACCTCAAGGCACTCCCTGACTGCCTTAGGGCTACCCGGCAAATTGATAATAAGGCATTTCCCCCTCACCCCGGCCACCGCCCGGCTCAGCAGGGAAAAGGGCGTTTTAGCAAAGGTCTGGACCCTCATCATCTCCGCCAGCCCCGGCACAACTTTGTCCACTATAGAAAGGGTGGCTTCAGGGGTAACATCTCGCGGCGCCAGTCCCGTCCCGCCGGTGGTTATGATAACATCAACACTGCCCTCGTCCGCCCACTCAGCAAGCCTGCCTGAGATAGTTTTAACCTCGTCAGGAACGGCTTCGTACCTGACCACACGAAATTCTCCCGCAGGTAGGCTCTCCCGAATCGCCTTGCCGCTGTCATCGGGGCGCTCCCCCCGCCAGACCCCATCGCTGATGGTAATAACGGCCGCATTAAACATAACAACCTCTAGAGACAGACCCTATTTTACCACATAAGGCGGGAGGAGCAAAATAAGATTGTTTGTCAGCCTCACCCCCTTTATCCCCCTCTCTATTCTTGGAGAGGGGGAAGAGGTTTTCTGAAGAGGGACTTCGTCCCTCTTAAACTCCCTATAGTGTTTTAGGCTTCGCCCCTCTTTAAAATCTCCTACTTTTTGGGGCGTCTAAGAGGGGCTAAAGCCCCTCTTTTAAAAATAACTCCCCCTTCCCCTTGATAAGGGGAAGGGGGACAGGGGGATAGGGTTACCCAAATTAAAAGCTTAAAGGGTGGGGGGTTAATAAAATAGTACTAAAGGGTCTTGACAAAGAGGGGTATATGTGATGTAAAATGGTAAAAAGTGGTGAATTGTGGTAAAATAGGGCAACAAAAGGCAAAGCATGTTCTTCGGGGAGTTTGAATATAAGATTGATGAGAAGGGCAGGGTGCCTATCCCGCCCAAGTTCAGGCCAGAGCTGAGGGAGGGGGTAATACTGGCATCGGGGCCGGAGAAGTGCATCACCCTCTACCCATTAGCTGAGTGGAAAAAGCTGGCTGAGACCTTGACCAGCAGTCCGCTCACGCTGGGTAAGTTGAGACGGCTAAAGCGGGCGATTTTCGCCACCGCCTTTCACCTCAGGATGGATGAGCAGGGAAGAATAGCCCTGCCTATTCCACTTAGGCTGTATACCGAGATTGTGGATGATGTAACTATAGTCGGCGCCAATAACTATCTTGAAATCTGGAGCAAGTCCAATTGGAGCGAGGAGAGGACGGCCAGTCTGGAACAGGCCTGGCAGATTGTAGAAAGCCTAGAGAGGCATCAATGAACCTAACCATGTCAGCACCGACTCATATCCCGGTGTTACTGGAAGAGACCATCGAGGCGCTGGCAGTTCAGCCCGGCGGTCGTTATATTGACTGCACCCTCGGGGCGGGGGGGCATGCCCTCGCCATTCTAGAGCGTAGCTCGCCCGGGGGGCAGCTACTGGGCATTGACGCTGACCCTGAGGCTATCGCCGTCGCCAGGGCAAGGCTGGAAGCCCACAAGAGCTCAACCCTTCTAGTTAACGATAACTTCATTAATCTCAAGACAATCGCTACCAAATATGACTTTTCCCCGGTGCACGGCATTCTCCTTGACCTAGGGCTCTCCTCCCCCCAGCTTGAGAGCAGTGGGCGTGGTTTCAGCTTTCAGGGTGATGAACCCCTGGATATGCGCCTAAGCCCGAGCCAGGAAATTACCGCCGCCGATATCCTCAACACCTCCTCCGAGGCAGAACTGGCCCGGCTGATAAGAACACTTGGCGAGGAACATAAGAGCCGCAGGATAGCCCGCTGGATTGTGCAGGAGCGCCCGCTCAAAACCACCCTCGAGCTGGTCAGGGCGATAGAGCGGGCTGTCGGTAGCCGAAGGGGTAGAATCCACCCCGCCACCAGGACCTTTCAAGCACTAAGAATAGCCGTTAACCATGAGCTTGAGCACCTATCATCAGCCCTGGAGCAGGCAACCAGCCTCCTTGGCGCTGGCGGCAGACTGGTTGTTATCAGCTACCACTCACTTGAGGACCGCATCGTGAAGCGTTTTATGCAGGAGGAGGCAAGGAAAGCCTGCCTGAGGCTGGTCTATAAAAAGGTCGTCACTCCATCTCTAGCCGAGGTTCATTTTAATCCCCGCAGCCGCAGTGCCAAATTGAGGGCGGCTGAGTGCATTACTATACCGAGGGAGGCAGGTTATGACCAAACAGTCTATTGAGTATCAAAAGGTAATGACCGAGATAGTATGGGTAAACCTGCCCGGTCCGGATGAACCTGACCCAGGAATGAGTGGGGGGGAGCTGCTGCACGGTTTCCTTGCCGAGCTACATCGGTTGCCGAACGATGAGCTAAAGGCTTCAGTGAGTGACCTGTGCAATAAATGGAACATCCGCTTTAGAGAAGCGGCTGCCACTTACCCCACAACGCGGTAAAGATAGGGAGGTTTAAATATGTGAGGATTTACACTACTCGGCGAGTCTAGAATCTAGCTAGTAAGGAGGGGGACAGATGAGCAAGCGAGGTGCCTTAACCGCTATTGATGTTGGCACCACCAAGGTGTGCACTGTGGTGGCAAATGTTGAGGAGGATAGCATCCGCGTTATCGGAGTGGGTATCACCCCAACCTCAGGGCTGCACAAAGGGCTGGTGGTCAACATCAACGACGCCAGGGAATCAATCAGGCAGTCGGTAAGGGAAGCAGAGCGTACCTGCGGTTATAAAGTGGAATCAGCCTACATTGGTGTCACCGGCAGGCATGTCAGCTCGCTGAATAGCCGGGCGGTGGTCGCCATTACCCGCGGCGACCGGATGGTGCGTTCTGAGGACCTGAGGCGAGTCCTCACCTCCGCCCGAGGTGTTAAACTCTCCGCCGATAGAAAGCTGCTCCACGTTATCCCTCGTGGTTATGCCGTTGACGGTCAAACGGGGGTTAAGAACCCGGTAGGGATGCACGGCTTCAGACTTGATGTTGAGACACATATCATTACCGCCGCCGTTACCTCGGTTCAGAACCTGATAAAGTGCGTCCGCGGTATTGGCATAGATATTGAGGAACTCGTCCTTGAACCACTAGCCAGCGCCGAGGCGGTATTGACCCAGGATGAGAAGCAGGTGGGTGTACTACTGGCTGATATCGGGGGTGGTACCACCGATATTGCTATCTTCAGAGAGGGAAGCATCTGGCATACCGCTGTCCTGCCGGTAGCTGGCTATCAAATCACCAGGGATATTGCTATTGGGCTGGGGCTGCCATTTGAGGTCGCCGAGGAGATGAAGAAAAAGTATGGCAGTGTTGCCCCCGTTCATGAAACAAAGGCTATAAAAAGCAATAACCTGGCGACAAATGGACACGGTGTCTCTCACCGAGACCTCTGCGATATTATCCGGGCAAGGGTGGAGGAGCTGCTGAGGCTTATCGTGCTTGAGATGCCAAACTCTGAATATGAAAAGTTAGTCCCCGATGGCATCGTCCTCACCGGCGGGAGTGCTAACCTCGCCGGCATAGAAGCGCTAGGGCGTAATACACTGCAACTCCCGGTAAGGGTAGGCGTTCCGAGCAATATACACGGCATCAGTGACACCCTTCATGACCCGGCGTATGCCACCGGCGTTGGACTCCTGCTCTGGGGAGCAAAACATAGGGGAAAGAAAAGTTCGCAGCCACACGGCTCAGGCTTATGGCACTTTGTTTCCCGAATTGTGAGCCTGTTTGGCTAGCATGATTTCTAGTAAGTGGTAAAGAAAAGGAGGAGGAGATGGCAAAGGCAAGTTTCAGTGCTAACCCGGCTAAGATTAGGGTTATCGGCCTGGGTGGTGGTGGCTGCAACGCCATAACCCGCATGGTGAGGGAGCAGATTCGGGGGGTGGAGTTCATTGGCGCCAATACTGATGCCCAGGCTCTGGCCATCACCGAAGCCCCGATTCGCCTCCAGCTCGGGGAGAAGCTCACCAGGGGGCTGGGGGTTGGGGGTGACCATATCCTGGGTCAGAAGGCAGCCGAGGAAAGCCGCGACGAGCTTAAGGAACTTATCACCGGGGCTGATATGGTGTTTATCACCTGCGGTATGGGTGGCGGCACCGGCACCGGGGCCGCCTCAGTGGTGGCTGAGATAAGTAAGCAAACGGGGGCTCTTACCATCGCTGTCGTCACCAAGCCGTTCGCCTTTGAGGGTGTCCATCGCAATGAGGTGGCAAATGATGGCGTCTTCCGCCTCCTGGGCAAGGTTGATACCCTTATCATCATCCCTAACGACCGCTTGCTTGACCTCTGCGATGAGACGACGGGGGTAGATAATGCCTTTAAGCTGGCTGATGATGTGCTGCGCCACGGGGTTCAGGCTATTGCTGAGGTCATCACTGTCCCCGGACTGATTAATCTTGACTTCGCCGATGTTAAGACGGTAATGAAGGACGCTGGTCCAGCCTGGATGTCCATAGGCATTGGCGCCGGGAAGAACCGGGCTATTGACGCCGCTAAGGAAGCCCTGGCTAGCCCGCTGCTGGATATTTCCGTTGGCGGGGCAAAGGGAGTTCTCTTCAATGTTGCCGGCGGTCCCGGGCTCACCCTGTTTGAGGTTAATGACGCGGCTGAGGCAATAAGGGAGGCAGTAGACCCGGCGGCTAACATCATCTTTGGCGTCGTCCATGACCCCAGTATGAAGGAAGAGGTACGGATTACCCTGATTGCCACCGGCTTCGCTTCCAAGCTAGGCATGGCCGGCGTTAGCCGGGAAGATGAGTTTACCCAACTGCTTAAGGGCTTGAAGAGCGAGGAGGAACTGGATGTTCCTGCCTTCCTGCGCCGCCCTCTGTTTAGCCACCGCCGCCAGCCAATACCTGAGTCAACTAAAAAACTGGTTAAGACCCCGCCTGGCGTACCCTAGTGGTAAAACCCCCTAGGAATTGATAGGCCAGGCCGAAGGCTATAGGAGCTCTTGTCCTGATGCCTTTTTTTATTCCCCTTCTGGCTAAATAAACCCTTGACAAATACTACATATTGTGGTATTTTATAATCTCTACACTATGGAATGTAGAGGTTGATGATGAATTGCCCCTATTGCGGACACTATGACTCCAAGGTTACCGATTCTCGCGATGTCAACGATGGGGTACGCCGCCGGCGCCAGTGCTTGAGCTGCGGCGCTCGCTTCACCACCTATGAGCGCCTGCAACCAGCCAGCCTCTTCGTCATTAAAAAGGACGAGCGGCGTGAGGAATTTGACCGCAACAAGCTGCTAAGCGGTATTCGCAAGGCATGTGAAAAAAGGCCGTTACCCACCGGTGCCATAGAGAAGCTGGTTGATGATATCGAGGCTGAGCTTTACCGCCTGGGCAAGGCAGAGATAGCCTGTGAGCTTATTGGTGATATGGTAATAGAACAGCTGAAGAGGCTGGACCACATTGCTTATATCCGTTTTGCCAGCGTCTACCGGGAATTTGCTGACATTACGACACTAAAAGAGGAGGTAGACAACCTCGCCAGCACCGCAGTTCACCCCGCCAACCAGTTGCCTTTGCTGCCAGATGAGGAATTAATAGTTAAGGGTCGACGGGCAAGCCGCAAGCGGAGCAAGGTAAGGAGCCGGAGATGAGTATGACTAACAAGCCAGTAGTCGACCGCACCCAGATTGCCCGGGCTATTTTCGCCGCCGCCGAGTCCATGGGGATAAGGGACAGGCAGGTGGTGGAGCGGCTGGCAACCCAGGTGATTGAGCGCCTGGAAAAAACACAGGGGGAATACACCCAAACTTTACCGGGCATGGAAGAGCTGGTGGGAAAGCGCGCCCGCCGCCAGCGTCTGCCCACCGATGCCGAAATTGAAGCCATGGTCAAGGAGATCCTAGCTAGTGAAGAGCCACCCAAACGAGAGGAGGTCAAGCCTGAGATGGAACCAACCAGTGTCGCCAAGCCCAGAATTAAGCCTGCCGCCGGCATCGGTCTCAGCGAGAATGCTGTCCAAGTGCTGGAAAGAAGGTATCTGGAAAAAGACAAGCAGGGAAAGGTCATTGAGACGGCAGAGGAGATGTTTCGGCGGGTGGCGGGGGCTATTGCCTCAGCGGAGCTTATCTATAACCCCAAGGCGGATGTCAAGGCGTGGGAGGAGGAATTCTACCAGCTGATGGCAAGCCTTGAGTTCCTGCCCAACTCCCCCACCCTGATGAACGCCGGGCGGGAGCTGGGTCAACTATCAGCCTGTTTTGTCATTCCCGTTGAGGACTCAATGGAGTCCATCTTTAATGCCGTAAAGTACACCGCCCTTATTCATAAGAGTGGCGGCGGCACGGGGTTTTCCTTCAGCCGCCTGAGACCCAAGGGCGACTTCGTCAAGTCCACCTCGGGTGTGGCCAGCGGCCCGGTCTCCTTTATGGAGGTCTTTGACACCACCACCGATGTCACCAAGCAGGGAGGGACAAGGCGGGGGGCAAACATGGCTATCCTTAATATTGACCACCCCGACATCATGCAGTTCATAACCGCCAAGGATAACCCTACCGCTTTCACTAATTTCAATCTCTCGGTAGCGGTAACCAACGAGTTTATGGCGGCGGTCAAGGCAGGCAAAGACTACGACCTGCTAAACCCGCGCACCAGGGAGGTGGTAAAGAAGCTCAACGCCAGAGAGGTCTTTGATAAGATAGTTGATATGGCGTGGAAGACCGGCGACCCCGGCATTGTCTTCATTGACCAGATAAATAAGGCCAACCCCACCCCACAACTGGGCAGGATTGAATCGACCAACCCCTGCGGCGAGCAGCCACTGCTGGCTTATGAGTCATGCAACCTCGGCTCCATTAACCTGGCCAGGATGCTAAAAGCCAGCAACGGGACTTTTGAGATTGATTACCCCAAGCTGGCGGAGACAGTAAAGATTGCCGTGAGGTTCCTGGATAACGTCATTGAGGTCAATAGATTCCCCCTGCCCCAGATAGAGGAGATGACCAGGAAAACAAGGAAGATAGGATTAGGAGTGATGGGCTTTGCCGACATGCTAATTGAGCTCGGCGTCCCCTATAACTCGGAGGAGGCGCTCAAGGTTGCCACCGAGATTATGCGCTTTGTGCACGATGAGGCAACTAAGGCATCAGCGGAACTAGCCAGGGAGCGGGGCATTTTCCCCGTTTTTAGCGGCAGTATCTACGATAAGCCGGGAGGTCCCCGGGTGCGGAATGCCTCCTGCACCACCATCGCCCCCACCGGCACCCTGAGCATAATCGCCGGCTGTTCCAGCGGCATTGAGCCCCTCTTTGCCCTGAGCTATACCAGAAATATCCTTGATGGCACCAAATTTGTCGAGGTGAACCCGTATTTTGAGAAAGTGGCAAGAGAAGGTGGCTTCTACTCCAAGGAGCTGATGCAGAAGCTGGCGGAGGGTGCTCACCTCAGCGATATTGAGGGTGTGCCCGAAAAAATCAAGTGGCTGTTTGTTACCGCCCACGAGATAAGCCCCCAGTGGCATGTTAGAGTGCAAGCCGCCTTTCAGCGGTCTACAGACAATGCTGTTTCCAAGACGGTCAACTTCCCCCATGAGGCTACCAGAGAGGATATAGCCAAGGTCTATATGATGGCTTATGACGAAGGGCTGAAGGGGATAACCATCTACCGGGACCGGAGCCGTGACGCCCAGGTACTGGTCAGGGGCAGGGAGGAGAAGGAGGAAAAGGTTGAGGGTGTCGGGCTTACCCCCAGGAAGAGGTCAAAGGTAACCAACGGGGTTACCGAAAGAGTCAACACCGGCTGTGGCGCCCTCTATGTAACGGTGAACTCCGATGAGCAAGGCATATGCGAGGTCTTCTCCAATCTGGGTAAGGCTGGAGGTTGTGCCTCGGCCCAGCTTGAAGCCACCTGCCGGCTTATCTCCCTGGCACTAAGAGCTGGGGTGGATGTCGCCTCGGTGGTAAAGCAATTGCGGGGCATCCGCTGCCCCTCCATCGCCTGGGAGGAGGGCAAGTCCATACTCTCCTGCGCCGATGCCATTGCCAGCGTCTTAGAGAAGCACGTCGTTGGCAGCGTCGAGTCCAAACCTGAGCTTTCGGACTACGGGCTGGTCAAGAACCTTGCCGGGCAGTGCCCTGAGTGCGGCAACCTGCTCCGGTACCAAGAGGGGTGCTACATCTGCCCTTCCTGTGGGTATACGAAGTGTTAAGAAGGTAAGTAAATATAATAGGGTGATGCCTGTCAGTCTTAGCAGGCAACAGACACCGCCCCGAAGGAGAAGGCAAAATGACAAACGAAGGCACTCCCTCATACAAGTATGTTGACGATAAAGTTGGAAAGGTTGAAGCTAGACTTGACAAACTAATACAAGTCCATGAATCAGACCTTACTGCACAGAAAGAAGTGATTTTACTCACCCAACAATATTTGGCTATACTTGCAATGGACATTACCCAATTACACATGAGGAACGCAATAGATGCAAAGTCATCCAAAATAAATAAAGAACGAATCAGAGAATATATAATTAGCGAGTATGTTAAAGCAAAAGAGGGTGTACTGAATTCTCCTGAACCCCTCCGTATTTCGGCAGAATTTAAACGAACGTGTGTAAAATGCTCTGAAAAATACGAACTTAACGCTTTCTCTGAATAGATTCCTAAAAACTCTCACTCTTTTGGTAATTTGGATAACGTCTCTTCATGCCACATTAAAATCGCAATTTTATTCTAGAGCCTATATAATTAAACGCGAGGTTTGTTTATGACAGAGCAAGTGCGTGAATTGATAAAGGTGGCGCTGGGGGAGGCAGAGGCTGATTTAGCCATCGTTAATGGGGATATAGTAAATGTTTATACCGGGGAGGTGGTTAAACGGGCTTCTGTCCTTATTAAAGGCGAAAGAATAGCCTATGTGGGCAACGATACCGGTAAGTCTATCGGTTCCTCAACCAAGGTCATTGATGCCGCCGGCAAGACACTGATACCCGGGCTTATTGATGGCCACACCCATATCGACGGCCCCTATTCTATCAGCGAAGTGCTAAGGTATGTCATCAAGGGCGGCACCACCACTATTATCACCGAGGCCTCTGACATTGCCTCCTCTCTGGGATATGAAGGGGTTATTCAATTCCTAGCCTCTATCAAAAACCAGCCGATAAAGGTCTTTGTTACCGCGCCGCCGCTGGGTACTATAAGCCCGGTAACGGAAGAGCATGCCATTACCGTTGGTGAACTGCGCCAGCTGCTGAGGCACAAGGAGATTATTGGCCTAGGTGAGACTTACTGGGGTAAGGTGGTTAACGGCAACCGCAGAATCCTCGACTTGATTGCCGAGACGATAAAGATGGGTAAAAAGGTTGAGGGGCACAGTGCCGGGGCTACAGGCAACAAGCTGCAAGCCTATATTGCCTCCGGCGTCTCCTCCTGCCACGAGCCAATCAGTGCGGAAGAGATCAGGGAAAGGCTGAGGCTTGGGCTTTTCGTCCTGATAAGGGAGGGGGAAATAAGACGGGAGTTGGAAACCATCTCCAGGATAAGGGAGGAGAATATCAACTTCAGCCGGCTGGCACTATCAACCGATGGCTTGGGACCATGGCAGCTTATCAGCGATGGCTATATGGAATTCGTGGTGCAAAAGGCAATCAACCTCGGCTTCAGCCCGATTCTGGCAATACAGATGGCAACAATAAATCCCGCCCAGCACTTCGCTATTGATGACGTTATCGGCGGGATTGCCCCGGGCAAGTATGCCGATATCGTTATTATCCCCGGCCTGCGCACTATCCGGGCGGAATATGTTATCAGTAACGGGCGTGTTGTTGCCCGGAACGGCGAACTGCTTGTCCCACCCCGAAAACACCGCTACCCCGGAGCAAAACAGAATAGCATAAATCTGGCCCGGGATTTTAATGCTGGCGACTTTGCCATCCCGGTGGAAGGCAGCAGCCGCCAGGTGAAAGTCAGGCTCATAGACCAGGTCACCAATTTAGTCTCCAGGGAAGAATTTATTGATATGCCGGTGTCAGATGCTCAGCTCAAGCCCGATACCAGCAAGGATATACTAAAGGTAGCCGCTATTGAGCGGGCTTACGGTACCGGCAAAACATTCGTCGGGCTAATCAGGGGGATGGGGTTTAAGCGGGGGGCTATTGCCACCAGTGCTGCCTGGGACTGTGGCGATATTATTGCCGTCGGTGCCGATGAAACCGATATGGCGCAGGCGGTAAACCGGATTAAGCAGTTAGGCGGGGGGCTTGTGGTGTGCGCCGGCAACAGGATACTGGCGGAAATAGCGCTGCCGGTACTCGGCATAATCTCCACCGAGCCGATGGAGGCTATCGCCAGTGGACTTTATGATATCCAGCGGGCCGTTACCGATTTGGGCTGCCGTCTACCTGATATCCGTACCACTCTGACTACTCTCACCAGCCCGGCGATACCCTTCCTCCGAATATGCGAATCCGGGCTATTCAATCTCCGGCAAGATAGCTTCGTTGACTTAATCGTGGGGTAAACGGCTTATGGCTTGGGACGAGGTTAAAAAAGCCAGGCGGCGGCTCTCCCGGGAACAGGGGGCCATCATCAAGGACTGGGGGGGTAGAATCCCTGTCGCCCTGGTCTATCCAAACTCCTACTATCTGGGCATGTCCAACCTTGGGCTTCACGCCATCTATCGCCTGCTCAATAGCTATAATGAAGTTGTCTGTGAGAGGGCCTTCTGGGAGATAGAAAACAGGGAGAGCCAATTATCTCCTCTGTCCCTGGAGTCCCAACGCCCGCTCTCTGATTTTGCCGTCCTTGCCTTTTCTGTTTCCTACGAGCTTGACTACTTCAATGTCGTCCATATTCTTAAAGCCAGTGGCATACCCATCTATGCCGCTGACCGTGATGAGAGACACCCTCTGGTTATAGTCGGTGGTCCCTGCATCATCGCCAACCCCCTGCCCCTCTCCCCCTTCTTTGACTGCCTGTGCATCGGTGAAGCCGAGCCCATACTGCCCGCCATGATGCCGGTGCTATTTAAGAGCCTCAGTGGCAGGCGGGACGAACTGCTTAAGGCATTAGCGGCACTGCCCGGCATCTATGTCCCGCAATACTATTCGGGGAAGCCCGTAGTCCGCCAGTGGGCAAAAGAGCTGGACGACTTTCCTGTTGCCACAACCATACTCACCCCGGACACTGAGCTCGGCGAGCTGTATCTCATTGAGGTGGAGCGGGGCTGTAACTGGGGCTGCCGCTTCTGCCTTACCAGTAAAGCTTTTCACCCCATGCGCTGTCGCTCTGTAGAAAATCTGATAGCTCAAGCCGAGCAAGGACTTAAATACAAAAAGCGCTTAGGCTTGGTCGGGGCGGCGGTGTCAGACCACCCCCGGATAGAGGAACTGTTATTAAAACTGGGGCAGCTGGGGGCTGAGCTCTCCATAAGCTCACTGCGAATGGCTCCCCTCTCCCGCATTGTGTTGAGAGAGCTGGCTAAGGGAGAAGCCCGAACCGTTACCCTTGCCCCTGAGGCTGGTTCCCAGCGCTTGCGCCGGATTATCAAAAAGAGCATCTCCGAGGAGGACGTCTTAGAGGCGATGGATAAGGTGGCGGAGCAGGGGATAAGGCAGGTCAAGCTCTATTTTATGATTGGCTTGCCGTGGGAGACCGATGAGGACATAGAGGATATCATAAGGCTGGCGCTAAGGTGTAAGGGCATCCTTGATAAGCAACAAGCTGGCTGCCGCCTGGTGCTTAACATCTCTCCCTTCGTGCCCAAGGCAGGCACACCCTTCCAGTGGCTACCGATGACCAAGCCCTCTATCCTGAACCAGCGTTTGTCCTTCCTTAAAAACAGCCTGATGCCCAAGGGAATCAAGATTAATAGTGAAAGCCCGGCCTGGAGCCAGGTGCAGGGGGTTTTAGCCCGGGGGGACGAAAAACTAGCTGAGGTGCTGGCTAATACGGAGGAGGTATCGCTGGCTGGCTGGCGTAAAGCAGTAGAAAAATGCCAGTTAGATATTGACTATTATATCAATCAGAGATGGGATACAAAACAGAGGTTACCGTGGGCGATAATAGATTCCGGCACTAAACTTGAGCACTTGAAGGATGAGCTGGATAGAGCCCTGGCTCAGCGTTAGGAGAGCAATTCAGTTACCACTTCGTTTATCACTCGCCCATCGGCCTTGCCCTTGAGCTGAGCGATGAGCTTGGGCATAACCTTTCCCTTATCGCCGAGCCCCGCCGCCCCCACCTCAGCGATAACCTGGCGGGCAGCGGCTATAATCTCTTCTCGCGTCATCTGCTGGGGCAGGTATCCCTGAAGAACGGCCAGCTCGGCTTCTTCCTGAGCCACCAGGTCGTCGCGCTTCCCCAGCTTAAAGGCGTCAATGCTTTCTTTGCGCTGCCTGATTTCCTTGGCAATAACGCCATAAATATCAGCGTCTTCCAGTGTCGCCTGACGGGCGATTTCAGTATTATTAATCGCCGCCAATAGCAAGCGGATGACCGAGCGCCTCACCTTGTCCCCCCCTCTTAACGCCTCCTTGAGGTCATCCGCCAGCTTTTGCTTTAATCCTTTATTCTCCATACTATCTACTATCTTCTTGGACTCCTTGGGCCCCTTGAACTTCTAGCGGTCTTGCGTTTCTTGGCTGCTTCCTTTCGCTTGCGCTTAAGGCTCGGCTTCTCATAGAATTCGCGGCGGCGTATCTCAGACAAGACACCATCCTGTTGCACCCTTTTGTTAAATCGCCGGAGCAAACTCTCAAAGCTCTCGTCACCACCAGATCTTACATCAGTCACATGGCATCCTCCTCCTTCCCAATTTTATGTCTCTACATTCTAGTCAGCTTAAGCCACCCTGTCAATGCTTGTCCCTCTTTAATATCTCGCGGGCGGCTACTACCCCGGAAGCCGACGCCTGGATCAGGCCACGGCTAATGCCAGCCCCATCGCCAATAGCAAACAGGTTGCTAACCTCACTCTCCAGGGTGGGGCCAAGTTGAGGTCGGCTGGAGTAGAATTTAACCTCAATCCCGTAAAGCAGGGTGTGGGGTGAGGCAACACCCGGAGCCAGCTTATCCATTGTCTGGAGCATCTCCACTATCCCGGTGAGGTAGCGGTAGGGGAGGGCAAAGCTGAGGTCGCCGGCAGTGGCATCGGTTAGCGTAGGCTGAACCAGGCCACTTTCAATGCGGGCCGGGGTGGAACGCCGACCCTCCATAAGGTCACCAAAGCGCTGCACTAAAACCCCGCCGCTTAAAATATTAGCCAGCCGCGCCAGGTATTTGCCGTAGGCGATAGGCTCGTGAAACGGCTTGGTGAAGGTTGTGCTCACCAGCAGGGCAAAGTTAGTGTTGCTGGTCTTATGCTCGGCATAGCTATGACCGTTAACGGTGATTACCGGGTCAACACCACCGGTGGACTCCATGATGACCTCCCCACCAGGGCACATGCAGAAGGTTCTAACCCGGTCGTCAAAGCTCTTTGAGCGGAACTCAAGCTTTGACTCATAGAGGACGCTGGTCAACTCCTCCATCACCGCCGCTGGCACCTCAACCCTGACCCCAACATCAATAGGGTTGATATCCATGGTCAGATTAAGTCGGCTCGCTTCCTGGACGAGCCAATCAGCTCCTTCCCTTCCCGGAGCCAGAATAAGGTAGTGGCAGTCAAAGCTCTCCCCACCCTCAGTCCTGACCCCTTTGACCCTGCCCTGGTCAAGGGTGATGGTGGCAACCATTGTCTCAAGCCTGAATTCTATATGCGGGCTGAGGTAGTCCCACATCGCCTTGAGCACCGAGCGGCAATTCTCGGTGCCCAAGTGGCGGATGGGCACCGCCACCAGCTTGAGCCCGGCACCCTCAGCCTTGCTGCGCAGGGCTTCAATCCCTTTGCCAACACCATATAACTTGCTTGGGGCGCCAAACCTGAGGTATACCTCATCAACATAGCGGATAAGGGCTCCTGTCTCTTTCTCCCCGAGGTAACTGGTGAGCCGGCCGCCAACCGCTGGTGATAGGGTCAGCTTGCCGTCGCTGAAGGCGCCAGCCCCACCCAGACCGCAGACAAGGTTGCACGGAGAGCAGGGCGGGCAGGGACTTCCGGTGTCACGGCTCGGGCAGTGGCGGTTATCAATATGCCTCCCCTTCTCTATAAGCAGGATATCCAGGTCGGAGGCTTGGGACAGCTCCAGGGCGGCGAAGATAGCCGCCGGACCACCGCCAACGATAATAACATCGTATTTTTTAGCCATTTTCACCAGCCCCGCCATTGTATAACCGGTGGCTATAGCCGTCAAGGAATATAGTACTTTAGTCTGCCACACAAATGTCCTAAAATTGCCCTAATTTTGCCAAAAACGAACGGTTTTAATGTAATGTTAACGCCCGTTTTATGGCTAATTAATCCCTAAGACATAAAATTGGACTGTGAGCAGGTTGAAAACAGCTTTACCCCCCATTGGTACCCTGCCATCTGACAAGATTTATAGCAGACCATGTTAAATGTTAACTTGCCATTTGACATTTGCCATTTGGCGAGTTAGAATTATAAAAATATTATGTTTGACGAGACCAGCATTGATCTAGGCGAAATAATCAGGCGGCAAAGGGTTACCATACCACTGACGCTCCAGGAACTGGCTAACATGTCCGGGGTATCCCCGTCCCACCTGGGGCGGATAGAGCGGGGGGAGCGTTATCCTTCAGCCCGCGTCCTGCGGAGAATTGCCAAGCCTCTGGGCCTGGGTGAGGATGGGCTATTCACCTTAGCCGGGTATCTATCCCCCCATTCTTCCGCCGTGGCTGAGGCTGACCCAGGGTATTCCGGGGGCAGGGTAGACCCTTATGTGGCTGGTGTGTTAGCCCGGGAGCCGGCTGAAGTGCAGCGCGCCCTCATTGCCATCCTTACTATCTTAAAGAATATAGCCAAGGGCGTGCCCAAAGAATAAGCCGGGTGGGGTAAGATTGTTGATAGTTGTCGCCGCAGTGCTGGCGCTGAGTTTGACCAGCCTGTTTTAGTAGTGCCAGCAGGCGACAATAGGATATATATGTTGACAAGAGTAACGGGTAAACCTATTATTAAGAGGACTAATGGTTAGAAAACTGCTAATAATTGTCGCCGTAGTGGTGGCGCTAAGCCTGGCCAGTCTGTTCTTACCGGCGCGGCAGATGAGCATAGAGGGCATTGGCAAGCTCTCCTTTGAGACCAAGATTACCCTCTCCGCTGGCTCTGAGGTTGCCTATGCCAGCCCCGATAGCTCATCTTTTTATAGTTCAACTTCAGACGGCAATATTTACGCAAGCATGGGGACTTACTCGGGAACACAAGGTGCTACGAGTGGGACAGTCAATGCCGGCGCTGCAACTTTTACCATCGGACAGAGAGCTACCACTTCAACTCAGAGTCAGACAAGTCGAAACAGTTACACCAGTTTGTATTCTGGTACTGGTAGTTATATAAGGGCTGCGGAAAGAGTTAATAGTTTTGTGGGAACAATCACTTCGGTTCAGTGGTATTTATGTAGGTCGGGTTCACCCACAGGGACAGGTTCCTGCACCGTAAGAAGTGTAACAGGCGATACTCTATTGGGGACAATTGGAACTATAAATGTGTCAACACTTAGTATTTCTCCTACTTATACTTGGTACACCTTCAATGCCACTCCTGTTGGCGTTGATACAGCAACCGACGTCAGGATTTGTTTTGAATACTCTGGTGGAAATAGTTCAAACCACGTAAGATTTGGTTATCGGAATTCAAATGCTACTACTTGGGGTGTTTACTCAAGATACACCAGTAGCTGGACGGACAGTACAAGTTACGATGCAACCTTTCAGAATATAACCTACGCTACATATCAGGTTGATAGAGGCTTTGTCTTCTTTGATACCTCACCCATACCCGATGGTGCGACAATCACCAGTGTCAGTTTGGGTCTCTACGGACAGGCAGACAGCTCGGCTACTGACTTTGACATTACTATAACCAATGGGCAACCTACCTCTCCTTCAGATCCATTGGTGGGGACGGATTTTAACAAAAACAACTACTCAGGTAGTGGTGGAACATTTAATACCGCTGGATTTACCACCTCTGGTTACAATACTATTACACTGAACTCAACTGGACAAGGGTGGATAAACAAAACAGGGACGACAAAGTTATGTCTTAGAAGCTCAAGGGATATTAGCTCCACGACACCAACGGGGAATGAATATGTTAGCGTCTATGCCTCGGAGCAGACAGGGACAAGCCAAGACCCACAATTAACAGTGACATATACTACGCCGCCGCCCCCCGCCTGCTGGCTGAGTGGCTGGGCGAAACGGGTCAGGCTCAGCATTGACACCGGTGACATTGATCCCTCCCTCTCTACCTTCCCCGTTTTGGTCTATTTAAGCGCACAATCGGGCAGGGGACCAGATGATGTTACTTTTGTCTTTAACGAACTGGGAAGTTATGACAACCGCCTGAAGATTGCCGTCACCACCGACGACTGCACCGAGTGCTTTGTCGAGATAGAGAAGTGGGACCAGACCAATAAACAGGCCTGGCTCTGGGTCAGGGTGCCAGATATAAGCAATACTACTGAGCTTCATCTATATTATGATAGCACCCATGCTAATAATACTACCTATGTCGGCGATACTAATTCTACGCCAGCCGAAACGGTATGGGATAGCAACTTCGTGATGGTTCAGCACCTGGGGGAAAACGCTACGGTCGTCCACGATTCTACTGCCAATAATAATGATGAGACAAATCCTCCCCCAGCACCCCCCTCGCCCGGCTATATCAGGGCTACTTATAATGACCCGGGCAGGATAAACGGGTGCTATTCTTTCAGCAATGATGGCACCAATGGCAGCCGAATTCAAATGGCACACAGTTCAAGCCTTAATATCACCGATAGTATTACGCTAGAGGCATTCGTCTATCTAAACGATAAGACAGACGCAAAATTCATTGTCAAGGATGACCCTTTTGATATAGGGGGCTCTGGTTGCTACAACCTGCAACAAGAAGCACTAAGCGGAGTCCCCAATCTGCAACTCCAGCTGGATTTGGGAGGCTGGGCGCGCGCCAGCTACGCCACATATAACACCGGCCAATGGCTTTACGTGGTAGGTACCTATGACCGACAGACGATGAGGCTTTACCTGAACGGTACTGAGGTAGCTACCAACCCTCAGACAGCGGCGATAAGAAGCAGCAGCACCGTCAACGTGGCTCTGGGCAATCGGGCTGACGATAATGGGATTCTCTATGACCTGAATGGTCTGCTTGATGAAGCCCGCGTCTCAAACACCGCCCGAACTCCTGCCTGGATTAAAGCCAGCTACGAGAGTGGAAGGGATGATTTATTTGATTTTGGGCCTGAGGAGGGGCTGAATATAGAAAATACCCCTGAAGAGTGTAACTTTGGTACCGTTTCCACAAGTTCAACCTACGAAAGTGAGCTGACTTACTTCACCGTTACCAATAATTCAGGCGGGGCGATTAACATAAGCATTAAAGGGACCGACATGAGCGATACCCAGGGCGGGACTCCATGGACGCTGTCCGATGACGGCATACCCGGTCCTACCAGTTATGGCCTGTGGGCGGGGCTTGAGGGTGGTAACGACTACCCTATCATAGTTAAGAAGAATGAGCCATTTAATAACCTGGTGACGACCCTACCCGATGGTAAGGCACAGGGCTGGGGGCTGCAATTGCGCACCCCAACCTCGTTTAGTGACGTATACACCAAGTCTGGTACCGTCACCCTGACGGCGATATTTAGCTAGCCTGAGGTCGACAGGCGTGTTAAAATATTGTAATATATTATTAAAAGAAAGGAGGTGAAAAAGAATGAAAAAGACCCTAATAGCCATTATGCTGGCATTAGCCCTGGTGCTCATTCCTGCTGGCAATGCCTTTGCCATTGACCTGCCGGTGGTGGTGACTGCCTCCCCTGCCATCCTAGCTTTCACGGTAACTCCGAACACCTGGGACATAATGGACACTGGTCTGATAAACCGAAACACCTACTACTACTCAAACGATGCTGGTAATACCATTCAGCCCACTACTCCTACTGCTGGTGAGTGCCGGTTCGAGTTTGAAAACACTGGCGACGTGACCATAGACATCACCGTCAACATGGCTGACTTTATGAAAGTCGCCACCCCCCCCACCGTTATAACTTATATGCTCAACAAGGACGGGGGCGGTTACACCGACAACGACGAAACTCACTTTGGTGCCGCGGGTTATGCGGTGGGTACCGCCTTGCCTGGAGTACCCTTCTTGACCACAGGCAGCGGTGTTTTCATTAATGACCTTCCCGCCACTGGCGCCGACAAGATAAAGTGGGGCATTGCTCTTAGAACCCAGACTGACTCCTTCTTGCTTGCCGATGAGATTCAGAGCATCGTCACCTGCACTGCTGTTGAAATCTAAGCCAGCATAGGACAGGTGGAAAGCCTGCGATTGGGGCTGAAAGCGCTGGGAGCGCCTAGACTCAATAAAAATAACCTGAACACTGGTAATGACCAGCACAGGTGGAAAGCCTGCATTTGGGGCTGAAAGCGCTGGCAGCGCCTAGACTCAATAGAGAAAAACTATGAAAAAACTAATTATACTCATAGCGGTTGCTGTGTTGTTATTGCTGGCGGGTTGCCCCTCGTCTTCGCCAGCGACTCAGGAGCCCTTTCCCTGGCCCGAAGATAAAGTCAATGATACCGGGATTATACCGCCCAAGGTGAAGGTGAGCAACTTCTCCCCCGGGGCGAC
>Ga0315282_10002821_pt1 | contig 31526 bp, 27 predicted proteins | sample YL17G07_20_MG_FD_203693 | JGI IMG/M metagenome (GOLD analysis project Ga0315282, IMG submission 203693) | Sediment microbial communities from Yellowstone Lake, YNP, Wyoming, USA - YL17G07_20 | ecosystem: Environmental > Aquatic > Freshwater > Lake > Sediment | place: USA: Wyoming | collected... | reverse complement strand
TCCGCAAGTGAAGCCGCAAAGAAAAAAAGAAGACCTGATAAAACCAGAGTTAAATTTCAGCCAGATTAGCAAGATAAATCAGGAATTAAAAGCACTATGGCTAAAATAAGCGTAAAATTTAAAGCGCAAAGCGTAAAACCAAAATGTAAAACTTAAAACGTTTTAAGTTTTAGACTTTAACTTTACGTTTTTCGCTCTACACTTTACGCTTCCTAAGTTTATATTAACAATATGCCTAAAATAGTAAAAAAAGACAAGCAAGGAGATTTCATAAAGTTTTTAGGCACGGCTGGCGCGCGCTTTGTAATGATAAAGCAATTACGAGCGTCGGGCGGACTTTGGGTTTCGCATAAAGGTACAAACGTATTGATTGATCCCGGGCCGGGCAGCCTCGTGCGTTGCGCATCCAGCAGGCCTAAATTGGACCCTACTAAATTAGACGCTGTTCTACTTACCCACCGCCATCTCGACCACGCAAATGATATTAATGTGATGATTGAGGCAATGACCGAAGGCGGTTTCAAAAAAAGAGGCATATTGTTCTGCCCGGAAGATGCCTTAAACGAAGACCCCGTAATATTAAAACACGCAAGAGGTTTAGTGGAAAAAATAGAGATATTGGAAGCTGATAAAACATACAACGTAGCTAATTTTGAATTCCAGACTTCTATGAGACACATTCATCCTGTATTAACTTTTGGTTTAAAATTTAACATCAAGAATATAAGCGTATCGTTGCTCACTGACACTAAATATTTTAATGAACTCATAAATTTTTATAAAACAGACATATTAATTATATATGTGGTTTTCTTTGAGCCTCGACCGGAAGTAGACCACCTCTGTCTTTTGGATGCGGAAAGCTTGATAAGAGATATTAAGCCCAAAAAGGCAATATTGACTCACTTTGGCATGACCATGTTAAGGGCAAAACCCCAGATTCAGGCACTTGAATTATCAAACAAGTTAGGCATTGAGGTCTCGGCTGCTTATGATGGTATGACCATCAACTTTTAGCAATTCCTTAGCAATTTTTCCTTGACATAACTCGATAATTATGATAATGTTATATAAATAAACCAAAGGAGGTGAAAGATGAGTAATTGGCAGGTAGTGTTATTAGAGCCAGCCAAGACAGTTCTTTCTCAGATTAGCCAATTCTTAGTCAATGTGCTTTTGGTGGTTATTATTCTTATCATCGGCTGGATTATTGCCAAAATCATCAAAACACTGGTCGCAAAACTTTTAAGGACAATAAAACTTGACCAACTATCCGACCGCATTGATTTGGACAGCGTGTTGACAAAGGGGGGTATTAGCTATTCTCTTTCTGAGCTAATCAGCGTAATATGCTATTGGTTAGCGCTTTTGATTACTTTTGTGGTTGCCATCAATGCCATAGGCCTTACAGTTGCTGCTGACCTCCTGAATAGGATAGTTCTTTACGTGCCTAATATCATTGCCGCAGTATTCATTTTGATATTGGGTATGTTTGTGGCCACACTATTAAGCAATATTGTTAAGACTGCAGCTAATAATGCTGGTGTGTCTCAAGCCAAAGTTTTAGGCAAGGCTGTTGAGGTTGTGGTAATTATTTTTACTATAGCCATAGCCTTGGAACAACTCGGTATCGCTGCTAAGGTAATCGAGTTGACTATAACCGTAGTATTGGCTTCTTTGGGTTTAGGCGTAGCTTTAGCATTTGGCCTGGGATGCCGCGACCTGGCTGCAAGGTTTATTTCTGACCTGATTGACAGCTTAAAATCAAAGAAGTAATATCGGTAATAAAATCTAAATTAACCCCCTATCATATTTAATAAGATAGGGGGTTAATTTTTTGAGTGCGTTTGAGGGACGTTTGTTAATGCTCACTAATTTGGTAACGATTTTGGGGATTTTAAAGGGGTTAAGTGACTTGGAGTGAAGAGGTTAAGGCAATATAGGCTTTAATTTAAAATTCTGTTGAATGTTGTATAATGTGAAGCAATGTTAAGTAATAGAGTAGAGAAATAGCGCTATCTAATCCATTTCCATAATTTTAGAATCTAAAATTATAGTTGACATCTACTTGACAGATGTCAACTTTTATTAAAAAAATTGACATTTCAAAAACTGCTGTCAGTGAGAACTTTGGCTAGCGTAATTTGCTTGACAAAATAATCAGTTAAAGATTTTCCTTGACAGACTATAGAAAATATGGTATCTAAGTATTCTATACCTTCTATATTAGGTAGAGTATCAAATTCGGCTTTAAGAGCTTTGGTTTAAGCAGGATGATTAAAGAGAGGTCTCTGAAAAACTCCTAGTTTTAGGTCAGAGACCTCTGATTACGGAGATTTTAAAAAGATTACGGAGATTTTTCTCGTCGGTCACTAATCACTGTAATCTATTTTTTAATCGGTGTAATCAAGGGCGGCACTTTTGTGACGCCCTATTAAAAGAATAATGGGTGGGGAGTAAGGTAATGGGACCGCTAAAGAAAAAAGATTATTATTGGGCGCAAGAGATAGCGGATGAATTTGGCATTTCCAAAAAGACGCTATTTAAATGGGAGAGTGAAGGGAAGATTTCCAAAGTGCCCAGAGATTGGCGCGGCTGGCGAATGTATAACGAAAGCCACCTTAAACAAGTAATGCAAATTATTGAAAAGAAAAAAAGAGAGCTGGTTTGATTATGCCTAAAGATTATACTCGTAGAGAAAGGATAACCATAATTTTTATAATCTGTAGTTTTTTATGGATAAGCTACGCACCTCTTGATCTCTTCGCCCAGGGCAAGGAATTTTTAAGGCTGAGGGCTGGTTCAGCGGTATCAGAAGGAAACTATGTGCCGGGACAATTTCCCACGGTTGAATATTTTATCGCTCCGGAAGACACCATGGAAGTCTTTGTCTGGCAGTGCCCCGACCTTAGCAAAAATGTTATCATAGGGCCTGACGGTTATATCTCCTATCCCTTAGTCGGCAGGATTAAGGTCGACGGTTTAAGCGTAAGCCAGCTGGAGGATGTGTTGAGGAAAAAACTTTCCGAATACGTCAAGGACCCGCACGTCTCGGTGATGATGACAAAGTTTGCCGGCAATAAAGTGATTCTCTTGGGAGAGGTGAATTCCACCGGAATATTCACCTACAAGGGCATAGCTACCTTAATCGACGCAATAGCATTAGGCGGAGACTTTACTACCGACGCCCGCAGGGACAGTGTTATATTGGTGCGCGGGAACTTAACGGATAAGCCGCAGGTCACCAGGATAAATATGGCGAAAATAATTACCCGCGGAACTACCGATAGGAGTATTATTTTACAGCCAAACGATGTAATTTTTGTACCCAAGACATTTGTGGCTAATCTGAATAAATTCCTCCGGGACATCAGTCCGCTGATTAGTGGTGCTAATAGCATTTTGGATGCGAGAGAAAGAGTCAAGCGTATGCAGGGCTATGAGCGTTAAAATAGCGCTATAACTTATGGAACAGCTATACGAATTAAACTTAAGGGATTACTGGGCAATATTCTTAAAAAGAAAATGGGAGGTTTTGCTTGCTTTCCTGGTAGTTTTTTTTAGCACTTTTACCTATACCTACTTTCAGGAGTCTATTTATCGGGCAACAGTCCTCTTAAAAATAGAGTCTTCCTCGCAGCCTTCTGATGTAATATTTCCCGGCAGCTATCGGTTCCCCCAACCCTTTGAACTTTCCGATTACACAAAACAGGTAGTCAGCGGTCCGGTCATGGAAAGGGCGGCCAGGGAATTGGGGTGGTTAAAAGAGGGCGCTACTAAAAAAGAGGTAGAGGCGTTAATAAGCGATATAAGCGCCAAGATTTCGGCAGCCGAAATAGAGAAAAGCAACATGATACGGCTTTATACGTATTTTCCGGATGCCACCAAGGCAGCTGATTTCGCAAATAAAGTTGCCGAAGTTTTCAAAAGGATGAACGTAGAGCAGAAGAATGAAAGCACGCGCAATGTGAGGATTTTTATTGAAGATACGCTCGCCAACGTTTCGGAAAAATTAAAGGAGCTGGAAGCGAAGTTGCGCGTCCTTACCACGCGGGGCGCGATAGGTTTAGCGGTGACTCTTCTGCAGCAAATCACCGACCTGGATAGAAGAATAACGGATTTATCAACCAAGTTTACGGAAAAATACCCCCCGATAGTCAACCTGCAAGAGGAGAGGGTAGTATTACAAGAGAAGCTTAAATCTTTGCCCAAGGAAGAATTCGAATACGGTATCCTGCAGCGGGATATCAAGATTAACGAAAACCTCTACAATAGCTTAAAGCAGCATCTGCAGACCGCCCGGATTAAAGAAGCGGAAAAAACGGACAATATTATCATAGTCAACCCGGCCATAGTGCCCAAAACCCCGTATCTGCCTGACAAAAAAAGGAATTACATAGTAGGTGTGGTTCTGGGGCTCGTCCTCGGCATTGCTGCGGCACTGGTATCCGAAAACCTGGATACTTCTATCGGCAGAGTGGATGATATCGAGAGTTTCATAAAGATAGGCGTGATCGGGATAATCCCCTATTGCACAGAATATTATAAGGGGGAGGAAAAGAGAGATAAAGGAAAGCACTGGTTTCTTTTTAAAAAAGAAGAGAAGGTAAGAGAGCTGAAACCGACGTATATCTTGGGCCTGGAAAAATCCGAATCTACTTCCCTTTTTCTGGAGGCCTTCCGCCTTTTAGGCGTAAATCTGCAGGTGCTCTTCGGCCAGAACGGCAAGATAAAAAACAAAATAATCCTCATAACCAGTTCCAAGCCCGAGGAAGGCAAAACCGTTATTGTTTCCAGTTTAGGCGTGATTATGGCGCAGATGGGTTATAAGGTCTTGGTGCTTGATGCCGATATCCGCAGGGCCCATATCCACAAGAGCTTTGGCCTGAAGGGGAAGGAGAACGGCCTACTGGATATTTTGACCGGTAAGATAAGTTTTGAGGCCGGCATAAAAACTGCCACTGATATAATGTTAGGGTCTACCTCTATCGACAGGATAATTGAAAAACCCTGGTTGAATAATCTCAACATAGTCACCGCAGGCGGGGTTTTTCCGAATACCATCGCCCTCTTTAATTCCACCAAGATGGATGAAATCCTGCAATATTTCAGGAACAGATACGATGTGGTCTTGGTTGATAGCTCGCCTATATTAGCGGTAAGCGAGCCATCCATTTTGTTGCCCAAAGTAGACGGAGTTTTAATGGCGTACCGGGCAGGTTTCACCTCCCGGTTGGCGCTGCGCAGGGCAAAACTACAAATAGAAGGGATAAAAGGCAAAAATTCGCTTTCAGGCATCATATTGAATAACGTTACCCCCGAGATAGGCATGACCGCCTATTACTATTATTACAGCAGAAAGTATTACGGCAAGGAAAAAGAACCTTCGGATAAAAAGACAGAAGAGGGCGGGAAAGATGTATGAAAAATATTGGGGCTTAGCCGAGAAACCCTTTGAGAACACACCCGACCCGCGTTTTATGTATTATTCCAAGAAGCATGAGGAAGCCCTTGCCATGATGCTCTATGCCATAAAGGAAGAGAAAGGGGCTGCGATGCTCTCCGGAGAATACGGCTCGGGTAAAACCGTATTAAGCAGAATCATCATAGACGAGCTTATTAAGAACAAAATTTACGAGGTCGCTCTCATCGTCTACCCGCAGCTTACCCCTACCCAGTTTATACAGGAGATAATCTATCAGTTAAAAAACGAGCATGTCGAAGGCCCAAAACCACAACAGCTGCATATAATGCAGGATATCATCTATAAGAATCACAATGACCAGAAGAAGACGGTGATTTTGATCGATGAGGCGCAGATTATCAAGAACCAGGAGACCTTTGAGGAGTTGAGGCTGGTGCTTAACTTCCAGCTGAATGATAAATTCCTGATTACGCTGGTATTGATAGGCCAGCCTGAACTGCTGAATAAAATTAAAGAGATACCGCAGCTGGAGCAGAGGTTAGGCATAAGATATCATCTCACAGCCCTCGATGACAGAGAGACGGAGGAATATATAAAACACCGCCTTGCGGTAGCGGGTGCTCAGGCCGATATCTTCACTAAAGAGGCCATAGAGGCCATTTATGACTACGCCAAAGGCCTTCCGAGGAAAATAAATAACATATGCGATATGAGTCTTCTCATCGGTTTCGGCCAGGAGGTAAAGGAGATCAGCGGGGAATTGGTCAGCAGGGTCGCATCGGATTTAAACAGGGGGGCTTCTGTTTATGCCAAGAATGTTTGATGTCTTAAGAAACAAAGTGCCGCAGGAAGATGGAGATGCCCCTAAAGAGAAAGAGGCCGGCAAAGAAACGCCTTCCGGGAATGCCTCGGCTGAAGATAATAAACAGCAAGCCCCTGCGGAACAACCTTTAAGCTTTCCCAAAGGTATTATCGCAATCTATAGGGCGCAGCCCGCAAAAGAAGAGGACTACCCCCTGTTATCAAAGAAGCTTATCGCGGCAGTGAGAAAACACGGGGTAGATAATCAGGATAGAGCGCACGAGCTCTACGAACACGCCGTAGGAATAGTGAATATACTCCTTGATAAAGTAAGGCTTAAAGAAGACCTCTCCTCCTACATGGGTAAGGTAGAGTCCCTTTTAGACGATATCTTTAACCAGTTCCTTTTAGGGGACAGCATATTAGATAACATATATGTCAGAGAGAGGAATGAATATTATCTGCCTTACCATATAGTCAACGTCACGGTCTTATCTTCGGTTATAGGCCTAAGCATGGGCTTCAACAAATCCCGGCTCAACCATTTAGGGCTGGCAACTATATTTTGCGATATAGGCATGGATGCCCTGTGGGAAATCGTAAACCAACCCCGCCAACTCACCAAAGAAGAGTTCGCTTTGGTCAAGACCCATGTTTCCAAAAGTTTAAAGGTCATAGAAGGAATCGCCGTAGACGACCTCGTAAAAGAGATTATACACAGCCACCATGAGCGCTCATCCGGCAAGGGTTATCCCCGGGGCATAAAATTAGAGAATATAAATCCTTACGCAAGGATAGTCGGGTTGGCAGATACCTATGAGGCGCTTACCAACAGCAGGCCGTACCGTCAGGGGATGAATGCGCATAAGGCTATCCGTTTCCTTCTTGCCAGCGCCAAGGATTATTTTGATTCGGATGTGATGAAGGCATTTATCAATAAGATGTCGATTTATCCCATAGGCAGCATAGTCAGGTTAAAGACGCGAGAATTAGCCAAGGTTATCAGTGTCCCGCCCAGCTCTCCTTTGCGGCCCGTGGTAATGATTATCAGGGATGCCGCTGGCAAGCCCCTTAAAGAAAGTATTATAATAGATTTATCTAAACAGGATTTTCCGTCTATCCAAGACTCGGTTTAATCTCGCCAAGCATAGATAAACTAAAGGCGCGGGTTCAAGAGTGGATAAAAATAAACTTTTAGTCTATTTTGCCATTTTGCTCATGGGGCTGAGCATAACTTTTTTTTCGGCAAAGGCGCAGTTTGACCCTCGGAACGTCGGCTTCCTGGTCTTCCTGGTTGTTTTTATACCCACCCTGCTCAAGCCGGATATAGGTCTGGTGATAATCATCGTCTCCATGCTTTTTTCTCCGGAACTAGTCGTGGGCAGCACTTCCGCCAGAGAGGTAACCATACGCATAGAGGACGTCTTCTTAATAGTGGTTGTCTTGGCAGTTTTTATCAGGACCACGCTGACAAAGGACATCACAAAAATATTCAAGACCAAACTCACCGCCCCCTTTTTCCTGTATTTTGCAGCCTGCGTGTTTTCGACGCTATTAGCCTCTATGTCGGCTGATATAGACCTCAAGCACAGCTTTTTTACTATACTTAAGTATGTCGAGTATTTTCTTTTATTTTTAATGGTCAAGGATAATATGAGGAGTCTGGGGCAGGCCAAGATATTCATGGCGATATTCCTGCTGGTGGCGCTCATGGTGGCGGTTCACGCCCAGCGTTATATTGCGCAACAGCATACGGCAGGAGTGACTTATTTCAGGGTAGGTCCTCCGATCCCGAAGGTAGGGGGTTCCGAGCCCGGGACCCTGGGGGGATACTTGCTTTTTATGATGGCCATAGCCGCAGGCCTTCTGGTATATATGCGCCCTATTTACATACGGGCATTTTTAGTCGTCCTGCTGTTATTACTGTTCAGGTCCTTTCTGTACACTTTATCCAGAGGCTCTTATTTGGCTTTTATACCCATGCTTTTCAGTTTAGTTTTATTTTCCAAGAGGTTTAATCTTATGTATATGGTAATTGCTGTTTTTCTTTTGGCAGTAGCATTCATGCCTATGATGGTCAGGAATAGGATAACGGAGACGGTCACAGTAAAGCAAACCATGGAAGGCGCTTCCGTGGAATGGGAAGATTCTCCCCGGGCGCGCCTGGATAGCTGGAAGACGGTGTTATTTCAAAGGCTTCCTCAAAGCCCTATTATCGGCTACGGCGTGGGCAGGTATTTTATAGACAGCCAGATATTTTTGACGCTTTGCGAATCCGGGCTACTGGGATTAGTTTTGTTACTAAGGGCCTTATTTAGGCTTTTTAAGATGGCCAAAGAGACGTTGAATGAGGTTTTACTCAAAGGAGATAACTTCAGCAAGGGGCTTAGCGTGGGGTTTATGGTGGGTTTCATAGGGCTTCTGGTGCAGTCGCTGAGCACAAACACGTTCATTATTATTATCATTATGGAGTCCTTTTGGTTTATGGCAGCTATGGTTTTCTCATTGCCGCAGCTGTTAGAGAAAGAGGAGGCTATTATGCAACCGCCTCAGACGGCAGCCAGCGCAGCTTAAAAATATGCCCGGGCAGAGAAAAAAATTTTTAATTTTCGGTTCACCTTTAATCGAACAGCCGGAAATCGACGAGGCCGTAGCGGTTCTTAAGTCCGGCTGGATAGGCGCTGGCTCCAGAGTCCAGAGGTTCGAGGAGATGTTTAGGAAATATAAAGGCAGCAGATTTGTCACGGCTTTAAGTTCCTGCACCGCTGCCCTGCATCTTGCGATGTTGGTCATTGGTGTCAAGCGCGGCGAGGAAGTGATTTTGCCGACTATGACATTTGCAAGCACCGCTAACGCGGTCATTCATGCCGGGGCAAGGCCGGTTTTTGTCGATTGCCAAAGAGATACGCTGAATATTGACCCCGACGATATAAAAAGGAAGATTACCCCGAGGACAAAAGTGGTAATCCCCGTGCATTTTGCCGGCCGGCCCTGCGATATGGATGCGATTATGGGCTTGGCTAGAAAAGCCCGCCTTAAAGTAGTGGAGGATTGCGCGCACGCGATTGAAGCAGGATACCACGACAGGAAAATAGGGACTTTCGGCGAAATGGGTTGTTTTAGTTTCTATGTTACCAAAAACATCACCACGGGGGAAGGGGGCATGGTGATTACGGATAATCCGCGCTACGATGAAAAAATAAAGACCCTCGCCTTCCAGGGTATGACCAAGGACGCCTGGAGGAGGTTTTCCGACAAAGGATACAGGCATTATCAGGTCATTTATTCCGGGTACAAATACAACATGACCGACATACAGGCCGCTCTCGGCATCCACCAATTGCCGCGGATAGATAAATACTGGAAAAGAAGGCAGGAGATCTGGAATAAATATAATGAAGCGTTTAAGGATTTGGCCGTATTTACACCCGCCCCTATCGAAGCCGGTACCCGCCACTCTTATCATCTTTACACTCTATTGCTCGATGTAGACAGGCTTAAAATCAGCCGGGACCGGTTTTTGGTCGCTATGACAAAGCGCAAAATCGGCGTAGGCGTGCATTATATCGCCCTGCATCTCTACCCCTATTATCAAAAGAGTTTTGGTTACAAGCGGGGGGATTTTCCGAATGCGGAATGGGTTTCCGAGCGGACCGTGTCTTTGCCTATTTCTGCGAAACTGAAGGATGAGGATGTCCGGGATGTAATTGATGCCGTTGTTAGCATCGTCAAAACTCATAGCCGCGCCTAAACCAAAAAATAGTTATGGAAGAAATAAAAAATCAGAACGTAACCGTTATCAGCCCGGCTTCCGGCCTCAACCTCCTAAAGCTGAAAGAGCTGTGGGCGTACCGGGAATTGCTTTATTTTCTGATCTGGAGAGATATAAAGGTCCGCTATAAACAAACCGCGGTCGGCTGGGCATGGGCGGTAATCCAGCCCTTTACGGCGATGGTTATTTTTAGTATTTTTTTCGGAAAATTAGCCCATATCTCTTCCGAAGGCCTGCCCTATCCTATCTTTGCTTACGCTGCCCTCGTCCCCTGGACGTATTTTGCCAACAGCTTAACTCAGGCCACGAATAGTTTAGTCGAGCATCGCGCAGTAATTACCAAGGTATATTTTCCCCGCCTGATCCTTCCTTTGTCATCGGTTCTGGGAGGGCTGGTTGATTTTTGCATTGCCTTTTTAGTTTTAATTGGCATGATGTTTTTTTACCATATTGTTCCCAGCCCGGGTTTATGGACAGCGCCTTTCTTCCTTCTTTTATTGATTATAACGGCTTTTTCCTCCAGCTTGTGGCTTGCTGCCCTGAACGTGGAATACCGGGATGTGCGTTACGCTGTAGGATTTTTAGTCCAGATTTGGCTCTTTGCAAGCCCCGTTGTCTATTCTGCTACAATCGTTCCTCTAAAATGGAGGTTTTTTTACGGGCTGAATCCTATGGTTGCCGTTATAGAGGGTTTCAGGTATGCCCTTCTGGGGGGCGAGTTCCCCCACGCAGGCATGTTAATAACTTCGGCCTGCACAGTAGTTTCGTTCCTTATCGCAGGGCTCTTTTATTTTCAGCGTTTGGAAGAAAATTTTGCCGATGTAGTTTAAGGATTACGCCAAGATGAACAATATTGCCATCAAGGTAGAAAATCTGGGTAAAAGATATCACATCAGAGAGAAGATCCCTTATAAAGCGCTGCGTGATGTGTTAGGTAATCTTATCGCGGCTCCTTTCAGAATACGCAAGGGGGCATCTAAAAAATCTTTTTTTAGCGGATATATCTGGGCTTTAAATGACGTTTCATTTGAGATAAAACAGGGGGAGGCCGTAGGGATTATCGGCAGGAACGGAGCGGGAAAGACAACGCTATTAAAAATTCTGTCGCGGATTACTTACCCTACAAAAGGACGTGCCGAGATCCGAGGCTGGGTGGGCAGTCTGCTGGATGTCGGTACCGGTTTTCATCCGGAGCTAACCGGCAGAGAAAATATCTATTTAAACGGCGCGATTTTGGGGATGAAGAAAAAAGATATGGATAAGCAGTTTGATGAAATAGTTTCTTTTGCAGAAGTTGAAAAATTTATCGATACGCCGGTTAAACATTTTTCCAGCGGAATGTATATGCGCCTTGCCTTTGCCGTGGCAGCCTACATGGAGCCGGAAATACTTTTGGTAGATGAAGTGTTGGCAGTGGGGGATATCGGTTTTCAGAAAAAATGTCTGGGGAAAATGGATGATGTGACCAGAGAAGGGCGGACAGTATTGTTTGTAAGCCATAATCTGCAGGCCATCAATCAGTTGTGTCCGCGTACGGTCCTCTTAAACGATGGAATGATTTTAAAGGACGGAGCGACTCAGGACGTGCTTCATACGTACCTGGCGATGAGTTCTAATCTAAGCAATCTTAATGGAGACTTAAGTGATCCGAGACTTCGTTTGCCAACCTCTAATCCCGATAGCCTCTTCAAGTGGACGCGGATCAACATAATTAATTCTGAGAAGCAGATTACTTCAGACATCAGATTCAATGAGTCATTTGAAATACTTTTCCGAGGGCGCGCCGCAAAAAAATGCGGAGGGGTTATGGTGGGATTGGCTGTTTCTTCCAAGATGACCGGTTATATTTTTGCCACGCAGCAGGTTTTTAACGGTCTTGAGGATATCCTAGACCAAGGGGAATCTGAATTTCGCCTTGAGATGAATCCGAATTTATTGGCACCCGGTCGCTACGAAATAGAGATTTCTGCAGTAGGCCCCGCGGTTAAAGACTGGATTCGCGTGGCTATGGAGTTTAATATTTTAGAATTGGGGATTACCCCTGATAAATCTTGGCACCACCCGCATCAGGCAGGAGTTCTTGATTATCCGTGCAAATGGAGCGTTAGGAATATAGAGGATGGAAAATAATTCAAAAATATATATAGCCGGCCGCAAGAATCTCATCGCTGTGGCGATAGCAGAGGTCCTTAAAGACAAAGGTTACACTAACATAATTTTTGCACCTGAGGAGCTTGATCTTCTTGACCAATCCGCCGTAGCCGGATTTTTTGATGTAGAAAAACCAGAATACGTATTTTACACTTATGGAAAATTCGGCGGGATTTTTGCTACCAATAATTACCCCGCAGATTTTATTTATGAAAACCTGCAAATCCAGAATAACGTCATCCATAGTGCCTATAAGATTAAAGTTAAAAAGTTACTTTTTTTGGGCAGTTCTTGTATTTATCCCAGCGATTGCCCTCAGCCGATAAAAGAAGAATACCTGTTTTCAGGAAAATTAGAGAAGACCAGTGAATCATACGCCATTGCTAAGATCGCCGGAATAAAGATGTGCCAGGCCTACTGGCGTCAATACGGTTTCAAGTGTATCTTGGCAATACCTGCGACTATTTACGGACCGCAAGACGATTTTAGTTTAGAAACAGGGCATGTCATACCCGCATTGTTCAAGAAATTTCATGCAGCAAAAGTTGGCAACGAAAAAAAAGTTGTAGTTTGGGGAACGGGTAAGCCTCGTAGGGAATTAATTTATGCGCAAGATTTAGCCGAGGCTTGTATTTTTTTAATGCAGAACTACGATAGTCCGGAAATTATTAATGTCGGAACCGGCCAAGATTTGACGATTAACGAATTGGCGTTATTGATAAAGGATGCCGTTGGTTTTAAGGGAGATATAGTTTTTGACGCCTCAAAACCTGACGGCGTAGCGCAAAAGCTTTTAGATAGCACCAAGATTAAAAAAATAGGATGGCAGCACAAAGTTTCCCTTATCGAAGGCATCAGGCGTACTTATAATTGGTACCAAAGGCAGGTCAAATAATTTTAAAAAAAATCCCAAGATGCGGATATTGCTTATCATCCCGACTTTTTTGTATAAATATAGGTATCCGGCGTTTATATCGAATAGCGATTTTCCGGTGGGATTTGCTTATTTGGCTTCCGCACTGCGAGGTGCCGGCCACGAAGTCTTTGGACTGAATCCAAATAACGATCCTGGTTACCGTTCTGCAGCCGAGATGTTATACGAAAAGATACATCGATCCCTGAAAGAGAGTCAGCCAGATTTGATCGGACTAGGAGGATTATGCACGGATTTTAAATTCCTGAAAGATGCCATACAAATCATCAGAAATTTAGCGCCGGATGTCCCAATAGTCTGCGGCGGCGGAATAATAAATCATGATGCCGGGTTTATCTTTAAGACATTGCGGCCGGACTTTTGCATCATCGGAGAGGGCGAAGAGGCATTGGTGCAGTTGGTAAAAATGCTGGAAAGTGACCAGCAGGATTACGAACAAATTGCCAATCTGGGCTACTGGCGGGATGGCGCCCCCCAATTTACCCGGCAGGATTTTGATTATCTCGAGCTGGATAAAAGATGTTTCCCGGATTACGAGCCTTTTGGAATCGCGGATATGCTAAATAATTATTCTCTGGCCTCCCGGTATGTTTTCCGCTATACCAGGGCTGAGCCGCGGCCGATGACACTCGTAACTGCACGGGGCTGTCCTTTCAGTTGTACCTTTTGCGTGCACCGTAAAGGGCCCAAATATAGGTCTAGGTCTGTGGAGAATATTATTCAAGAGATCGGCCTTTTGTACGAGCGGTACCATTTTAATATCCTTTTGATTATAGATGAGCTATTCGCGGTAAATAAGCAAAGATTAAAGGAATTCTGTATTGCTTTAATTAACGCGCGCAAGACTTCAGGATGGGATTTCGACTGGTTATTCCAGACTCATCCTAGCGCAGCGTTGAACCGCGAAGACTTGGAGCTTGCCAAAAAAGCCGGGTGTTACTTTTTTACTTACGGGCTAGAAAGCGCCAGCCCTAAAGTCCTGGTAAGTATGAATAAAAGGACAAGGCTGTCCTGTGTAGTTGAGGCAATTGAAAACGCAAATGCGCAAAGCGTAGGTTTCGGCGGCAACTTTATTTTTGGAGACATGGCAGAAACTACAGAGACAATTTCAGAAACCATGGATTTTTTTTCGCGATACTGTTTAGATAACCATATATTCTTGACATTCGTTCACCCTTATCCGGGCAGCGCATTGTTTGATAAGTGCCGAGAAAGAGGCATCGTCCGCGACAAGCTGGATTTTTACGAACATATGGACGAGGGCATTTTTAATATGACCGTACTGCCGGATGCGCTCTGGATACCGCTGGCGGATAAGTTAGAGTGTTTAGGAACGTCCTTTTCTTGGGTAAAATCCGCGCCTGCTAAGCGCTATACAAAAGAAATATCTGGGAGCGTAATAGCTTTGTATACTGATAGATCAATCTGGAAGGTTTGGGCAGAGTGCCCTCACTGCGGCAGGGAAGTTTATTATCGGGAGCCCTTGGATAATATTCACGAAAAACAGGCGGATTCGCTTTTCCTGAGTTTCAGGAGGTTATTTCTGAGAATCACCGCAGCATATCGCCGCGAAAAGAAAGCAGGCAGAGTTGTTTTTTATAATCTTTGGGCTTTTATATTTACAGTGCCGAGGCGCCTTGCCAGAAAAACCGCCTCGTTTTTTATAATCCCTAGACACCCAATTTTTAAATCGCTGGAACGCCTCATGGCAGGAGAAGAACGGCCGCCACTATCCTTTATTACTGGCTGTCGGCATTGCCATAAACGGTTTAGAGTAAATTTAGCGCTAACGCAGAGCAAAGTCTAAAAAGTATAAAAATCTTAAAACGGGGATGATGAAAATGAAAATACTGATGACAGGCGGGGCAGGTTACATAGGTTCGATACTGGTGTCTGAACTTTTAAAGTCAGGGCACCGGGTGACTGTACTGGACAATTTTATGTATGGGCAGAATCCCTTGCTGGACTGTTGTTTAGATGATAATTTCGAGGTGGTAAGAGGAGATGCGAGAGAAGAAAGTATTTTAAAGCCGCTTTTAAAAGACGCCGACTATATTCTGCCGCTGGCGGCATTAGTGGGTGCTCCAGCCTGCGAGAGGGATAAAATAGGTGCGGTAACCACGAATCGCGATGCGATTTCGCTTTTGGCAAGACTTGCCTCTAGGCAGCAGAGGATAATCATCCCCACCACAAACAGCGGATACGGTATCGGCCAGAAGAATAATTATTGCACGGAAGAGACGCCGTTAAATCCGATTACTTTATACGGCAAGACAAAGGTAGAAGCGGAAAAAATTGTGCTTGAGAGAGGTAACGCCGTCACCCTGCGCCTAGCCACGGTCTTTGGAATGTCTCCTAGGATGCGCGTAGATTTGTTGGTGAATAATTTTACTTACCGGGCAGTCAAAGACCGCTTTGCGGTTGTCTTCCAGGGGCACTTCAAGAGAAATTATATTCATGTTCGCGATGTCGCCAGGGCATTTATCCACGCGATGGAGAATTTTGATACTATGAAAAACGAGGCTTATAACGTCGGCTTATCGGACGCGAACATCTCTAAACTGGAGCTTTGCGCCAAGATAAAAGAACAGGTTGCGGATTTTGTATATTTAGAGGCGCCGGTAGGCGAGGATCCGGATAAGCGGGACTATATCGTTTCCAATGAGAAGATAGAAAGGGCCGGTTTTAAGCCGGTTTATTCTCTGGAAATGGGGATAAAAGAGCTGATTAAAGGTTACCGGATTATTTCGGATACCAGATACGGTAACGTTTAAAACCGATTAATGGATAAAAATATCGTGCTTAAGAAAAAAGCAAACTGGCTGCGCAACAAAGTATTAGATATGTGTATCTGCGGGGGGCATCTGGTCTCTTCGTTCTCTTGCGAGGAATATTGCCAGTAAGCAGGTGTAAACATGCCAAATAAAACAAAGAAATTTTATGATTTTCTCCAGCAAAAATCAGTTTGGGTAAGGAGGGAAACTTTAAAAATACACAAAATTGCCCAGGGAACACGGCTGGCCTCATCATTATCAGCGGTGGAAATATTTACCGTTTTATATTATGGTAATTTGATTAAATTCGATCCTAGAAATATAAATTGGAATAAGAGGGATAGATTTATAATAAGTAAGGGCCACGGCGCAATTTCATTATACCCTATACTCGCAGATTTAGGTTTTTTTTCTAAAAAGGAATTAAATAGCGTTTGTAAAGACGGTTCAAGATTGGGCGGAATTCCTGATCCGGTAACCCCCGGTTTTGAAACTGTCAATGGTTCGCTCGGGCATGGTTTGGGGGTGGCATGCGGTATGGCTATAGCCTTAAAGCTAAAAAAGGCCAGTGAAAAAGTTTTTATCTTGATGGGCGACGGTGAGCTCTACGAGGGGTCTGTGTGGGAGGCGATAATGTTCGCAGGGGCTCACCGATTGGATAATTTGATCCTTATAATTGATAATAATAAAGTAAGTATGCTTGATTATTGCCGGAATATTATAAACCTTGAGCCTATTGAGCAAAAGTTTAAAGATTTTAATTGGTTCGCAACTAGATTAGATGGGCATAATGTTAAGAATTTTTATAACGCGATTGCAAATTTAAAAATAAGCAAGGTTCTTAAGCCAAAGGTGATAATTGCCGATACCATTAAGGGAAAAGGAGTGCCAAGGTTGGAAACTGATTGTTTGAGCCATATCAAAAGTTTAAAGGCAGAAGAAATTGATGCACTTTTAGCAGAGGTAAAATGAGTAAAGATTTAATGGCCATGCGGGATGTTTTTATTGAGAAACTTTACTACCGAATGCATAAAGATAAAAATATCTTTTTTCTGACTGCAGATTTCGGTTCTCCAATGCTAGACCAGCTTAAAACTAAGTTTAAGGATAGGTTCTTGAATGTTGGAATTGCTGAACAAAATCTCATTAACATAGCATCTGGTTTGGCAATTGAAGGATACGTTGTTTATGCCTATGGCTTGGCTCCTTTTATAAGTATGCGTTCATACGAGCAAATTAGAGTGAATATATCTATTCAGAATCAGTTAAAAGAAATGAACATTAACTTGATTGGGGTAGGTGTAGGATTAAGTTATGAAGTTTCAGGGCCAACACATCATTGCTTGGAAGACATAGCAATTCTTAGGACCCTGCCTAATCTAATGTTTTTTTCTCCCAGTGATTGGGTTTTAGCAGAAAAACTTGTAGATTTTTCAATCAAGGTTAAGAAACCGAAATATTTCAGGTTTGATGCGAAACCGTTACCCCCGATTTATCATTCGAAAGGTAAAATTAATATAAGAAAAGGGTTTAGTATTCTACGAAAAGGCGAAAAATTATGTTTGGTTTCAACGGGGTATTTTACGCATACTGCAATGAAAGTTGCCGAGCTTTTGGAAGAGGAGGGTATCCATATCGGCATTATAGATGTTTTTATGTTGAAGCCATTTAGCTCGAAATCATTTTATGAGGCAATCAGTAATTTTAAATTTGTTTTGACTCTTGAAGAAGGTTTTATCAATAAAGGCGGTCTTGACAGTCTCGTTTCGGCTGTATTGGACGATAATAAAAGCAAAATCCAAATAAGCCGTATGGGATTTAAGGACGCCCATGTTTTTGAAATAGGTAGCAGGCAGTATTTGCATAAAATGTGTAGTTTAGATGAAATAAGCATTGCCGGTAATATCAAGAGGATACTGAAGTAATTCTATATCTAGGAGCGATGAAAGATGATAATAGCAAGACGTCGTTTCGGTTATGGCCGCGGCCGCGTATCATTTATCGATTTGGGTTGCAGAGAATATGTTCTTCAGTGACAAAGATGAAAACGTTACCCATGTCTATTTTTAATATGATTCTAAAATGGCAATAATTTAGCAGGTTAGATGATGGAAAAGCGAGTTTATCTTAACGAGTACAATATATTGCTTGATAATACCGCCTATCTTCCTTATGCCACGGGTCTCTTGCAGGCTTATGCCCAGACCAGGCCGGATATAAATGAGCATTTTTCTTTTATGCCGATAATTTATGCGCGCGATAATCCTGCCAAGATCCTAAGTTTTTATGACGATCCTGCTGTGGCTGCCTTTTCGCTATCTATATGGAATGAACAGCTTTGCTTTTCCGTCGCAAAGAGTATAAAGGAAAAATTTCCCCATTGCCTTACTGTCTTCGGCGGCCCTAGCGCTCCTTTTGATGCCTCAGAATACTTCATTACTTATCCGTTTATCGATGTAGTGGTGCGGGGAGAGGGGGAGGAAGTTTTTGCGGCGGTGCTGGAACGTTTCCTGGAATCGAGAGATTTCCAGAATATCCCCCGAGTTTCTTACCGGCATCCCGGCACTGGCGAATGCGTCAATAATATTTCTGGGGAGTTTAGTGCAGAAGGTGGAGATCTAGACGTTTTTCCCTCTCCTTACCTGCAGGGTTTTTTTGAACCTTTTATGAAAACCGATTTTAAATGGCAGGCTATCTTGGAGACAAACAGAGGTTGTCCGTTTCTGTGTACCTATTGTTTCTGGGGTCAAAGCGGTTTAAGCCGTAAAGTAAGATATTTCGCTTTAGAACGCATAAGGAAGGAGATTGAGTGGTGCGCCAGAAACAAGATTGAATATGTTTTCTGCGCCGATGGAAACTTCGGGATGTTTGAGCGCGATTTAGAAATCTGCGGATTCCTGGCGCAGGCAAAGCAAAAATACGGTTTTCCGGAAAAATTCCGGGTTAATTACACCAAGGACACTGATGAGAGAGTAGTTAAGATAGGGGCAATTTTGCATGAACACCGACTGGAAAAAGCCATCACTATGTCGTTACAGAGTTTTAACCAAGAGGCCCTTTCGAATGTAAGGAGAAAAAATATTGGCATCTTGGCCTTTAAGAAGCTGCAAAGGGACTTTAAGGATAAAGGCCTGGCTACCTACACGGAGTTGATCCTGGGCCTGCCCGGAGAAACCTATGAAAGCTGGGTTCAGGGCCTGCAGATATGCCTGGAGAATAGTATCAATAACGATATCTTTGTCTACCTTCTTCAGATTTACCCTAATACAGAATTGGCGAATTCCGAATACCGGAAAAAATTTAAAATATCATCCGTCAGGATCCCTTTAAATGAAGGCCACGGTGCTATCAGGTCGCAGGATATCCCTTTTGAATACGAGTCTGTTGTCGTCGGTACTTACAGCCTGCCGGTGGCGGACTGGAAACGCGCCGCGGTTATTTCCTGGCTTACCCAGTCTTTCATTGGGCTTAAATTAGGATATTTCCTTATACTCTATCTGGTTGATCGCCTTAAGACCAGCTATGTCGATTTAATCGATTATATCAGCAACCAGCGCATTAAATCCAACAGCGCAATTATAATAAAAAATAATGTAGCGCAACTTTACGAATTAGCGTCAGCTATCGTGGCCGGGAAGCCGCGGACAATGGTAATCGAAGAGTTCGGCAATATCTATTGGGAACCAGAGGAGGTATTTTACCTGAACATCTCGAATAATAAAGAAAAGTTCTATGGCGAACTAGAGGAGGTTGTAAAGGAATTCCTTGATTCCAACGGTATTAAATACGAGGCGGAGGAGATCGAGGAAATAATAGAGTATCAAAAGGCACGGACCCCCCAATATGCGCCTTTAAAATTTAAGGACACGGTTTTTAAATACAACGTAGCCGAGTATTTTGAAAGTTATTTTTCTGCACTTCGCCCGGGATTGAAAAGAGCGGCTAATACCGTATCCTTATGCGAAGCGAAAGATTATCGGGGAGATAAAAAGTCCTTTGTGCGCGATATCATCTTACGCGGGAGAAAAAGCAATAAAATGCTTTATGATGTTAAATGGGAAGAATTTAATAAAGGTAAAGTTTCTTTTGGGAGATAAAATGTATCAAAGAATATTGGTAACAGGAGGCACGGGAACAGTCGGCTCAGCATTAGAGTCCATTAAAGGAGATTATCGGGGACGAAATTTTTTCTTCATGGGTTCTAAAGATTGCAACCTCTTGAATCCCGAAGCTATTAAAGATTACCTGCAGGCCAACAAAATAGATTCAATTATTCATCTGGCAGCAGTTAGCGGCGGAATAGAGTTAAGTATGAAATATCCGGCGACTCTTCTGCGCGATAATGTTTTAATGAATATAAATATACTGGAGGCAGCGCGGTTATGCGCGGTGAAAAAGACAGTGATGACGCTTTCCACCGGCATGTATGCTCAGGATGTACCGACGCCGATCTTAGAAGAATATATTCATAGCGGTAGTCCCCATAAATCGAATTACAGTTATGCCTTTGCCAAGCGGCTGGTAGAGCCGATGATCAGAGCTTATCGGCAGGAATATAAAATGAATGTTATCGGCGTGGTCCCTAACGCGATCCTGGGGCCTCGGAGTAACTTCAGTTATGCCGCCTCCACCATGGTGCCAGCGCTCATCCGGCGTTTTTATGAGAATAGACAGGGAGATGCAAAAATAGTCGTTTGGGGCGATGGTTCGCCTCTGCGGGAGATAACTTTTGCCAATGATATCGCCAGAGCCTGCATGTGGTGCCTGGATAATTATGATAATGAACAGGTATTACATATCGGTACGACCGAAGAGCATACTGTAAAGGAAATTGCTTACATGATTGCTGATATTATGGCGATAGACAAGGGCCGTATCGAATTTGATACCTCAAAGCCCGCAGGTCAATTCCGCAAGAATACCGATAATTCCAAATTTTTGAAGGTATCCCATTTTAAATACACGCCTTTTAAGGAGGCCTTAGAGATTACGATAAAATATTTCTGCCAGCATTATCCGGATGCTAAAAAATTACGGCTTTAAGGCGCAATAAAAGATGAAATACAGACAGCTAGGCAAGACCGGATTTAAAGTTTCAGAGATAGGTTTTGGCGCCTGGGGTATCGGCGGCCTGTCGCGCGGGGCGACTTCTTATGGTCGGACAGATGATAATGAATCGAGGGTCGCTTTGCGCAGGGCCTATGAATGCGGCATCAATTTTTATGATACTTCTGATATTTACGGTTACGGTCACAGTGAGGTTTTAATCTCTGAGGCTCTCAGGGATGTAAGGAATAAGATAATCATAGCTTCCAAGGCCGGATTTCTAGAGCATAACGGTCCGTATGATTTTTCACCTAAGCATCTCAGAAAAGCCCTGGAGATGAGCTTAAAGAGGCTGCAGAGAGATTACCTCGACCTTTATCAGTTACATAGTCCGCCAATAGAATTAATAGAAAGCAACGATGATATTTTATCGGCACTGAAATCATTAAAAAAGGAAGGTAAGATACGCGCTTTTGGAATCTCGTTGCGTTCTCCCGACGATGGTTTTATCGCCATCGGGCGTGGATTCGAAACTATCCAGATAAATTTTAATCTTCTGGATCAACGCGCTTTGGAAAACGGTTTATTCGCTGCCTGCGGAAAAGCAGAAACAGGGGTTATTATCAGGACCCCGCTTTGTTTTGGGTTTTTAACCGGAAGGTATTCTAAAGGGAAGCCATTTTCATCCAGCGACCATCGTAGCACTTGGTCTCGGGAACAAAGAGAACGTTGGGCAACTGCGTATAAATTATTTCTGGATATAGCCGGGGATAAAAAGAAACAATCGCCAGCGCAGATCGCCCTGCGATTTTGCTTGTCGTACAAGGCAGTTTCTTCCGTGATTCCCGGTATGTTGAATAAAAGAGAAGTAGAAGAGAATATTTTGGCCAGTCAGCTCGGTCCTTTTTCGCAAAAGGAATTGTCAAAAATCGAAAACATCTATCGCAAAAATGCATTCTTTTTAGGAAAGAAGGAGGTCTAATTAATGATTATCAGCAGGACACCGTTTAGGATTTCTTTTTTTGGCGGCGGCACCGATTATCCGGTTTGGTATAGAGAGAACGGAGGAGCGGTGCTAGCCACTACTATTAACAAATACTGTTACATCACCTGTCGCTATCTTCCGCCTTTTTTTGAGCATAAATTCAGGGTCAGTTATGCCGTAATAGAAAACGTCAAAGAGATAGCCCAGATAAGACATCCCGCGGTGCGGGCATGCCTTGATTTTATGAAGATTAAACATGGGGTAGAGATACATTATGATGGTGATTTGCCGTCAAGGTCAGGTATAGGTTCCAGTTCTTCTTTTACAGTGGGATTGCTCCATGCGCTTTTTGCTCTTAAAGGAAGAATGCCCACCAAAAGACAGCTTGCCCTTGATGCGATCAAAATCGAGCAGGAGATACTGAAAGAGAACGTGGGTTCTCAGGATCAGGCCTTGGCTGCCTTTGGCGGTTTTAATCTGATAGAATTCGGGGGCAAAGACAAAATTCAATTAAGGCCGGTGACCATAAGCTCTCATAGACTTGAGCTATTTCAGAAACACCTCATGCTTTTTTTTACCGGGATTTCACGTAATTCATCAGAGATTGCTAAAGAGCAGGTTAATAAAACTCTGCATAAGAAAAAAGAATTAAGGATGATGCTTCAGCTACTTAATAGGGGTTTGGATGTTTTGAATAGCAACAGCGACATCTGTGAGTTCGGAAAACTTTTAGCCGAAAATTGGCGGATAAAACAAACTTTATCCAGCAGGATTACTCTTGCGCGTATCGATGAGATTTATGCCAAAGCTCTGCGCGCCGGCGCCATAGGCGGGAAAATTTTAGGTGCAGGCGGAGGCGGCTTTATGCTCTTTTTTGCCAGGCCCGAGGTTCAGCCGAGAATAAAAAAAGCGCTAAAGGATATTTTATATGTGCCCTTTAGATTCGAAAATTTAGGAAGCCAGATTATCTTTTACAGTGTATATGATCGTCCGGAACGGTTTAATGAGTGAGCATATTGATATTAAAGATATAGATGTAGTTTTGCTTTGCGGCGGATTAGGAAAACGTCTTAGGCCTCTGGTCAAGGATTTGCCTAAGCCGATGGCTAAAATCAATAACCGCCCTTTTTTGGACCTACTCATAGATTACGCCGCAAGTTTCGGATTCCGGCGTTTTATTTTCTGTATAGGCCATCTAGGGAACATCGTCAGGCAATATTATCAAAGTCGAAAGCCACCCTTTGAAACTATATTTTCTGAAGAAAAAATCCCCTTAGGAACTGCAGGAGCCCTGAAGAATGCCGCGCCTCTTATCAGGAGTGCTCCGTTCTTGGTGATGAACGGAGATTCTTTCTGCAAGGTAGACCTGAGAAAATTTTTAAGTTTTCATTTACAAAAAAAAGCGCTATTATCCGTAGTTTTAGCAAATATGGAATACGCCAAAAATTACGGGAGTGTAATGTTAACAGATAAACAAAGGGTATCCGGTTTTAAGGAGAAGTCCGACAACGGCAAAAATAATTTAGTCAGCTGCGGAATTTATTTTTTTGAACCGCAAATCTTCTCCTTGATTCCTAAGAGCAAAGAGGTCTCCTTAGAGAAGGATTTGTTTCCGCGGCTCATCAATAAAGAATTTTACGGCTATCTTACGGATAAAAAATTTATAGATATCGGGACACCCGCAAGATATAAAGAGGCGGTAAGGCTGCTGAGCGCTAAGGTGTAAGCATAAAATGGCTTTTAGTAAATCCAAATTACGCGTTCTTCTTATACAGCAAGAATTTAACTACTGGTGGACAGGGTGCAAATGGGGTTATTATAACCATCTTGGTGTTGAGGAGGGCTTATGGGCAAATAATGTGGAGTTGTTTACTTTGACTACACATTGGCTGCCTTGGGCGCAGGAGATTTGCGCCAAGAAAAAATTTGACCAGGTTTGGATTAATGATCTTGTGCATCTTGATGTAGAAGAAAATTTTATGCAGTGGGTTTCTGATCTGGCTCCGGTGCGCCTGGGATTTAGCATCGAGTCATTTGAATATACCGCGGATGATTATGTTTTATTTCCAGGATTAAAGAATCGCCAGGCCGGCATCGAGATGCGTTTAAAATACGTAACGCACCTTGTAGCTTATGACGAAAAAGATGCAGCCAGCCTTAATAGGCGGGGAAATTTATCCGCTATCTGGTCGCCCCAGGCAGTGCCAAAGCGTTATTTTACCAAATTCAAGAGGTGGGATCCGGAAAAGCCGGTTGTCTTCCGCGGCACACTCTACGGAGAGCGCCGCAAATGGTTAGAGCATCCCGTATTGAAAACAATGCTTACCCACACACCCTCGCCGGATAAAGGGACTTGGTATCCTTTTTTCTACAATTCTTTATCTATAGCGATGCGCCACGGTTATAATAATTTCAGGCTTCCCGCAAAGATTGCTTTACCGATTTATCTATCCTTATTGCGTTATGTCCGCCGCAGTTCTTTTAGGAGATGGCTGAGAGAGGCACGGAATTATTGCGCTATTGTAAATCTCCCGAGTTTATTCAAAGGTTATGCAGGTCACGTTGCCGAGGGTATGGTTGCGGGGCGTCCGGTAATATCCTGGCGTATTCCAGAGCGGCCAAGAACTGCAGCAGTATTTGCTGAAGATAAAGAAATACTCCTTTTTGATAGAAATGATGCGGATCAATTGGTAAGGCAGATTAAGCGGGTTAAGACGGAACCGGGTTTGGCACAACGCCTGATTTATAATTCGCAAGAGAAGATGCTGCGGTTGCATACGATGGAAAAGAGGGTTGGTCAGATTCTTGACTGGATTGAGTCTGCTAAAGAACCGGTATACGAATAGCTATGAAAATAGTCCATGTTAATTGGAGATATTTCCCGCAGTTGGAAGGAGGAGGCATTATTTATTCTTATAATCTCGTAAGGTACCTTGTTAAGATGGGGCATCAGGTGAAGGTCTTCTGCGGCGACGACGCTTCTGGCGCAAAGGCAGAAGTTCTTAAGAAAGAGACGATAGATGGGGTTGAAATAACAAGGATTAATACAGAAAGAGAGAAGATGTTTTATAAATTTTTTCCGTTTTTTCTGTATTGTAATCAGCGCACCGCCTTGATATTCGAAGATTATCTTCTGGTGGACAGGCCGGACCTGGTGCATTTTCATACGCCGGTTGACTTAGATACGCAGTTGGTTCCTGTCTGCAAGAAATTAGGGATACCGACACTTGCCACTTTACACGACGGCTGGTGGATCTGCCGACAGGGATTTCTTAGCAACAGAACATATTCTCTGCCCTGTAAAAGAAGGAGCTTCGCAGACTGTATATTGTGCGTAGCAGACCTAAAAAAAGAAGAAAGGCTGCATGGGATTAAGTTTTGTTTTCGGCTTTTAAGGAGCATCCTCAATACGCCCCTGATCGATGCCCGTATTTATAACCACTTGAAGCAGATAGAGATATTGATTTCCCCCTCCGAATTTCTGGCTAAAAAATATACTGGGGCGGGCATAGAAAAAGAAAAAATAGTTATTCTCAGGCACGGAGTTGATACGGCTATATTCAAAGGGATGCACAGGAGGCCTTCCGAAAGAATCCGGTTCGGCTTTTTTGGCGGGACAAATATTCCCATAAAAGGATTCGGGGTATTGATAAAAGCAGCCGGGAAAATCGCTGATAAAAATAAGTTCTCTTTAGATATTCGGGGCGATATAGAAGAAGTAATAACAAAAGATGCTATTGAGAAGAGTCCTGGCTTAGATATAAAATTCCATAATAGATTCACTAGAGGTCAAATTTTAGAAGTATTTTCCAACATTGATGTGTTGGTTGTCTCTTCGCTGGTTGCGGAGAGTTGTTCCTTGGTTATTCTGGAGGCATTTGCTGCCGGGGTGCCGGTCATCGCGGTTAATGCCGGAGGAATACCGGAATTAGTCAGGAAAGGAGAAAATGGCCTGTTATTTAATTTTGGCGATGCTGATGACTTGGCCCAGAAAATCAAAAAGATTTTAGAATATCCGGCCTTAATCCGCGAATTCGCTGCACAGATAAAGCCGGTAAAAAGCATTGAAGAAAACGCCGAAGAAATAGTAAAGGTTTATGTGCGGCTTTTAAAGACAGGAAAATAAATTATGTTTAAAGTCTCCTTGATAAATCCACCGGAGAGGATCTTGGACGGAAGCCTTAAGTATTATCTTCCGTTTTCTCTATTATATCTGGCTGCTTACTTAGAAGAGAACGGCGTAAAGGTCGATATAATAGATGTTAAAACAGAGAAGTCTTGTTTCCATATCGTCAAAAATAGAATATCCGATTATTATAATTTAGTCTTGAAAAAAGAAACTGTATCGCAAGATAGATTGTATTTCTTCGCCATAGATAAAATTATAGAAGAGGCTTTATCCTCTTGCGCGAATCTTATCGGGATAAGTTGTATGACGGGAGAATATAGGTCTATCATGAGAATAGCCTCTATATTAAAAGAAAAATCTAAGACGCCTGTTGTGGTAGGCGGTATCCATCCGTCGTTATATCCCGAGCAATTCATATACGATAAAAGCCCGGTTGATTTCGTGGTGATCGGTGAGGGCGAAGAAACGATGTTGGAACTGGCAAGATGCCTGGAATCCGGCGGGGGAGACTATGAAAATATTGACGGCCTTGCTTACTTAAAAGACGGGAAGTGCCACTGCACACAGATAAGGGCGGTCAAGAACGATTTTTCCGTTTCGCCTATAAAGGCCTACGGTAAATTAAATATGGATTTCTATACGAAACCGCATCCCTATGTTGCCAGACACGTACGGCTATCTGGAGTCCAGATATTCACCAGCCGTGGCTGCCCTTATAATTGCACTTTCTGTTCTAATTCAGTAATACGCAAGATGAATAAAACGGAGAAGTTGGTACGCTATAGGCCGGTAGGGAGCGTAATTGAAGAGATAAAATTTTTAAGGGATACCTACCATATAGACGCTTTCTATATCATGGATGATACCTTTTGCATCGACAGAAGGTATGCCGAGGAGTTCTGCGGCCAATTAAAGAATGCGGGTATCAATCTGGCTTGGGCTATTGAGACCAGGTCAAATCTGGTGGATGAGCCGCTTTTAAAAACTATGAAGGACGCCGGGCTGGTCCAGATTGACGTGGGGGTTGAGAGCGGCTCAGACGAGATGTTGGGGCAGATAAAGAAAGGGATAACGGTAGCGGATACTCTGAACATATTTTCTCTGGCGCACAAGCACAAGATAAGGACTTTCGCAAGTTTCATCATTAACCTCCCCAACGAAACCTGCCAGCAGTTGCAGGAGACCTTAGGCCTCCTGAAAAAAATCCGGCCCGATGGAGGGGTTATCGGCACCACCATACCGTTGCCGAAGACGGAATTATTCGACAGATATTTCTCGCATAAGATAAACAGCGATTGGGAAATAATCGAGCTGCTCGGGCCGCGCTTAAGTTATTATAAAATTAAAGACGAAAGATTCCATTTTTGTAAGTATAATATAGACTTTGCAGGACTTATAGACAGATTAATCATACGCTATTTCTTATTTTCGGAGTTACAGTTGGGTCTCTGGTATTGGAGGGTCTTCCTTAGGTCTAAGAGGAAAGCGCAGTATATTTGGGCAACCATGCAGGGGATTATAAACGTTCTTGATAGGGTGATTACCAGATGCAGAGTCTTACTCAGAAGTTAATTAAAAATACATTTTTTAATGTATTAGGCAAGGCCTGGGCCTTATTGGTTTCTTTTGCCCTCACCCCCTATATTATCCATCGCCTAGGGGTCGAGAGATTCGGGATCTGGGCAATCGTCAGTGCGGTAACGGGTTATTTCGGCCTCTTCGATTTTGGCATAGGCACTTCTTTTGTGAAATATATCGCCGAATTTTATACTAAAAAAGACCACCGTAAATTAAATCAGGTGATCAATACCGGGCTGGTTTTCTACGCCTTATTTGCGGTATTTATCATTGGGCTGTCTTTTTTTGTCATTGAGCCGATACTCGCTTTTCTTAAGATACCTCCTCGTTTGTACGCTGAGGCGTTATTTGTATTTTGGCTTGGCATAATTCTATTTTGCGTTTACAATATCATGAGCGCCTTTGAGGCCATTCCGACAGGCTTGCAGCGCATGGATATATCCAATAAGGTGGCGATAGTCGTTTCTCTACCGAATATCGCGGGCACGATATTTTTTTTGGAGAAAGGGTACGGCTTGCGGGGGCTTATGGTTAATAACGCGATTATTTTGCTTATAAGCGGCATAACCGGCGTCGTTATCGGTTTTAGGATGCTTCCGCAATTAAGATTTAATCCCTTTCTTTTTACGAGAGAGATGTTCGGCGAGTTATTTTCGTTCGGATTTAAGGTGCAGCTTACCAGGGCGGCGGTAATAATCAATAACAGCGTGGTCAAATTATTGACAAGCCATTTTTTGAATTTAAGCCTGGTAGGGTTTTACGAATTAGGGCAGAAAATAATTATGTTCGCCAGGGATATTTTGTTGGTGAGCGTTTCCGCGATTATGCCTGCCACCGCCGAAATAGAAGCGAAGAAAGACAGGATTATGATACGCGAGCTGTACTTAAAGGTGTCGAAATATTTTAATATTCTGGCGATACCATCGCTTGTTTTTGTTTTTGTAACCGCGCCTTTAATGATCCTGGCCTGGACCGGCTCGGAATATAAAATTTCTGTTTTAGTCGTCTGGCTGTTGGTGCCGGCCCACATTATCAATATACTCACGGCCGTGGGCGGCTACATGGCGCAGGGGATAGGGAGGCCGGGGATTACCGCAAGGGCTTTAACCATAACCGCCATATTAAATTTGATTATAAGCACCATCCTGATCCTTAAGGCAGGATTTATAGGGGTGGTTATAGGGACTTCCCTTTCGCTTGGCGTCGGCTCGCTATTTTTTATAAGTATCTTTAATAAATACCTCAAAACCCCCGTTATCCCGTTTCTTAAGGATACCGTATTAATGCCTCTGACAGCCAGCGCCATAGCAGTAGCGGTTGTTTATTTCGCATTACGTTTTTGCGGCAGCTTTTATCCGCAGAGAATAACCAACATTGTATTATTGGGAATAAACGGTGTTCTGTTTACGTCTGTTTATGCGGCGGTTATCCTTAAGCTGGATTATTTGGACATAAGCGACCGTAACAACATTATAAAAATATTTAACTTTTTAATATTGAGAGGTAAAAAATGATTTCTTATTCGCCTCGCTTTATCATTAAAGAACTTCGGCGTCATTAGATATATTTTATGAGGTTTTATATTGGCAGAGAAAATAATTTTAATAAATCCAACTTATTCTGATTCTTCGCAAATGATTAAAAAATCGGCGTGGAGGGCTATGCCGATGGGGTTACTCTATTTAGCCAGCATTTTAGAAAAAAAAGGCCATTGCGTAAAGATTATTGATATGGAGGCGATGGGATTGACAAAATCCCATATAAAAATAATTATTAAAAAAGAAAATCCCTTTTTTGTTGGCATTACAGCTACAACACCGGTGATTAAGAGAGCCTTAGAGTTATGTGCGATTGTAAAAGAAACAAATAAAGATATAAAGACCATATTGGGAGGACCCCATCCTACATATTTACCCCGAGAAACAATTACTGAAGAAATGGTTGATATTGTTGTCTGCGGTGAAGGAGAAATTACTCTATGCGAGGTAATAAATTCTTTGTTAAATAATCCCGATGGGATGGCTCAAGTAAAGGGGATTTATTTTAAAAAAAATGGGCAAATAGTTTTTACTGGAGAAAGAGAGCCAATTTATGACTTAGATATTTTACCCTTTCCAGCCCACCATTTGATTAATATGAATGCTTATCGTCATCCTCTCGCACGCTCAAAGCGGGTTGCCTCGGTCCTTACGAGCCGCGGTTGTCCCTCAAGGTGTACTTTTTGTAGCCGTGGGTTTTTTTCACATGTGTATCGCAGGAGAAGTGTTAGAAATGTTATAGAAGAGATACGGGGGCTTATTACAAAATACAATATAGAAGAGATACATTTTATTGACGATACCTTTACTTTGAATCGTGCTCACGTTGAAGAAATATGTCATGAAATTATTAATCAAGGTTGGCATCTTAAATGGGCTACGCCAAACGGGGTCCATGTCAATACCTTGGATTACACTTTAATAGAATTGATGAAAAGGGCGGGTTGTTATTCTTTGTCTTTCGGCGTTGAGTCAGGAAATCAAGAAACGTTAGATTATATTAAGAAAGGCCAAAATCTAGAAAAGGTTAAGCAGGTTTTTGATATCTGTCATAAAATTGGCATTGAAACGGTTGCCTTTATTATTATCGGTTTTCCCAACGAAAGCCATAGACATATAGATAAAACATTAAATTTTTTAAAAGAAATTAAAGCCGATGTTGCGGATATCCATATGTTAATCCCTTTACCCGGTACTGAGTTGTATGATGAACTTAATGCCAATGGCTACATCGTAGAAAGGGATTGGAGCAAATATGTATTTCATAATCTCCCTGTATATAGGACTGCTTATTTTCTCCCCCAGGGGCTGTTTAATGAATATAAACGTGTTTATCGCGCGTATCATATGAATCCCGAATATATTTTTTCAAGATTAATACATATAAGGTCATGGCAACAGGTTAAAAACAATTTTAATGGCTTGATGACTTTATTAACCATGAGAAATTAATTTTATCAATAAATTATAAGATGAAAATTTCTACTGTTATAGCTGTTTATAACGAAAAGGAGAATATCATTGAATTAGTCCAACGCTTGATAAATGTATTTCAAAGTATCAAGGTTAATTATGAAATAATTCTGGTTGTTCAAGGTGACGATGGAACCCTCGAATTATTGCAAGATTTTAAAAATAGATCTGAAGCCCCCATATATACTTATTATTATGAAAAACCCTTAGGGGTCGGCGTAGCTTTTAAAATTGGTTTCCATAAGATTGCTGAAGACGCAACGTATATTCTAACTATGGATGCCGATCTTAATCATCAGCCCGAAGATTTACCGAAGTTTTTAAAAATGCTTGAACAGAATAATGTCGATATCGTCATTGGTTCAAGATATATACCAGGTGGTACGATGAAGAATGTCCGTTTCTGGCGATATGCATTAAGTAAATTTGTAAATGAAATGTTCTCATATTTTTGCAACCTTAAAATAAAAGATAAATCATCTGGTTATCGATTGCAAAAGAAAAAGGTAGTATTTAGCCTGAGAGATAAAATTAAAGCAAAGAATTTCGAGTTTTATATTGATTATCTCATTATGGCTCAAAGGGCTGGCTTTTCTATGGTCGAGATACCCATTACTTTTATTGCTCGGAGTAGGGGGCATAGTAAATTTAAGGTAACAGACACCTTATTTCGATATCTTATTTTAATTGCAAAAACAAATTTAAATATCAAACACCGTAAAAGTTAGTAATTTATACTTTTGTAGTTGTTTAAAAATACATTCCCTTTTTATGGATGCGATGCTAGTAGACATATTTAACCGTAAGAAGATTATTTATCTGCTTGCCCTCCTTTCGTTAATTTACTCATTTATTGGTTTTCGCTTTGTTCTTTTTTATACCCTTTTTGTGCATGACGAAGGAATAATAACTTATGGAGC
>Ga0315282_10002820_pt1 | contig 31531 bp, 26 predicted proteins | sample YL17G07_20_MG_FD_203693 | JGI IMG/M metagenome (GOLD analysis project Ga0315282, IMG submission 203693) | Sediment microbial communities from Yellowstone Lake, YNP, Wyoming, USA - YL17G07_20 | ecosystem: Environmental > Aquatic > Freshwater > Lake > Sediment | place: USA: Wyoming | collected... | reverse complement strand
CTGCTTCTGTGTATTCAAGTATGCTGCGTCGTGTCACCTTGCCTCCTTTCGGTAACACTATTATTGACGCAACGATATTATTTTTGGTAACACTTATTATGAGTCAATGCGGGCTATTGATTTTCTGTCTTAATCTTGTTAAAATCATGGCACAAATAAATGGCGATGAAGCTCACCCAGGCGACAATCGCCTAAACCGCCCTTAGAAGGCTGATAGCTTCTACTGATGAACGGTAGAAGCTATTTTATTTCGTACGGCTTAGGAAGGAGGTGTAACGATGAAGCAAAGAGAAAAGTCCTATTATCAGAGCCTGAACCAGCTGGCGACAATATTAAACTCAGCTCGTTCCCCGGACGACATTCTTCACTCTATCGTTGAAGGTGTGGCAAAGGCCATGGGCGCAAAAGCCTGCTCATTGATGCTGCTTACCCCGGACGAAAAGGTGCTGCTTCATACCGCTGCTTACGGGTTAAGCGATTGGTTCGTTAGAAAAGGCCCGGTATCAGCCGACAAGAGCATGTCTGAAACGCTCAAGGGAAAACCGGTAACTGTTCTTGATGCCACAATGGATGACAGGATTGAGTATCGAAAGCAGGTTAAACAGGAGAGAATAGCTTCTATTCTGAGTGTCCCGGTTAAGCTTAGAGAAGAGGTGATTGGGGTTATGCGTGTCTATACTTCTGAGCCGCGTAACTTTACTGATGCTGATATTTCTTTTGCCACCGGGGCAGCCAACTTCGGCGCCGTTGCCTTAGAGAGTGCGCGGTTTTACGAAACCCTTCAGAAAGACTATGACACGCTAAGGCAGGAGATACGGCAGCGACGTGCCGAGGTAGGTTACGAAGGGATGATTGAGCCAGACGTCATACCGGCGGAAGAACAATGACCTGTTGCGCCTCCTGGCTGGTAAGAGAGCAAGACTGATTCATATATTTTAAGCTGTACTGACGGCATTGGGTTTGTCCAATAAAGTAATATTGGTGACAAACACATCTACGCGTAATCGTTTGAGTGAGTGTAATACTTTTCCAAAGCCTTAAGCAATTGCGTATGGCGACTAATAATCCCCTCTAATCTCATTCGATGTGGCCATTTGAAACTAACGCTTAAATAGCCAGTTTCTAAGGATCAGCGGAGGTATTATTGTTGTCAAGAGACTCATCAAGATCAGCACCGAGTAAGTACTCTGATTTATGAGACCTTGGCTGAGTCCAATAAGTGCCACAATCATAGCAACTTCTCCACGGGGTACCATTCCCGTGCCGATAATGATAGAATCTCTGACGCTCATACGCTGAATAATTGCTGGAATCCCACATCCTATAACCTTGGTGAGTATCGCCCGGTCGCGGAGATTATCAACCGATTGTAGTAATTTCAGGATTTCGCCGGATTCCAGGGTGGGCATCACCAGTTTAGGGCGTCGCGGCGCCTTGATGTCTTTCATTGGATTAGGAAACCGACGGCGGGCTTCGATAAATTTATAAAAGGTCTTCAGCGCCCGGTAAACATCCCACTTTGTTTCATGACTGCCCGTCATGTTAGACAGGAATAGCTCGATGGGCTCCGGTCTTCGCGGCAGGGTAGGGCATGCCCTGGCAAACGGCAAAAGCCGGTTCTTGTACCAGGTAATGGTTTCCCGGCTAAGATTAGCCGCAGTGCGGCTGGCGAGGAATTCGATGAGTGCCTGTTCCGTCCTCATGGTATAATAACCTCCATTGGCACGATTTAGAGGTTACCACCAGTGCTTGGGACGGGAAACGGCACAAAGTATCGGCACTTTTTGACAGGATGGGGAAGTGGTCGATACTTTCGTGAGGGGTGGTCTCAGGGCACCGAAAAGTGGAAAAGGGCGGCGCCTGATACCTTTGGACACACAACTTTAGTATCGATTTTTCGATACTATTGTACAGGGGTGCCGCCAAAGGCATTTGTGAAAATGAGGAATTTGAGATTGGAATGAGGTTTCTGGCGACCCCGGGGGGATTTGAACCCCCGATCTCCACCGTGACAGGGTGGCATGTTAGACCGCTACACCACGGGGCCTTTTCTAATATAAGTACTAATATCTGTTCTTTTAGAGTCTATCAAAGGCGGTATGTTGTGTCAAGATAAACTGACGTTTCTGAATGAAAACAACCCGTATATTGCGCTTGTTAAGCGGCTTATCTGGCGTTGTTGTCTCTATTTCAGGATTATGGTATAATAACCTAAAATTGAATGAGGAATTAGAGTGGCAAGAAAGAAGCGAGAGCAAAAAGTTGAAGATAAAAGATTGCAGGATTATGAACTGATGTATATAATCAGTCCGGAGATATCCGATGATGTTTTAGAAACCAGAGTCAATGGTATAACCCAGTTCATTACCGGCAGGGACGGCGTTGTCGCTGGGGTTGAAAAGTGGGGGAAAAAGAAACTGGCCTATCCTATCCAGCACTTTTTAGAGGGTAACTATGTATTGACCAAGTTCAAGATGAGCCCGGCGCGATGCAAAGAACTCGAAGCGAACTTGAGAATTTCTGAGGAGATAATAAGACATCTGTTGGTAAAAGCTGGTAGTTAACTATAAAGGTTATCAAGCTCACGAGTTGTAACGGGGAGGTGAGAGGCGATGCCAAGTCTGAACAAAGTGACGATAATTGGGAATATCGGGAATGAACCAGAGATGCGTTTTACTCCGAACGGTAAACCGGTAACGTCTTTTTCGGTGGCGACCAACTGGGTATATACCACGCCCGAGGGTGAAAGAAAGCAGGAAACCGAGTGGTTTAACGTGGTTGCCTGGAACAGGTTAGCCGAGCAATGTAATCAGTTCCTGGCAAAAGGCAAATTGGTCTATGCCGAGGGCAGGATACATACCCGGAGTTGGGAAGGGCAGGACGGCCAGCCCCATTCACGGATGGAAGTTATCGCCAATCGAGTGATATTTCTGGATAGGAAAGGCGCCGCCCCTCTCTCGGACGAGAAGACAGATGATACCGCCGTCGCCGAACTGGAACCGGAAGACCTTCCGTTTTAATTAAAGACAAAAATTCATCCTTCACATGTGAAGGATATACAGAGGGCAGGATGACATACAATAGAGACACCAGGACTAGAAGACCAACCAGGGGGAAATACATACCAAAGCGTAAGGTTTGTTTCTTTTGTCGGGATAAAGTTGAGCATATTGACTATAAAGAAACGGCTATATTGCGACCTTACATATCGGACAGGGGTAAAATTTCTCCACGTCGTAAAAGCGGTGCTTGCGCCAGGCATCAGCGCGCCTTGGCTACAGCCGTAAAGAGGGCGCGACATCTGGCTTTATTGCCGTTTGTGCCCGCCCACATTCGCAAGACGGGGGGCGTTGGCTTAAAAAGCTAGTGTCGCTGATTTTTAATCTTATCTCCCTTTTATTCCCTTTTATAGGTAAATTTTTCACATGGAGTTAAAGTGCCAAAAAGAACCTATCAACCAAAGAGCATTCCCAGAAAGCGTGAGCACGGTTTCCTGAAAAGAATGAGCACGCGTGGCGGCCGGGACGTCCTTAAATCGAGGCGATTGAAGGGCCGGCACAAATTAACTGTTGTCTGATGGTTGCAGTAAAGGTTCGGGCGGGGTAGCCGTGAGGGGAGAACAATATCTAACCAGGAAAGTACAGTTCAGTCTGGTTTACGATAAAGGCAGGTCCTGGGCGGGTAAAGAAATAGTAATCAGGACCTTGCCTAACGGACTCGACTCATCCAGGTATGGATTTGTGGTCAGTCGGCATGTGGGTAAAGCGGTGGTAAGGAACAGGGTAAAACGCCTACTGCGAGAGATACTCAGGCAGACACCGTTGCGACCGGGTTGGGATATTATCTTTATTGCTCGTACTCCGGCGGCGATGACCAACTATGCGAAACTCGATGAATCGGTCAGGAATCTGTTATTCCGGGCCGGATTGTTTGTAGGGGAATATGAAGGCGTTCGCCCTGGAACTAATTAAATTATATCAGGTCACGCTGTCGCGGATTATGCCGCCGTCCTGTCGCTTCACTCCGACCTGTTCGGAATACACCTTCGAAGCCATAACGAAATTCGGTTTGATAAAAGGAGTAGGTCTGGGCATCAGGCGGATTTCACGCTGTCATCCTTTGAATCCGGGAGGCTATGACCCCGTACCATAAAGGATTTCTAGGTAACAATAGCAATTCGAGATATATAGATAAAGGAAATAACCAAATCACAAGATACAATAACCAAATAATGAATAATGACCAAATTCAAAAACCAAACGTGTTTAGAACGTTTGATTATTGAATATTGATATTTGTTTGGAGCTTGTACCTTGGTTATTGGTTATTTAAGATAGTGTTCTCAGGAACAACATACAGGAGTGTATATTGAAGTCAAAGGGTAAATGGTATTGCGGCAGGGTAGTCTTTCTCCTGGCTTTAGTCATCGCCGTTGCCTTGGTCGGTGTTGGATGCGTCAGTGGCCTGACGCCGATAGGGTGGTCTGGTGGTATCGTATCCAATAGTATTCTATATGTAGGCTCCAATGAAGGCAGGCTGGTGGCAGTCAACCTGGCCGACGAAAGTCTTAAAACCTCTGACCCGCTTAAGTTGGCAAGTCAGCCGGGATTATTCGGCTGTGCTCCGTCTGCGGGCGGAGGTTGCGGGGCCGGGATATCAAGAGTGGCTATCTACGGGACGCCGGTCGTCGCCGGCGACTTGGTATACATTGCTGGTTATAATGGCAAAATTTACGCCTATGATAAAAACGACATTAGTCAACCAAGGTGGGTTTATCCGCCCGAGGATTATCTCAGAGACGATAAAAAAGATATCGTTCCCATTGTTGGCGGAATTGTAGCAGCTCAAGGTAGGCTATATTTTGGCGGCTCTGATGGCAAAGTATATGCCTTGGATACCAACACTCATAAAGAGCTGTGGAAATTCCCCACCGACGATAAAATCTGGTCGACTCCGGCCATAGACGGCGATACGCTGTATGTCGGCTCTTTTGATAAAAAGCTGTATGCCCTCAATGCCGCTGATGGCAAAAAAAAGTGGGAGTTTGTAACGGAAGGGGCCATCATCTCTACGCCATTGGTGTATAACAATACGATTTATTTCGGGTCTTTTGATAGAAACCTGTATGCCGTCAACGCTTGCGATGGAAAGCTGAAGTGGAAGTTTATGGGGAAAAACTGGTTCTGGGCCGAGCCGGTCGTCTTTAACGATACCATTTACGCCGGCTGCCTCGATGGTAATGTTTATGTCCTGAAAGCCGATTCCGGACAGGAAGTAAAGATTTTCGACCTGAAAAGCCCGGTATCTTCCCAACCGGTTATCGTGGATAGTTCCGTTATCTTCGCTACCCGCAAAGGTGTAATCTATAGTATAGCTACCGGTTCCCAGGACATTAAGCAAGTTGCGGACCTCAAGGCCGATGTTGACGGCCCGCTGACAGCGTATGAAGGTATTGTCTACATCCATACCCAGCAGCTGGAGTTACAGCGTATCAATGCCGCCAACGGTACTTTATACAGTCCTGTTTCCTTAAAAAGTTAGAGTCGGAGTAGAACGAATTGAATATTTGGGAATTAATAATACAGCAGCCGGTAATAAACATCCTTATCGTGATGTCTCATTACCTGGCTAATAATTTCGGCCTGGCTATCATTGCCCTGACCGTCATCGTTAATCTCGCTTTATTGCCCCTAACGATGAGCCAGATAAGGTCTTCCAAGAAGATGCAGGATTTGCAGCCTAAACTGGTCGACCTTCAGAAGAAGTATGCCAAGGATAAGCAAAAGCTGGCCCAGGAACAGATGAAGCTCTACAAGGAGTCCGGCGTCAGGCCGGCCGGTTGTGCTCTCACCATGATAATCCAGATGCCGGTATGGATTGCCCTCTATCAGGCGATAATGCTGGCTCTGGCCGTAGCGCCGGAGGGTCTGCTGAATCTCTCCAAATATCTTTACCCGTGGCAGGTAGTATACTCTGTCTTGCCCTTGAATCCTGATTTTTTGATAATGAACCTGGCCCAGCCCAATCTTATTCTGGCTTTGCTGGTCGGTGTTACGATGTGGCTGCAGCAGAAGATGTCGATGACCCCGCAGGCCGACCCCAGGCAGGCGCAGCAGGCTAATATGATGCTCTGGATGATGCCGATACTTTTCGCTTACATGGCGTTAAATTTCACCAGCGGTTTGTCTCTTTACTGGGTAACCTCCAGTGTCTTCAGGATAATCTTGCAGTACCGGGTTACCGGCTGGGGCGGACTGCGCAAACAGGCGCCGACGCCAGCCAGTGAAAGTGACAAAAAATACCTGAAGTTCGAGGCCGCTCAGGAAAAGAAATCATCCAAGGATGCCGGGGCTGATATTGTCGACGCCGATAGCATTTCGTCAAGAAAAGGCACTCGTATATTCAAAACTGATAAATATAAATTTCAACCGGATAAAGATAGAGAGCGGCACCGGAAGAAATAAAAGCGTTATCAATAAGAGGTTAAAATATGGAGATACCTGAAAGTCAAAGCGAGGTTTTCGAGACGGCAAAAAGTATACTTGAAAAGCTTCTTTCTTTGATGGACCTGTCTGGTACCGTGACGCCTTCCGATGAGTTTACGGTAATCGACGAGAACGGCAATACTACCTCACTTGGTCTCAATATATTAGGTGAAGACCTGGGGATATTAATCGGACGCCGCGGCCAGACCATGGTTTCTTTGCAATATATTATCAGGTTGATAATGACTCATAAAATGCAGGTGAAGATGCCCATTATCCTCGATGTCGAAGGCTATAAGCAGCGTCGTTGTGAAGGACTGCGGACGCTGGCTAAAAGGCTCGCCGACCAGGTAAAGACCAGGAGAGTACCTTTTACCATGGAACCTATGCCCGCTTTTGAGAGACGCGTTATCCATGTCGCCTTGGCCGACCACCCGGATGTCGTTACCGAGAGTACCGGCTTCGGCGAATCCAGGAAAGTGGTCATTTCCCCCAAAAACCCCCGCCGCTATTAGTTATCTTGAAATGTCATTGCGAGTGAAACGAGTCCCGATAAAATCGGGGTAACCTCAACTAGAAGCTAGAAAAGAGGTAAGAGGGTGTGTATTCTGGCCTGCGCCAGAATGATATCTATGTGAATAATCCCCGATTGTCATTCCAGCGAAAGCTGGAATCCAGTGGTTGGGAAAAGGGGGGTCTAAATCCCGGTAAAGTCGGGACGACATTATTAAATAGTCTCACCCTTATTGATTTTCATTCTAAATTGTGTTAACCTTTAACTGATAAAAGCATTGACGGAGAAGAGTAAGGGCAGAAAAGGGTATCCAGCGAGTCTGATATAGTGTGAGCAGATATATCCTCGCCCTGAAAATCACTCCAGAGCTGCCAATCGAAAGCCCGCCTCGGCGGAACGAGTAGGCTTGGCCGGTCTCGTCAGCCGTTATATGAGACGAGGGCATGATTTGTGCCCTGAAGAGTGTCCCGATTATATCGGGAAAGTTGGGTGGTACCGCGGGAATGTAAAGTCTCGTCCCTTAAGACGAGGCTTTTTTATTTTATATAAATATGTCATTGCGAGGAATCCCGACTTGTCGGGACGACGAAGCAATCTCTATTGACGACTCTGTGAGATTGCTTCTTCATAAAAATAGAATCATTATTCTGTATGGGGGTGGTTTATGTTTAGACCTGTCAGCAGTAGGGTGAATTTCCCTCGGCTGGAGGAGGAAATCCTCGCCCGGTGGAAGAAAGAAAAAATTTTCCAGCGTAGCGTCGCTGCTCACAAAGGCGGCCCTGGCTTTATTCTTTATGATGGGCCACCCACGGTCAACGGCAGCCCGGCGCTTCATCACGTATTTATGTCCGTCTTTAAGGATGTCATCCCTCGCTATAAAACAATGAAGGGTTACTACGCCCCCCGCATTGCCGGCTGGGATACCCACGGCCTGCCGGTCGAACTGGAAATCGAGAAGAAGATTGGCATCTCCTCCAAGCCCCAGATTGAAGAATACGGTATCGCCCGTTTCAATGACCTCTGCCGCCAGAGCGTCGTAAAATACATCCATGAGTTCGAGGAGGTCATCGAGCGCGTGGCGTACTGGATAGACCTTGAAAACGCCTATATCACGCTGAAAAATGAGTATATCGAGTCCTGCTGGTGGGCTATCAAGCAGATGTGGGATAAAGGGCTGGTCTATCAGGGCTATCGCGTTGCCCCTCACTGCCCCCGCTGCGGTACTTCCCTCAGCTCCCACGAAGTATCCCAGGGCTATAAAGAAGATACCGAAGACCCCTCGGTTTACATAAAGTTCAACCTCTCCGAGAAGTTGCCGGGTAATCTTCCCGCGGATAAGCCGGTCTATCTGCTAGCCTGGACAACGACCCCCTGGACATTGCCGGGCAATACGGCTCTCGCTGTGGCTCCCGACGCCGAGTATGTCTTACTACAGGGAAATGAAGACTATCTCATCATGGCGGCGCGACTCGTTGGAGCTGTCAACCTCGAAGGGTATAACACGGTTAACAAGTTACCCGGGAAGGAATTGGTAGATATAAAATATGAACCGTTGTTCAATCCTCATGACTTCGGTGTGGAAAGGTTGAGGTTTCAGGAAAGCGGTGCGTTGCTGACTCAGGAGGCTGAAAAAGACCTGAACTATCGTGTCATCAGCGGCGATTTCGTCACCATGGATGATGGCACCGGTATCGTCCATATTGCCCCTGCTTTTGGTGAAATCGACTATGAGGCGGGGAAGTCATGGGGCCTTGATTTTGTCCAGCAGGTGGACTTGCAGGGTAAAATTACCGGCACCTACCCCTTCGCCAGGAAATTCGTCAAAGACGCCGACCCTCTTATCCTGGATGACCTGAAATCTCGTGGCCTCCTCCTGCGCCGCGGAACCATAAAGCATACCTATCCTTTTTGCTGGCGCTGTGAAACGCCGCTGCTCTACTATGCCAAGGAGACCTGGTATATCAAGACCACCGCCGTGAAGGACAGGCTTATCTCTGGCAATGAGGAGATTAACTGGTATCCCGAGCATATCAAGTACGGGCGCTTCGGCGACTGGCTCCAGAACAATATCGACTGGGCTTTCTCGCGGGAGCGCTACTGGGGTACGCCGCTGCCCGTCTGGCGCTGCGGCTCCTGCGGCAGCTTTGAATGTGTCGGCGGACTGGACGATTTGCGGGGGAAGCCCGGTATCGCCGGCTTGAAAGAGCCTTTAGACCTGCACCGTCCCGACGTCGATGATATAACTTTCGACTGCTCGAAGTGCGGCGGCAGGATGCAGCGTGTCCCCGAGGTTATCGACTGCTGGTTCGACTCCGGGGCGATGCCTGTCGCCCAGAGCCATTATCCCTTTGAGAATAAGACTCTGCTTGAAGATGGGCGCTTTCCCGCCGACTATATCTGTGAGGCTGTCGACCAGACCCGCGGCTGGTTCTACAGTTTGCATGCTATCTCGACTTTGTTGTTCAACCGTCCCTGCTTCAAGAATGTCATCTGCCTGGGTCACATCGTGGACACTCGGGGCGAGAAGATGAGCAAGCGTAAGGGCAATGTCGTATGGCCCTGGGATGTAATCAAGAAATACGGGGCTGATGCTTTGCGATGGTATCTCTATACCGCGTCTTCGCCGGGTAACCCCCGCCAGTTCGATATGAAACAGGTGGATGAGGTATCCCGCCGTTTTCTTTCGACCCTGTGGAACGTCTATTCCTTTTTCGTGATGTATGCCAATATCGATAAATACCAGCCGGGGACGGAAACTCCCCCGCCGGAGGCCGAGCTCGATAGGTGGATACTCTCCGAGCTTAACCAGCTTATCACTGACGTTGATTCCGCTCTGAGCGGCTATAGTCCGACCGATGCCGCCCGGAAGCTGGAGAGCTTTGTCGATGGCCTGTCCAACTGGTACGTCCGGCGGAGTCGGCGGCGCTTCTGGAAGAGTGAGAATGATGCTGATAAGCTCTCCGCCTATAATACCCTTTACCGGTGTCTGGTGACTCTGGCTAAGCTGCTGGCGCCGTTTACTCCCTTTCTCGCCGAGGAGCTTTACCAGAACCTGGTACGGTCGGTCTTCTCGGGCGCTCCGGGAAGCGTGCATCTGGCCGACTTTCCGGTGGCCGACGATAGTAAAATCGATAAGCCGCTGGCGGACGATAACCGTCTGGCGATGAAAGTCTGCAGTATGGGACGGGCGGCGCGCAGCAAGGCAGGTATCAAGGTGCGCCAGCCCCTGGAGTTCGTCTACGTCGGCGTTACTTCCGATTGGGAAAAGCGGGCTCTGGACAGAGTTACGCCTCTGGTACTGGACGAGCTTAACGTCAAGGAGCTGAGGTACGAGTCCGTGGAAAAGGTGGTCGGTCTGGAAGTGGCGGGCTATTCCGCTGTCAGCGAAACGGGCAACAGCGTGGCTGTCTCAACCTATATCACCGTGGAGCTGGAGGCCGAGGGCAATGCCCGCGAGATAGTACATCGCTTGCAGACGATGCGCCGTTCCGCCGGCTATGAAATTGCCGACCATATCATTACCTATTACGAAGGGGATGCCTATTTCGTCCAGGCGATATCCGCCTTCGCGGACTATATCCGGCAGGAAACGCTATCTATAGAAATTGAGGAAGGCATCCCTGATGATGTCGACCTTAAAGAGACCCACAAGATAAGCGGCTCCACATTACTGCTGGGGGTAAAGAAGGCGAAATAGTTTTTGAGTACTAAATTAGTATAATAACCTAACAATCTAATAATTGTCATTCCAGCGAAACTTGTCCCGTACTTGATGCGGGAGCTGGAATCCATCTTCAACTGTCATTGCGAGCCATTCCCGAAGGGAAGGCGTGGCAATCTCAAATGTAGCCTAAGTCACAGGTTGAACTTGCCCTTCAGGAAGAACCTATCTGGGTGAACCCTGAGCGTAGCGAACGGGGTAAGGGGGCAAAATTAAGCAACTCTCTACGGCCTCGGGCTTTCGGCGGGTGTTACGGTAGTAGTATATTCGGCTTTCCCGCGCCAGTATTTCACTTCCAGCGGTTCGCCGATTTTGGATGCATGCAGGAAATGTGTTAGTTCTTCGACACTCACCACATCCTTGCCGCCGATGTTGATGATGACATCGCCCTCCTTCAGTCCCGCCTTGTCCGCCGGAGAGCCGGCGACTATCTGCACCAGGAGTACCCCTTTATCGATAGAAAGGTTTAACTGTCTGATGGCTGTCTGGTCGACGGTATAGAGTCCCACGCCCAGCCAGGCACGAGTCACGTATCCCTTATTGACCAGTTCCTGGATAATCGGCGTGGCGGTGTCGATGCTTATCGCGTATCCCATGCCCTCGACGCCGACGCTGGCGATTTTAGCGCTGGTGATGCCGACTACCTCCCCGGCCAGATTTACCAGAGGGCCGCCGCTATTCCCGGGGTTAATGGCGGCGCTGGTCTCGATGAGGTCGTAAAGCGTTTGCCCCTGGTCTACCGGCAGAGAAGCCCCCTTCCGACTCACGATTCCCTCGGTGGCTCTAATTCCCTGTCCGAGGGCATTACCGATGGCTATTACCCAGTCGCCGACCCGCAGATTGGCAGTGCTGCCCCTCTTCAATGCCGGCAGGTTCTTGGCATCTATCTTCAGTATCGCCAGGTCGTTAAGAGCGTCAGTGGAGACGGAGTTGACCTCTGCGGTATAAGAATCGCCGGTATCGGTGGTGACGGTGATGGTCTTGGCGCCTTCGACGACGTGATTATTGGTCACGACCATGCCGTTTGTATCTATAATCCACCCGGAACCGGCTCCCTCCTGTGTATAAGGTCGATTGAAGAAGTCGTAGGAAACGACCTTGGTGTTAATGGCGACTACCGAAGGTTTGACCAGCGCCACGACATCGGCGATGCTGGGGAGTTGTTTGGTTGTTTGGTTCGTTGTCGGTGGTGTCCATTCGGGATTAATCGCGACGGGCGTCGGCGTGGGAGTGCTGGTAGCCGCCGGTGGCACCGGTGTTTTCGGTGTCGTGATGGTAATGCAGCCGGACACGGGAATAACTGCCAGTGACAGGACGATGATGAGAGTAATAAACAGGGTTTTTAAATTCAAACTTTTCATATATTTATATTATAGCATAGTGAAAAATTATTAAGATTTTATTAAAATAAAGACCCCCTCTCTTTTCAGGGAGAGGGGGTTGGTGTTTTTTTGCGTAGACGATGCTACCTATATTTGGCGGGTACTTCGGGCAGTTGCTTTAGCGCTTCCTTCACCATATCTTCAGGGTATGCGTAGTCCTGGAGTTTTCCGGTAAGGTAGGACTCGTAAGCGGCCATATCGAAGTGCCCGTGTCCGCTATGCGCCAACAGGATGACCTTGGACTCGCCGGACTCTTTACACTTAAGCGCTTCATCTATGGTTACCCTGATAGCATGATTGGTCTCCGGGGCGCTGATAATACCCTCGGTGCGGGCGAAGGTAACGCCGGCTTCGAAGGTGGCTAGCTGTGGTACGGCCTTGGCTTCGATAAAGCCCAGTTTGTGTAACAAACTTACAATGGGTGCCATACCGTGATAGCGTAGGCCGCCGGCATGGACGGGTGGCGGCATAAAGGTATGACCCAGGGTGTACATCTTGGCGATTGGCGCCATTCCGACTACATCGCCCAGGTCGAAAGCATACGGCCCCTTGGTCAGGGAGGGACAGCTGGTCGGCTCGGCGCAGATAATGCGCAGGTTCTTCTTCTTACCTGCGATTTTTTCCCTGACAAAGGGCAGGAACATGCCCGCGAAGTTAGAGCCGCCGCCGACGCAGCCGACGATGATATCCGGGTAGCAACCGGCCATCTCCATCTGCTTCATGGCTTCCTGGCCGATGATGGTCTGGTGCATCAAGACATGGTTGAGCACGCTGCCCAGGGAGTATTTGGTATCCTCACGGCTAAAAGCGTCCTCGCAGGCTTCGCTGATGGCCAGGCCGAGGCTGCCGGGGCAATTGGGGTCTTTAGCCAGCATATCGCGGCCAGTCTTGGTATCGGGGCTGGGGCTGGGTACGCACTTGGCGCCCCAGGTCTCCATCATGATGCGCCGGTAGGGCTTCTGGTCGTAGCTTACCCTGACCATATAGACCTTGCATTCGATATCGAATAGCTTGCAGGCGAAGGCAAGGGAGCTTCCCCACTGTCCGGCTCCGGTTTCGGTAGCGATGCGCTTCACTCCCTCTTTCTTATTGTAGTAGGCCTGGGCTACGGCGGTATTGGGCTTGTGACTGCCGGGCGGACTGCTTCCTTCATATTTATAGTAGATTTTTGCAGGTGTGCCCAGGTACTTTTCCAGGCGATGTGCCCGGTACAGCGTGGTTGGTCTCCACATGCGGTATATATCCTGTACTTCTTCCGGAATTTCGATATACCGTTCTTTGCTGAACTCCTGTTCGTTAAGCGCCTCACAGAACAGGGGTGGTGGCAGCCGTGTCGGCTCTTTTGTTGCCGGGTGTAATAATGGCGGCAGCGGTTCCGGCAGGTCGGCCTGGATGTTGTACCATTTCGTCGGCATGTCCTTTTCATTGAGAATAAACTTGGTTCTTTCCATTTTTTTCTCCTTTTTATTCATATTAATAATTATTATTTCAACGGGGCACTACATATTCGTTTACCTCCTGGTTTTTTTCTGTGAATTAAGAGCCTCACGCAGGCTTAAAACGAAAGACTTGAGCGAAACAAGGGTGGCGTCTTCTTCAATCAGTTGCAGGAGTCGGCTCCCGATGATAACCCCATCGGCTATGGACGCGGCGCGTCTGGCATGTTCCGTAGTGGATATCCCGAAGCCCACGCATAAGGGCTGTTTGGCTTTCTGCCTGACTCTTTTCACGAAGCTACCAAGCTCCGGTGACAGGTTATCTCTGGTGCCGGTTACTCCGGTAAGAGAGACCAGATAGATAAACCCCCGCGACCTTGCCGCTATGGTGGCGATTCTTTCATCGGTGCTGGTGGGGGCCAGCAGATAAATAAGGTCGATGTCCTGTTTCCTTGTTATCGTCTCCAGTTCCGTCCCTTCTTCCGGCGGTAAGTCAGGGACTATTAAACCATTTATACCGGCTCTGGTGCAACTCCGGCAGAAAGCCTCCAGCCCGTAGTTCAGCACCGGGTTGTAATAGGTCATAAAAACGAGGGGGGTCTCTATTTTCCGGCTGATATTTGCGGCTATTTCCAGGCAGACCTGTGGTGTCGTCCCTTTTTGCAGGGCGTGATAGCTGGCTTTCTGGATGGTCGCGCCGTCTGCCAGCGGGTCGGAAAACGGGATACCCAGCTCAATAATATCGCAGCCGCTCTCAGCCAGCACCGTAGCTATCTTTACCGTGGCTTTGATATCGGGATAGCCTGAGGTAATATAGGCAATCAGTGCCTTGTAGCCCGGTTTAAAAACAGGTGCAATCTGGTTCATGGTTCCATCCCCAGTGCTTTCGTGACGATTTCCAGGTCTTTATCGCCCCGCCCGGATAAGTTGACGATGATAATTTTATCTTTCGGTAATTTTTTAGCCAGTCCAGCAGCATAATAAATAGCGTGGGCAGGCTCCAGCGCCGGGATAATGCCCTCGGTATCGCTGAGGAGCCTGAAGCCCTCCAGCGCCTGACTATCGGTAACCGCTACGTAGCTGGCGCGCCCGCTGTCTTTATAGAAGCTGTGCTCCGGCCCCACCCCCGGGTAATCGAGCCCCGGGGCAATGCTGTGGGTCTCTTTTATCTGGCCGTGCTCGTCTTCCATCAAATAAGACTTTGTGCCGTGAAGCACGCCGGTCTTACCCGTGGCCAGGGTGGCTGAGTGCTCGCCGGTATCCAGGCCTTTACCCCCCGCCTCCACCCCGATGAATTTGACGTCTTTATCATCGTAAAATGGGTGGAAAAGTCCGATGCTGTTGCTGCCGCCGCCGACACAGGCAATAAGATAGTCCGGCAGGCGATGGTATGCGGCAAGTACCTGTTCTCTGGTCTCCCTCCCGATAATCGCCTGGAAGTCGCGCACCATCATGGGATAGGGGTGTGGTCCGACCACCGAGCCGAGCAGATAATGCGTGTTGCGGACATTGCTGACCCAGTCACGGATGGCTTCGTTGATGGCATCCTTGAGGGTACGGCTTCCCGAGTTGACCGGCCGCACTTCCGCCCCCATCAGTTTCATGCGGTTGACGTTGGGCGATTGCCTTCGTATATCTTCTTCACCCATGTAGATAATGCATTCGAGTCCCAGCATGGCGCATACGGCGGCCACAGCGACCCCGTGCTGGCCGGCGCCCGTCTCGGCGATGATTCTGGTCTTGCCCATGCGCTTTGCCAGCAGTCCCTGTCCCAGGGCGTTATTAATTTTATGGGCGCCGGTGTGGGCGAGGTCTTCGCGCTTCAGCAGAATGGCCGCCCCGCCCATTTTTGCCGATAGTTGCCGGGCGGGGTAGAGGGGTGTCGGCCGCCCGATATAGTCCCGGCACAACCGCTCGAATTCTGCCGTAAAGCTGGCATCGGCCATGGCATCGGCGTACGCGGCCTCCAGTTCGCTCAGCGCCGGCATCAGCGTTTCCGGCACGAACTTACCTCCGTACTGCCCGAAGTAGCCCCTGTTATCTGGCCATGATGTTCTTTCCATCAAGCAAATCCTTGTAATTAAAGTGCATTGCTTCGCGAACAAGACTGATTGTCTCTCTGCTCTCTTTAAGAGTCCTTTCAATACCCGCTCTCAGGGCTTCTTTGATAATCAATGGTCTTGCTTCGAAGAAAGCCCTTTTTTCTCGTATCGGGTCAAGAAAAGCATTGATATTTTCTGCAGCGTTTCTCTTGCAAGCCACACAGCCAATTTTGCCCTGTCGGCAGTGTTTTTCAATATCCCCGGCTTCCGCATTATTGAAAGCAAGGTGGTATCTGTAGATATTACAAATATCCGGATGTCCTTTATCGATAGCTTTTATCCGGGCCGGGTCGGTAATCGCCATGCCGACCTTTCGCCTTACTTCCTCAGCGTTATCCTTCAAATATATTGCATTGTCCATACTTTTGCTCATCTTCTGTCCATCGAGACCGGGTAATCTGGCTACTTCACCTACCAGGGCTTCGGGCACGGGAAAGACCTCCCGAAAAATCCCGTTAAACGTACGGGCAATTTCCCTGGTTTGTTCGACGTGAGGAAGGTTATCATCTCCCACCGGAACCAGGTTAGACCTGACAATCAAGATATCCGCAGCCTGCGAAACAGGATAGCCGAGAAATCCGTAACTCATGGCATGAAGACCGGAAGTTTTGAACTCCTCTTTGACGGTGGGGTTTCGCTGCAACCTGGGCAGGGTCACCATCATGGAAAAATATATTGTCAATTCGGCAATTTCCGGTATCTTTGATTGGATAAAAAAGGTTGATTTGTTGGGGTCCATACCAACTGATAGCCAATCAAGGACTACCTCTTTAACATACTCCTCAACGCGTTCGGTTTCCATCAAACCGTCAGTGAGATATTGAAAGTCCGCGATGATGAAAAAGCAGTCGTACTTATCCTGAAGTCTGACCCGGTTCTCTAATGAGCCTACATAATGACCGATATGCAGAGGGCCGGTTGGCCTATCTCCTGTCAGAATCCTCTTTTTCACTTCTTTGCTCTTTACCATCGGTTTCATGTTATTGCGTTTTGCCTCAACTGGCATCGGCTTCCCTCACGGCTTCGATGAATCTAGTAACTTTGCTCATACTCTTCACGCCTTTCGTTTCCACCCCCGAGGATACGTCCACTCCCCACGGCTTGATTATTTTTATGGCCCTGCCCACGTTCCCCGGATTGAGGCCCCCGGCGATAATTACCGGGAACCTTTCGGCTATCGGTTTAGCCAGTTCCCAGTTGAATGTCATGCCGGTGCCGCCGTATTTTTCCCCTGTGTTTGCATCGAGAAGGAGCATATGTTTCTGCCCGGCCAGCAGCTTAATGCCGTAGTCCAGGTCGGCACAGGCTTGCTCTGGTGGGTAATTGCGGCTCACCCGTATTACTTTTATAACCGGCCTGGCCAGTTCGATGCAGTATTCCCAGGGCTCGTTCCCGCTTAGCTGTACCCAGTCGAGATGGCACGCGTCAGCGATTTTCCGGGCTGTGGGCGCTGGTGTGTTGACAAAAACACCGACCACCTGCGCGGTTGCCCTACTTTTCTTCAACGCTGATACTATTTCCAGTGCCTGCGTCGGCGTAACCTGGCGCGGGCTGCTGGTGAAGACCAGCCCGATGAAGTTGGCGCCGGCCTCGGCTGTAGCCAGGGCGTTCTCTTTATCTTTGATGCCGCAAATTTTGATGGATGTCATGACATCAGTTCCTTCATCTTGGCCGGGATATCGGCGGCGGTTACTAGGGCCTCGCCTATCAGCACGGCGTTGACCTTGCATTCCTTCATTTTTTTAATATCGTCTTTGTTATTTATACCGCTCTCGCTCACTACGATTTGTTCCTGCGGGATGAGCAGGCGCAGACGGCGGGTGGTGTTGGTATCTACTTTGAAAGTACCGAGGTCGCGGTTGTTGATGCCGATAATTTCGCCGCCGGCAAAAAGCGCTTTAAACAGTTCATCCTCGTTGTGGACCTCTACCAGACAGCTGAGGTGGAGATTGCGACTCAGCAGCAACATCTCTTCGATCTGTTCCTGACTCAGGATAGCCATTATCAGGAGTACGGCATCGGCGCCGTAAGCGGCTGACTCGTATATCTGGTAATCGTTAAAGAGAAAGTCCTTCCTCAGGATCGGGATGTTCACTTCCTGTCTTATCGCTCTCAGGTGTTCGAGGCTGCCCTGGAAGTAATTGACCTCGGTCAGCACCGAGATAGCCGCGGCACCGTGCAGGGCATAGGTTTTCGCTATTTCGACTGGCTTGAAATCAGGGCAGAGCACTCCTCTTGATGGCGATGCCTTCTTGACCTCGGCAATCAGTTTCAGGCTATCCCCCCTGAGCGCGGCCGCAAAGTCGAGCGGTTTCTGCTGGGCAATGCGTTCCTTCAGGGCGGCGAGCGGAACTCTCCGCTTCGTCTGCATGACCTCATACCTTTTATCAGCCAGGATTTTATCCAGTATTGTCTCTGCCATGTTTACTTCAGACTCCGACTCAGCTCCACCAGCCTGTTGAGTTTTTCTTTAGCCCGGCCGCTGTCGATAGCTTCCTCGGCCAGGCGCGCCGCCTTTTTCATGTCCGCCGTAACGTTACCGGCGATAAGCGCCGCGGCGGCGTTAATAACGACTATATTGCGCAGGGCGCTCTTTTCCCCGTCCAGGATGCGGCGCAGCGCCGTGGCATTTTCTTGCGGATTGCCTCCCTTTATCTCTGTGTTGCTCGCCTTTTTGAAGCCGAAACTCTCCGGGGAAACTTCGTATGGGGACGATAACAGGTTTTCACTGATTTCCCAGACCGTCGATTTCCCGCTTATCGAGATTTCATCAAGACCGTCCCGTCCATGCACCACCAGCGAGTGCTTTGTGCCGAGGCGGTAAAGGACGGCGGCTATCTTGTTGCCGAGTTCTTCGCTGGGTACGCCGAGCACCATGTGTTCTACATTGGCGGGATTGGTCAATGGCCCGAGAATGTTAAATACAGTACGGATGCCTATTTCTCTGCGGACTGGAGCGGCGTGCTTCATGGCCGGGTGGAAAGCGGGGGCGAACATGAAGCCGATGCCCGCCTTTTCGATGCACTCGGCGACTCCCTCAGGGCTGAGGTCGATTTTTACCCCTAGCGCTTCGAGGACATCGGCGCTGCCGCACTGGCTGGTGGCGGCGCGGTTGCCGTGCTTGGCTACTTTAAGCCCCGCCCCCGCCGCTACAAACGCCGCTGCCGTGGAGATATTGAAGCTTCCGGAGCCGTCGCCGCCCGTCCCTACGATATCTATAGCGGGACCGGATATCTTTACAGGGGTGGCTTTAGTACGCATCACGGTGGCCAGCCCGGCAATCTCGTCGACGGTCTCTCCCTTCATGCGCAGGGCGGTGAGGAAGGCGCCAATTTGCGCAGGAGTAGCCTCCCCGCTCATTATCTCCCCCATGACGAAGTAAGCCTCCTCATAGCTTAAAGACTTCCCCTCTACCAGCGTGCCGATGGCTTCTTTAATCATTTTTTATGATTTCCTTACCTAATCGTTTCCCATTGATTGTAAAATATAATTCACCTAGGAATGCTCTTTTTCTCCCATTTTCACTCTCAATATGAAATTCTTGAACAGTAGTTATTATGCGCTCATAGATATCATTATATTCAGCTATAAACTGTGGTTTAAGTGCCTTTGATAAGTCAATCGTTTGGTATTTCCATGTATCACTAATTATTATTTTCTTGTGTCCCCCAATTTCTAAGAATGACGACTCATAAGCAGGGAAATATAGTACTTTATCTGGGGAGCTATCTAAAGGCACAGACCAGAAAGAAAATCGTGAATTAATAGCAACGCCCTTACCTAAGTTACGCCATATGACTTCAAGTCCAACACCAGTTTGTAAAGTTCCATAATCAACCTCGTTAGGCTCGATTTTAGCGTCATTGCCAAGAAAACTACGACCAGTCACCTCAGGGATTAGAATTGGCAAAGATTCAACATATCTTTGCTCTCTCATCTCTTCAGCCATTTTCACGCTGGCTTCTGCTTGTTTCTCTGTGGAAGAAGCATAAACTGCTGTAACGCTAACCAAACCAATCATTAGTATTACTTGTCCCCAATCTGCTCCCTCTATCTCGCTTGCATGATATGTTAAGAAAATTAAAAACATAAGGCCTAAAATCAATAATATGATATACAGTTGACTAACGAAACGGCGTTTTTTTCTAATAGTTTGGATTATCACGAAGACGAAATATAATAGCACTATTATAGTGATAGCAAGAGTAATCAAAATAGAATTCGCAGCTATCCAATTGTTCACTACCATTTTCTCACCTCCCTTTATCCCGTCTCTCCCTTTCTTCCCATTTTTAATCTTTTATCTGTGTCTTTGACTTTTGATTTTTGATATTTGAATTTTGTTTGGTCATTGTATCTTGGTTATTGGTTATTCCCCCTTACCCATCCCCAGAAAATTACTCAATATCTCCTTCCCCGCTTTGGTCATTATGGACTCCGGGTGGAATTGTACCCCCTCCACTTTATACTGGCGGTGGCGTATCCCCATGATAATATCGTTATCCGTCCAGGCGCTTACCTCCAGGCATTCCGGCAGGCTGTTCCGCTTTACCGCCAGGGAGTGATAGCGGACGGCTGAGAAGGGATTATCAAGCCCGTTAAAAACGCCTTTGCCGTCATGGTGTATCAGCGATGTTTTTCCGTGCTTTATTTCTCCCGCGTGGTCGACGATTCCCCCATAGGCATATCCGATGCACTGGTGTCCCAGGCACACCCCCAGTATGGGCAGTCGCTCGCCGAAGCGGCGGATGACATCGTTGGAGATACCCGCCTGCTCTGGTTTACCCGGCCCCGGGGAAATAACGATACGTTCCGGCGCCAGCCGCTCAATCTCATCGAGCGTTATAGCGTCGTTCCTGACCACCTTTACCTCCTCCCCCAGCTCGCTGAGGTACTGGAAGAGGTTATAGGTAAAGCTATCGTAGTTATCTATCAGCAAAAGCATCTTTAAGAAGCCTCCGCTTGGTTTATCGCCGTGAGCATCGCCTGCATCTTGTTCAGGCACTCCTGGTATTCTTTAGTGGGAACGCTATCGGCGACGATGCCGGCCCCCGCCTGCATGTAAGCGACGCCGTCTTTAATGATGATGGTGCGGATGGCGATGGCGGTATCGATATTTCCGCTGAAGTCGAAGTAGCCGACCGCCCCTGCGTAAGGTCCTCTTTTATCCCGTTCCAGTTCGGCGATGATTTCCATGGCGCGTATCTTGGGGGCGCCGGAGACCGTGCCCGCCGGGAAGCAGGCGTGCAGGGCATCGAACTGTGTCAGGCCTTTCCTGAGCTTACCCTGGACGTGCGATACCAGGTGCATCACGTGGGAGTAGCGCTCGACGTCCATGAACTGGGTAACCTCGACGCTGCCCGGCTCGCTGATTCTGCCGACGTCGTTGCGGGCGAGGTCCACCAGCATGAGGTGCTCGGCGCGCTCCTTTTCGTCGGTTTTAAGCTCTTTTTCCAGCGCCTTATCCGCTTTGTTGTCCTTGCCGCGGGGTCGGGTGCCGGCGATGGGGTGGTTGGAGACGATGCCGTCCTCGACGCGCACCAGCAGCTCCGGAGAAGCCCCGACGATATGGAAATCGTCCATGTGGAGGAAATACATGTAGGGCGAGGGATTGATGGAGCGCAGGGCGCGATAGATGGTGAAGGGGCTGGCTCTGGTGCGTCGGGACAGCCGCAGCGATGGCACGCCCTGGATGATATCGCCATCGAAGATATATTTCTTCATGCGTGTTACGATAGCTTCATACTGTGCCTGGGTGAGATTCGACGATATTTTGGACTCGGTGGCAGCCAGTGCCGGTTCCTGGACGGGAACAGGTCTGTCAAGCCTTTCCACGAGGCGGTCGATTTTCTGCGTGGCTTCGCCATAGCTTTTCTCGATATCTCCGTCGAGTCGGGCGTGAGAAACTACCTTAATCTTATGGGTGAGGTGGTCGAAGATAAGGAGTGTATCCGCCAGCATCAGCTTCGACTCCGGCAGGCCGATGGGGTCGTACACGATTGTAGGCAATTCTTCGAAATACCGGGCTACCTCGTAGCTTAAATACCCCACCAGCCCCCCGTGAAATCGCGGCAGCCCTTCGATGAGCACGGTTTGATATTTCTTGAACTCTTTCTCCACCAACAACAGTGGGTCAACGGAATTTCTATTGTCGGTGCTTATAATCCGGGCTGGCTCCGTCCCCAGGAAGCTGTAGCGCGCCAGCCTTTCTCCCCCCTCCACGCTCTCCAGCAGGAAAGAGTAGCGGCCGTGAGCTATCTTCAAGTATGCCGATACCGGCGTCTCCAGGTCGGCCTTGATTTCCCGGTAGACCGGCACCAGGTTGCCCTGATTTTTCAGTTTTTTCACTTCTTCCAGCGTCGGACTATACATCTTTTTCCTTCAACTTTGTTCAGGGCAAGCCCAAATAAAAAGCCCCCACCCTGAAAGGGGCGGGGGCTGATATTGCCGCGGTGCCACCCTTATTATCCCGATGTTATCGGGACATCTCTGTGGATACAGTCTTTACTTAACGATACCCCGGGATTTTTTAACGCTTCCCCTGCGGCAAGTCCTACTCGTCTTTAGACTTTCGGTTTGCGGCTCCCAAGTCCATTCGGCCCCGGCGCTAGCATCGGCTCACACCTTTTCCGACTCTCTGAGCCCCGCTCTGGAGCTTACTACTCCTGTTCGCAGCCTTTACATAATTTAGATATTTTTAAGATAACATGATATCAGGGATTTGTCAAGGGAGTGTACTCGTTGGTTATACTCAATCTTTATTGTTGGTATAATCCCTTAGTTTAAGAAGAAAACCTAAAAAGAGGATATGATATGGTTTGTAAATATTGTCAATCAGAATATGTAATCAAATACGGCAAATATAAAAACGTTCAGTATTATTTCTGCAAAGACTGTAAGAATATCTAAACGGATAACGCGGAAATGTCCCAAGATACCTAGCATAATGTCTATGAGGATTAAGTAAATGCATGTATTATTATCAGACTGGGAGATACTTGGCGTAATGGCTATAATTAGTGCATATTCGTTTGCACTTTGAATGATAAGTGTTTTATTTATCAGACTTAAACAAAATAGCAAGAAAGAGAGGGAATCCTATCAAGGCAACAACGTTAAGAAACATACCGATAATATAAAATAGCATATTATTTTGTAAAAGGGATAATAGATGATTAAATAACATATATATGGGCAAATCCATTAATAAACCAATGATAAAACCGACTAAAGCATTCCATATGCTAGGCATGATTTATATTAGCATGAGAATATATCACAAACAACTATGGTTTAGTAGAACCGGAAAATCGGTAGTGCATCGATTTGAAATTAACAATTATGGTGATATAATATACCAATTATCACAAGATGTCGGGAGAGACTTATGAAATATATAATTCTTATATTAGTATCGCTTTTAAGTATCTCGGTATTTGGATGCAATACCCAACAGAGTACAGCTTCCAATTTTGATATCAAAATGGCCAATATAGAATTGCAACGGCATTCCGCATCTTTTGAATCTATAATAGCTTTAAATCCCGAAGAACCAGTACTAGAATCACCTTATAGCTATTTGTCGGTTTATGTAAATATTATTCCATCAAAATCATATACTGGTGAGCCTTTTAGAACATTTACATTAAAGAATGAGCAAATGGTACAAACAGAACCCCTATGGCTAGTAGTATTATCCAAAGACGGGTATTATTTTGGGAACGTAGGGCCAATCGCATGGGCACCGCAAGAATTGGAGTTGCCAAGTTCTGCGGAACGTGATGTTGATGTAATCAAGAATTATGAAGCTCAGAGAATAAAAAATTTTGAAATCAAGTTTATACCATCCTCGGATATATCTGCTGTTGCTTTCATAAAAGAAGTGAATGAGTGGTCAAAAAGCAAAGACCGAGATACTTTAGATTATCTTACAAGTAGTGACTTTGCTTATGACTTACTATCAGGTAATGTCCCTGACCAGTTTAGCAACGAATCTATTATCGCTGATATAGGCAGTATATTTTTTCATCACTTTACATTGAAAATAGTTACAAAAGAAGAATTGGGTAATTGGGAAGCTGGAGAATGATGGTGCATAGAGACGTAATAATAACATCCGAAACGCATTATTTATGGCTAGCGATTTACAATTTCTTCAAATGTCCAAATGTGATTCGATAATTTTGCTGGTATTTCTGGCGTTAATCCATTGAATCTCCTCCATTATTATATACCACACCAGTGAGTAGCTTGCGGAGAGGGGGCGCAGCACCCTCTCATTTTCTTCCCCCTCTCCTGATATCCTCGCCAGGAGAGTTGGACAAAAGGGGGTGAGGTCACAATGGACAAAATCCCATTTCCGTTCTCTCCCAATCCTTGTATACTAATAGCAGTAAATTTTAAAGCGGAAACCTCTTTACATAACTCTAAACGAATACCCGGATTTTGTAGCTAACTTAACATATAACGAAAAACGAATACATGAAGCTGATTACGTACGAAAATTCAAAAAATATTAAAAAAACGAATAACGAATCAAACTTCTTAAAATTTAGAGTTTCCCTCCTCCTTGCCTTTCTATATCAAAATGCGCTAAACTCTCGTCAGGCATTAAATTAAGGAGGTTTACAGACCATGAATCGCAAACAATACCTGGAATATGTCGACCACTTCAACAACAAGAGGTTTGACAAAGTCGCCAGCTACTTCACTCCGGATATCACCGTAGAGTACCCCGATAACTTCGCTGCCCCGCCGATAATCCCCCGCACGCTCCATGGCCCGAAGGAGTTCATTGCCAACTACCAGGCGATTGCCGCCAACACGCGGGAGGTCCTGGAGGTGGGCGCTTTCCTCTCCCGGGGTAATCAGGTGTTCGTCGAGCTATATACCGAGTTCCACACCTTCAAAGATTCCCCGGCGGGTTCCGGCCGGCAGTGGAAAAAGGGCGATATCACCATCATGACCAACTGGGTGCTCTACGACCTCGATGACAAAGGCAAGATGAAGCGCATCCGCATTGCACATTTCCGCAACTCCGACCCCAAGACAGCCAAATATAAGTAAAAAAGGTGTCCGGGAAGGGCATACTATTTTAGCAATCCTGTCACCCTGACGGTCTTGCCTCAAATGTCATTCTGAGGAATCCCGATTCTATCGGGATGACGAAGAATCTGCGGGTGGGGCTGGTAACGCATAGATACCAGGCCCTTTGCTTGCCTTCGTTGACCTGCTCGCCGAACAAGTTCTCTGGCAGGCGAGAGATTTAGCGTAAGCAGGCTACGCTTAACGTGATACTGATACGGTTCTTTTAGGACAAAACCCACCCCCTTCCTTGTTCCTTGCTACTTGTTACTTGGTATTTGCTAATTGCTACTTGTTACTTGTCATTTCCCTCTCCCTTGATGTAAGAGGTCAGGGCTTGCCCTGAGCCTGTCGAAGGGGTGAGGGTGATATTTTGTCACAATTTTATTCCCACTCACCCCATTCGCTACGCTCAGGGTTCACCCAGATAGGTTCTCCCTGAAGGGCAGGCTTAATCCTCTCCCACGACGGGGAGAGGAAATATGCCGGAAATCGATTTGTTGAGAAAATCATATTTTCAGCTTTGAAAATCCGTATATATACATGGTAAGATTGTGGGCGATGAAGAACCAGAAATATACTATCGTTTTCCAGCCATCGGGGGTGCGGGGTAAGGTGGCGGACGGCACGACTATACTGGATACGGCCCGTCAACTGGGGGCCGGAATAGAAAGTATTTGCGGCGGCAAGGGCACCTGCGGCAAGGACAAGGTAAGAATCGAGGAAGGCTACTTCGCCAAGTACGGAATACACTCGGCGGTAGCATCGGTTTCCACCAGAGAAAAAATAAACGAAAAATTCCTGAGCAAGCAGCAGATAAAGCAGAACTACCGGCTGGCCTGCCAGACCCGCATTCACGGGGATGTCGTTATCTTCGTTCCTGAGGAGAGTCGTGAGGGCCAGCAGGTCGTGCGCAAGGAAGCCACCGCCAGGAAGATTAAGCTCAATCCTGCGATAAAGAAATACTACGTGGAACTGAAACTGGCTACATTACATGACGCTACCGGCGACTTCGAGCGACTTCAAAAGGAACTCGTTAAAAAATATAAGTTACGTGACCTGACCATCGATTATCCGGTACTGCTGAGCTTGCAGAACACAGTAAGAGAGGGCGACTGGAAGGTTACCGTATCCGTCTGGAAAAAGAAAGAGATTGTGAAGGTCGAGGCGGGGCAGGCAAAAAGGGGCTACGGACTGGCCGTCGATATAGGCACGACCACGGTAGCCGGCTATCTCTGCGACCTGACCAGCGGGGAAGTCCTGGCTACCGAAGCCATGATGAACCCGCAGGTAGCTTACGGCGAGGACGTGATGTCCCGCATCGGCTATGCCACGAAAGAAAAGGGCGGCCTGAAACGGCTAAACGATGCCATCATCAAAGGGTTGAATCAAATTGCCGGTGAAGTAACCAAAAAGACGGGCATCAAGCGCTCGGATATCATCGACATGGCAGTTGTCGGCAACACCTGCATACACCATCTCTTCCTCAATATCGACCCCCGTCATCTCGGTAAGGCGCCGTTCCCTCCCGCCATACATCACTCGGTAGATGTCAAAGCGCGCGACCTGGGGCTCAAGATAGCGCCGGGCGCTTACGTTCACGTCCTGCCGATAGAAGCCGGATTCGTCGGGGCGGATAACGTCGGCGTGCTCATCGCCGAAGAGCCTTATAATCAGGACGAAATGCTGCTTATCATCGATATCGGCACCAACGGCGAGCTGATTCTGGGAAATCGGAAAAGGCTCCTTTCCTCGTCCTGCGCCACCGGTCCTGCCTTCGAGGGGGCCGAAATAAGGCACGGCATGAGAGCGGCGGCCGGGGCTATCGAGAGAGTGAAGATAGACCCGAAGACGAAAGAGGTGCAGTTCAAAGTAATCGGCAACGAGCGCTGGAATTCCGAAGACAGGAAGATAGGCGCCAGGGGTATCTGCGGGTCGGGGATATTCGATGTCGCTGCCCAGATGTTCCTGGCGGGTATCATCGATAAAGGGGGCCGCTTCAATACCGGACTAAAGACGCCGCGTTTACGGCTGGTCAATAACGAGCCGGAGTTCGTCATCGCCCGGGCAAAAGAGACCGCGATAGACCATGATATCGTCATCTGCCAGAAAGATATCAGGGCGATACAGCTTGCCAAGGGCGCCATGTACTCTGGAACTAAAATCATGATGAACCGGATGGGGATAAAAAAAGTCGACCGGGTGATTCTGGCCGGGGCTTTTGGGAGCTACATCGATAAAATGTCCGCAGCCGCTATCGGTCTTTTCCCGGACTGTAAACCGGAGTATGTTTATGCGGTCGGCAACGCCGCCGGCGACGGGGCGCGCATCGCCCTTCTCAACGTGGATAAGAGAGATGAAGCCGATTTCTGGGCCAGGCGGGTGGAATATATGGAGCTAACCCTGGAACCGGATTTCAGTAAGACCTTTACCAGGGCGCTGATATTCCCTCACGCCGAAGATAAATTCCCACACTTAAAGAACATTCTTCCTGAGACCAAATGAAATAAGGAGGCAGGAATGATAGCCGCAATCGTTAAGTTCGAGCTAAAAGATGAAGTCAGGAAGCAATTAGCCGATATCAACGTGGCCAGAAAGCATATCCAGAAAGTAGTCGAAGGCTGCCGTAAAATTCCCGGACTCAAGGAGAAGTTCTTTATCATGGACCCCAAGACAGCCGCCCAAGGCGCCATGCTCATATGGGAAAAACAGGAAGACTTCGACGCTTATCTGAAGTCGCCGGAATACAAAGCCACCGTTCTGGATATCTGCAAAGGCAAGCCCAGGGTAGAGGTCTACCTGCATACGGCCAATCTGACCGATGGGGTGCTGATATAAAAGTCGCTACCAAGTGACAATAGTTACATTGCTAGGCTAAGTGTAACATGTTAAACTTAGTATATACACACCATGAACTACACCATAATCGAAGATAGTCTGGACAACCTGGACTCTTACCGGACCGATTCCCAACAAACTCTTAACTGGTCTTCCGTGTTCGTTTTACCAGCCTGGATGCAGGTCTGGTGGCGGGTATTCGGTGCGGGGGCGGAAATGTATATACGCACGGTGCGGGGTGGGGATAAAGTCATCGGCATCGCGCCGCTGATGATAAAGGATGGAATAGCCTGTCTTATCGGCGGCATTGATGTCTGTGACTATCTCGACTTTATTGTTGACCCGGGCAGGGAGCAGGATTTTTTTAATATATTGATTGATGATTTGAAGAAGAACGGAATAAAGCATCTTGACCTGAAGCACGTGCGTCCCGATTCTGCAGTGCTTAAAAACCTCGTGCCACTTGCCACGAGCCGCCAAAAAGAGGTGGTAAGTACGAAGGAGGACGTTTCCCTGGAGATGGATTTGCCGTCCGCCTGGGATGTATATCTTGACGCATTGAGCACCAAGCAGCGCCACGAGATGAGACGCAAACTGAGAAGGCTATCGGAAGAAGGTAAGATAGAATATCGCTTTGTCGATAGCGGCGGCGCGGTACCCGCAGCCATGAACACTTTTTTTAAGATGTTCGTCGAAAGCCGTCAGGATAAAGCCAACTTCATGACGGAAAAAATGAAATCGTTTTTCAATCTACTGGCCGATACCATGGCAGAAAACGGATTATTGAGACTGGGTGTCTTGGAACTGGATGGTCAGTCGGTGGCGGAAATCATGTGTTTCGAATACAATAATTGTATCTACCTTTATAATAGCGGCTACGACCCCAGATATACCGCCCTGAGCGCGGGACTGCTCAGCAAAGTGCTGGCAATCAAAGACAGCATCGAGCGAGGCATAAAAAGGTTCGACTTTCTCAAGGGCGCGGAAACCTATAAATACCACCTAGGGGGTAAAGAGGTGCCCCTGTACCGGTGCCAGATAGCTGTATAATATAGTTGTAAAATAAGTATTAGAGAAGAAGTAATAATATGACAGAAAACAGATTAAGGATTGCCATGCTGGCAGCTCACAGCTGCCCGGTGGGAGACCTGGGAGCCAAGGACACCGGCGGCATGAGTGTCTATATCCGCGAGCTTGCCCGTGAACTGGGTAAGAAAGGGCATTCCATAGATATCTACACGCGCGTCCATGACCCGGCCGACCCCCGGGTCGAAGACCTGGCGGAGGGAGTATGGCTCATTCACCTTAAGGCTGGGAAGGAAGCAAAAATACAGAAAATGGATGTCTACTTCTCCCTTCCCGAATTTACCTTTAATCTGGAAAACTACTGGAAGGATAACGGGCTTCGGTATGACATAATATTCAGCCACTACTGGCTGTCCGCCCTGGTGGGGAAATATCTCCAGCAGAAATGGCAGATACCTTATATTACCATGTACCATACTCTCGGCGCGGTGAAAAACGCCATCGGCATCGGAGAAGGCGAACCCGCACTCCGTATCGTCTCGGAAAAGGACACGGTGAGAGATTGCCGGCGGATTATTGTGGCTACGGAGAAGGAAAAACAAGACCTGGTACGCTTTTATGGTGCCCTGCCTGAGAAAGTCGGCGTGGTGCCCTGCGGCGTAAATATTGAGCTATTCAAACCTGTCGATAAAACGTCGGCCAGACATAAGCTGGGCTTAACGGATGAAAAAATTCTCCTGTTCGTCGGCAGGGTTGACCCTTTGAAGGGCATCGACCGGCTGCTGAAAGCCATGCCTCTACTGAAAAATCACGATGGACGGCGATTGATAATAATCGGTGGGGACGAGCGCTGCGAAGCTGAAGTGGAGAAGCTGCAAAAACTATCCGGGGAGCTTAATATTCAAAACTCCGTCACTTTCCAGGGGCTGATAAAACAGGAGCAGCTGCCTTATTTCTACAGTGCTGCCGATGTTTGCGTCGTGCCGTCTTACTATGAAAGCTTCGGCCTGGTACCGCTGGAAGCGCTTGCCTGCGGTACGCCGGTAGTCGCCACGGATGTCGGCGACCTGAAAAACATCATAAGGCAGGGCGAAACGGGGTATGTGATAGCCGACAATACCCCCGGAAACCTTGCCGCGAGTATAGCTTCAATCCTGGCAAAGCCGCCACGGGATGCGGAGTCCACACTTGCCATGAGGGCATCGGTGAGCCGATTCAACTGGGCGAATATCGCCGAAGATGTGGGCAGAGAGCTTCAGATGGCGCTGGAGAGGCGGATGGTCCCGGTGGCTATCCGCCAATCTTCCACACATAATCGAGGAGTTTCACGCATTATGAAAAATGAGACTTATTTGATGGTAATTTCGCCGCATCCGGACGATTGCGAATTCGGTGTTGCGGGAACTGTAGCCAAACTGACAAAAGAAGGCAAGAAGGTTGTTTACGTAATATGCACCAACGGAGATAAGGGCACCAGCGACAGGAAATTAAAGCCGGAGAAGCTGGCCAAAATCCGGGAAGAGGAGCAGCTGGCGGCGGCCAAGGTGCTGGGTGTCAGCGATGTCGTTTTTTTACGCTACCCGGACCAGGGCCTCGAAGATAACCATGAGTTCAGGAGAGACCTGGTGCGTGCGATAAGGCGCTATAAGCCTTTTGCCGTGGCGACAGCCGACCCTTACCGTAAGTATATGTCCCACCGCGACCATCGCATTGCCGGTATCGTGACGCTGGACGCCGTTTATCCGTATTCGAGAGACCATCTTGCCTATCCAGAGCTGCTCGACGAGGGGCTGGAACCTCATAAGGTGAGAGAGATGTGGTTCTGGGGCGCTGAAGAACCCAACTATAGACTGGACATCACGGATACCATAGATACCAAGCTGACCGCCCTGGGCTGTCACAAGAGCCAGGTGGATGTCTCTCCGGAGATGCGGAACCGCATGAAGGAATTTGCCAGAATGAACGCCAAGGGAGAGAAATTCGAACTGGCTGAAGCCTTCCACCGCATCGAAATGAGGTATTAGACACTTTAGTAGTCTAGGCAGATAGCCAGGTGACATCGCCGCAAAGGTCGGGACGGTGGGGTTGGGAAGCAAAAACGGCGTACTCCTCCTTAGCTTTCTTTACAGTAGTACCATCGCCGTGGCCGGGGTAAATAAGGGTGTTATCAGGCAGTAAAAATATCTTTTCCGTGATGGATTTCAATAGCTGACGGAATTCATCCGGCGACCATGTTTTACCGGGGCCGCCGGGGAAAATAGTATCTCCGGCGAGCAGATATTTGCAGATTTTAAAGCACAAACTGCCCGGCGTATGACCCGGCACATGCAACACTTTCACTTTAAGATTCCCAAGGGAAACAGTATCGCCGTCTTTTAACAATATCCCAGGAGGCGTTTTTAGAGTACCAGAATCGGCGGCATGAGCCGCCAGGGGGACTTTCAGGCGTGACCTCAATGAAACCAGGGCTCCCGTGTGGTCGGAGTGGTCATGAGTGAGCAGGATATACCGGGGATTAGTCCCTTGCAGGCTGGCGATAATTTCAGAGGCTTTCGCGGGGGCATCCACCACCAGGCTTTCATTTGTCTTCCGGCACACCACAATATAGGTGTTGGTGTCCCATGAGCCTAAGGTGAGTCTATCGATTCGGATATCTTTATCATTCACGATGCCAGTCATGTTCTCCAATCTTTTTTTATTTATAGCGTCATTTTCGGGCTTCAGCCTTAGCGCTTCAGCCTAACTTGAGCCGAGAATCCGGACTGACTCCCCCTCCCCGAGATTCTTCGCTACGCTCAGAATGACAGAGTGGTGATGAATAGATACCCACGAGCAAGCTCGTGGTTCTTTTAAAACTCAAGCTTCGCTTGTCCTGAATCCTGTCGTCCTTGGTACTCGACGTACTTAAGTATCCTCTCCCTTTCTATCCCAATTGTGGATACA